>Ga0209768_10003084_pt1 | contig 10139 bp, 8 predicted proteins | sample LauGreSBDMM110SD_3_FD_187564 | JGI IMG/M metagenome (GOLD analysis project Ga0209768, IMG submission 187564) | Freshwater lake microbial communities from Lake Michigan, USA - Sp13.BD.MM110.SD (SPAdes) (version 2) | ecosystem: Environmental > Aquatic > Freshwater > Lake | place: Lake Michigan... | reverse complement strand
ACCGCTTATCCTTTTGCAAATGTTTTTTGTACGACATATGGCAAGTTACAAACCCTAAATTATCTTTCAAAACCAATAAGAAGTAGTAGCTTAGTGTAAAATTAAACGGTTTATGCTATCCCGCATGCTCACCTTGTTTTTACTCGCTTTTTCGCTTCAATCTATAGCGCAAAGAAACACGGCAACAACCACTACAACATACAATAAAAACGAGACGGCCATAAGAGCGCTTTTAGCTGCGCAAACAAAGGCCTGGAATGAAGGAAATTTAGCAGATTTTATGGAAGGCTACTTACCTTCCGACTCCCTTTTATTTGTTGGCAAAAGCGGTCCTACTTACGGATTTAATAATACACTTAACAATTATAAAAAAGGCTACCCCGATACGGCTTCTATGGGTAAACTAACATTCACATTACTTGCAGTAACACCTATCGAAAAAAAGCATTACCGCGTTTTAGGAAAATGGTCACTACAAAGAAGTAAAGGTGATGTTAGCGGTTATTTTACTTTGTTATTTCAAAAAATAAAAGGAAAATGGTTTGTTATTCAAGACCATAGCAGTTAATTATAAAAATAAAATTCATATACCATGGCACTCGTTATTTTAGGGATTATTTTACTTGTTACAGGCATTTTTATTCTTAAGCAAAAAGAAGAATTACATAAATTAGGTAGGGGTATAAGAAGTGTTGGCGTTGTACTTATTATCATTGGTGTCCTAAACGCATGTGTGAAACAAATAGATGCTGGACAAATTGGTGTTACCAGCTTATTTGGTAAAGTGTCTAATGAAGTACTTACCCCCGGACTCAATTTTGTTAACCCACTTGTAAGCGTATACAATGTAGATATCAAAACACTCAATTATACCATGAGTGGCGTTCATAACGAGGGCGAAAAAGAAGGTGATGATGCTATTCGTGTACTTACCTCGGACGGACTAGAAGTAACCATTGACCTCACTGTTTTATACCGAGTAGTTGGTGCAGAAGCGCCAAGGTTAATTAAAGAAACAGGTCTCGATTATAAAGATAAAATCGTAAGACCACTTACAAGAACAAAAATTAGAGATAACGCTGTATACTTTACTGCCATTGACTTATACTCTACTAAACGAGATCAATTTCAGAATAGAATATTTACAACCATCGAAGCTGATTTTAAAAAAAGAGGCTTGATACTCGAGCAGTTATTACTCAGAAATATTACCCTTCCCAACAATGTTAAAACATCAATCGAAGAGAAAATTAAGGCAGAACAAGACGCTCAAAAAATGGAGTTCGTGCTTCAAAAAGAAAAACAAGAAGCGGAGCGCAAGCGTGTAGAAGCGCAGGGTATTGCAGATTATCAACGTATCATTAGTACCGGCTTAAACGATAAGCAATTACAATACGAACAAATTCAAATGATGAAGGGGCTTATCACTTCACCTAATTCAAAAGTAATTGTGATGGGCAAAGGAAATACCCCAGTTATTTTAGATAGTAAGGATAAGTAATTATTCTTCGCTGTAGTCGATAGGATCTTTCCATTTCTTATATAGATACCAAAACAATAATCCTGTGCTTAATAATAGCCATGTATAAAAAATAAGATTGGATGTGGTAAAACTACTTTCCCAATAAGCAGCACCATACATAATACCCGCGCATGAATTAACCGCCATCCATAACAAAAACATGGATAAGGTATTTACAATTCTAATCAAATATTTACGTACACCTGGTTCCATATCATTAATCTAAACTTTGGTTATTGGCAGCTGCCATTTTTAAAAGTCGGTCAAATTGCGCCGGCGTTAAATCATTATAGAAGAAGTTAATCGGATCTACTTGCACACCCGACTTATGCACTTCATAATGCAAATGGGGGCCTGTACTTTTTCCAGTACTTCCAACATAGCCAATAACTTGCCCTCTTTTTACTTGCTGACCTTGTGTTGCGCTAACTCTAACCATATGCCCATACAAGGTTTCATAACCAAAACCATGATTAATAACAACATGATTACCATAACCATTTGGAGAAAACCCGGAGAATTTTACAATGCCGTCTGCTGTTGCATAAATTGGAGTTCCACTTGGAGCAGCAAAGTCGAGCCCCATATGGGATTTTCTTGTTTTATAAATAGGGTCAATCCGGAAACCAAAACCTGAAGCGATCCGGGATAATTGTTTATTACTAACGGGCTGAATAGCAGGAATAGCAGCCAATAATTTAGCTTTATTATTAACCATTTCAATTAGTTCATTAAATGATTTATCTTGATAAGCTATTCTTAGAGACAAATTATTGAGTTGATCAATAATAGTATGTAATAAATTGGTAGACCCCATACGCTGAACAAGCTGCACCTCTTTTTTCTGTTCCATATCCTTAACGCGTGCACTGTCTGCAATAGGATCTGCCTCAAAAATGGATCGATACACGGCATTGTCACGATTCGTAATTTCCCCCATCTTTAATTCGAGCTGCTTAATCCGTTCTTCGATTACTGCATAACCCTCCTTAAGATCTTCATTTTGTTGACGTAGTAATTTTTCTTTTGGGGAATCGATGTACTGAAAAGCAATGGCAAAAATGATAATTCCAGTTACTATTGAAGCTGCAATAAATCCAAATACCTGCAATAAGCGGACCCGAAGAGGCCTTTCGAGCTTTTCAAACCTAAGGGTATGGGTATTGTAGTAGTATTTTATTTTGCGCATAGAGGCATTGGTATCAGTAGCTAAAGGCTCAATTCCTTACCTTTGAGGCTATAATAGTGAATAACAAAGATAGCTACCTATCTTATAAAATTAGCATATTAAAATTTGTACCCATTTATGATGACCAGTGCCGAGATAAGAACCCAATTTTTAGCCTTTTTTGCTTCAAAAAAACACCAAATAGTTCCATCTGCCCCTATCGTAGTAAAAAATGACCCGACCCTTCTTTTTACCAACGCAGGCATGAACCAATTTAAAGACTATTTTTTAGGAAATCGCAAGCCTGAATATAAACGCATTGTAGATACTCAAAAATGTTTACGCGTGAGCGGAAAACACAATGACCTTGAAGAAGTGGGTGTTGATACTTACCACCACACCATGTTTGAAATGTTAGGCAACTGGAGCTTTGGGGATTATTTCAAAGATGAAGCCATTGCATGGAGCTGGGAACTACTCACAGAAGTGTACAAGATTGATAAAGATCGTTTGTATGTTTCTGTATTTGAAGGTGACGAGTCGGAAGGATTACCCATGTCAATCATTGCATTTGAAGCATGGAAAAAATTAGTGGACGAAGACAAAATTATTTTTGGAAATAAAAATGATAATTTTTGGGAAATGGGAGACACGGGTCCATGTGGCCCATGTTCAGAAATTCATGTAGACTGCAGATCCGATGAAGAAAGAAAATTAATTCCAGGCAGAGATCTTGTCAATAAAGATCATCCTCAAGTGATTGAAATTTGGAACAATGTATTTATGCAATACAACCGTTTAAAAGACGGAACATTGGAACCACTTCCCGCAAAACACGTTGATACAGGTATGGGATTTGAACGTCTCGTGCGCGTACTACAAGGTAAACAAAGTAATTACGACACAGATGTATTTAGCGGCACCATAGATACAGTAGCAACTATCACCGGAAAAATTTATGACAAAAGTGATAGCAAAGAAGCCGTAGCATTCAGGGTACTAGCAGATCATATCAGAGCCATATCATTTACCATTGCCGATGGACAATTACCTTCTAATACAGGCGCTGGCTATGTGATTAGACGTATTTTACGCAGAGCTGTACGTTATTATTATACCTACCTCGATTATAAGCAACCATTACTTTTTCAATTAGTGCCAATTTTAGCAACACAATTTTCTGAAGTGTTTCCTGAATTAAAAGCTCAAGAAGAATTTGTCACAAAGGTTGTAAGAGAAGAAGAAGATTCCTTTTTGAGAACCTTAGATAAAGGACTTAAAAGAATAGATGAACTCATGAAAGCCTCTAATAGCAAAGTAATAGAAGGCAAAGCTGCATTTGAACTTTTTGATACCTACGGCTTTCCAATAGACCTTACCCGTTTAATTGCGCAAGAAAATAATTTAGAAGTTGATGAAAAAGGTTTTGATGCAGAAATGCAGCAGCAAAAAAATAGAAGTAGAGCAGCAACAGCGATAGATGCTGCTGATTGGATAATCGTACATGAAAGTAGCACCCAAACATTTGTTGGTTATACAGATAAAACTTGTACTACCGCTGTTACTAAATATAGAAAAGTAACAAGCAAAGGAAATAAAGGCTATCAGATTGTTTTAGAATCAACACCATTTTATGCCGAATCTGGTGGACAGGTTGGTGATATTGGTGTACTTGAATTTGAAGGGTCAACGATTGATGTAATTGATACCAAAAAAGAAAATAACTTAATCATTCATTTTACGACTGAGATTCCTACTAGTTTGGAAGGAACAGTAGTTGCCAAAGTAAATACAGATATTCGAAAAAGCATTTGTGCACACCACAGTGCAACACACTTATTACATGCTGCTTTAAGACAGGTACTAGGGACTCATGTTGCACAAAAAGGTAGTCTTGTAAATGCTGCGCAACTTCGTTTTGACTTTTCGCATTTTGCAAAAGTGACTGAAGAAGAATTACAACAAATTGAAGATATTATCAACGAAAAAATTAGAGCGAACATTCCGGTAGTCATCAAAGAGATGACCAAAGATGAAGCGGTAGCGCTTGGCGCGATGGCTTTATTTGGAGAAAAGTATGGTGATACCGTAAGGGTTGTTATGATGGATCCAAATTACTCGATAGAGCTATGTGGTGGCACGCATGTTGGTGCAACGGGAGCTCTTGGTTTATTTAAATTAAGAAGCGAATCTGCGGTAGCAGCTGGCGTTAGACGTATTGAAGCTGTTTGCGGCGAAGGCGCTACAACACAGGTTAATGAAGCACTAGGCGAGCTCGAAACCATTAAAGAACTTGTAAAAAATACAAAGGAGCCGGTTAAAGCAGTACAGCAAATGGTTGCCGATTTGCAGTCGTTAAAAAAACGCATTGAATCTTATGAAGCATTAGCACTTGTTGGAATCAAAAAAGAATTAGAATCAAAAATGACTATCATTGGTGATACTCATTTTATCGGTGCTGTTGTTACAGTTGGTAATCCAGATGGACTTAAAAAATTATGCAGCGAGCTACAAGCAAGTTATACAAACTTACTAGTAGTACTAGCCGCTAATATAGATGGCAAAGCCGCTGTTGCTGTTTTAGTGGATGATACATTGCAAGGCATCAAAGGATTAGAAGCGCAAAAAATAATTAAAGACCTCATTGCGCCGCTGATTAAAGGTGGTGGTGGTGGTCAAAAAGGCCTAGCAACCGCTGGTGGACAGGATCCTAGCAATCTTGCACAAGTACTTGAAACTGTAAAGGGATTGTTAAACTAGATCATATTAGATGACTTAAAATTATCTTTGAAATTACAAAACAACCAAACCTATGAACAAAATTATTGCATTATTTACTACAGCTTGCTTACTAGCAGCGACCGCTAGCGCACAAGAAGAAAAGAAAGTTGTCATTGTGAAAAAAATGGATACCACCATCATTCATGGAAAAGACAGTGGTCCACAAAAAATGACGGTGATTGTAGAAAATGGAAAAATAACCATTAATGGCAAGCCTGTTGACGGTGTTAATTTACCAGAAATGATGAGCGGTGGAGTTGGAATTCCTAAAGTGATGGTGTTCAAGTCTGATGATATGAATGCCCCAATTCCTAAATTGGAGGGAAAAGTGACCGAATTAAAAATCGCAAAAGGCATGCCGCTAGACATGAGTAAGTTAGGCGAAAATTTTGCGCTTTCATTATTTAATGATGGACCAAAAATAGGTATCAGTATAGAAGACCTAACAGAAGGTTCTGGTGCTAAAGTATTAGAAGTTACAGAAGGTTCTCCAGCTGCAAAAGCAGGTATCGCAAAAAATGATATCATCACAGCTGTTGACGGTGCAGCAATTAAAGACGTTACTGATCTTCAAGAAAAAGTTGAAACATTAGAAGCAGGTGTCACACTTGCTATTAAATTAAACCGTGATGGCAAATCTAAAGAAGTGACTGTTAAAATTCCAAAAAAAGTAAAGAAGGCTAATATATAAGCTTCTAAAGTGTGCGATAACCCGGTAACTAATCTTATTTTTGTTTGAGATGACCGAAGGCAAACAATACGAAGCAGTTATCGGGTTAGAAGTACACGCACAGCTAACTACCAAAAGCAAGCTTTTTTGTGCAGATGCCACAACCTTTGGCGCAGCACCCAATACCCAAATAAGCCCAATTACAATGGGGCATCCGGGTAGTCTTCCCAAAGCCAATAAAAAAGCCGTTGAGTATGCCATAAAAATGGGACTTGCTTGTGGCTCTACGATTGTAAAGGAAAACTACTTTGCTAGAAAAAATTATTTCTACCCAGACCTGCCTAAAGGTTATCAAATTTCGCAACATACCACGCCTATTTGCGCAGGCGGCAAAATTCAAATTAAGGTTGAGGGTCAAAAGCGCTATGTACAATTAAACAGAATTCACCTAGAAGAAGACGCTGGAAAAAGCATACACGATATTGATCCTACGCATACACTCATAGATTTAAACAGAGCAGGTACACCCTTGATTGAAATTGTTACAGAGCCTGATTTATTTAGTGCCGAAGAAGCATTTGCCTATGTTACTGAAATCAGAAAACTAGTGCAGTGGCTTGGCATTTGTGATGGAAATATGGAGGAAGGTTCTTTACGATGCGATGCTAATGTTTCGGTACGACTTAAAGGCGAAAAAAAATTAGGTACTAGAGTTGAGGTGAAAAATTTAAACTCCATTCGCAATGTAAAAAAGTCGATAGAGTATGAAATAGCCCGACTCATTAAAGTACTTGAATCCGGCGGCACTATTACCCAACAAACCAGAAGGTTTGATGCATCAAATGACACCACATTTGCAATACGGGATAAAGAAGAAGCTAACGATTACCGCTATTTTCCGGATCCAGATTTAGCACCCTTTATATTAAGTGAATCTTATATTGATTCAATAAAAACGGGACTTCCTATTTTACCTGATGCATTAGAGGAAAAATTAATGACGCAGTATCAACTTAATAATTATGATGCTACTCAAATTTGCGAATCATTAAATACTGTAAAATATTTTGAGGCAACAGCTAAACATACAACAAATTATAAATCGGTAGCTAATTGGATGCTTGGCCCTATTAAATCTTATTTAAATGAAGTAGGGCTAGAATTTGTTAGCATTGCCTTAGAGCCTGCTACACTAGCGGATCTAATCAAGCTCATTGATGCAGGTCAATTAAATTTTTCGGTAGCAGCATCGAAAATATTGCCTCAACTTATTGATGGAACAAAAACCGATGTTTTAGCTGTTGCAAATGACCTTAACCTATTGCAAGTTAATGATGAAGCTGCTTTAGAAGCCTGGATAGACGCTGCTATTGCTAGTATGCCAGATAAAGTCATTGAATACCAAAAAGGTAAAAAAGGGCTCATCGGTTTATTTATTGGCGCCGTAAAAAAAATAAGTAAAGGGCAAGCAGACCCAAATACAGTTAGTGAACTACTCATCCAAAAATTAAACAAATAATTATTCAATAAATACATCAACCATGAAAAAAACAATTAGTGTATCTCTAATTGCAGCAACCATTTTATTTGGCTGTTCCGAAAAAAAATATGGCGGCTTTACTGTTAGCGGTAAAGTAAGTAACGCAGGTAGTCAAAAAATTTACTTGCAGGAACTACCTTTTGCAGGATCCGAACCCTTAATATTAGACTCTGCAACATTAAAAGAAAATGGAAAATTTGAACTAAGAGCAACCGCACTAGAGGAAGGCTTGTACCGTCTAACTTTGGAGAGAGGCCCAGAAGTGCTACTTATCAATGATGAAAAAAGCATCCGCGTTAATATGGATGCAAATCAACCCAAAAACTATACAATTGAAGCATCTGATGCGAGCAAAAGTCTTCAAACTTTATTTTCAAAATATAGCGCAGCAGACTCTTCATTGATGGTTGTTTTTAATGCATTAGAAAGTGCACAGCAAGCGTCTAGTAGTGATAGTTTGGTACAAGTATTAACTAAAAATAGAGACAACGGACTCTTGTCCATCAATAATATCGTTAACGAATTTATTAATAACTCAAAGAGTCCTGCTGCTATCTACTATGCCATTGGAATGGCTACTAGAACAATGCCAGAAGAAGCTGTTAAACAGCTCGTAGAAAAGGCCGCTGTTAAGTTTAAAGAACATACTGGTATTGCTAAAATTAAGGCGCTAATGACCGTTCAACAAGCTGCACCAAGCGCTAGTAATGCCTATGCACTATTAAACAAGCAAGCACCTGAAATTAATTTACCAGGCACAGATGGCAAACCTTTTTCATTAGCCTCTTTAAAAGGTAAATATGTACTTGTAGATTTTTGGGCCAGTTGGTGCGGACCTTGTAGACAAGAAAATCCAAATGTAGTAGCTGCTTATAACAAGCTTAAGGATAAAAACTTTACCATTTTAGGCGTATCACTAGACAATGACAAAGAAGCTTGGATGAAGGCCATTAAAAACGATGGATTAAACTGGAAACAAGTTAGTGATTTAAAACAATGGGAATCTAGCATGGTGTCTTTATATGGATTTGATGGTATTCCATTTAATGTGCTCATAGATCCTTCGGGTAAAATTATCGACAGCAGTTTACGCGGTGAAGACTTAGAAAAAACACTAGCTGCTGTTTTAAAATAAAAAGTAGCTATGTACATAAAAAAAATGGCGCTCGAAATCGAGCGCCATTTTTTTATACATTGTATGAAACAATTACCATCCTGGATTTTGAACTAGGTTGGAATTGATGTTAATTTCATAAGTAGGAACACCCCACACAAACTGCGGGCTATTAGCTGCTACATTAATTTGATGGTAGCTAGTAGCAGGCGTTGTATTGATAGCACCTAAATCTTGAGGAGTACCTCTCGTAAAGCCTAACTTCCAACGCTTCAAATCAAATAAACGGAAACCTTCAAACGCTAATTCTCTGGTTCTTTCGTTTCTGATTTCAGTCATTAAAGCAGCACCTGTTAAACCAGAAAGAGCTGTTAAGCCTCTAGCAACACGCAAAGTATTCAGTGTAGATAAAGCAAGTGCTTCACTAGCACCGCCTGCGTTAGCAGCAGCTTCTGCATAAATCAAGAACTGCTCTGCAGAACGGAATACTTTAGGCGCATGTTGGTAGTTGGTAAAAGCACCCGTAAATAAAGCTGGGTTACCAGGGAATTTGTTTACACACCACATTGTAGGGTAGTTAACACCCTGTACAATAACTGGAAGTTGCTTTAAGTAAACACTTCTTCTAAAATCAGATGCATCATACATGTTAACAAAGTCTACAGTTGGAATAAAATCCGGTGTAAACTTACCTGTTGCGCCATTAAAGCCTAAATAAATAGAGTTGGTGTTTGCAGATTCTGTTTGCTTTACCACTGCAGAATTAAAAATAACTTCTGTAGCCAAATCGTTGGTCCACATATTATTTAAATTGGTCAATGTGGTTAATAAAGGATATCTATTACTTGAAATAATAGTATTAGCGGCTGCCATAGCACCCGTCCAGTCTTGCATGTGTAAACGTACACGTGCTTCTAGAGCAGTAGCTACGTCAATCGTAAATCTTGTTGCGCCTGGAGTTCCAGCAGTAGAAGCTAGGTTCAATTTTGCAGTAGCGATGTCAGATAAAATCTGATCGTATACTTTTTGCACGGTAGCTCTAGCAGGTCTAGCATTGATATTAAATTCTAATACCAACGGCACACCTAAATCGGTGGCAGCAGTTGCTCTATCGTAAGGTTTTGCAAAACGCAAAATCAATTCTGAATAGTAATAAGCGCGCGCTAAGTAAGCGTCACCTTTGTATTTGTTAAGTGCCGTTGCTTCTGCAGCAGTAGTGGTTTTTATTTTTTCAAAACCAGCAACACAAGTATTGATGTTTCTTAAAGCAAAATAATAACCCTGCCAAGGACCACTTAAAGCACCATCATCAGACAAAAAGCTAGTTCCCCATCTGTGCGGGTT
>Ga0209768_10003073_pt1 | contig 10153 bp, 6 predicted proteins | sample LauGreSBDMM110SD_3_FD_187564 | JGI IMG/M metagenome (GOLD analysis project Ga0209768, IMG submission 187564) | Freshwater lake microbial communities from Lake Michigan, USA - Sp13.BD.MM110.SD (SPAdes) (version 2) | ecosystem: Environmental > Aquatic > Freshwater > Lake | place: Lake Michigan... | reverse complement strand
TGCTTCGGGCCTAACCGTAATCTCAGGTCTATTAGTACTTGGACTCTCAGACTTAAAGTCAGTTCGTTCCTTAGGCCCAGTTGCTGCGATCGGTGTTCTGGCTGCTCAGCTCATAATGCTTTCTCTACTACCTGCAATCTTGGTGCTTTTGGGTCGATGGGTTTTTTGGCCAAAGCGACCGATTCATGATGATGTTGACGAAAAACTCTCGGGTCTATGGTCAAAGGTTGCCGGTTTAGTTGGACGCAAGCCGCGGCCTACTTGGATTATCACTGGTTTGTTCTTGGTTATCGCGATGTCTTTCGCGACGCAACTAAAGACTGACGGATTGGCTCAGACCGATGCATTCACTGGCAACCCTGACTCAGTCATTGGCCTTGAAAAACTATCCGAACATTTCCCGGCTGGCTCAGGTGATCCAACAATTGTGATTGGACCTGAGGCTGATAAAGATGCATTAATCGCAGCCATGACTGATTCACAAGGCGTTGTGGAAGTAAAGCAAACTACAACACCATTTATTCCTGGTGGCCCAGAACCAACCCCAGTAGTAGTTGACGGTCTAGTTCAGATTGAAGTAACTCTCGATAAACCTGCCGACTCAGTTGAAGCCCAGGGATACATTCCGGCAATTCGGGAAGCTGCTAAGGGTGCAAGTGAAACCGCATTGGTTGGTGGTACAACTGCAGTCAACTTCGATATTCAAGAAACAAATAAGCGTGACCGCAACCTGATTTTGCCGGTTGCCCTTCTTGTTATTGGTGTGATTCTGGCAGCCCTATTGCGAAGCATTTTTGCTCCAGTGCTTTTGATTCTCACAACTGTGATTTCGTTCGGCGCTACTTTGGGCATTAGTCACTTGGTATTCACTCACTTATTTGGATTTGCAGGCGCTGATGGAGGATTCGTTCTATTCACGTTCGTGTTCTTGGTAGCACTTGGTATTGACTACAACATCTTCTTGATGACCCGGGTCAGGGAAGAAGCCAAGAAACTTGGAACTCGACCTGGAATCCTTAAGGGTCTAACCGTAACTGGTGGAGTTATCACTTCTGCTGGTGTCGTGTTGGCTGCAACCTTCGCCGTGTTGGGAACTTTGCCACTGGTATTCCTTGCTGAGCTTGGCTTCGCAGTTGCCTTCGGCGTGCTGTTAGACACGATCATTGTTCGAAGTCTCCTAGTGCCGGCACTTTCATACGACATCGGTGCAAAGATCTGGTGGCCGAGCAAGCTTGGTAAGAGTGAAGGCCCACTGCAAGCAGATGCCAAGTTAGAAGTTGAAAAAGTTTGACCAAGCGCCACATAGTTGCCTCCAGCGGCGGGTTTATTCAAACCGATCGCTGGGGAGTAGTTAAGCCTGGACAAATCTTTAACCGAGCTCTTGAGCTGACCGGCAAAACTCGACCACGAGTCTTATTCGTTTTAACGGCCAGTGGTGATAACCCAGGTTACTTAGCAACTAGTTATCAGGCCGTTTCAGGTCTTGGTGTCGACGTAGAACACCTGGCCCTGTTTACACAACCCAACGTTCCAGTAGAAGAAGCGTTTGGACGTGCCGATTTAGTTTGGGTCGGTGGCGGATCGGTGGCAAATCTTTTAGCCCTGTGGCAACTTCACGGAGTAGACGCAGCAGCAAAAGATGCTTGGAACCGAGGCGTAGTTCTAGGCGGCGTTAGTGCTGGGTCAATCTGTTGGCACGTAGGTGGCCCAACCGATTCATTCGGACCAAAACTCGAAACCGAAACCAACGGTTTAGCTCTTTTGCCGTACGGAAATGGCGTTCACTACGACACTGAAGCCCAGCGTAGGCCACTTTTGCATTCGCTAGTTTTGGGTGGAACTTTGCCACTTTCATATGCAACTGATGACCACGCAGCCGTTGTTTACGAAGGCGTGAATCCGGTTGAAGTTGTAGTTGATACCGCTGACAGTAAGGCCAAGGCCTACCGAGTAGAAGTTATTGCCGGCGAGGTTAACGAGACTGTGCTCGAGCCAGGAAGTTTGGCTTAAAGATCGTCAGTAAGTAACGCTTCAGCAGATCGTCTACCACTAGCTAAAGCGCCATTAATTGAAGAAACCTGTCGATAATCACCGGCAATGTAGACGCCATCAGAAAGTCGAATTGATTGCTCAACATCATGCGGTGCAGCCATCATTGGCAGCGCATCTGGAATTGGATAAGTAGCAACATGTGTCCAATTACTTGTAGGCACTTTGTAAAGCGCAGCAAGATGCGAACGGACTTGCTGTTCTGATTGTGCTGAAGGGTGAACGCCTAGCGCAGAGGAAGAAATCAAAGTGCGATCATTAGTTGCATAAGATGGCGCGGCATTGGTCATCACAACAGTGTTTACAAGTGGACGTGATGGATCATCTAGTGGCCCATTGAACTTCCTTCCATCAATAACTAAAGTGCTTTTGCCTTCAGTCAGGTCAGATCCAGCACAGTCAGCAAGGTGGTACCAAGTAGTAACTGCATTGCTTGATGGAACCTTGAGACTTGGAATCAAGAGCGCCGCGCTTCGAGCATTGGTCGCGATAACTACGGATCGACATCTAATGTCACCTTGATCTGTGCGCACCATGGTGCTGGCAACAGCTTGAGCGGTCACATTTAGATGAATGCTGCCGCTTGGTAACTGGGTTGCTAATTGCCGCGGGATAGCTTGCATACCTGCACGTGGAACACCAGGGGAGCCGGCAATGAAGGACTTAAGGGCAATGTCTAGGAATCTTTTTGAAGTAGCTAGTTCTGGCTCAAGAAAAACTCCTGCTAGAAAAGGACGCAGAACTTTATCGGTTAAGTCTCGACCAAACTTCGCCTGTAGAAAGGCATCAGTGCGCTGGTCGTAAGTTTTCGATCCTGTTTTAGATAAAGCCAACGACACTGCGTACTTAGCGAACTTCACTTTGCTAGACATCTTCCCAACTGGGGCTAGCAAACTATCGATTGCCCAACTTGGTTCGCGTTTAGGGTCAGCCATTTTGTAGTTTCGGCCATCAATAGAAACTATTACGCCAGGTGAAAAACTCTTAACATCTAGAGCCTTCAAATCAAGAACGCTAATGCCTTCCGAATAAGAAGGGTTATAAAGCTGGAAGCCTCGGTCTAAGAGCAATCCATCCACTTGGTCAGTTCGGATTCGGCCACCAATTTCATCACTGGCATCAATTACACAAACTTCTCGCCCAGCAATTGAAAGTCGACGAGCTGCGGCTAAACCAGCCACACCGGCTCCGATGATGACAACGTCGGTTTTGGAAGGAATGCCAGTCATGAAACTTACTTAGTGGCCAGAGTGCGCATTGCGCTTTCGATGTTTGGATCTTGGAAGACAAACCCGGCATCAAGTAAAACTCGAGGAATAACGCGAGCGCTGCCTAAAACCTCTTGGGAAAACTCACCAAGGATTGATTTCAAAGCAAAAGCAGGAACTGGTAAAAGCGCTGGACGGTTAAAGACTTTAGACATCGCTTTGGTAACTTCAGCATTAGTTGCTGGCTCAGGCGCTGTGAGATTAACTGGGCCACTGATTTTTGGATTCGCAATCAGAAACTTAATTGCAGCAATCTCGTCTCGCATGGAGATAAATGACCAATACTGGTTACCAGAACCAAGTTTGCCGCCTGCACCAAGTTTGAAAATTGGAAGTAAGCGACTCCAGGCACCACCATTCTTTGCAGCAACCAACCCAGTTCTGATGTTTACAACTCGAACGCCTGCTGACTTAGCTGGCTCAGATGCTTTTTCCCATGCCACTACAACGTCTGCAAGGAAGCCAGATCCAGCTGGGGTAGTTTCGTCTACTTGTCGATCGGCAGTTTCGCCGTACCAACCAATAGCGCTGCCGGCAATGAAAACTTCCGGCTTGACTTCAGCTGCAGCTTTTGCCAGCAGGGAAGTAGAGTCCACTCGTGATGACAGGATCATCGCTTTGTATTTGTCAGTCCAGCGGCTATCGCCAACGCCAGCGCCAGCAAGATTTATAATCACATTGCAACCAGATAACTCAGCAAAGTCCAGTTCACCAGCTGCGGGATTCCAGAAGATTTCCGAAGATGCGGTTGGCTTTCTGCGAACCAGACGAAGCACTTCGTGACCGTCCTTGCGAAGGGAATCTACTAATTCAGTGCCAATTAGGCCTGAGGAACCACCAATTACGATGCGCATACTTCTACCTTGCTACGAAATCTTGAATTGAGCGACTTGAAACTAGAGACCGAGATCTGCTTCAAATGCGCCTTCTTCCAATCGAGCCTTGATGGCCGACAAGAAGCGAGCAGCATCCGCACCATCAACTAAGCGATGATCGTAAGTCAATGCGAGATAAACCATTTGGCGAACTGAGATTACGTCAGCACCGGTGTCATCTGTTGTGACAACGGGACGCTTTACAACCGCTCCAGTTCCCAAAATTGCAACCTGTGGCTGGTTGATGATTGGGGTATCAAACAGCGCGCCACGACTTCCGGTGTTTGTAATGGTGAATGTGCCACCACTTAACTCGTCAGGCGACAATTTGTTGGTGCGAGTGCGTTCTGCGAGATCATTGATTTTGCGAGCTAGTCCACCGATGTTTAGGTCACCAGCATCCCGAATTACAGGAACAAGTAAGCCGCGCTCAGTGTCTACCGCGATGCCAATGTGCTCAGCATCAAAGTAAGTAACAGTTCCGGCTTCTTGATCCAAAGTTGCATTCACATTAGGGAATTGCTTTAGCGCTTCACAGGCTGCCTTAGCAAAGAATGGCAAGAAGGAAAGCTTGACGCCCTCACGGGATTCAAAGGCGACCTTTGAACGATTGCGAAGTGAAGAAATTCGAGTCACGTCAACTTCAACAACAGAAGTTAACTGCGCTGAAATTTGAAGTGATTCAACCATTCGTTCTGCAATGACTTTACGAAGTCTGGTCATTGGTTCAGTTCGGCCACGAAGCTCACTTGCTGGAGCCGCTGGTGTTGCGGCCTTCGCAGCAGCTGGAGCTGCAGGAGCAACGAATGGCTTGGATTCAACTGGACGGGCTTCGTTAACTACAACTGGCGCAAGTGTTGCAGGCGCAGAAACAATGTCTTCCTTGCGGATTCGACCGCCAACGCCGGTGCCGACAACAGTTGAAAGATCTACGCCACGCTCAGCAGCGATCTTGCGAACAAGGGGAGTGGCATACGCATTGCTGTTGTTTAATGGCGCCGAAGCCGTCGTCGGAACCGATGACGTTGCTTCGGAAACAGGAACAGAAACAGGAGCAGAAACTGGATTAGAAGCAGGAACGGAAGCCGCAACTGGTTCTGGGGTTGGAGCTGCAGCAGCAGGGGCTGGCGCAGTTGGCGCTGGGGCTACAGGAGCAGATCCGGAAAGTGCACCGATTGTGCCAAGCTGTCCACCAACTAGAGCTATGCCATCTTCAGCGACTGTGATCTCAAGCAAGATGCCAGCAACTGGTGATGGAATTTCGGTATCGACTTTGTCGGTTGAAACTTCGAGTAGCGCTTCATCTGCTGCAACTGAGTCACCAATGGCCTTTAACCAGCGTGTGACCGTTCCTTCAGTAACACTTTCACCAAGTGCAGGCAGTACAACTGGCGTGATAAGGCCACTGCTTGGTGCCGCCGCCGGGGCTGGTGTCGACGCTTCGGCGACCGGGGCAGGGGCAGCAGGAGTGGCAACAACTGGTTCAGGTGTGGCCGCAGCAGGACTTACTTCCGACGCAACATCATCACCAGTGATGATGGCGGCGGTCCCAGATTCAGAAATGACCGCAAGTGCACCGCCAACCAGAACTACAGCATCTTCGCCGGCAATGATTTCGGTAAGTACTCCACTCACTGGTGAAGGAATTTCGGTGTCTACTTTGTCAGTAGACACTTCTAGTAATGGTTCATCGGCAGTTACGGTGTCGCCGACAGCTTTTAGCCAACGAGTAACAGTTCCTTCGGTGACGCTTTCGCCCAGTTGGGGCATTGATACCGTAGTGGCCACTGTGCCGTTACTCCTTTTACTAGTTGTCTTAAGGTTATCGGTTAAGCGTGGGCATGGAGCGGCTTGCCAGCCAACGCCATGAACGCTTCTCCCATTGCTTCGTTTTGGGTTGGATGCGCATGAACCAGGGGAGCCACATCTTCGGCAGTTCCTTCCCAGTTATAGACCAATTGCGCTTCACCAATTAGTTCGCCAACGCGGGCACCAATCATGTGAACTCCAACGACAATTCCGTCACTCTTCTTGCGAATTAGCTTGATAAAGCCTGTTGTACCCAAAATTTGGCTCTTGCCATTTCCGCCCAAGTTGTATTCGTAAGCCTCTATGTCGCCGTACTTATCCTTGGCTTGCGCTTCAGTTAGGCCGATGCTGGCAATTTCTGGCTCACTGTATGTAACGCGAGGAATACCCAGCTCATCAATTGTGGCTGGAGCTAGCCCGGCAATTTCTTCAGCTACGAAAATTCCCTGCTGGAAACCACGATGTGCAAGTTGTAATCCTGGAACGATGTCGCCAACTGCAAAAACGCCAGCAACATTTGTGGCCAGGCGATCATTAGCTAATACAAAGCCACGTTCCATAGCAACACCTTGATCTTCATAACCAAGATTCTCGGTACGTGGCCCGCGTCCAACTGCAACAAGTAACAAATCAGCAGAAACCGTTTCGCCAGATTCCAAGGTGATCGTCACGCTCTTGTCGTCCTGAGTAGCAGACTGGAATCGAACGCCAGTTTTGAAATTAATTCCACGCTTGCGATATGCACGTTCCATTGCCTTTGAAACCGCAGCATCTTCAGCTGGTACAAGTGTTGGTAGACCTTCAATGATGGTCACATCAACGCCGAACGATTTCCAAACGGAAGCGAATTCAACTCCGATAACTCCGCCACCAAGAATGATTACGCTTTGTGGAACATAATCAATTTGCAGGGCTTGATCACTGGTCATTACTCGACCAGAAATTTCCAGGCCTGGAATTGATCGCGCGAACGAACCGGTTGCCAAAACAACATTCTTGCCCTCGTAGCGCTGGCCATTTACTTCAACAGCATTAGGTGCCACTAGTTTTCCAGAACCTTCGACATAAGTAATGTCGCGACTCTTAACTAAACCTTGCAGACCTTTGTAAAGACGACCGATAACGCCATCTTTGTATTCATTGACCTTTGTCATGTCAATGCCATTAAACGTGCTGTGGACTCCGATGTGCTCACCTTCGCGAGCGGTATCAGCAACTTCAGCTGCATGGAGCAGTGCCTTGGTAGGAATGCAACCACGATGTAAGCAGGTGCCGCCTAATTTGTCTTGTTCGATTAGAACAACTGAAAGACCCAGTTGTGATGCCCGTAACGCGCAAGCATATCCGCCGCTTCCGCCACCCAAGATTACGATGTCGTGCATCAATCCTCCGCAAATAACCTAAGTGCGCTGCCGCGCTACCTTAAGTCTTTCACGCGGAGTAAAACCAAGTCAGTCCGGGTCTAAAAGAGTGGCCTAGATCTCAGCAGTTCCGTCCATGACATCTTCGGCGAATGCCACCATGGTCCGAATTCCAAAGCCGACTCCACCCTTATGGGTGTAACCCCATGGGCTGCTCGGGTTAAATGCTGGGCCTGCGATATCAAGGTGGGCCCAAGGAAGCCCTTCAGCAATGAAGTCCTTCAGGAACCAGCCAGCCGAAAGCATGCCACCTTCGCGAGATCCAACATTGGCAATGTCCGCAACCAGTGAATCCAGCTCGGGACGAAGTTCCTCAGGAAGTGGCATTGGCCAGAATTCTTCACCAGCACGATCCGCCGCAGCCTTAACTGCATCGCGAACTTCAGCATCTCCCATCACACCAGCAGTGCGGTGTCCCAGTGCAACTACCGCAGCACCGGTCAAAGTAGCGATGTCAATAACGACATCTGGATTGTCTTCTGCAGCGCGAACTAATGCATCCGACATAACCAGGCGACCTTCAGCATCGGTATTAAGCACTTCAATGGTGCGACCACCGTAAGTTGTGATTACATCGCCAGGACGTTGCGCACCGCCACCAGGCATATTCTCGGCGCAGGCCGCGTATGCAGTTACTGAAACATTTAGATCGAGATCTGCGATGGCACGAATTGTAGAAACAACTGCTGCAGCACCTGACATGTCATCTTTCATGTGATGCATATTTGCTGGTGGCTTAAGTGAGATGCCACCAGTATCGAATGTGATTCCTTTACCAACTAATGCAACGTGCTTAGTTGCTCCCTTTGGACGGTACTCCATGCGAATTAAGCGAGGTGGGCGAGTGGATCCTTGACCCACTCCTAAAATTCCACCGTAACCACCAGCGGCAAGCGCTTTCTCATCAAGAATTTCAACTTTAACTTTTGTGCCAGACAAAAATGCCTTGGCTTCGCGAGCCAAATCGGCTGGTGCTAAATGTAACGGTGAAGCATTAATTAGATTGCGAGCAAAGTTAATACCTTCGGAAAGCACTTGAGCGCGATGTAATGCATCACGGTATTCACTCGTACGAGTTTTTGCCGTGAACAAAGCAATTGAAGCAACCGGTGCCTTGGCCTTTTTAAGTGTGGCTGAGCGATGTTCGGTAAATGCATACGATCCAAATGCAGCACCTTCAAGAAGCGCACCTGCTTCTGCGGGACCTTCTGCAGTAATCGCAATTGCAACCTTCTTAAATCCACCAAGACTGCGCACTGCACTACCGGCAGCTCGTCGCAATCGTTCATGTGAAATTGAATTCTTTAGGCTTCCAAGTCCCACACCAACCAAAACTTCTGCGTCGGCGAATGCACCAGCTGGGATTCGAGTAACTTCATCTACCGCGCCAGTCGCGCCAACTTCCTTGAAAGCAGCAGCAATCTTGGTCGCGGCAGACTTTGGAATTGAGTCTGAGACCACAGTTAACTGACCGTCACTAGATAGACCAACCACTACGGCATTTACATAGGACGTTAGTGGGTTGCCAGTTTTGTAAGTGAGTGAAGGAACGGTTGGGGTAACAGTGATTGCCATTTAGGCCTCCGGGTGGACTAGGTGAGTAGTGCTTGGCTCGGGTGGTACTGACTAAACGGTACTAGTACGGTATGAGTATGTCTTTAGTCCCCTTACATGAAACGCACTTATCCCTTGGCGCCAAGATGGGTCCTTTCGGTGGCTGGGATATGCCGATCGAATACACCGCCGGCACACTTGCTGAGCACACTGCGGTTCGAACTGCAGTGGGAATCTTCGATGTTTCGCACATGGGTAAGGTGCGAATCTTGGGCAATGGCGCCTACGCATTTGCAAATAGCGTTTTTACAAATGATTTAGATCGCATTAAGCCAGGTCAGGCTCAGTACTCGATGCTTTGCAATGACACTGGCGGCGTTATTGACGATTTAATTGTGTATTTGGTGAGCGATGAAGAAGTTCGCTTTATTCCAAATGCAGGTAACGCCAGCACAGTAGTTGCTCATCTAGAAAAAATCGCACCAGCTGGAATTGTGATTGAGAATAATCACCTAAAGCAAGGAATCATTGCAGTCCAAGGACCGAGTGCTAACAAAGTTGTAAGCGCACTTGGTCTACCGACTGATCATGACTACATGGCATTTGCTGATTCGAAGTGGAATGGTTTTGACGTGAGTATTTGTCGCACTGGTTACACCGGTGAACCAGGCTATGAATTAGTTATCGAAAATGCTGGCCTAGTCGAAATCTGGAATGCCTTACTTAGCAATGGTGCTGAGCTTGGAATCTTGCCATGCGGTTTAGGTGCTCGCGATACTTTGCGAACTGAAATGGGGTACGTACTTCACGGTCAAGACATCAGTCCAGAAATCAGTCCAGTTCAAGCTCGAACTGGCTGGGCAGTTGGCTGGAATAAGCCAGAGTTTTCTGGCAAGGATGCACTGGCTGCAGAAAAAGCTGCTGGCGCAAAGCGAGTAGCTTGGGGATTACTCGCTACTGGCCGCGGAATTCCACGTAGCCACATGCAAGTAAAGAATTCAAGTGGTGAAGTTGTTGGGGAAACCACAAGTGGAACTTTCTCACCAACATTGCAAAAGGGAATTGCCTTGGCACTTTTGTCACCTGATGTAGCAGCGGGCGACACCTTATTGATTGATGTTCGCGGCAGAGATCTTGAAGTGGTTGTAACGAAGCCACCGTTTGTGGATTCAACTAC
>Ga0209768_10003071_pt1 | contig 10155 bp, 10 predicted proteins | sample LauGreSBDMM110SD_3_FD_187564 | JGI IMG/M metagenome (GOLD analysis project Ga0209768, IMG submission 187564) | Freshwater lake microbial communities from Lake Michigan, USA - Sp13.BD.MM110.SD (SPAdes) (version 2) | ecosystem: Environmental > Aquatic > Freshwater > Lake | place: Lake Michigan... | reverse complement strand
TTCTCAATACCGCATTATAACGCTTGAACGCGATACGACTTTCGTAGACACTTCGCTAACCATAAAAAAAGAATACGAATACAACTACCTCCGAAGAGATATTTTTGGGTTAATGCCTTTTGCCAATGAAGGACAAACCTATACCACTTTACAGTATGGTTTAAATAAAACTAGCTCTTTTCCGGAATTTGGTTATACTGCAAAGCAATTCAATTATTTGAAAGCCAATCAAATTAAATATCACTCCGTTGCCACACCGTTCACAGAATTGTATTTCAAAACCGTTATGGAGCAAGGACAAAATGTTGATGCTTTTGTAACTTTAAATACTTCCGAACGTTTTAATTTTTCAATTGCTTATAAAGGATTGCGTTCCTTAGGCAAATACATCAACCAACTTTCAAGCACAGGAAACTTTAGGTTTACCACAAGTTACAATACCAAAAATAAGCGGTATTATTCCAATTTTCATTTCACCTCACAAGATATTCTTAATGGTGAAAACGGTGGAATTACAAGCCCTGAGAATTTTGAAAGTGATGATGTAGCTTACAAAGAACGTGCCCGTCTCGGAGTGTATCTCAAAGACGCTAAAACTACTTTAATTGGTAAACGATTATTCCTTGATCACAGTTTCCAAATTAATCCTACCAAAGGGAACAACAACCTCTATTTAACGCATCAAATTAATTTTGAGAGTTACTATTTTGAGTTCAATCAAGTTACTATTCCAACAACAATTACATCAAATACTGGCGTCGCAACCACATTCAACAGGTTTGGACCTTCATTTGTCACAGGAAACATTAACGATCAAGTGCGCTACAACCGAATGTACAATAAGGTTGGACTTGCATACGAAAACACCACTTTGGGTAAATTTCAGTTTTTCCTCGACGATTTCCGATACAATTATTACTATAATTCAGTAGTATATCGAACCTCGGGAATTGTTCCAAATGCCATCAACGATAAAATCAATGATTTCGGTGGGCAATACGAATACAGAAAAAACAATTGGACCGGAAAATTCAGCTACTCAAGTTCTATCACGAATCAATCGTTATTTGATTTTAATGCCAATTTAAAATACCAATACAACGATAAAAACAGCATCTCGTTTGAATATCAAAACAATAATAAATTGCCAAACAACATTTATAATTTGCACCAAAGCAGTTATATTACCTACAATTGGTACAATAATTTCAAAAACGAAAAGAGCAATACCATCAAAATTGAAGCCAATACGCAATGGGCAAATGCTACTTTGCAATTCAACACCTTAAACGATTATTTGTATTTCAGCAATGACGATAACGCTAATTTACAGTTGGTTACGCCAAAACAATACGATAAAACCATCAATTATTTATCGTTAAAAATCAACAAAGAAATCAAATTCAGAAAATTTGCACTCGACAATACCGTATTGTATCAAAAAGTAGATCAAAAAGACAACATTTTGAATGTGCCACAATTTGTCCTTCGAAATACCTTTTATTATTCGGATGATTTTTTCAAAAAAGCCATGTTTTTGCAAACAGGAATCACGTTTAATTATTTCACAAAATTCTACGCCAACGATTACAATCCAATTCTTGGAGAATTTTTCGTGCAAAACCAAACACAAATTGGCGCATTTCCAAACTTCGATATTTTCGCAAATGCAAGAATCCAACGTACTCGAATTTATCTAAAAGCCGAACATTTCAACTCTTCAATGTCAGGAAATACCTTCTATTCCGCACCCAACAATCCCTACCACGACTTCATGATTCGCTTCGGACTGGTATGGAATTTCTTTGAATAATTTTTTTTTGGGCGTGCCCTCGTTTAGACCATTTTGAGTTACGAGGAAATCTTTCGTAAACTCGGTCGTGCTGTACGCTGCAATCTCTTGCTCCACTTCGTTCCGCAAGAGGATTTCCGCTGCCATCACTCACGCAAATCTAGAAAATCACAACTATTTTAGAACAATGTACTATCTTTGTAAAAGTTCTGTAAAATTTGAATGCTAAAATATAAAACTAAATGCAATACTCAGAAAATATATTAGGAACTATCGGCAACACGCCATTAGTTCGATTGAATAAAGTAACTGCCGAAATCAATGCTTTGGTTCTCGCCAAAGTAGAAACTTTCAACCCTGGAAATTCTACAAAAGACAGAATGGCATTAAAAATGGTTGAAGATGCCGAAGCCGACGGAAGACTAAAACCAGGCGGAACAATCATCGAAGGAACTTCAGGAAATACCGGAATGGGATTGGCATTAGCGGCAATCATTAAAGGATACAAACTAATTTGCGTTATTACCGACAAACAATCAAAAGAAAAAATGGATATTTTGAAAGCCGTGGGCGCTAAAGTTGTCGTTTGTCCAACCGATGTGGAACCAACAGACCCACGTTCGTATTATTCAGTTTCAAAAAGATTGGGCGAAGAAACAACGAATTCTTGGTATGTAAACCAATACGACAATCCATCAAATGCCTTAGCACATTACGAGCAAACAGGGCCGGAAATTTGGAAACAAACTGACGGAAAAGTTACACATTTTGTAGTTGGAGTAGGAACGGGCGGAACAATTTCAGGAATTGGAAAATATTTAAAAGAGCAAAATCCAAATGTAAAAGTTTGGGGAATTGACACCTACGGTTCTGTATTTAAAAAATACCACGAAACAGGAATTTTTGATGAAAATGAAATTTATTCCTACATCACCGAAGGAATTGGAGAAGACATACTTCCAAAAAACGTTGACTTTTCTATAATCGATGGATTTACAAAAGTAACCGATAAAGATGCAGCCGTTTATACTCGAAAAATTGCTTTGGAAGAAGGAATTTTCGTTGGAAATTCAGCAGGAGCTGTTATAAAAGGTGTATTGCAACTCAAAGAGCATTTCAAACCAGAAGATGTAGTAGTAGTTTTATTTCACGATTCTGGAAGCCGTTATATTGGGAAAATGTTCAATGATGATTGGATGCGAGAACGCGGTTTTTTAGAAGACGAAGTTACCAAAGCAGAAGACGTTATTAAAGATCACATCGACAAACAATTGATAATTGCGCGCACCGAAGAATTGGTTTCTCATGCAATTGAGCGAATGCGTAAATATAAAATCTCACAAATTCCAGTAATAGACGTTACTGGTTTTGTTGGTTCCGTAGATGAATCTGACTTGTTTCAAAGTTATGTACACGACAAAAATGCCGCCGATAAACCCATTCGTGAAGTAATGGGAAAACCCTATCCAATTATTAAATTAGGAACGCCAATCGAACAAGTTTCCAAACTATTTACCAGAGAAAATGCTGCGGTATTATTGGATTTAGGAAACGGGAAACACCATATTATTACCAAATATGATATAATTGGTTCTATAAAATAATTCCTAAATGAAATAAAAGTAATATTGATGTTTACCGTTAGTATTACTTTTTTTATACAATGTATTCAAAAATCTGAAATCTTAATTCAGAAATCTAAAATCGTAATTAAAATGACCTTCACCGCAATAGATTTTGAAACAGCAACTGCATTTCACCCTTGTTCTGTCGGGATTGTTACCGTGGATAACGGAATAATTGTTGATGAATTTGTTTCGTTGATTAAACCACCAAACAATATTTATTCTCCGTTTACCATTCAAGTTCACGGAATTTATCCTCGAGATACGGTAAATGCAAAATCGTTTGCGCAAGTTTTCCCTGAAATTCAAAAACGACTACAAAATAGGGTTGTGGTAGCTCATAATGAAAGTTTTGACAGAAATGTACTTTCCAAATCAATGGCACTTTACGGTTTAGATTATGACAAATTGAACATTGGCTCTCGTTGGGAATGTACCGTAAAAATCTATAAAGCCAAAGGTTTAAGACCAACAAAATTGAGCGATTGTTGCCGTGAAATGAAAATCCAATTGAACCACCACGAAGCGTTATCGGATGCTCGGGCTTGCGCCAAATTGTATTTAATGAGATAATTATTTTTTTATTTGTGTAAGTGTTTGTTAGTAGCATACTTATTTTGATTACTTTAGTTGAAAATTATACGCCAACTAATGAAAGAAGAATTCCTGCACTATTTGTGGAAATTTAAGAAATTTGACACCACCAATTTAACAACTTCCAACGGAGAGCAACTCACCATAGAAAATGCGGGACATTATTTGCAACTAGCAGGTCCTGATTTTTTCAATTCCCAAATTACAATTGACAATCAAAAATGGGCTGGAAATGTTGAAATCCATATCAAATCTTCCGATTGGTATGCGCACCATCACGAACGAGACTCAAATTATGATAGCGTAATTCTTCACGTGGTTTGGGAACACGATTCTGAAATTTATAGAAAAAATAATACCGAAATTCCTGTTTTGGTTCTGAAAAATTTGGTTTCAAAGGAAACTTTGAATAATTACAATTCTTTAATCGCTCCAAAATCTTGGATTTATTGCGAAAAACAATTGGGTTCGATAGATTCTTTTATCCTTTTGAATTGGCAAGAGCGCTTATTTTTTGAACGATTGGAACGAAAATCAAAACCTATAAGTGAACTTTTAGAAAGCACAAAACAAGATTGGGAAGCGGTATTATTTTGCATGTTGGCTAAAAATTTCGGATTGAACACCAATGGAGAATCTTTTTTGAAAGCGGCAAATTCTATTCCTTTTTCAATCATCAGAAAAGAATGCAACGATTTGCAAAATTTAGAAAGTTTGATTTTTGGAATTTCAGGATTGTTAGAAATTGAAAAAGAAGACGTTTATTATAAAAATCTAAAATCAAATTTTGCTTATTTGATTCATAAATATCAGTTAGAACCTACTCATATTAATCCATTGCAGTTTTTCAAACACCGTCCAGATAATTTTCCAACCATTCGATTATCACAATTAGCCAATGTATATTATCAACAGCAACAGCTTTTTTCAAAAATAATTGAGGAAGATATAATGAAAAACATTTACAAAATATTCAATGTTGCGGTTTCGGAATATTGGGAAACGCATTATCAATTTGACAAAGTAAGTCCGAAAAAAAAGAAAGTACTTTCGAAAGCATTCATCGATTTGCTAATTATTAATACTATTATTCCATTACAATTTGCATACGCCAAAAGCCAAGGAAAGGAAGTTTCCGAAAATTTAATTTCATTATTAAATCAAGTTTCACCTGAGAATAATGCTATTATAGATAAGTTTGCTTCGTTTGGAATTAAAGCCAAAAATGCTTTTGAATCTCAAGCTTTAGTGCAGTTGAAAAATGAATATTGTAATAAAAGCAGGTGTTTAGAATGTGTAATTGGAATGGAGTTGTTGAAAGAATAAGGTTAAAATTATTGAGGGAATATGAAGTTAATATGCTAAATTTGTAAAGCTTTATAAATTTAAATGAAATGAAACTCATACTTCGGCTTAAATATTTTTTTGAGAAACACGGTTTTCACGTTTCTTCCCGATTGGCAGACGCCCTGGGAATGCGGGCTAATAGTGTAAGATTGTTTTTTATTTATATATCATTTGTAACCGCTGGTTTGGGGTTTGGAGTGTATCTCACTTTGGCTTTTTGGTGGCGACTAAAAGATTTAATTCGGGCAAAACGAAGCTCTGTCTTCGACCTATAAACCATTTAAAATTATGACTTTAAAATCCTACTTCCAATTTACAAAATCACAAAGAAGTGGGATAATTTTTTTAGTATTGCTTTGTGTAATGTTTCAATCAGCCTATTTTCTCATAGATTTTAAGTCAACTACAAATGATAGTAAAGAAAAGCAAGAATGGCTTGCTTTTCAAACAGAAATTGATTCTTTAAAGCAAATTAAACGCGATTATATTCCCAAAATATATCCGTTTAATCCAAATTTCATTACGGATTTCAAAGGACAAAAATTAGGCATGTCTGTTTCAGAAATTGACCGACTGTTGGCTTTTAGGAAGACAAATAAATATGTTAATACTCCCGAAGATTTTCAAAAGGTTACAAAAATATCCGACTCCTTATTAAATACGATGGTGCCCTACTTTAAATTTCCAGACTGGGTGACCAATAAAAAAGAATTTAAATCTAAATACAAATCTTTTGAAAATAAGAAAGAAAAAATCGTAATTTTAGATATTAACCAAGCTACTAAAGAAGATTTGATAAAAGTATATGGAATTGGACCCGCTTTATCAGATCGAATATTGAAGCTAAAAGACCTTTTAGGAGGTTTTGTAAGTATGGAACAAATGAATGATGTTTGGGGTTTGTCTCCAGAAGTTATCGAAAATTTAAATAAAAATTTCAAAGTTTCAGTACTTCCAAAAGTAAATAAGGTTGATATTAACAATGCGTCGATTAAAGAATTGATGCTTTTTCCTTATTTTAAGTACGCTTTGGCTAAGGCAATTGTAACGTATAGGAGTATGAACGGTGATTTTAAAAACAATGCGGATTTGACAAAAATTAACGGTTTTCCCAATGAAAAATTAAACGTTATTAGTTTATATTTGTATTTTTAAAATAAATAACAACTTTTATGAACTTCGACTATAACGAAACGCAGGCAATGATTGCGCAATCCATTCGGGATTTTGCGGAAATAAACATACGTCCTTTCATAATGGAATGGGATGAAGCACAAATTTTTCCTATTCCTCTATTTAAAAAACTAGGAGAAATGGGTTTTATGGGTATTTTAGTTCCTGAAGAGTTGGGCGGTTCGGGTTTAAGTTATCACGAATATATTACTATAGTTGAAGAAATTTCAAAAGTAGATCCATCTATTGGATTGTCTGTTGCGGCTCATAATTCTTTGTGTACCAATCATATTTTGACTTTTGGTAATGAAGAACAAAAGAAAAAATGGGTTCCTAAATTAGCCACAGGGGAACATATTGGCGCTTGGGGTTTAACCGAGCACAATACGGGCTCTGACGCAGGCAGAATGAATACAACCGCTGTGAAAGAGGGAGATTCTTGGATTCTAAATGGCGCTAAAAACTTTATTACGCACGCTATTTCAGGAGACATTGCTGTTGTAATTGTTCGAACTGGTGAAAAAGGTGATTCTAAAGGAATGACGGCTTTTGTAATTGAAAAAGGAACGTCTGGATTTACGTCAGGAAAAAAAGAAAATAAATTAGGAATGCGTGCCAGCGAAACAGCGGAATTGATTTTCGATACGTGTCGTATTCCTGATACCAATAGATTAGGAGAAGTTGGTCAAGGTTTTGTACAAGCAATGAAAATTTTAGACGGTGGACGAATTTCAATTGGCGCATTATCATTAGGAATTGCAAAAGGTGCGTATGAAGCGGCATTGAAATATTCAAAAGAAAGACATCAGTTCGGGCAACCCATTAGTAGTTTTCAAGGCATTTCATTTAAGTTGGCTGATATGGCAACAGAAATTGAAGCGTCAGAATTAATGTTACATAAAGCAGCTTTCCTAAAAGAACAACACCGACCAGTTACCACAATGGGTGCAATGGCAAAAATGTATTCATCGGAAGTTTGTGTAAAAGTAGCCAACGAAGCCGTTCAAATTCACGGTGGTTACGGATATACGAAAGATTATCCCGTAGAAAAATTCTATAGAGATTCTAAATTATGTACTATTGGGGAAGGTACTACAGAGATTCAAAAAGTAGTTATCGCTAGGAATATATTGAAATAGAGGAGGAGATAATAGACTGATAGATAATAGACTGATAGATAATAGATAAAAGAGCCAAGAATCAAGAAATTGTATCTTGGCTTTTTTGTTTTGTCTTCTATCTCTTCGTCTCTCATCTTTTCAAATCTTCTCAAAAATAATCCAAATTTATAACTCATAATTAAAAATAAAAATTTACTTTTGCACCCTTAACGAGAGGAGGTGTCTATATTATGTTAATTATACCAATTAAAGACGGAGAAAATATCGATAGAGCATTAAAGCGCTATAAAAGAAAATTTGATAAAACAGGAACTGTTCGTCAGTTACGTGCACGTACTGCTTTTATTAAACCTTCTGTTTCAAACAGAATGAAAATCCAAAAAGCGGCTTACATTCAAAACATGAAAGATGGTTTAGAAAGTTAGTAAATAACTTCAACAAATATAACCGTTAGTCATTAAAGTTTTATAACTTTGATGCTAACGGTTTTTTTATGGAAAATAGTAAAGCGGCATTTCAAGATTATTTGCAATTAGAGAAAAAGTATTCGCCTCATACGGTAATTGCTTATATAAATGACGTTGTTTCCTTTGAGTCTTTTGTAAAATCTGAATTTGATTCCGATGACTTATCGGATGTCAATTACAGTTTGATCCGAAGTTGGATTGTTGCTTTAGTTGATAATGCGATATCCAATACTTCCGTAAATAGAAAAATAACGGCGTTAAAATCATATTACAAATTTCTGTTGAAAACCAAACAAATAGATGTCAGTCCTTTATTGAAACACAAATCGCTAAAAACTCCAAAAACACTTCAAATTCCTTTTTCTGAAAAAGAATTAGACGAGGTTTTGCATCAAATAAAATATCCAGAGGGATTTGAAGGTGTTCGTGATAAATTGATTATTGATTTGTTTTATACAACAGGAATTAGAAGAACGGAATTAATTCATTTGAAAATGATAAATATCGATCTTTCAAATGCTACTTTAAAGGTTTTGGGAAAGAGAAATAAGGAAAGAATCTTACCTTTATTACCAATAATAACAAATCAATTTAAATTGTATTTAACGGAACGAGCTTATTTAGAACGAATTACCGATAACGAGTATTTTTTCTTAACGTTAAAAGGCGTTAAAATGAATGATTCGCTTGTGTATCGTTTGATAAATAACTACTTTAGTGCTGTTTCGGAGAAGGTAAAAAGAAGCCCGCATATTCTTAGGCACACATTTGCAACTCATTTATTAAACAATGGTGCAGATTTAAATTCGGTTAAAGAATTGTTGGGGCATTCAAGTTTAGCATCGACACAAATCTACACACAAAGTAGTTTGTATGAGTTGAAAAAAGTATACGGAGATGCGCATCCAAGAAACAAAAAATAAATAGTGTTTAACCAATAAAAATTTTATTATGAATGTAAATGTTCATGCTGTTAACTTTAATGTTGACGGAAAATTAGTAAGTTTTATTCAAGAAAGAATGGACAGGTTGGAGAAGTATTATGACAAAGTTGTCTCGGCTGACGTATTCCTAAAAGTGGAAAAAACTAGCGAGAAAGAGAACAAAAGTGTTGAGATTAGGGTACTTGTTCCTGGAGATGAGTTTATGGTAAAAAAGCAGTGCAAAAAATTTGAGGAAGCAGTAGAGCAATCAGCTGAAACTTTGGAGCGATTGTTAACAAAAAGGAAGGAAAAAGTAAAACATTATATATAATTTAAAAATATTGATAAAAATGTTTTGATTAAAAAACAAATTAATATACATTTGCAGTCCGTTAGAAATAGCGGACTTTTTTTATATTTAATGCCAGTGTAGCTCAGTTGGCTAGAGCAGCTGATTTGTAATCAGCAGGTCGTGGGTTCGAGTCCCTCCACCGGCTCTATAAATAGTGAAGATTTTTGAACGAAAATTTTTGACTTTTCATGGGCGTTAAATTGTAAGAAAAGCAGATTTAAGTTTGAAGAATGAGGCTTTTAGGTAGTATCTAAAATCTGAAATCATAAATTATTTGGGGAGATACTCAAGCGGCCAACGAGGGCAGACTGTAAATCTGCTGTGTGAACTTCGCAGGTTCGAATCCTGCTCTCCCCACCAGAAGAAATTTTAGATTTCGGATTCCAGATTATTAATTCTGAAATCAAAAATCAAAAATCAACTCTCTGCCGACTTAGCTCAGAGGTAGAGTGCTTCCTTGGTAAGGAAGAGGTCACGGGTTCAATTCCCGTAGTTGGCTCAACAATGTATAATTTGAACACGAATATATAACTAAGATTAAAAATTAAGTAAAATGGCAAAAGAAAATTTTAACCGTAACAAACCCCACCTTAATATAGGTACAATTGGTCACGTGGATCACGGAAAAACTACATTAACTGCGGCAATTACTAAAGTATTGTCTGATGCGGGTTACTGTCAAGCAAAATCGTTTGATCAAATCGATAATGCTCCAGAAGAAAAAGAAAGAGGTATTACAATTAATACATCACACGTTGAGT
>Ga0209768_10003061_pt1 | contig 10170 bp, 18 predicted proteins | sample LauGreSBDMM110SD_3_FD_187564 | JGI IMG/M metagenome (GOLD analysis project Ga0209768, IMG submission 187564) | Freshwater lake microbial communities from Lake Michigan, USA - Sp13.BD.MM110.SD (SPAdes) (version 2) | ecosystem: Environmental > Aquatic > Freshwater > Lake | place: Lake Michigan... | reverse complement strand
AAAATAAAGTTATTTGTTCATCATTAATAAATCTTTGATAAAATAATTTTGATAGTTGAATTGAGTAATCTAATTTTCTTACTCTATTATCTTCTGAACCTTTATTGTTTTTTAAAACTAATATATCGGATATTTCTTGGTGCCATATAGGAAAGTGAACTGTTGCACTACCACCTCTTACACCGTTTTGTGTACAACATTTAACTGTTGCCTCAAACTTTTTAAGAAATGGTATTACACCAGTGTGCTGAACTTCGCCACCTCGTATACGTGAATTAATTCCTCGTATGCGGCCTGCGTTAATTCCAATGCCTGCCCTTTGTGCAATATAACGGCCGATAGCCATATCACCAGTAAATATACTTGGTAGAGTATCATCAATATCAACAAGAACACAACTAGCATACTGCTTAACAGGAGTCCTAACACCAGCCATAACAGGAGTCGGAATATTAATTTTAAACCTTGAAATAGCATCATAATATTTTTTGACATAAGTCATCCTTTTTTCTTTTGGGTATTTTGCAAATATCGTTGCTGATATAAGCATATACATAAACTGAGGAGTTTCATAAACTTCTCCTGAACTTCTATCTTGTACCAGGTATTTGTCTATTACTTGTCTTAACCCAGCGTATGTAAAATTGTAATCTCTTGTGTGGTCTATCCACATATTCATACGATCAAATTCTGACTTGTCGTATAGTTTTAAAATATCTGCATCATAAACTTTTATCTCAACACCTTTTTTTGTGTGTTCATATAAATGTGGATGGTCCCAAAGTTTTCTAAAAATACTTTTTCTTAAACTGAATAATAATAATCTAGCAGCAACGTATTGATAGTTAGGTGTTTCTAATGAAATTAAATCTGAAGCTGACTTAATAAGAATTTGTTGTATCTGATCTGTAGATATGCCATCAAAAAATTGTAAACCACTTTTCATTTCAACTTGTGAAGCTGAAACACCTGTTATATCTTCACAAGCAAACTCCACCATTTGGTGTATCTTTTCAATATTAAGAGGTTCTTTTTCTCTGGAGTTTCTTTTCTGTACTAAAATCTTTTCAGTTGTCATATACTACATTTCTTCCAGGTGTTTAGTTTACTTAATGCGGATAACTTATTGTGTGTATTGTTACTTATAATAGTTTGAACCTCTGGAATTGTCTTACCAGATATAATTAAATCGTTAATATCTTTGCATTTTGTATCATCTGGCCAGATAAAAATATTATAATTGCTGTCTATTATTTTATACATACGTTTTACTATTTCTTTATTACGAGGTTCATTATCAAAGATGTAAGTTACATTATCAGGATTTGTTTTCAATGTCAAGTCTGCACCTGCGGCTGCCAAACAATTATCTATAAACAAACTATCAATAGGTCCTTCTGTGATGTAAATATGTTTTTGAAAATTAACTCTTTCTAAACCATAAATTTTTTGTTTAGACTCGTCTAATTTAATAGTTAAATATTTTGGTTGTTCATTACCGAATGCTCTACCTTGAAATGCAAATAAATTACCAGTTGTATCATAGAAAGGTATTATTAATCTTGGATGTTCACCTGTAAAATTATTAAATGTATCTGGTTTAATTTTGTTTACTAAAGACATAAACTCCATACTTAAATGTAATACATCAAAATACTTTTCTGGTATTTTTCTTTTAACAACATACTTTCTGGCAGGATGAGCAGCAGGTAAATCTGCAATTGTAGGTAAATCTTCTATTATATTTACCTCTTTAAAGACTGGTGGTTTAAAATCAAACTTTGGTTCTGGTGTTGCTGGTGCTGAACCTTTATATCTTTCTAATGTATATTCACTATGTAATTTAGCATCTAAAAACTTAATGAAGTTGGCCAGATTTTGGCCCATACCACAGTTGTGGCATTTAAAGAACATATCGTTCTTAACCCTATAAAGATAGGCTCTTGCTTTTGTTTTATTCTTCTGTGAATCGCCACAGTGAGGACATCTAAAATTAAATAAATGGTCGTTTTTTCTTTTGAATTTACTTAACCTAGACGATAGAATATTAATAAATTTTAGATCAATATAAGATGACATAACACAGTATTAATATACTATATTTTGTTCAATTTGTCAACCTGTTTATTAAATATTATTTATTATTAAATTTTTAAATATATCAAGGGCTTCATTTTCTGTCACACAAAAAGAAAAACCAGAGCTTTCCGAAAACTCACGTAAAGACCTATCTAGTATAGAAATACTATACTCATTACACTCTTTTATATTGGTAAAGTATGGTTCTGTAATCATATAGTTTTCACATTCACCCCACATACAAAGGGTGATTAAAACTATAAATTTCATTTAAAAAAGATTGATTAAGTGTTTAAAGTCTTTTGTGATTATAATTACTATAACGATGGCAGCTCCTAAAAGAATCCATCTTAATTTTTCAAGCATACTAACTCTACTGCCTATGTCATTACGTAATGCTTTTATCTCTATGAGTAAACGTCTTTCAACTTGGTTAATTTCTCTTTGCAACTCTCGGTATACACTGTCTATTTCATCAGCACGGTCTTTGATCTTTTCAAATATAATCTCGTCTGTTTTTTCTTGGCGTTCTATTTTAACCTCGTGTACGGCCAGCATTGATTTAATACAAGTAGAAACGTCTGTTAGCTTCTCAATAGCCGTATCTAAACGGGTATTAATGCTACTAGCGTTTTCAAGGTCTTTTTTAATACCTTCAATTTCTACTCTTAAATCTAAGTTGTCGTTTTCCATATTTCTTCTATCTCGTTAGAGATGTTTTTTAGTCAGCAATTTAAAAATTACTTTTGTACGCTAGGCGTAGGTATGTATTTTTTGCTGTTACTTATATTTATGTTAATTAACTCGTCTATATGTGCCCATTGTGCGCCTATCAAAATACTCGTAATAAAAAATATAACGGTTATTATTTTGTAAACTTTTGGCATAATTAGAATACATTAGTACTCTTTTCTCCTTTGTTATTCTTTTATTATAATATACCCGGCAACAAAAATAATTATTACGGAAATTAATATTTCCATATTACCTCTTTTGTTATGTTAGATTGTTTACTATCTCGCTAATGGGTTAGAATTTAATGCTCTTAATTCTTTAATTTGAACTTTTAAAAGCTCAACTTCTTTTTGAACCAATGCTAATTCTTGTTTAACTTGACCTGCTTTTGATGGATCTATGCTATCTATTTTGGACATAATTTCTCCATATTTAATGAAACCTCCGCCAATTGCTCCTACGATTGCTACTGTAGCGATTATTTCTTTTAGATTATCTTTAATTTTTCCAAACATTTTTTATCCTTTTTTTAAATTTCTTGTTAACATTTCAATTTCTAATATAATACTATTCTTTTCATCTTCTATCTCATTTAGAAGATTTTGTTTTACTGCAATAGGATCTTTAGTAATATACGCCGATAATGAAACATCTTTGTATATTTGTTCTTGGTATATATTTATCTGATTGTAAAAGTCTAAATTAGGCACTCCCACCATTGTTTTTCCGTCTGGTATAAATCTATTTTCATATGTTGATAAGTTAGGTGAACCTGCTTTAATTCCTTCTAGTTTAATTTCTTGTATAAGTTTGTTTCTTTGTTCTATATTTTTTAATTCTTTCTCAACTTTATCTATTGCTGTTTTAACCTTTGCTTCTATACTATTTACGCCGACATTAACAGTCCCTTTTTCATTAGTTGTAACCGATTTATCTGATACAGCTTTTTCATTAACCTTCTCCGTCTGCGATCCTTCTGCTTTCTGATTTTCATTTGTAGCTGATTGAGATGTAGTAGTCTTGCTTTCTTCCGATTTCGTGTCTGTGTTCGTATTTGTTTTCTCACTAACTGATGTAGTTTCTTTATCTGATGAAGTTGTAGCATTTGACTCCTTAGTTGAAGTTGTTGGTTCTTCTTTTGTCATCGCTGTAGTATTTTCAGTTGATGTTGATGTAGTAGTTTCGGTTGCTGCTGATGTAGTTGTAGGCTCTTGCTTTGTTAAAATTTTTGGTTCTTCTTTTACAGTTGCTGTTGGTTCTTCTTTTGTAGATACTGCTGTAGATGAAGTTGGTTCTGGACTTCCAAAAAGAGTTGGGCTTGCTTCTTTCATATCAGCCACAGCTTGTGTGTTTATTTGAGTAGCCATTTCTTTATAATCTAAATTAGTCATACCAACATCTGCTTCAGTTAGTCCTACTTTAGCAAATTCTTCTTTAAATATTTCTTTAATTTGTTCTTCAGTAATTAATTCTGTTATTGTGCCACCTGTGGTTGGAGCTAAAAATGTAGGCAATTCAAAAACTGGAATAACAATAGGTGGAGTAGGATTAGTTATATAAGTTATAGATAAAGTTGGATTCTTTAAATCAGCAGCTGCATGATATGGAGAATTTGAAGATTCATAAAAAGAAAACTTGCTTGTTATATTATAATTAACTTGTGTATTTTTATCTACAATAATTATGTTGTCGTAAGTATTATAATAACTTGAAGCGTAAGGTACGATTCTATTCTGTGTTATCACTTCACCATTACTACCTGTTAATATTTGTGTCATAGTGACATTTTGATTTTGATTTCCAGACCAAAACCAAATATCTGCACCTTGTGTTGAAGTGAATCCTTCATTAATTTGTGCTTGAGATAAACCTACATTTGTTAATGAGATTGTATTCTCAATAGACTGACCACTTACACCAGCAATAGTTCCGTTGCCATGAGTTGATGATAAATTAGTTCCACTCCAACCATTGATTGTTGTAAATGATTGTGGTGTTAAGTTTGGAGTAGTTGTTGTTTGTGAGTATGCTGTATTAATAAAAAGATATAACAACGTTAAGAATAAAAGTATTCTCAATTTGTTACTATATTGTTTGACTCTTTTACTATTTTTCATACACACTCCTATGTGTGGTATTAGTTAGTTTTTGGAGTATTATTTTCTTGTTTCTTTTTTTCTTCTTCTTTGCGAGCATTTTCTATAACAGTTAATTTTTCAACATACTGATTATAGTCAGGTCTTAATTTTTCATATTTTAACCAAGCTGCATTAGCTTCATTTCCAATTTTTCCTTCGAAAGGACAAGGAGTGCCAGATTGCTCCATAGCAAAAAATACTCTAGGGTCTTGGCATAGAATTGAAACTGCTGCTACTTTCATACCTAAATCATTTAACACTTTAGAAAGTTTAATTCTTTCGCAATTTAAATCAGCTGAATAAGAACCACCTGTAATGCCTAAACCAAATGTAGATACACCACCAGAAAATCCTACTAAACATAAATCTTGTGAGTATGCTGACATACTTGGAGCGTTTGCTGGAGCAGTCACTCTTGTATCACCACTATATGCATTAGTAGTATTTGAAGTTGATGTTGTACTGTTTGAACTTGATCCAGACTGATATGTGTTTGACGAACTTGAAGTGTACCCTCCCGTAATGGCAGTGTTACTACCACTTGTATTAGTCTGTGTTTGGGCTAATGCACTTGTCGAAATCACTTGTGTGTAGGCGATAATAAAACATAATAAAAGACCTGTTAATCTTTTCATTTTGTTTCCTTTAAACTATAGTACTATTTATTCTTTTTACTTTTTTGAAAATGCTCTATTACCAAACCAGAAAGCAACAACAGCAGAAAATAAACCAGCTGTTTCTTCGTCCCAAAGTTTAGGTATTGAATCTACAAAGCCTATACCTGATCTCATATATGCAATCAAAGCACATATCTTAATTGTAACAAATAGAGCAAAAAATATATATGTAACAACAGGCCTAACAGATGATCTCATAGACTCAATAAATGACCCACCTTTTAGTGAGGCATCGTGAGCGTAGATAGCTGCAGCTTCAGCAGCATTAACTTTTGCTTCTTCTATTTCGGCCTGTGCTTGTAATTGTTTAATGTTAAGGTCAATGCCTTTCGCTTGAAGCTCTGCTCTTAGTTTTAATTCTTCTAAGTCAGCCGCTCTCCTAGATTTCTCTTTAAAGACATCTAAGATTGATGGTATAACTGATGTACCAAAACCTAATAGTGTACCTAATAAACTTAACATTATAGTCCTTTACTTTTTAAATCTTCCAATAATACTATTTATGATCTCTTTTGATTTAGTTATCACGGTGTCGACTATAGCTGGTTTTGGAATTGACCAACCAATCACTACACCAATCAGGATTAAGATTAATATTTTAATCATCTTTTTTGTCTCCTTCTTTTTTTTTGTTTTTTTTATTTTGTAGATTCTTAGATGCTGTAACGGCTTGTGTGCCTCTACTATCTCTGCTACCATCATTTTTTGGTGCAGTATCACCTAGATCATATGTGGGGTGCATAGAGTCTAAACTTCCTATTGAAAACCCACCTACGCCTACAAAGTTAGCGTCATCATACTCTTTCAAGTAATCCTTCGCAAACTCTTTGAAACTCTTAAATGTTCTTTTTTTATCTGACATTATATCTTTCTTTAAAAGACTTCTTCTTTTGTTCTTTAACTATTTCTATTTGAGATTTTTTATTGTTCATAGTATCTATAACAACATCTACTTTGTCAAGTCCATCTAATACTTGTTTTAAAACTATATTGTTATTATCAAAATTTTCTTTTATATTTCTTTTTAACATACTCATTACTATAGTTTTTTTCTTTTTCTTATTAATGCCAGGCTCACCAGCAGCACCTACACCTAGGCCTGCAATGTTACCACCACCTACATTATTTGCAGGTGCATCTTCTTTTCTAAATTTTTTAAACGTTTTCATATTCAGATATTAATTTTCCATTTTTTTCATATACATCTATGCCAAAGCAAGTCATATAAGGTTGTTCATCACTTTCTTTTATTTCTCTTATTGTACTAAACATTTCTTCATACTGGTTTGTTTCTTTTAAATATGTTATGATTGAACTTTCTATTAAGGATTTATATTTTATTAACTCTTGATTCTCTTTTAATATTAATGCTAGTGCTGTTGCAAAATTAGATATTGAACTTTTTAATCCAAATTTAGATAATATTCTTTTTAAATTAAAAACAAATCTATGTAATACTGTATAAGAATCTTTTTCTGCTTCAGTATTTAATTTGCCTGATTTTCTTAAAACTTTACCATCTTTATCTATAATACCAAACTTAAATGCTTCTTGATCTTTAAAATCAGTTGACATAAGTTTTACTATTCTATACGTAATTAATAAATCTACTAATCTATTTGCCATTATAGTCCTTTTAATATTTCAAAAACTTTCATATCTGCATCCACTTGTTGTAATTCATGTGGATACAAATAATTCAAATAATCTAAAACAGATTTCAAAGCAGGCCAAAATCGCATATCTAATTTATATAATAATAATGTAACTGCCGCTTCTACACCAAAAACATTTTGCAAAACTATAATATGGTTTACAACCAATCTAATATTTAAATCGCCTGTAAATACATACTTACGAAACAATCGTTTTAGATATTTAAATCTCTTTAAATCTTCGTAAAACTCTTTTTCTTTTTCAAGTGTTGGATTATCATAATGATGTTGTGCAAACAATAACCAATTGTCTTTGGTAATTTGTTTAAACATTGTTAATCTTTAGATTAACTTTGCGTAAACCTTTGATGTATTATTACTTATTTTTTCAAAGTTAAACTCTAGTTTTAAACCACCAGTTTTTCTGTGGCTTATACCATCGTCATTAATAACATCTTCAGGTTTTGTATCAACATCTTTACCAAATCTACCACCAAATTGTTTAAGATCAACTGTTACAGAACCTTTATCGCCTTCTAGTACTACGTTACCAAAAGACAATCCAAGTCTTGATAGTTTTTCTTTTAACTCATTGATTGCGTGAGATGGATTAATATATTCACGGTCTGCAATAGCACCAACAAAAGCATTAACTTGTTTTAATACTTCTGGGTTTTCTATGTTGTGAGCTCCCATACGACTATCTTCAACCGAATTTTGGTCTGAAGTGCCTACGCCTTGAGCATCACCTGCATAATTATCTTCTTTTATATGTTGTTTAAAACTTCTCATATTTTCTTCCTTTTTGTTTTCATACGATAAAATATCTTCTTCAAACTCTTTTAGATCTTCGTTCTTAATGTAAGACTTAAATCTTTTCATTTATTTTATTCTTTACACAGTTTTATAAGTTTATCAGTTTGTTGAATTGCGCCATGTAGAGCATTTAAGTTACCTCTCATTTGACCCAAATCTAATTCAAACTGTTTTATTTTATCTGAAAGGTTATCAAAATCTTTTTTTAATAATAATCTTTCAGTACTTAATGTTTGTTCATCAATCGTCATAATATTTTCCTATTAATTATGCAGCTACGTAACCGTGACCAGCAATAATATTCCATTTAGAACTTTTGAATAATAATGTAACTGTTTCACCTTGTGCATTTAAAGTAATGTTTGTATAACCTCTTAAATTTGCTGGTGTAATAACTACGTTATTTGTACCTGCTGTAGAAGTGTTTATAATTGTTTTTATTTGTCCATCTGAACCGTCAGCTAATGTAACAGCAGCTGTTGCTGATGTTGCATTTATTACTGTAATAGCTGTTGTAACGTTAGTTATTAATGTTGAAGAACCGTCTGCTGTTAAACTTTGAACAGTCTGTTTTAAACCTAACCAAGATGGTAAATTATTAAAAACGTTTTCCGCCGACACTTTTTTATTGATTGGTGTTCCTGATGGATCGTCCACTACGTGGAATAAATCTGCACTTGCTAATGTTGTACCTAAATCGGCCAACGCTGTAACTTTCTTATCTGCCATTTTTTCTCCTATATTAACCCTTGCGGGAATGCTACTCTAGGTAATACCTAGATCACTTTGTTTATATATTTATAAGGCGGCCGAAGCCGCCTCATTACTTACTTATTATACGTTACTTGTTAAACAAACTAATGTTTCAGTTGTAATTCTACCTGCTCTACCACCTGAACCAGCGTTTAATAAAACCCAACCTTGGTGTGAACCTGCTTGATTTTCCCCAGTTCCAAAGTTAAATAATCCTCTAGTAATACCAGTGATTAAATTACTTGCCGTAGCGTTATTAAATAATTTACCAGAACCTGCAGCGCCCATATTTGCGCTTGTAGGTGCTTTGTTTACTGACGCCAGAGCCCATAAAGGTGCTGCTGTATATGCGTCTGTTTTTCCCCAACTTGACATATTATTCTCTCCTTAATTAATTGTTTAAGTACTCAATTTGTTGATGTATGTTATTATTTATAAGAAATACTATCTAAACCCTAGTTTTTTCAACTGTGCAATAGTACTGGCCGCACTGATATGATGAATAGCTATACCACCACGAGCCTTGAATTGATTAACGTTTTTTATATAGTCATCTATTAATATAGTAGGTTCGCCATTTAACTTAGCGAAGTTTTGTTTCTCTCGTCTTTTGACAAGATTAATTCTACCTGTTGGTAATCCTAGATGTGATTGTGCCCAAAATCTTTTACCTGGAATGCAATTAGGGTCTGTAGCGTTTTCTACATATGCTGATAGTATGTGTGGTGAATAATTATTAATGTAAGACCATAACTGTTGGCCACCTGGTTCCCAAGGTAGTGTATGCCAAAATCTTTTATTGTCTATGATTGGTTTCCATTTACTTGCCTTATCTTTTTCGCCTAGGTGCATCCACTGTGCAATAGGTAAACCTGTTTCTCTTACAGCGGCCGTTTTAAAGTCGCATAGTACACCATCCATATCACAATATATTCTAGGTAAATTAGTCATGGTTCTCTTTGTATCCATATTCAAAACTACCTTGTTCTTTTTCAGTTGTAACCCATTTAGCAGTATCTTCTACCGACCATATTTTTGAACCAACTAATCTGTCTATAAGATTTTTATTTACGTCTATACCCATATTTGAATCATAAACTTTTAATCTATTGTTTGGTTGTATGGCATAATTACCATCTTCTAATTCTATTACGTGGCCACATTTGTGTTGATCTGGCATTTCAGCATATCCATAATTTAATTCGTTATAATCTCCTGCTGACCAATCAATTGTAAACAAATAATTTCCTTTTCTTTTAACACCTGTTCGTGATGTATATATTATTTTACTGTTTGCTAAATGATAGAAAGTAGTAA
>Ga0209768_10003059_pt1 | contig 10173 bp, 9 predicted proteins | sample LauGreSBDMM110SD_3_FD_187564 | JGI IMG/M metagenome (GOLD analysis project Ga0209768, IMG submission 187564) | Freshwater lake microbial communities from Lake Michigan, USA - Sp13.BD.MM110.SD (SPAdes) (version 2) | ecosystem: Environmental > Aquatic > Freshwater > Lake | place: Lake Michigan... | reverse complement strand
ACTTGTATTTGAGAACATATTTGGCTTTAAGGGTGCCGATACTTCATTTCCTCTCTTTGCCTTCATTTTTCTCGTAGCCCTGGGAATTGATTACAACATCTTCTTGATGACTCGAGTGCGTGAGGAGAGCGCAAAGATTGGTACTCGCGCAGGCATCATCAAAGGTTTGACCGTGACCGGAGGGGTGATCACATCGGCAGGAATAGTCCTAGCTGCCACCTTCGCAGTTCTTGGCATCTTGCCACTGGTCTTTCTGGCAGAGCTTGGCTTTGCCGTGGCATTTGGTGTTCTGCTCGATACCTTGATCGTGCGCACAATCTTGGTCCCGGCCCTTGCCTACGATATTGGTGGCAAAATCTGGTGGCCCTCAAAGCTTGCGAAAAAGTAGGTGGCTTTGCGCGTTGGAATCGTAGGCTATGGCTGATTCATATGACTGTGCGGTCATCGGCGGGGGTTTAGCGGGCTTGAGTGCGGCTCTTACTCTGCAAAAGAAGGGCGCCGATGTAGTTCTTTTAGAGGCAAGTAATCGCGTAGGGGGACGGGTCGCAACCGATGAGATCTCTGGATTTCTCTGTGATCGTGGATTCCAACTCATCAACTCGAAGTATCCATCATTAGTTGCCCTTGATGTAGTCAGAGAGATCGAGTTCATACCTGCTCCACGAATCATTGAAGTTGGAGTTGGGAACAGAAGGCATGTGATCGGAGATCCTCGCGCTGTTCCGCTTTCGGTCTTTGATTCGGCGACAGGAACCATTCCTGAGAAAATCAACTTGCTTCGACTTATTTTTACCAAGCCCGCAAAAGATGCATCACTGGGTCAACTCCTTGAGGTCGTAGGTAGGACATACGAGCGAACCCTTCGCCCCTTCTTAGAGGGAGTTTTCCTCACCGATCCACATGAAGTTGATGCCACTTATGGCATCTCTACTATTCGCTCATTTATCAACGGGTTTCCGGGATTGCCTCGACTGGGAGTTGGTCAACTACCTATGGCTTTAGCTAAGCGAGTTCATAATCTGAAACTACATACCCGTGTTGAGCGATTCTCACATTCGCTCATCGAGACATCACAGGGGGATTTTTTTGCCAAGAAAATCATCATCGCAACCGATGCAGCAACTGCAACACAGCTATTGGATATAGGTGATGGAACCTCTATGGCTGGCTGTATCACCTGGTATCACACATCAGAAATCAACCCGTCGGGTACGGGACATTTGATTGTGGATGGGCAACGCCGGGGACCGGTGATAAATAGCGTTGTCATCTCAGATATCTCACCATCGTATGCTCCGCCCGGTGCACACCTAATCTCAACTACAACTCCTCTGAATACAACTGAATCTGAAGTCAGGCGCCATTTGGCGCTTTTGTGGTTAAGTGATACCCGTGATTGGCCGTTGATCGCTAAGTATGAAATCCCATCGGCGCTGCCTTTGCACTACGTGGGCAAGCCTTTGTCTCAACCTCTCAAGATAAGTGAGCAGATATTTATTGCCGGTGATCACCGGGCCGTCCCATCACAGCAGGGAGCCCTATTTACTGGAAAATTAGCGGCCGAGTTAGCTTTCCACTAACGCATTGAGAGCCTGCGAAATGTGGGCATAGTCCCAGGTGAATCCTGACTGGGTGAGAATGTTGGGGACCACGCGCTTTGAGCCAAGCACCTCACTTGAAAAACCACCGAGGGCGAGTTTGAGTGCAAAGGCAGGTGCAGGAAAAACTGCAGGTTTATTAAGTGCCCGGGCTAGAGCAGAGGTGAACTCTTGATTCGTCACTGGATTTGGTGAGGTCAGATTGACCGGACCTGAGATATTTTCAACGAGGGCAAAGTCGATTGCTCGAACGACATCATGGAGTGTGATCCATGACCACCACTGTTTTCCATTACCAAGTCTTCCACCAAGACCAAATCGAAAGAGAGGGAGCATTTTTCCGAGTGCACCACCAGTTGGATCCAAGACAAGACCTGTGCGTAGTTTTACTGTGCGGACACTGCCCGCTAAGTCAGCGGCCGCCTCCCACTCGCGACACACTGCTGCGAGAAAATCATCACCGGCGCGATCTGATTCAGTCACTGCGCGATTACCGCTCTCGCCATACCAGCCGATAGCACTGGCTGATATAAAGACATCGGGTTTGACTTGCGCAACTGCCTTTGCGATTGTGCTTGTGCCCAGTAATCGAGAGTTCAGGATTTGAGTCCTATATTTTTTACTCCAGCGTTTGTCGGCAACGGGAGTACCCGCCAGATGGATGATCGCATCCACCCCCTCAAGAGCGGCTAAATCCACGTAACCCGAATGTGGATCCCAAGAAACCTCATCAACGGCGACAGGAGCTCTGCGCACTAGCCTCTGAACGGTGTGTCCCTCTGATTTTAAATGACCAACAAGGGCGGTGCCAATCAATCCTGAGCTGCCTGTAATAGCAATGCGTTCAGGAATCCCCATGGTTACTAGAGGCCCAAATCAGATTCGAATGCTCCACCTTCGAGACGCTCTTTAAGAGTTACCAAGAATCGAGCAGCATCTGCTCCATCTACAACACGGTGATCATAGGAGAGTCCCAAATAAACCATTGAACGGATAGCAATCGTCTCCCCGCCATCTTCTGCGCGCACGACCATGGGACGCTTCACTATCGCGCCAAGACCCAGTATGGCTACCTGCGGTTGATTGATGATCGGGGTATCAAAGAGGGCTCCACGGCTGCCTGTGTTGGTCAATGTAAATGTCCCGCCACCAAGTTCATCGGGAGTGACCTTGTTATCGCGCGTGCGCGCTGCAAGATCAGAGATTTTTCTCGCAATACCCCCCATATTTAAATCTCCCGCATTTGAAATGACGGGCACTAACAAACCACGTTCGGTATCGACTGCAATACCGAGGTGCTCAGTGCCGTGATAGGTGATCTGATCGCCCTCAACGGAGGAGTTCAAAACGGGATGCTGTTTTAACGCTTCACATACGGCAACTGCAAAGAATGGTAGAAACGAGAGTTTCACACCCTCTCGTGCCTCAAAGCTCTCTTTGGATCGCTCGCGCAAGCGGGCAATCTTTGTCACATCAACCTCAACAACAGTTGTTAATTGCGCACTTACCTGTAAAGACTCGACCATTCGCGCAGCAATGACTTTACGAAGCCGTGACATCGTCACAGTAGTCCCACGAAGTGGTGATGCGCTAAGCGATGGGGCAGTTCGCGCAGTAGATGGCGCAGTAGATGGTGAAAAAGTAGGTGTGCTCACTGCCGCTGTTACTGGTCTTGATAGGGACTCAACGTCCTCTCTGCGAATACGCCCGCCAATGCCTGTACCTTTAATCTGAGATAGATCGACTCCAAGGTCATTGGCTAATTTACGGACAAGGGGAGTGACGTAGGCATCGCTGGGTTGAACTATCGCGGCAACTACGGGAGCGGCAACTACGGGAGCGGCAACTACGGGAGCGGCAACTACGGGAGCGGCAACTACGGGAGTGGCAACTACGGGAGCGGCAACTACGGGAGCGGCAACTACGGGAGCGGCAACTACGGGAGCCGAACTCTGCCCGCTCTCTCCAATGACGGCAAGACGTGCACCGACAGCAACGGTTGTATCGACTGGCACATCTATTGATAAAAGGATGCCGGCAACGGGGGATGGGATCTCTGTATCCACTTTGTCCGTCGAGACTTCAAGGAGGGCCTCATCAACTGCTACCGAATCACCGACGTTTTTTAGCCAGCGTGTGACGGTGCCTTCGCTCACACTTTCTCCAAGTGCGGGCATGGTCACTGAGTGAGTCATAACTTTATTCTCCCTGATTATCCGTGTGCGTGGAGCGGTTTACCTGCAAGTGCCATATGCGCCTCACCCATCGCTTCGGACAGGGTCGGATGTGCGTGAACTAAGGATGCTACATCTACTGCCCGCGCCTCCCAATTAAAGATTAGTTCGGCCTCGGCCAAAAGTTCTCCGACACGCGCGCCCACCATGTGAACTCCGAGTATAGGCCCGTCTTTTTCTGCGATTAATTTAATGGAGCCAGCGGTACCGAGAATCTGCGCCTTACCATTACCAGCCAGGTCATAGGTGAGCTCAACTACATCATGGCCACGTCTTTTTGCCTCTGCCGTTGTTAAGCCGACTGATGCAACTTCAGGATCCGAGTATGTGACTCGCGGGACTCCATCGTAATTAATAGGGCTTGGATTCAATCCTGCAATCTCTTCGGCAACCAGCATGCCCTCTGCGAAGCCAACATGGGCCAACTGTTGGGTGGGGATGAGGTCGCCAACTGCCCAGATACCTGGGACGTTAGTGCGACACTTGTCATCGACTAAAACATAGCCCCGATCCAGGGTGATTCCTGCCTCTTCATAGCCCAAGTTTGCTGACACAGGACCACGACCGACTGAGACCAAGAGTATTTCGGCAGAGAATGTCTTACCGTTTTCTAGAGTTACTTCAACACTATTCTTCTTCTTAGTCACCGACTTAGAGAATGCTCCGAGTTCAAAGTTAATTCCGCGCTTTCTAAATGCGCGCTCTAGCTGCTTACTCGATGACTCATCCTCCAGGGCGACTAAATGAGCAAGGCCTTCGATGATCGTTACATCAGCACCAAATGATTTCCAGACCGAGGCAAACTCGCAGCCAATAACGCCTCCACCTAAAACAATCACACTCTTTGGGACATAGTCCATCTTTGTCCCATGATCAGATGTGATAATCTGCTTGCCATCAATCTCGATACCTGGCAAGGTTTTAGCAAAAGAGCCAGTTGCAAGAACAATATTTTTTCCGGTGTAGATCTCACCATTTACCTCTACAGAGTTTTTCGAGACTAGCTTTCCGTATCCTTCGACATACGTAATCGCACGAGATTTGATTAAGCCTTGGAGGCCCTTGTGCAAACGAGAAATAACTCCATCTTTATATGAATTGACGCCTACCATGTCGATTCCATCGAAACTTGATTTCACACCGAATTTACTGCCCTCTCGCGCTCCATCGGCGATCTCGGCGCTGTGCAAAAGAGCCTTTGTCGGAATGCAACCTCTGTGCAGACACGTGCCGCCAACCTTGTCAGCCTCGATGAGAGCAACGCTCTTGCCCAGCTGGGCACTTCGCAGGGCGCAGGCATATCCACCACTTCCCCCGCCGATGATGACTAGATCAAACTCTGGCACGCGTATAGCTCCATTCATAATCTTAAAAAACTTTAGGACTCTATCTTGCCGTACAGGGGGTAAAAGCGCCCAATGCCTACTTTTAAGCGCCTTCAACCAAGGTGACAAGTGCACGAAGCGCGATTCCAGTACCACCCACAGGGGTGTATCCATGAGCACTGGCTGTATTAAATGCTGGGCCGGCAATATCTAAATGGAGCCAGGGTAGATCTGGATGAACAAACTCTTTAAGAAATAATCCTGCTACCAACATCCCACCGCTCTTATCTCCAATATTCGCCATATCTGCAACAGGTGAGTCAAGGGATGCACGCAGCTCAACTGGAAGAGGCATAGGCCAGAACTGTTCCCCACTGCGTTCTGCCGCGGCAAGGAAGCGCGATGAGAACTCCTCATTATTTGTCATGACCGCACTGGTTCGAGTACCGAGAGCGATGACCTGGGCACCGGTCAGAGTAGCCACATCGATGATGCCATCAAGTTTGTTCTTGCTAGCTTGGGCTTTGACGAGTCCATCGGCTAAAACTAAACGCCCCTCCGCATCTGGATTCAAGACCTCGATTGTTTTGCCTCCTAAAATTGTGATGATGTCACTGGGGCGAGTCGCGGTATCACTCGGCATATTTTCAGCAAGTGGCGCCCATGTTTCGATTGCGATGGGGAGTTTGAGCGCAGCAATTGCAAGTGTTGCAGCACATACCGCGGCCGCTCCACTCATATCTGATTTCATCGCCTCCATTCCCTTAGCTGGTTTAAGAGCAAGGCCACCTGTATCAAAGGTGATTCCCTTTCCAACAAATGCATATCTTTTCTTTGCAACGCCAGCGGGTGTGTAAGAGATGTGAAGCAGGCGTGGGGGATTAGCAGATCCCTGTCCCACCCCGATGATTCCACCGAAGCCACCAGATTTGAGTTGCTTCTCATCCCAGATCGTTACCTTCAAACCGGCCTTGGCCCCACCAAGAGATTTGATTGAGTCAGAGAGTTTTTTGCAAAATGAGATAGGGGTCAGATGACTCGGCGGTGTGTTGATCAGATCGCGCACCAAGAATGTGTAGTCGGCGATGACCTTTGCACGTGAGACTGCCGCTTTTGCATCCGGCTTTGAAGCCGATTTACTGTATATCGTGATCGTTTTCAAAGCGGCCTTGAGATCGGCCTTTGAAGATCCTTTGAACTCGCTAAAGACGTAGGCACCAAGTGATGCTCCCTCTGCCACGGCTGCGATACTTTCAGGACTAGATGTTGAAAGAGCAAAAGTTGCACTACTTGTGCCAGATAAGGCACGCGATGCCGCACCCGCTGCTCGGCGTAGAACTTCATGCGGATAGTGAGCAGATTTTTTTCCAAGACCCGTGAAGACCATCATGCGCACTGCGCTTCCAGGAGTCTTAATGACTTCATCGGGGGCACCTGTTGCGCCCATTTCAATAAGAGATGCCAGGATCGCCTTAGTATCGATGGCCAAGTCTCCTGATTCGATTGCGATACCGCCTTTGGAGTTGGTACTTGATAATCCAACTACAAGGACTTCGTCTTTGAGTGGCCCGTCGGAGATCTTCACAATGCTCATGGGCTCCATCGTAATAGATGTCTTGGTAAGTTTGTACTATGGATCTGTCTCCGCTCAATGAGCGACATTTAGCCCGTAATGCGAAAATGGCCGATTTTGGTGGGTGGATGATGCCGATCGAGTATCCAGGTGGCGGAGTTTTAGCCGAGCATAAGGCAGTCCGCGAGCGTGTTGGAATCTTTGATGTGTCACATCTGGGCAAGGCCTCGGTCACAGGTGAAGGTGCTTTGGATTATCTCAATACAATGTTTACAAATGATCTTAACCGCATTTTAGATGGGTCGGCCCAGTACACACTTTTGTGCACGCCTGAGGGTGGTGTGATCGATGATCTGATTGTCTATCGAAATTCAGAGGATGATTTTTTCCTGGTTCCCAATGCAGCAAATACGCAGAACGTGGTCGCAGCATTAGCAAATAATGCTCCTAACTCCATAACTGTGACGAATCTTCATCATGAATATGCAGTCATTGCTGTGCAGGGGCCTCTAGCGCCGCAAGTGATGCAATCTTTTGGAGTCGATACCAGCATCGATTACATGGCCTTCACACGAGTTGTAATAGCAGGCGCAGATGTCATCATCTGCCGGACTGGCTATACGGGCGAACTTGGATATGAACTTTTACCTAGAGTGGGCGATGCATCTCGTGTGTGGGATGCTCTAGTAGTTGCAATTGAACCTCTTGGCGGTTTGGTTTGTGGGTTGGGAGCTAGAGATACATTGCGCACTGAGATGGGATACCCACTTCACGGCAACGAGCTCTCAATTGAAATCTCCCCCGTTCAGGCAAGTGCATCCTGGGCGATTGCTTGGGAAAAGGGGGATTTTCAAGGAAGTCAAGTGTTACGCCTTCAGAAATCAGATAAATCCACGGTACGCAGCGTTGCACTCAAATCGCTCGATCGGGGAATCCCTCGTTCACATATGCTGGTCAAGAACTCAGATGGAGAGCTTTTGGGAGAGATTACAAGCGGGACTTTCTCGCCAACTCTCAAGACTGGTATCGGGCTGGCACTGCTTGCACCTGGTGTTAAGTTAGGCGACACATTAGTCATTGATCTTCGGGGGCGAGAATGTTCCGTTGAGGTCGTAAAACTTCCCTTTGTTGTATCGCACGTTCGATAGATTTACTTATGACCTTTAAATCCGCAATCACGGGGCTTGGCAATCAAGCCCTTAAGTCATAGGGTTGTGACATGGAATTTCGTCGCCTTGGCAGTACAGGTATGTATGTCTCTGAAATCTCTTACGGCAATTGGATCACACATGGATCACAAGTTGAGGCCGATGCTGCGATCAAATGTGTGAAAGCAGCCCTTGATGAGGGGATCACCACATATGACACCGCCGATGTGTATGCCGGCACTCGTGCCGAAGTCGTTTTGGGCAAAGCACTCAAAGGCGTACGCCGTGAGTCTTATGAGCTCTTCACGAAGGTTTATTGGCCTACGGGTACTGGTAAAAATGATCGCGGTCTATCGCGCAAACACATCATCGAATCATGCAATGCATCGCTCAAGCGCTTAAAGACCGATTATGTCGATCTCTATCAGATGCATCGCTTTGACTTCGAAACCCCGCTTGAGGAATCACTCAGCGCCTTCGATGATCTGATTCGCGCTGGAAAGGTCCATTACATTGGCTTCTCTGAGTGGAATGCATCGCAAATCTCATCGGCCCTTGCCATACAAGATGCACGTGGCTACAACCGATTCGTTTCAAGTCAGCCGCAGTACTCAGCGCTCTGGCGTGTGATTGAGGCCGAAGTCGTTCCACTATCCGTTAAAGAGGGTATTGGTCAGATTGTCTGGTCGCCGATCGCGCAGGGAGTCTTGACTGGTAAGTATGTGCCGGGCAAAAAAGTCCCCACGGGATCGCGTGCAACCGATAAGAAGAGCGGAGCCGGGATGATCAAGGGCTGGCTGCGCGAGGAGGTATTGGTTGCAGTTCAAAACTTGGCTCCTGTGGCTAAAGAGGCGGGTTTGACGATGTCTCAACTAGCCATTGCTTGGGTATTGCAAAATCCAAATGTCTCATCGGCGATTATGGGGGCGACAAAACCATCTCAGGTCAAAGAAAATGCAAAAGCCTCAGGTGTAAAACTCGATGCAGATACGATGAAGGCGATTGATAAAGTTCTTGGGAAACTGCCTGAAACCGATCCAAGCAAAAACGCCAGCCCGAATCCGCGCCCTTAATTAACCTCGTCGCCCACTTTAGTTTGAGGGTGTGGTGCGCGTAGTCGGCGCATCTGCGTAGAGCGCAACCAGGCATACATTCCAAGCCCCTTTGTGGAAACGTTTGGGAATTTCTCTCCCATGAGTTTGCGGATTCTACGTCCCAGAAAGATCCCATCCACCACGGCCATGATCAACACACCATACATAATCGCGATAGCTCCGAATTGGACCGATGGAGTGGGAATGAGAGTGAGGATGAGAACAACGAAGATGATAGGGAGAAAATATTCGCCGATAGATCGACGCGCATCCACATAGTTGCGCACGAAGCGACGTGCTGGTCCTCTATCTCGCAGAGGTAGGGCGCTCTCCTCTCCGCGCAGATACGCCGCACGACTTGCCACACGGTCTTGGCGAGAAGCCAATTTAGCCTCACGTTTTTGCTCCTTCGTCACAACTGGGGCAAGGGAGGATGTAATCCGCTTCGCCTCTGAGACCTTGCGTTTGGGGGTTGGGCGTCCTTTGCCGGTGGGTTCATTTTTCATGTGACCCACTATATAAGTCCTGCACCACGTTGCACTCGCGCCAATCAAGGCAGAGCAGGTAGAATTTGAGTACCGATTCGAGGAGAAAATCTCATGTCCATAGATACACCGACTGATTCACTCACCACGGCTATCCGTCTAACCGAGGTCGCCGCAGTAAAGGTAGCTGCGCTGTTGGCGCAGGAGGGTCGTGATGACCTAATGTTGCGTGTAGCCGTACAACCCGGGGGTTGTTCGGGACTGAGATACCAGCTCTATTTCGATGATCGCAACCAAGATGGAGATATCATCCATGAGTTCGGTGGCGTCAAAGTAATTATCGACAAGATGAGTGATCCCTACCTGATGGGCGCCTCGATAGATTTCGTAGATACGATTGAGAAGCAAGGCTTTACGATCGATAACCCCAATGCGGGTGGCTCATGTGCTTGCGGGGATTCATTTAACTAATCTCTCTCTCATTTCGCTCTAGGATTGCAGGATGAAGATCGGCGTCGCGGGGTCAGTAGGCCTCGATCATTTGATGAGTTTTTCTGGCAAATTCACTGACTCCTTCGTCGCCGGCTCTTTGGAGAAAATCTCTCTCTCATTTCTTGTCGATACCTTGGATGTACGGCGCGGGGGATGTGCGGCCAATATCTCATTTGGCATGGGAGCACTTGGCTTAAACCCAGTCTTGATCGCTGCCGTTGGAA
>Ga0209768_10003057_pt1 | contig 10174 bp, 12 predicted proteins | sample LauGreSBDMM110SD_3_FD_187564 | JGI IMG/M metagenome (GOLD analysis project Ga0209768, IMG submission 187564) | Freshwater lake microbial communities from Lake Michigan, USA - Sp13.BD.MM110.SD (SPAdes) (version 2) | ecosystem: Environmental > Aquatic > Freshwater > Lake | place: Lake Michigan... | reverse complement strand
AAAAGCCAGTTACAGTTGCCGTCAAGGACAAGGGCGTACTTGCTCGCCTGAAGCTAGGCAAAGATGAAGCCTCCGACGACTGGCACACCAACGTCCTGATTGCCAGCCGACTTTCGACTGTCTTTGCAAAAACAACTCCGATCAAGACCGTGGATCCCGCACAGAAGAAGGATGACCTTCGCGACATCACAAAAGGATATGTGTTTGAGTTGACGTCCGAGATCAACAAGGATGCAAGATCAAAGACAAGGCTGACCGAAATGAAGAAGACCGATCTTGCACTGTTGATGTTGACTGCCGACGTAAAGAAGGCAACAAAAATAACAAACACCTTGAAGGCGAAGGAGCGTATTGCCTTTACAGATCGCCTCCGATTGATGACAGACTCAGAGCGTGAAATCACCAAGGACTTGATAGATCGTGGTCTTGCGCCATATATTATCACCAAGAAAGACCGCATCCTTTTTGCTCGGCAACTAGACCAGGAAAGAGAACGGGACGACGAAGACATTGGCGTTGGACGTCCGGCCGGACCAAACGAAACAGAAGAAAGGGGATTTGATGAAAGGCAAGATGGGGGCGATGGAAACTACGGCGACGATCCTCCCGAAGGTCGAAATGAGGATAGGGACGATGGCGATTACAACGATGACGAGGAGGACCGCTACTAATGACTTACAGACGATACGGTTCATATAAAGAAATGAATCTTCTGACCATCTGGCTTATTTCGGACAATGAGCGCGTTGACGATAAGATTCAGTTTGAGCGTGGATCGGATCCCGAGGAGATGCTGCAGGTTCGCTATATCGCCGGTGAGCTTTCCAAGACGAAGCACGTGTTCACCCTTTCTCGTCAGGGTGTCCACCGCTACATCATGAACATCCTGTACTCTCTGCGTATGGATCAGGACCCGTGGGATAAGATTCAGGTGTCGCCGGCTACGGGTCCGTCGATCATCTACCACGTGAGCGACCTGAAGGAGGCCGAGCCGGCAATCCTCGACATTGTAGACCAGATCCTGTACATGACTGTTGAGCGCGTCTGCGAGTAAAAACGAAACATACACAAGTAAACACTACAGACAACATGTTGACGCTCAATGGATACCAAATTACAAAAACCGCGAATGAACTTTCTCTCAAGAAGGCACTCACGGTTAAACCCTTCTCTCTCATCAACCCACACGCTGTTCCTCGGTACAAGGTGTATCACGAAGACAAGGAGCATCTGTACCTCCCCAAGCATTTCGGACTCGACCGATTCGGTGCCGTCCCCTCAACCCGAGATGTTGCGCAAACCCCCGTCGCTCACTGGGAGTTCGCGGGATCCATTCGACCTGCCCAGCGTCCAGTTGTCGATTCCTTCCTCCTTCCCGAACCCCATGATGGAATTATCTCGCTCCACACGGGAGGAGGCAAGACAGTCTGTGCACTGTATATCGCCTCTCAACTTCGCGTGCCCGCCCTTGTCATTGTTCACAACACCTTCCTCCGGGATCAGTGGGAAGATCGTATCAAATCCTTTCTACCAAAGGCACGAATCGGCAGAGTCCAGGCAGATGTATGCGAAGTCGCCGACCGAGATGTTGTCATTGTTATGCTCCAAACCCTTTCAATGAAAGAGTTAAATGCAGATCTCTTCAAACCGATCGGTCTGGTCATTGTGGATGAGTGCCACCACATCGCTTCAGAGGTGTTTGTGCAAGCGCTACCCAAAATTACGTCGAGGTATATGCTAGGATTATCGGCTACCCCTGATCGGAAGGATAAGCTGATGTATGTCATAAATTGGTTCCTCGGACCGATGCTGTACAAGTCGGATACAGGCGATTCAGTGGACACCAAGGTTGCAGTGGAGGTCTTTCAATATGTCAACAAGGATCCAACGTTTAATGAAATCGTATTGAGTTCCCAGGGGTTTGTCTCTGTGCCGATTATGGTCAACAAGTTAGCAGACTGTGAACATCGGACAGCCTGGCTGTGCCAGATTATTGCCGATGTTGTGGAGGAGGGTCGACAGGTGCTTGTCTTGTCTGATCGTGTCGAGCATTGCAAAGCATTGATCAATGGACTTCCGGAGGGTATCAAGGAATCTGCATGTATTCTATCGCAAAAGGTCTCATCCGCAAAGAGAACCGAGTTCTGCGCAGATAAGAAGATCTTGATTGCCACCTATTCGATGTGTAAGGAGGGATTTGATGTCCCCACCTTAAATACCTTGGTAATGGCAACCCCGCGACCGGACATTGATCAGATTGTTGGTCGTATTCTGCGAGTGGAAAAGTCTAAGCGCACAATCCACCCGTTAATTGTAGACATTGTGGATCCAACGTTTCGCCGGCAGTTTGGGGCTCGGAACTCCTTATACAAGAAGCGCCAGTACACGGTTACGCGGATGTCTTTGCCGGGGGACCCGCCATCGGAACCCGAACCGTCAACTTCGCGGCCCCAGGTGTTTTCGGCGGAAGTTCAAGAGGACTGACGACTCCTCCCAGCTCATTGGCTGAATCCACGAAGATCTCAATCTTGTTGAGTCCATTCGTCTCCTCCGGCTTGGAGATGTCCATGTATTTTTCCATTTGCTTGGAAAAGTCATGCGTGATTGTGGACGGAATTAGCGGGCTCAGTTCAGCCAAACGGTCGTATTGATCCTTCGTATACTTCAGGAAATCACCGGGTTGCATGCGCTGTTCACGGGGCAGACGCATTTCCACGTTGATAAAACGGTAGAGCTTGGCGTAGTGGATTGCTGACATACGGTGACCCTCTGCGCGCTTAGCCCAACCAAAGTAGGTGCCAATGGTATTGAGGATACCAATTGCGAGAGACGCAACACCCAGTGCGGTCGCGGCCAACTGGGCATTCCCCACAAACAGACTGGACGAGCCAGCGTTCAAGAAAGCAACCGCGCCTGACCCCACAATAACCGGTAGATCAATGTATGTCTTGCGACGAGCAAAAATGCTCTCGGCCTTCTTATGCATAATGGCCAGACCGTTCGCCTTCTCACCCGTCTGGGCAAAGTAGTCCTCAAGTGTGATGGTCCAACTTACGTTCTGTCCGATGTCGGTAGCACCAGAATCTCCCATTTGAATTTCTAACGCGAATATTAATGAGTGGACCCAGAGTCTATGTTGTACTTGGGCACGGAACAGATATGTGTGATCCGGCCACGCATAACCCTATACGCGAAGAACTCCCAGCCGGTGTCACAGTTGTAGAGCGAGCATTGTGCGGTGCTGTTGTTGGAGATGAGGATGCAATTGAGTTGATTGCAAAAATCACAAATCCCGATAATTTTGCTACCGTACAAGCGGCAGACTCGTCGGCTCTTCACACATTACTTGGATCTGTTGGTGTTCACAAAGCAGACTCTAAAAACCGCCTAGAACGAACTATGGTAAAATCAAAATTATCCTTCTTAGTTGACTTTGTATGGGAAACAAAGATTCGAATTGAACCAAGTGGAATCTTAGCGGTTCCTTTGCGTCAGCCCATGTCTCCACCTGTTGTATGGAATGATAAAACCAAACCACTCAAACGGAGTAGCTTTTTGTCTTTGTATGCAAATTCTGACTATCCATCCATGGCGGATATGGATGGTATGTTAAAGACCATTGGGGTTACGGATGATATATCGTGGAATGATTATCTGCGATTCAGAGATCAACTTAGTTTTGAAGGAGACTTTTTGGATATGGCGCGCAAGCTTCCTCCAGGAGTTTATTATCACCTAGCTTGCCGTCCTGTGGATGCGTCTTGTATTCTGAATGCCGCCGCAACCCGTGAAGCATCTGGAATGGCAACTGGACGAAGACTTGAAGACATACAAGCTGCTTCTATCGATGATATCATATTGCAGCGACTAGCTGCTAGTTCGGATGGAGGTAAGCTCGCTGCTAAGCTTCCATACCCTGAATTTAAGATGTTGCTTGATAAACTTATAAGCGAGTCGCTGCGCCTTCAACCAGGAAAGGCTCGTAAAGATGCGCTGTGTGGACCGCCAACCGAACTTTACTTTTTTATTACAAGTGTGATGAGACACTCGTCAAATCCCAGTCAATATAGAGAGGAGTTTTACAAAATACTTGATGACTGTGCACCTGGTAAGACACCTGAGATGAAGGCTAGTATATTTGAGCGTGCTATAGGAATTGTTTCATCAGGTCCTGGAGAGGTACCGCCAGCTCAATACTATCCGCCAGTCCTAAGACCAGGTGATCGTGTACGGATTTCCCAGACAGACGATCCTAAAAAACGCGAAGAACGATTCTATGTCCTGCGGCGGCCAGGAGCAGCCGACGTAAATTCGAAAGGACTGCAGTTTGGACCAACTGTATGGATGTGTCAAATAGAACATCAAACGAAGGTCGTACCGATCCCCGAAGATAAACTTACACTCGCCCCAGGTCAGTCGGGTGGCGCGCTGTGGCCACCCAAGTACTATCGCGGACTCTCGACACGACGCAAGGCACAGCGTCACCGCGAGATCACCCGGCGTAAGAAGATGTCCTGGAAGGATCCGAAAGCGTACAAACCGTTCAAGACCGACAAGGGAACCCGGCGCCGCCCCTCCTCCTATACATCACGGTTCCACACCAAGTATCCGGGTGTAACCGGTATTCCTGCAATCGCCAAGGCTACTGGGGTCTCCGCCGGGACCCTTCGCAAGGTGTACAATCGTGGAATGGCAGCGTGGCGCACCGGTCACCGCCCCGGAGCGTCCCCCGAAGCGTGGGGTATGGCTCGAGTCTACTCCTTCGTGCTTCATGGCAAAACGTGGAGAACTGCCGATAAAGATTTAGCTGGGAAGTAATAATGCAGTTTGATTATCGTGGAAGCATCGTGAACAAGTCGACACCGACGCCTGAACTTCGCACCGTGAAGAAGGTCCTTCATGTTGACTCAGCTGATCGTGATACAGGTATCTATTACACGAACGGTGAGTTTGTTGTCTATCTGCCTCGTGTCTATGAGAAGGTTGTCTCCCTCCGCCTGATGAGTGCTGAGTTCCCGTCGTTGGAGAGCGCAATGGTCCGTTCGTATACATCGGGAGGAAACGCACCGACTGCAACGTATACTGCAGATACGGCGATTGTTATCACAAGCAACGCAATGCCCAACTACTTTCTGGTCGATATTGATGGACTGAATAAGTCGGATGAAACAGCAGTCTCTGGTAATCGTTCTCAATATCCCGACAGTTTCTTTGCAAAGATCCCAAATATCGTATCTTCTAAGGCAACGCTTACAGCGAATACGCTTGTGCTGGGACGCACAACGTCGTTCATCGAGTACAACGACCACACGCATTCTGAGAACATTGCTCACTTTAGCCCCCCGATCGGAAAGCTGGACAGATTACGTATCCGCACTCGCCTCCATTCCCAGCAAGGGTCTCAGGGATTTATCTACTGGACACTTGATCAAGCCGTTGCAACTGCCGCCGGTGCAGGAACAAACACAAACGTAGCTAACTACTGCCTGACATTCGAGATCGAGTATCTTGACAACGGATTTGATAACTTCTCATCCATGTCAACCAGCCTGCGCCCTAGCGACCGCGCATAGACTTGCCCATCGTAACAAATGTATCAAATGTAAACAGGAAAAACACACCCGTAGCAATGTACAGGAGCATATCCTGGGTTGCAGCCGGTGCATAGCCTGTGCGGTTCTGCTCAATCAGGCGAAGAATACGGTCCAGCTTGGAATCGTCGCCACCTCCACCGTTCATGCCAAAGTGCTCCCGAACCTGCTGGCGAAAGGTGGGGAGACGAGGGTCAAGGGGTGCATCTGGGAGCACAGTCCGGAAAGACTGTGTTTCGGGGTTGGTATCCAGTGGCAGCGTCTTCTCAACAGATTTCACCAGGTCTGCATGCTTGTCTTCCTTCTTTTCGACAGCAAACGTCTCCTTCTTATCGGGGTGTTCAAGGGTAACGGGCACCCTTTGACCAAATGGGGTGCCAAAGGCATCTTCAAGACTCGAGTAGTTCATACTCCACTTGTTCAAAGAAACACAGAAAAATATGGGGGAACTATAAATGCTGTCCCGAGCAACTGAACTGTTTGTTGTTGGCGCACTCATCCTTTACCTCGCGTTTGGTTCGGGGATCTCGGTTGTTCGCGAGCTCCTGTCTACATCTGTAGGCAAGGCGGTGGCACTGGCAGGGATTGTGTATGTTCACCAAAAGGTGAGCTGCTCGGTAGCCCTTCTGCTGGTTGTGTGGTATGTTCGGTGTGCCCGCACAAGCTGGGAAGGGTTCACGACGCCGACAACGACGGTAGAGCCGACCATGACATGTCCGAGCGGATATGCGCTGGATGCAGTCACAAAGACGTGCATGGTCTCCTCGTCTATGTCGGGTAGTATCCCCCCTGCTCCGACCGGATCTGAGATGGGTGCAAGTGTAAGCACCCCTCCTCCGAACTCGGCGCTGAGCACGGCACCGATGACAACGCCGACACCGACAATGCCACCTGTGATGCCGCCCACGACCATGGGTGGTGTCCAGCCTGCAACCAGTGTATCCTCTTCGTCTGCCGGTGTCTAAAATCTTGAGTCAAGACAATGGCAAAGGCAGTTTCAGTTTTGGATGCAATCAACACCAACAAGTTCTTTATCGGCGTAATGATGATCTTGCTGAACATTGGGTCTCGTCACTTGGTGGATGAGTTCAGTGGAGACGAAGCGGAATACAAGCGCAACATTTTCCTCCGAAGGATTGCGATCTTTGCCGTGTGTTTCATCGCCACCCGTGATATTGTTCACTCCACCCTACTGACGGCGGGATACATCATCATTGCTTCGGGAGTCTCTCGTCGCGGTCCCGAGGGCATGACGAATCCTGGTAAGGTGGATCCCGGCAACTCCAAAGCAGACCAGCCCGCCTACGACAAGTCGGCACCGCTGTTGTTCTAATAAAATGGATTGAAGCGAGACAGCAAACCTAGACGATACCATGGATCTTCACGCACTCTTCTTAACAGCACGCCCGGATGGACAAAGTCTCTTTGACCTCTTTCTTGTCGAGTGTCAAAAGTGGTATACTCAACCTGCACATACCCTTACCGAGATGCGAGTACGAGACAACAAGAAGGTTCGCGGCGATGTCTTTGAAGAGTTCTGCGTCAAGTATCTCAAGCACGTTCGCAAGATGGACACTGTATGGCTCCTGAAAGATGTACCTGAAGAGATCTTAACAACATTAAGCCTCAAACGCCCGGATGTCGGAATCGACATCGTGGCCGAAAAGGGTGGGAAGTACTATGCAGTGCAATGCAAGTACAAGACCCACGTATCGCACAAGAAGAATGTCGTCACCTGGAAGCAATTGTCTACATTTTATGCACTGGTGTTGCGCACTGGACCCTGGACACAGTATATCGTCATGACAAACTGTGACTATTGTCGGCATATGGGGAAAAAGACCCCGAAGGATGTATCGATTTGTTTACGGACCTTTCAAAAGATCACGCAAGAAGAGTGGGTTCAGATGTGCGAGCTACAAGGAGAGGCAGTTGGACCAGCGGTCACGCTGACTCCCGAACAGTTACGAGCGGCGCGTCTTTCTCGATTTGCGGCTGCGACGTGACCTGCGACGCCGGGTTCCGGCACGATGCTTCCGTTTGTGATGTTCGAGAACCTTGCGTCCAATCACTCCCGCTGCATCTTCTTTTACTTTGGCCCGGAGAGACTCCTCTGTCTGGCGATCCAGGTCTGCCCGAATCTTCTCTCTCGCCTCCTTCTGTGATTTTGTGAGACCGGCCTCTGAATCCTCTCCCTGTTTCTTTAACGCAGCGCGGGATTCTTTTGAAAAGTGTATAACAGATCCGGGCATTTATATTAACGTTCGTTTTTTTTAGCGACGACGCTTTCAGCATTAGAGCTTAATTACTACCGAGTTTTTTCCGGTGGATCCAGCATTCTTCTTGGGATTGAATCCACGCAGGGCAGACGCCGGCGTTGCTGGAGGAGGACCGTTTCCGGGAGGCACAATCACCGACTGCTTGATGTTCTTCAGGAGCTCATCGATATTCGGTGGGCTACGCATTTCCTGAGCCGGGGGAGGTGCGGGAGCAGGAGCTGGTGCCTTGACCTTGGTGCCGCCACCAATCTTAACCTGCTTATCCGCAGCAGGTTGCCTGGGGATCATGGACGGCGGAGGGGCGGGCGGCATTCCAGACTGCATAAAGCTCATCAGACCGGAGAGCGGGTTGGTCGCCTGGGGAGGAGGCGGGACGTTGGCCGTGGTGCGCATCTGGGCGGTCTGGTTCTGCATTGCCGCCGCCGCCAGAGACCGTGCGATGTCCGGGTTCTGACGCATGATATCATCAATGTTCGGGATCGGAGCCTTGCGGGTCATCTGGTTCGTCAGGTGGACCATGTACACCATCATACAAGCGCGCATCGGGATCTTGACCAGCGGGTGCATCTTGAGGTTCTCGCCATACTGATCGTACAGCTCCTCAAAATCATCCTCCAGGTCTACCACGTTCATCTGAGCAGACTCAGAGAGTCCATCCAGCTGAAGACCAAACGCCTTGAGCAGAGTGACATGCTTGGAGCCATACTCCAGACCACTCATTGCTGTGACAAACCACTCCGAGAACTGCTTGATGGTCGCATCCATGTTCTTCTCGCGCTTGATGAACTCCAGCTCCAGCTTCATCTCATCCAGCGGGGAGTCCATCGTGAACCGCTTGCGCATCGGAACACCCATCTTCGAGAGTCGCTCAAACTTACGAAGAATCTCATACTTCTCCTTCATCAGCGCTTCGTCCGACATCTTGCGAGGAGCAACCTGAGGTGCATAGGGCTCGGCGTTGAAGTTCATTGTACCGCCCATGCTCACGGGCCCCGTCTCTTCAGACGAAGGGACCAACTTGGGTCCAGGCGCCGGCGGGGGCGCAGAAACTTCATCAAACGTGAGCGTAGGGAGGTCGACAGTTTCAAGATTAGCGATACCTGCGGATTGTGGATTTACGAGGAGATCTACGTCCATTCTTACTTCTTGTCTTGGGCTTCCTTCTTAAAGTTGAAACGCGACGACGACCACCGTCCCTTTTTACCAACTTAGGATCACCGATCCGAGGCGGAGGAAGACCAGGGGGACCCGGAGGGGGACCGGGAGCGCGCAAGTTGGCTGCAAGGCGAGTCGGCGGCCCAAACGGATTTGTTCTCCTCGCAAAAGGGTTTTTGTTTGCAAGTACAAGTGCATTCCGTCTAGCATTTACATCTGCCAATCGATCAACTGCTGGTGGTTGTGGAAGAACAGGAGCTGGCGTTGGAGCTGGAGCTGGCGTTGGAGCTGGAGCTGGAGCTGGCGTTGGAGCTGGAGCTGGAGCTGGAGCTGGAGCTGGAGCTGGCGTTGGAGCTGGCGTTGGAGCTGGCGTTGGAGCTGGAGCTGGAGCTGGACCCGGTCCTACGGGTTTGCTAGTACCTAATGCAGTTACGGCTCCAGCAGTTCCAATAGCAGCTGCGAGTGCAGCGATTGCAATCTCGGCAGTCGACATTATATATGCTTCTTAGTTTTTCTTCTGGATATCCTCTTGCGATAAGTCTTTCGCCCTCCAAATCTATAGTTCGGATTACCCACTCGTCTACTAAGAGAAACCCCGTCTGCATTATTTAGTCTCATATTTGACGGTACACTCTCGTTTCTTCGAATAGATGCGATTTGTTCTTGAGTAAGAGGCAACCATCCCTTCAGCCGACGCTGACGAGGATCATACGGCTCCACTGCAGGTCCGAGTACAAGATCCGGAAACGGAGGGGCTGCCCGAGGAGGAGCAGCCGGAGGTGGAGCAGCCGGAGGTGGAGCAGCCGGAGGGGCAGCCGGAGGGGCAGCCGGACCCGGGGCAGCCGGACCCGGGGCAGCCGGAGGTGGAGCAGCCCGGGGCGGGAGTCCTGAGCGTGCTGCTCGTGCTACTGCAAGTTCATCGAAGGGGGAGGGTCCTAGAGGAGGTCGTGGCGCAAATCCCGTAATACCAAGAATCTCCAATAAGTCAGCACGCGTTAGTCGTGGCCCGACCGGTCCCTGTGGTCCCTGTGGTCCCTGTGGTCCCTGTGGTCCGACAGCGCCATCCACACCATCGCGTCCAGCGGGTCCCGGATCACCTTTGGCACCTGCTCCACCCATTGGTCCTGGGGGTCCAGCGGGTCCCGGATC
>Ga0209768_10003050_pt1 | contig 10186 bp, 9 predicted proteins | sample LauGreSBDMM110SD_3_FD_187564 | JGI IMG/M metagenome (GOLD analysis project Ga0209768, IMG submission 187564) | Freshwater lake microbial communities from Lake Michigan, USA - Sp13.BD.MM110.SD (SPAdes) (version 2) | ecosystem: Environmental > Aquatic > Freshwater > Lake | place: Lake Michigan... | reverse complement strand
TAAATGGCAACATTGGACTGGTGGATAGGCATGGTTTTGTCAACGATGCCACCGGTAGTGCCAGCCATGGGGTTGGGCTTGGTGTGCTTTTTCACCATATTGATGCCGTCGATGACAAGGTGCGAATCGTCTTGGCGCAAAGCAATCTTGCCTCGCTTGCCTTTGTCGCGACCCGTGATGACGATGACTTCATCGCCTTTACGTAATTTGTTCATGGTCAGGTCCTCAGAGTACTTCGGGGGCCAAGGAGACGATCTTCATGAAACGCTCGGTGCGCAGTTCGCGCGTGACCGGTCCAAAGATACGTGTGCCGATAGGCTCGAGTTTGGCGTTGAGAAGCACGGCAGCGTTGCTGTCAAATTTGACAAGCGAACCATCGCTGCGGCGAATGCCTTTGGCGGTGCGAACCACCACGGCACTGTAGATTTCGCCTTTTTTGACGCGGCCGCGAGGCGCAGCCTCTTTGATGCTTACTTTGATGATGTCGCCCACGCTGGCATAACGACGCTTAGATCCGCCGAGCACCTTGATGCACAAAACGGACTTCGCACCGGTGTTGTCGGCGACCTCTAATCTGGATTCTGTCTGGATCATTTCTGTTTCCCAACTTGTATCAAACCCGAACAACCCGAAAAGGTTGATCTTGCTCGATCAGTCTTGGGCCCGTCATTTGCACAGCAAACCATTTGCGGTGCATTTGTTTGGGCGTGATTTCCCAGCCGTTTGAAAAGCTGAGCCCGCAATTATGGCATAGTTTTTTCGCCAAACGACTAGTTTTATGAATTTTTACCCTAAAACACACACGCAAGCCTTTCGGGGCGGGCTTCAATCGGGCAATTTATAACCCTGCGCCATTGATAAATAACTATTAAGTTCTGTTTTTTCGCAACCTTCTTCCACCAAAATCTCCGCGACCAAGGCTGCCACGGCCATAGAGGCGTTGGCATCTAGAAACAGCAAGCGGGATCTGCGCGCCAGGATGTCTTCTACATTGCGGGCGTATTCTTTCCGCACAGCAAACCGCACCATGGCTTCGTTCAAGCCCACGGCCAGCCAGTTGTGTGCGCCGGGCAATTGCGTGACCTCGGTTTGTTCATCGCCATACAAGTGCATGCCTTGGGGTTGGGTCAGGCTCACTGGCGGGGAATTAATGTGGCGAGCACCCATGAAACTTGGTCTGGCAAGGTTGGCGGCAGATGATGACGCTGGCAGCAATTGGTGCGCCACACATTGTGCCAAGACATCTTGTGCCATGGCCCGATAGGTGGTCCATTTTCCGCCAGTGACGGTGACCAGCCCGCTGCGACTGACGCTCACCGAGTGCTCTCTGCTCAAGCCCTTGGTGTTTTTGTCTTCTTCAGCCGTGCGTTTGACCAAGGGGCGCAAACCGACCCAAACGCTGCGCACATCACTGCGGCTCAAAGGTTTGGACAAATAACGGGCGGACTCATTCAATATAAAAGCCACCTCGTCTTCGAATGCTTGCGGCTCCCTGGGCATATCAGAGCGCGGCGTGTCTGTGGTGCCCAGAATCACTTTGCCCAACCATGGAACAGCAAACAACACGCGGCCATCTTCGGTCTTAGGTACCAACAACGCATGGTCTCCAGGCAAAAAATCCCGATCGACCACCAGATGCACGCCCTGGCTCGGTGCCACCATGGGGGTGACCGTTACCCCCTGTTCGCTAGCATCAAGTTGCCGCAATTGGTCAACCCACACGCCGGTAGCATTGATCACGCACGAGGCATGAACTTCATAGGTTTGCCCGGTTTCACCGTCCTCGCACACCAGGTTTGTCAACCGGCCGCTGGCATGTTTGAGTTGCTTGACGCCACAGTAATTGATGAGTAACGCGCCCTCGCGCGCAGCAGTTCTTGCCAAATTAATGGCAAATCGGGCGTCGTCAAATTGACCGTCCCAATATTGCACGCCACCATGCAAACCCTTGGGTTTGAGGCCAGGCATGCGAGACATCACTTCTTGGGACGACAAAAATTCGGTACGCCCCAGTCCATCGGTGCCAGCTAAAAAATCGTAGAGTTTCAAGCCACTGCCATAAAACCAGGTTTCCCACCAGCGGTATGAAGGCATCACAAAGGGAATTGGCTGCGCAAGATGTGGCGCGTCGTTCAATAGCACTGAGCGCTCATGCAGCGCTTCTCGCACCAGGCTGAAATTGCCTTGGGCCAAGTAGCGGACACCTCCATGCACCAATTTGGTCGAGCGCGAAGAAGTCCCTTTGGCGAAATCGTGTGAGTCGAGCAAAACCACCTTGTAGCCGCGAGAACTGGCCTCCAAGGCAACGCCTAAACCTGTGGCACCGCCTCCAATAATGGCAATGTCAAAGCTGGGGGTTGTTGTTAACTGCTGAAATAAATCTTTGCGGGTCATGGGTAACAGACCAATGCAAGGTCTGTCACCTTGTCGGGACAGACCTTCAAGACATGGGGCATCGCCACCAAGCGATGCCCCGTCTGTCATCAGCGAACGCGGCCTTCCTTCCAAGCATTGAGCAGCTTTTCATAGGCAATGGTTTCGCCCTTTGGCTTCTCGTTGGCCAGCTTGGCCCACGGTGCAGCTTTGTCGCTCAAGTACTTCGCAGGGTCACCTTTGGGGTTGAGCTTAGGCGCACAACGGGCCATGCCTGCACGCTCCAAACGCGCCATCACATCGTCCATTTCGTTGGCCAGGTTGTCCATGGCTTGTTGTGGTGTTTTCTCACCAGTCACAGCCACAGCCACGTTTTTCCACCACAGTTGTGCCAACTTGGGATAGTCAGGCACGTTGGTGCCAGTCGGTGTCCAAGCCACACGCGCGGGGCTGCGGTAGAACTCAACCAAGCCGCCAAGCTTGGGCGCCATTTTGGTCATGGCTTCAGAGCGGATGTCAGACTCACGGATAGGTGTCAAGCCGACAATGGTTTTCTTCAAAGACGTGGTTTTGGCAGTCACGAACTGCGCATAAAGCCAAGCTGCAGCGGTTTTGTTGGCATCGTGGTCTTTAAAGAACGTCCATGAACCCACGTCTTGGTAGCCGTTTTGCATGCCTTTCTTCCAGTAAGGACCGTTAGGTCCTGGCGCCATGCGCCACTTAGGTGTGCCGTCGGCATTCACCACGGGCAAACCGGGTTTGGTCATGTCCGCAGTGAAAGCGGTGTACCAAAAGATTTGCTGAGCGATTTGGCCTTGGGCAGGCACAGGGCCAGCTTCACCGAAAGTCATGCCGATGGCTTCTTTGGGTGAGTATTTCTTCATCCAGTCCACATACTTGGTCAACGCATAGACAGCAGCGGGAGAGTTGGTGGCACCGCCACGGGCAACCGAGGCACCTTGCGGGTTACAGCCGTCTGCGGAAGCGCGGATACCCCACTCGTCCACCGGACGACCATTGGGAATGCCGATGTCAGCTGTACCTGCCATGGACAACCAGGCATCGGTGAAACGCCAGCCCAGTGACGGGTCTTTTTTGCCGTAGTCCATGTGACCGTAAATTGGCTTGCCATCAATGGTTTTCACATCGTTGGTGAAGAACTCTGCGATGTCTTCGTAAGCACTCCAGTTGAGGGGCACACCCAAGTCGTAGCCGAATTTCGCCTTGAATTTGTCTTTGATGTCTTTGCGGTCAAACAAGTCGGCACGGAACCAGTACAGGTTGGCAAATTGCTGGTCGGGCAATTGGTAGAGCTTCTTATCAGGACCGGTGGTGAAACTGGTGCCGATGAAATCCTTTAAATCCAATCCGGGGTTGGTCCATTCTTTCCCTGCGCCGGCCATGTAGTCGGTCAGGTTCATGATCTTGCCGTAACGGTAATGGGTACCGATCAAATCAGAGTCAGAAATCCAGCCGTCGTAAATCGACTTGCCCGATTGCATGGACGTTTGCAGTTTTTCCACCACATCACCCTCTTGGATCAGGTCATGTTTGACGGTGATACCGGTGATTTCTGTGAAAGCCTTGGCAAGTGTTTTGGATTCGTACTCATGGGTGGTGATGGTTTCAGACACCACCGAAATTTCCTTGACGCCTTTGGCTTGCAGTTTTTTAGCGGCTTCGATAAACCATTTCATTTCTGCCATCTGCTTGTCTTTGGACAAGGTAGATGGCTGAAACTCGTTGTCCACCCATTTTTTCGCTTCTGCTTCACCGGCCCAGGCGCTTTGGCCCAGGACCAGCGCTGCTGCTGCGAAGGCGATTGCACTGTATTTCAATTTCATGCCCGTCTCCTGAAAAATTCCCCTTGCATTGAGAGAACACGTGTCGTGGGGAAGTTACAGACCGTGTCAAGGAATGGCCTGGCTAGCCCTTGCGCATCACAAGAACCAGCCACACCGCGCTCATTGCGGTTGCCCACCAAATGGAGGGCTCCTCGCTTAATTCGAACCAAATCAACATTTCACCAGCCAACCCGACAAACATCAGGTGCACATACGCAGCGCCCAACAGGCCAATGAACATGCGGTCACCGCGAGTTGTCACCAAAGGCAGCCAACCCTTGCGCGCCACGGTCGGTGAACGTCGCTCCCAGACCGTCATGCCGATCAACATCAACACAATGCAAATGAAAAAGACAGCCACCGGCAAGGTCCATACCATCCACTCAAGCATGCGATGCACTCCTGTTCATACGCGCCCCATGGCAAAACCTTTGGCGATGTAATGCCGCACAAACCAGATCACGATGGCGCCCGGCACGATGGTCAAAACACCGGCAGCCGCCAAGGTGGCCCAGTCCATGCCCGATGCGCTCACGGTGCGCGTCATGGTGGCCACAATCGGTTTGGCGTTGACACTGGTGAGGGTGCGCGCCAGCAACAATTCGACCCAGCTGAACATGAAACAGAAAAAGGCCGTGACACCCACACCTGCTTTGATCAAGGGCAAAAAAACCTTGATGAAAAATGCGGGAAAGCTGTAGCCGTCAATGTAAGCAGTCTCATCAATTTCTCGGGGAATGCTGCTCATAAAGCCTTCCAAAATCCACACCGCCAGTGGTACGTTGAACAACAAATGCGCCATCGCCACGGCGATATGCGTGTCCATCAATCCCACGGTGCTGTAGAGCTGAAAAAATGGCAGCAAGAACACTGCAGGGGGTGTCATGCGGTTGGTCAACAACCAAAAAAACACATGCTTGTCGCCCAAAAATCTGTAGCGAGAAAACGCATAGGCCGCTGGCAAGGCCACCAGCACCGATATCAGTGTATTGATCAATACATAAATCAGGCTGTTGATATAGCCCGAATACCACGAAGGGTCGGTGAAGATGGTGAGGTAGTTGTTCCAAGTTGGATCAGCCGGAAAAAGCGCAAAGCTCGAGAGGATTTCTTGGTTGGTTCTGAAACTCATGTTGACCATCCAATAAATGGGCAACAAGGCAAACATCAGATAGAGCAGCAAAAACACGGTGCGCTTTTTGAAGCGGCGCTCATCCATGGTTGCTCTCCTTGGCTTGGGTGCCCACACTTTGCATCCAGTTATAAAGAATGAAGCAAAGCAGCAAAATGATCAAAAAGTAAATCAATGAAAACGCCGCCGCCGGTCCCAAATCAAATTGACCCACAGCTTTTTGCGTCAAATATTGGCTCAAAAATGTGGTGGCATTGCCCGGTCCGCCGCCCGTCAACACAAAGGGCTCGGTGTATATCATGAAGCTGTCCATGAACCGAAGCAACACGGCGATCACCAACACGCCGCGTAATTTGGGCAATTGAATAAATCTGAAAACGGCCAACTTTGAAGCGCCGTCAATTTGTGCGGCTTGGTAATAAGCGTCAGGAATACTGCGCAGTCCGGCGTAAGCCAGCAAGCCCACCAGCGGGGTCCAATGCCAAATATCCATCACCAACACGGTCAGCCATGCGTCTCGCGCATTGCCGGTGTAGTTGTAATCAACCCCTAAGGCTTGCAAGGAAGCGCCCAACAGCCCGATGTCAGCGCGCCCGAAAATTTGCCAGATGGTGCCCACCACGTTCCAAGGGATCAACAGCGACAAGGCCACCAGCACCAAGGTCACCGATGCCTGCCACCCTTTGGCAGGCATGGATAAGGCAAGTGCAATGCCCAACGGGATTTCGATCAACAACACAGACAAAGAAAACACCAACTGCCGCAACAACGCGTCATGCAAGTCTTGGTCACGCATGACCGCAGCAAACCATTCGGTGCCGACAAACACCCGACGCTCGGGCGAGATGATGTCTTGCACCGAATAATTGACCACCGTCATGAGCGGCAAAATGGCTGAAAACGCCACGCAAATCACCACCGGCAGAATCAGAAGCCAAGCCTTTTGATTGACTGGTTTCATACGATCAATTCCTCGTTTTCATAAAAGCAACTGTGTGAGCCAATCACTTGCACATGAACGGTTTGACCCACTTGCCACTGACTGGCGACCGCACCCGCCAGACGAACCCGCACAGTAGCGGCTTCGCATTGCGTGGTCAGCAAGCCGCTGATGCCCAGGTCTTGCCAACGCAGCACCTTTGCCGGCAGACTCCCCGCCACAGGTTGCGCGTGGACCGTGATGTATTCGGGCCGCACACCCAGCTTGAGCGAAGTCGTGCCTGCCAACTGCTGCGCCAATTCGGGGGGCAATGCCAATTGCGAGGCACCAATGTGCAGTGATTGCGCGGTGCACACCGCCGGTAAAAAATTCATACCGGGTGAGCCGATGAAATGGCCCACAAACGTGTGTGCAGGTCGCTCGAACAAGGCTTCTGCACTGCCGACCTGTACCGCGCGCCCGCGGGTCATCACCACCACCTCCTGCGCAAAGGTCAATGCCTCGACCTGGTCATGGGTGACATAAATCAAAGTGTGCTTGAGTTCCTGATGCACTTGCTTGAGTTTTCTTCGCAGTTGCCATTTCAAATGCGGATCGATCACTGTCAATGGTTCGTCAAACAAAATGGCCGCCACATCAGGGCGAACCAAGCCTCGTCCCAAGGAGATTTTTTGTTTGGCATCGGCCGACAAGCCTGCGGCGCGCTGGTTTAATTGCCCATTCAATTCGAGCATTTCAGCGATCTGCCCGACACGCTGTCGAATCTGTTCGCGCGGCATCTGCCGGTTACGCAAAGGAAAGGCCAGGTTTTCGCCCACGGTCATGGTGTCGTAAATCACCGGGAACTGAAACACTTGGGCAATATTGCGCTGTTGCGGGGTCAAGGACGTGACGTCTTCCCCGTTGAATGTCAAGTGGCCATGCGAGGGCTGGACCAAGCCGGAGATGATGTTGAGCATGGTGGTTTTGCCGCAACCGGACGGGCCCAACAACGCGTACGCGCCGCCCGCCTTGAAAGTCATCTTCAGCGGCAACAAGGCGTAATCCGCGTCTTGCTGGGGATTCGCATGGTATGAATGCGCCAGGTCCAATTCGATGTGAGCAACCATGTCAGTTCGCCCCCGCCATGTCCAAAGGCAGGCGCATCAATTTGCCCTCGTCGTTGAACACATAGGCATCCCGTTCGTTCAGATATACCTGCAATGCAGCACCAATCTCAAAAAAATGTACGCCTGTTTTTTGCATCACCAGCTCCATAGAGCCGCAACTCAGATGAACAAATGTGTCTGTGCCAGAGATTTCTGCCAACTGCACCGTGGCCTTGAGTGCCACATCACCAGTGCGCATATCGGTGCGCAAAGCACTGGCTCGCAAGCCGATTTGCACATGACCCGCATCGCTGTTGATTTGCGTCAAGGCCAATGCACTGTGGTCGTCCAACTGCCAACTGCCTGCCATCGCACGCGCCTGCAACACATTGATGGGCGGGTCGCTGAAGGCTCTGGCCACATCCAAGGATTGCGGTCGGCGAAACACTTCCAATGTGGGCCCGTATTGCAGAACTCGTCCCTCTTTCATCACTGCTGTATACCCACCTAACAACAACGCTTCTGTGGGCTCGGTGGTGGCGTAAACGACAGTACCGCTGCCCGCCTCGAACAATTGGGTCAAGTCTTCGCGCAGTTCTTCACGCAGTTTGTAATCCAGATTGACCAAGGGCTCGTCAAGGAACATCAGTGGCGCCTGTTTGGCCAACGCACGCGCCAATGCCACCCGCTGTTGTTGGCCGCCGGACAAAGCCGCTGGTAAACGGTCTAAAAAAGGGTCGATGCGCAAACGTGCAGCCAACACCTTGACTTTGGTGGCAATGTCTTTGTCACCGCGCAGTCGCATGGGCGAGGCGATGTTGTCAAACACATTCATGGATGGATAGTTGATGAACTGCTGATAGACCATGGCCACATTGCGGTCGCGCACACCCATGCCTGTGACGTCTTTTCCATCCACCCATACCTGCCCAGCAGTGGGCGTATCCAGACCGGCCATCAAGCGCATCAAGCTGGTTTTGCCAGCTTGGGTGGCGCCCAGGAACACGGTCACCGCGTTTGGCGCCAATGCCAAATCCAAGGGGTATATATGCATTTGCCCGCCTACCGTCTGGCTGATCTTTTCGAGTTTCAAGGTCATGACTGGCGGCTGTTTTCCATGTCGATTAGGGCCATTGGTGCAGCGTATCGACGCTGAGCCTGATTTTCTTTTCTTTTCGCATTTTTGTTCGTATTTGTTTTAATTGATTCGGTATTTTCCCTAGGTCGGTGCAATCTTCTGATGCATTAAGGTACAGCCAACTGCATTCAGAGTCCTATGAACCCGAACCCGCGCCAAACCCAACTGCTTGACCTGGTGCAGGCAAGGGGTTCGGTATCTATTGAGTTTTTGGCAGAGACATTTTCTGTCACCTTGCAAACCGTTCGCCGCGATGTACAGCGTCTGGCTGAAGCCGGTTTGTTGTCGCGCTTTCACGGTGGCGTGCGGCTGCCAGGATCCACCACAGAAAACATTGCCTACCGGCAGCGCCAAGCCCTGTCAATGGACGGCAAAACGCGCATTGCCAAGGCTATTGCGGCCAGTGTGCCGCATGGTTGTTCGCTGATCATCAACATTGGCACCACCATGGAGGCAGTGGCGCGGGAATTGCGCCATCACCGGGGCCTGCGGGTGATCACCAACAATTTAAACGTGGCGCACATCATGAGCGACAATCCTGACTGCGAAGTCATCGTCACCGGCGGCATGGTGCGTGGCGTAGACCGCGGTATTGTGGGCGAAGCCACGGTGGATTTCATTCGCCAATTCAAAGTGGATATCGGCCTGATCGGTATCAGCGGTATTGAAGCGGACGGCACCATGCGCGACTTTGATTACCGAGAAGTCAAGGTTGCCAAAGCCATCATCGAACACTCCCGCCAAGTGTGGCTGGCGGCAGACATCACCAAATTCAACCGGCCCGCCATGGTCGAGTTGGCCCATTTGTCCTACATCGATCGCCTGTTCACCGATGCCCCACCACCAGACAGTTTTGTGCATCTGCTGGAGCAGTCGGGGGTGGAATGCACCATCGCCGAAGAATCCACGGGGGCACCTGCCCTGGCGCTGGTATCTTGAACATTTTTTGAGGCTGAGCGCCATGACCTATTTGTTGGCCCTCGATCAGGGCACCTCGAGTTCACGCAGCATCATGTTTCGCCCTGACGGCAGCATCCTGGCGTCAGCGCAAGCTGAGTTTCGCCAAATCTACCCGCAACCGGGTTGGGTCGAGCACGACCCCGAGGAAATCTGGCAAAGCCAACTGGCCACCGCCCGGCAGGTGTTGTCGCAATCCGGCCTGAGCGCCTCGTCCGTTGCTTCCTTGGGCATCACCAACCAACGCGAAACCACAGTGGTCTGGCGGCGCGACACCGGCCAGGCGATTTACAACGCCATCGTGTGGCAAGACCGGCGCGCCGAGCCGCAATGCCTGCGCTTGCGCGAGGCAGGCCATGCGCAACGGGTGCAACAAAAAACCGGTTTATTGATAGATGCCTATTTTTCTGCCACCAAATTGCAATGGATCTTGGACCATGTGGAAGGCGCACGCGGCATGGCCGAACGCGGCGAATTGGCGTTTGGCACGGTGGACAGTTGGTTGATGTGGAAATTGAGCGGCGGCGCGGTGCATGCCACCGATGTCAGTAACGCATCGCGCACCATGCTGTTCAATATCCACAACAACCGTTGGGACGATGAACTGCTGGCCTTGTTCAATATCCCGCTGTCGTTATTGCCACAGGTGCAAGCATCTGCCAGTGACTTTGGCCACACCCAAGCCCAGTGGCTGGGGCATGCCTTACCTATCGG
>Ga0209768_10003048_pt1 | contig 10187 bp, 6 predicted proteins | sample LauGreSBDMM110SD_3_FD_187564 | JGI IMG/M metagenome (GOLD analysis project Ga0209768, IMG submission 187564) | Freshwater lake microbial communities from Lake Michigan, USA - Sp13.BD.MM110.SD (SPAdes) (version 2) | ecosystem: Environmental > Aquatic > Freshwater > Lake | place: Lake Michigan... | reverse complement strand
AAGCGCTTTCTGCAGTGACCTTAAATGCTGCTAAAATTTTGGGCATTGAAGATAAAACTGGCACTATTGAAATAGGTAAAGACGCTAACCTTTTAATTGTGAACGGTGATTTATTAGACATGAAATCAAGTGTCATTGCACAAGCTTTTATTCAAGGTCGAAATGTTTCTTTAGATAATAAGGGCAAGCAACTATACGAGCGCTATAAGCACAAGTATCAATTGAAATAAACCATTATTTAGTGGAAAAATAAGTTTCCTCCCAGCTCAGCAAATCTGAACTGGGAGGATTTTTTTTGGTTAACTTAGCGTCATGTCTAAAAAGTTATATTTACTAGATGCGCTGGCCTTAATTTATAGGGCTTATTATGCTTTAATCCGTACACCCAGAATCACCAGTACAGGAATTAACACCAACGCACAATTTGGATTTACCAATACTTTACTAGAGATTATTAAAAAGGAAAATCCGTCGCATATTGCGGTATGCTTTGATACACATGCACCAACAGAACGCCATACCGATTTTGCCGATTATAAAGCCAATAGAGAAGAAGCGCCGGAGGATTTATTAAGCTCCTTGCCACATATAAAAGCAATTATTGAGGGCTTTAATATTCCGGTTGTAGAGTGTGATGGTTATGAAGCAGATGATGTGATTGGAACCCTCGCTTGGCAGGCCGCGGATTTAGGTTATGAAGTGTATATGGTGACGCCTGATAAAGATTATGGTCAATTATTAGTGAAGCCCAATGTTTATATGTGGAAGCCTCCTGCATTTGGAAATGAAAGAGAAATATTGGATGCAGAAAAGATAAAAGCAAAATGGGATATTGCGCGCGTAGATCAGGTTATTGATATGTTGGGTTTGATGGGTGATGCTGCAGATAATATTCCCGGGATACCGGGTGTGGGTGAGAAAACAGCGGCTAAATTATTAAAAGAATATGATACGTTAGAGGGTGTTTTAGCAAATGCAGATAAAATAAAAGGAGCGATGGGTGAAAAAGTGCGCGCAGGTGTTGACTCCGCCATTATGAGCAAAAAATTAGCAACCATTATAACCAATGTGCCTGTTCAATTTCATGAAGAAGATTATAAAATATCAGAAAAAAATGTACCAGCACTCACAGAAATATTTAATTTATTAGAATTTAAAACACTTGGTAAAAGAATATTAGGAAGTGGCTTTGAGGTGGTTTCAGAAGCCGCAAAAGAAAAACAAGTGGACTTGTTTGGTAACGAGGTAAGGGCACCAAAAGAAAAAACAATTAAGACTAAGCCCGTTGTGTTGGATACAGAAAGTGGAACACTAGTGGTGGAACCGAATGACGCGTTGAGCAATATTTCACAAGACGATACAGAGGAGGAAGATTTACCTCAACTGGTTGTAAATAAAAATATAACTAATACCGCGCACAGCTATAAATCCGTGGTGGGTGTTGAGGCAATTAATAAATTAATAACCATACTAGAAAAAGAAAAAGAAATTTGTATTGATACAGAAACAACGGGCATTGATGCAAATAATGTTACGCTGGTTGGATTAAGCTTTGCAATAAAAGAACACGAGGGATATTATATTCCAGTAATCAACGAAGAAGATCAAAAAAATAATGCTGAAAATATTTTATCCTTATTTAAGCCCCTGTTTGAAAACCTTCATATTACCTGGATAGGACAAAACTTAAAGTATGATTTTTTGGTATTAAAATGGTATGGTGTTGAGCTGAAGGGTAAAACATTTGATACCATGCTTGCTCACTATGTGATTGAGCCAGAAGGTAGACGCAGTATGGATTTACTAAGCGCGCAATTTTTGGGATACGAGCCGGTATCTATTGAAACCCTGATTGGGAAAAAGGGAAAGAACCAGGGCACCATGAGAGATGTTCCACTAGAACAAATTACAGAATATGCTGCAGAGGATGCGGACATTACCCTACAATTAAAAAATTGTTTTTCTCCATTAATAGAAAAAAGGGGGGTCACTAAGGTTTTTAATGAAGTGGAAAATCCGTTGGTGCGTGTATTGGTGGATATGGAATACGAGGGGGTAAAAGTAGATGTCGGTTTTTTAAACGACTATAGTAAAGTATTAGAGGAAGAAGCTAAAAAAGCAGAGGAGCGAGTGTTTGAACAAGCGGGTGTGAGATTTAATTTGGCTTCTCCTAAACAACTTGGAGAAGTTTTATTTGATATATTAAAACTAGATTCCAAGGCAAAGAAGACTAAAACGGGTCAATATGCTACCGGCGAAGATGTACTTTCTAAAATGGCTGCGAAACATAAAATTGTAGATGATATTTTGAATTTTAGAGAGTTCACAAAATTAAAGTCTACTTATGTAGATGCGATACCCGCTTTAATCAACCCAAAGACAGGTAGAATTCATACCAGCTATGCACAGGCCGTGGCGGTAACAGGTCGCTTAAGTAGTACCAATCCTAATTTACAGAACATTCCTATTCGTTCAGAAAGGGGAAGAGAAATAAGAAAAGCTTTTGTTCCGAGAGATCCGAGTAGAGTATTAGTAAGTGCAGATTATTCACAAATTGAATTAAGAATCGTTGCTGCGATAAGCGGTGATCCTAATATGTGTGAGGCGTTTAAACAGGGAAAAGATATTCATACGGCAACGGCCGCCAAAGTGTATGGAATAAATGAGGGAGACGTGACTAAAGAAATGCGTTATAAAGCAAAGAGTGTAAACTTTGGAATCATATATGGTCAGGGTGCTTTTGGTTTAGCAGATAATTTAGGTATATCTAGGACCGAGGCAAAAGAAATTATAGACAACTATAAAAAAGAGTTTCCAAATATTCAAAAATATATGGACGCGCAAATTAACAACGCCAAAGAATTGGGTTTTGTTGAAACGCTTATGGGGCGCAGGCGCTGGTTGAGAGATATTAATAGTTCCAACTTTACAGTGCGTGGCTTTGCAGAACGAAACGCTATTAATTCTCCCATTCAGGGTTCCGCTGCGGATATGATTAAGTTGGCAATGATTCGAGTGCACAATGAAATGAAAAAGAAACATTGGGAATCAAAAATGATATTACAAGTACACGATGAATTGGTTTTTGATGCGGTTGAATCAGAGTTGCCGGCACTAAAAGAATTAATATTAAACTGCATGACGGGTGCGATGGTATTACCAAACGGTGTTCCGGTAGAAGCGGAGATAGGCGTTGGTAAAAATTGGCTAGAAGCGCACTAGGCTTTTATTACAGCACTATCTAACTTTATATTAGTCCTTTCTTTTATAAACAGGAACAGTACTACAAGGCTCTCCATACATAATACTCTTTACTACAGGACGAAGTTTATTTGTAATTGAAACGTAGGCGCTTTCGTTGATGGGTGTATCACCACAACCCTTAATCACCACCCGTTGGTCCAAATAATCATTAGGATTTATTAAAGCAATTTGATCTAATAAAAATTGATCTCTTGTTTTGGTTTCATCTCCAAAATAAATTGAATGTGCAAACGGCTGTAAGCCCGAAACAATAAGCATGTTCGCCCACATTGGGATGATGGCATCTACCGAACAACATATACCAACCACCTTGTTTTTATATATAGACCAGTCGAAAGAAGAAAGCGCGTTGCGAAAATCTTTTTCCTTTAAAATAAGCTCCATAAATAAAAAAGGCTTGATATCAAATAAGAGTATTTCATTGTTTCCTATTAGAGAAGCAAGATCTAAGCTTATAATGCCGCTTTCGGCAACCTTATTAGTAAATATTTCGGCCATGTTACAAAAATACATTCTTTTACACAAAGAAAAAGCCCCCAAGTTGGAGGCTTTTTATAAATTATATTATTTTGATTAATAAAGCTTTGCTCTGTTGTCTTCGATCTTTGCTGTCTTTTTCAAAGCAAGCACTGAATTTAAGATGGTGTTACTTAATCTACCTTGGTATTGTTCTTTAAAAGCAGCTAAGTCGCCGGGCGCAGCAATCGCACCCATATTACTTACAGATATTACAAACACACCCGAATTTCCTGCTATTGGCGCGCTTACTTTATTTAATAATGCTTTATTAAAAGAAGCACCCACTAATTTTGGTTCGTTTCCTAAACCAGAAATATTTGTAGAAGTATAACTTAAGCTATCTGCTTGAAGTACTGTTGCGCCTGCGGCTGTTGCGATTGCCTCTAGTGTTGCACCCTTTAGTTTGGATTTAATTTTTTCTGCTTTTTTCTGATCTCTTATAATTACCTCAATGTTTTTAGATTTTGCAGTCTCCACACTCATTAATCCTGGCTTGTCTTCGCTTGTTATGTTTGCAACAATATAAGCATCACCCACCTCAATGGGCTCGGAAACATCGTTTACCTTTTTTTCAAAAACCCATCTTACAATTTCTCTCGTTTCGCCAAGCCCTTGAATATTAAAATCATAGGCTTTAATGTTTGTTGCCGGAACCGCTTGCTTATTTAATTTAAGTGCATTTGCATTAAATGATTTTTGATCTTTACTATCTGCGGCAAATTTTGCAGCTGTTGTTTGTGCGGTTGTGGTTGTTTCTTTGCTAGCAACAATTGGAAGCGTTAAATACGCAATATTATATGCAGGACTTGGTGAGGTTTGTTTTAACACCTCTATATAATGGTAGCCGAATTCTGTTTTAACCACACCCCTTGAGCCTACTGGGTTTTCAAAAGAAAAATCATTAAATGGTTTCACCATATTTGCTTGTGGAAACATTTCATATATACCACCATTCGCCTTGCTTCCACCGTCTTCTGAATATTTCTCAACCATTGATTCAAAAGAGGCCCCGCCAGCAATCGCATTCTTTATACTATCAATTAAAACCTTAGCAGCGCCCTCTTCTCTTATTACTTGGTTTTGTGCATTGGTTGTCATTATTAAAATATGTCTAACACTAGCACTATCTGGCAATAATCTGGTTCCTATTATTTTTGCAATTGTATAGTTGGGTCCATCAACATAAGGACCATATAAACCACCAATTGGTGTGCTTAACACTGCTTCTTTTTCGGGGATCTGAATTCTGCTTTTTCCTAAGAACCCGTCATAATATCTTGTGTCAGGGGTAACCTTGTTTAAATAGGAAGCTGCGTCTTTACTGGTTTGGAAGCTATCTTTCAGCGCTAAGATGTTGTTTTTGGTGATCATAGAATCAGCTGTGGTTGGGGCGGCGCTAAAAGCTACGAAACTAATGTTTCTTTGTGCTTCTTCCACCTGGAATGCTGCACTATTCTCTTTTAAATAAGCTGAAATATCTTCGTTAGATACTTTTATTGTGGTGTCTGCAATTGTTGTATAAGGCACACTCACAAAGCGGATATTTGAAATCGCATTATTTTCGGCATATTGTTTTTCAAGTAACCATTTTGGTGCTTGTATTCCTCTGTATAAAAGTGCTTGATATTTTCTTAGTGTTCTTTTTTCTAACGCGGGTAAGATCACGTTTTTTTCTAGTTGTTCTTTTTGATCAACCGCTTCTTTTTTTGTTGATTTTTTTAATTCAGCAAGTTGCGCTTTTAAGTCATTCACTTTAAATTCACCCGTGGTTGGGTCTGTAAACTGTTGTCTAAATGGCGACTCTTCGCCATATATTACATCGTTAGCCTCTTTACTTCCTACGCTTAATCCAATTTTATCCGCTTCTTGTTTTATTAATAAGCTAAAAATTTCGGTGTTCCATAAATCATTAATTACCTGGCCTCTTTGTGCGCCTTGCGCTGCATATTGTTGAAGTTGATTTTGGACTTTCTGTTCAAAATCAACTTTATTAATCGTGGCACCATTAATGACACCAAGGGTATTAATATCACTATTACCATTATTACGGCCAACGCCGTCTTGTAATATAAAAGCGATTAATGCAATTACGATGCAGATAAGAATCCAGCTTCCTCTTTCTCTAATGTTTTGAATGATTGACATATATACTATAATTATAGGATGGCAAAAATAAAGGTTTATTTTAACTAAATATAGATATAGATTGGTTTTTAGGCCTGTTTTTGCTTAAAAATCAAAGAAAAAATACACAAAACTAAGGTGGATAAATTAAAAATCCGTGGATATCTATCATTTTTGGATGAATTAACCTTAATAAGTTTATAATAACTAAGTTAAAATTTTAGGGTTAGGGGGTAATAGAAAAATAAATATGAATTTATACCCGTTGATTAACAGTGAATAACCTGTGTGTTGATTTTAAAATTGAAATATTTTTTGATTTTAATATATATAAAAATTACACTTAAACGCTTATTATTATTAACGATAATCATATTTTATAACTTATTACTTTATTAATAAAAAACATGTTTATAAATAAGATATACACTTATACACAGCCGTAATAGTATTAGGTTGTTTATATAAATGTATTATAGTTTAATACTACAAGAGTAATTAACATTGCTTTTAAAAGACCAGTTTAGGAAGCGATATTAAAATACCCTACTTTTATTCCAGCGCTTAAAATAGACTAAAAAACGAAATTTAATGAAAGGTATAAATACAATATTAGTAAATTTTAAAAAATACTAACTTTATTACTAAATTAATAAAACAATGAAAATCAATGTTTTGTATCATAAAAAAAAACTTCAATATATAATAACTAATCTAATTAGTAAATAAATACTAAATATTTTAGTTTATTCACAATTTATCCATATCTTCACATAAATATTCAAAGAAAACATAAAACGATTAACCATGAGTACCGCAAATGCTGAAAAATTAAAAGCCTTAAAATTAACCATCGATAAAATCGACAAGGATTATGGAAAAGGTAGTGTAATGATGATGAATGAAAGAAGCCAAGAACCACAGGAAGTAATTTCTACAGGATCTATTGGATTAGATACTGCACTAGGGATTGGCGGATTACCAAAAGGTAGAATTATTGAAATTTATGGACCCGAGTCTTCTGGTAAAACAACAGTTGCAATACATGTAATAGCAGAGGCTCAAAAGAAAGGAGGAATGTGCGCTATTATCGATGCGGAACATGCTTTTGATAGCGCCTACGCAAAAAGACTTGGTGTGGATGTAGATAGTTTATTAGTTTCTCAACCAGACTATGGTGAGCAAGCATTAGAAATTGCAGATCGTTTAATTTTATCTGGAGCGATTGATGTTGTAGTGATAGACTCTGTTGCAGCATTAGTTCCTAAGAGTGAATTAGAAGGTGAAATGGGCGATTCTAAAATGGGATTACACGCACGATTAATGTCACAAGCATTAAGAAAATTAACAGCAACAATTAATAAAACTGGAACCATATGTATTTTTATTAACCAATTGCGTGAAAAAATTGGGGTTATGTTTGGCAACCCTGAAGTAACAACAGGCGGAAATGCATTAAAATTTTATGCGTCCGTTCGCTTAGATATTAGAAGAATGGCTCAAATAAAAGATGGCGACGAAGCGATCGGAAATAGAGTAAAAGTAAAAGTGGTAAAAAATAAAGTAGCTCCACCATTTAGAGCAGCAGAGTTTGAAATTATTTTTGGAGAAGGAATTAGTAAAATCGGTGAAATTATTGATATGGGGGTTGAATTAGAAATTATTAATAAAAGCGGTAGCTGGTTTAGTTATGAAGGAAACAAATTAGGACAAGGCCGCGATTCTGTAAAAACCATATTACACGACAATCCAGAAATGGCAAATGAAATCGAGGCAAAAATTAGAGCGAAAATTGCTGCAAAAGTGGAAGAGGCAGCAAGTAAATAATATTTATCTTGTTTTTTAAAGGTTAGTAGGTACGAACCGCATCATTTATGGTGCGGTTTTTTTATATTTATAAAAAAAAAGAATTGATTTGGATATTAAAAATATTAATAAAAGCAGCGCTATGGTTTTTTTGTAGTGATATAAGTGTAAACAATAAATCGCTTTTAAAAACAAACGGACCTTTATTAATTATAGCCAATCACCCAAACTCTTTTTTAGATGCAATTATAATAGGTACACAATATAAGCGTCGCGTTTATTTCCTTGCAAGAGGCGATGCGTTTATAAAAAAACACCACCGTTTTTTATTAGGGTTATTAAATATGATTCCAGTCCATAGACTTCGGGAGGGTAAAGAATTCCTTCATCTAAATGAATTTACATTTAATAAATCCGCGAGGCTATTAAAAAAAGGAGAAGCCGTTTTAGTTTTTATTGAAGGCACCTGTGTTAATTCACACGAGCTCCAACCCTTTAGAAAAGGAACCGCGAGAATTTTAGAAACATTGCACAAAGAGGGAGTTTGCCCGGTTATTCATATTGCAGGAATTGGATATAATCAACTAAGAGGAATCGGAAAAAAAATAAACATAAGTATACAACGATTGATTTTCAATGAAAAAATAATTACCCCAAAAGATCGGGTTTTATTTAATAAACTAAGTTTTGAAAAATTAAATCAAAATATTTTACCATCTAGTTTGCCTACCCGTATTTATAAAACCCCTTTTTATTATTTTCATCTACCCTATTATAAACTCATAAAAAAATGGGCCGATAAAAAAACCAAAGGAACCGTCTTTTTTGATTCGGTATTATTTAGCCTCCTGCTTTTCACCTATCCGATTTTTTTGATTCTATTTGTTTTAATACTTACAATTTTCAAAATACCACTCCCAATAATATTTATTACCTTGTTGTGTATTATAATTCCTAGCAAATACACCGTAGCTGTTTAATCTAATTAAATTATCAATACCACATTAAATGAAAGACAATATTAGAAAATTAGAAAGAAGAAAAAAAATCGCATTGATTGCGCACGATAATAAAAAAAAGGATTTAATAGAGTGGGCGATTCATAATAAAATAGAACTTTCAAAACACGCGCTAGTCGCCACCGGCACCACCGGTAAATTAATAGAGGAAGCGCTAGGTCAACCTGTCGTTAAATTATTAAGCGGCCCGCTTGGCGGAGATCAACAAATTGGTGCAATGATTGCAACGGGCGATATTGACATTGTTTTTTTCTTTTTTGATCCCATGGAAGCGCAACCCCACGATAGTGATGTGAAAGCACTACTTAGACTCGCTGTTGCTTGGAACCTACCCATGGCCTGCGATAGAAGCACCGCCGACTTTTTAATGACCTCTCGTTTCATGCAAGAAGAATATGAATATGAGCTCCCTAATTATACACACTATCTTTCTAGACAAATTTAAAATAAAATAGCCCATATGAAAAAACAAGTAATTATTTTGTCATTGTTTTGTTTAAACCTTTCAATTACAAACGCACAAAAAAATGTATTAGGATTTAGATCAAGTGAAAATATTTTAAAAAACGAAAAAACATTTGATGCACAATTAAGCGCTACTAGGGTTGGAGAAAATATTAAACTACTTTCTTCCGTTCCACATCATGTTGGCTCTGTAGGTGGGAAAATGGTAGCGAGTGAAATTGCAAAAGTTTTTACCACCGCAGGCTGGGATACAAAAATTGAAACCTACCAAGTGATGTTTCCAACGCCCATTACAAGAGTACTCGAAATGACCGGGGCCACTAATTATAAAGCAAAACTAAAAGAGACGCCCTTAAAAGAAGACGCCACTAGTAATCAAGCCGATCAGTTACCAACCTATAATTGTTGGAGTGCTGATGGTGATGTTACCGCTAACCTGGTTTTTGTAAACTATGGTTTACCAGAAGATTATGAAACGCTTGCTAGGTATGGTATTGATGTGAAAGGAAAAATTGTCATCGCGAAATATGGCCGCAGCTGGCGTGGGATTAAACCAAAGGTTGCACAAGAACACGGAGCCATTGGGTGTTTAATTTATTCAGATCCAATGGATGATGGCTACGGCGCTGGGGATCCTTATCCAATAGGCGCTTTTAAAAACGATCAAACCGTACAAAGAGGGTCTATTATGGACATGGTTATTTATCCAGGTGATCCCACCACACCCAATGGCGCATCTATAGAGGGCGCAGAAAGAGTAGACCACAATGACGCAATTAATTTATTAAAAATTCCCGTCCTTCCAATTAGCTATGGCGACGCGGCACCCCTTCTAAAAGATATGGAGGGTCCTGTTGCACCAAGAAACTGGGGCGGCGGCCTGCCAATTACTTATCACATTGGACCTAGTAAATCAATGGTACATTTAAAATTAGCATTTGATTGGAAAACAAGACCAGCGCTTAATGTGATTGCAACCATTAAAGGAAG
>Ga0209768_10003047_pt1 | contig 10189 bp, 9 predicted proteins | sample LauGreSBDMM110SD_3_FD_187564 | JGI IMG/M metagenome (GOLD analysis project Ga0209768, IMG submission 187564) | Freshwater lake microbial communities from Lake Michigan, USA - Sp13.BD.MM110.SD (SPAdes) (version 2) | ecosystem: Environmental > Aquatic > Freshwater > Lake | place: Lake Michigan... | reverse complement strand
TCACCTGCTTCGGCATAGCTCAGTGAGTGGTGTTCAGAGCGCAGAAAGGGCCGCGCCGACCAGCCCTGCTGCGATGCCCGTAGCAACAACTCCGCCACCAGGTTGGACTGCGCAGCGATCTGAAGTTCAGGCGCGTCGTAACGCAGCTGCGGCCACTGGTCAACACCGGGCAGTCGATCATGCACAAAACGGTCGGCCTGGGCTGAAGCTGATGGGGTCATGGTGTGAGCAAGGCCTTTCCAATGATGAGTTGCTGCACTTCGGTAGCGCCTTCGTAGATGCGTAGCGAGCGGATGTCGCGGTACAGACTCTCGACCTTGGTGCCCACCTTCACACCCAAACCACCGTGCATTTGCAGCGCCATGTCGATCACGCGCTGGGCGTTTTCGGTGGCGCACATCTTGGCCATGGCGGCGGCCACGCTGCGCGCCTGACGGCCGGCATTGCCCGCGCTCTCAGGGGTCGCGCCGCTCTCATGGGCGTCGCGCAACCAGGCTGCGCGGTAAGTCAGCAGGGCGGCGGCGTCTATGAGGGCAGCCATCTCGCCCAGTTTGGCCTGAGTGAGCTGGAAGTCAGCCAGCCGCTGTCCGAACATTTGCCGGGCTTGCGCGTGGGCCACGGCCTCGGCCAGCGCGCGGCGCGCCATCCCCAGCGCCGCCGCTGCCACCGAAGCGCGAAAAATATCCAGCGTCTGCATTGCCAATTTGAATCCGCCATCCAGCGGGCCGAGCTGTGCATCAGCGCTCAGGGCGCAATCGGTGAACTGCAGGCTGGCCAGCGGGTGCGGTGCCATCAGCGCGATGTGCTCGCTGCTGTCGAGCCCGGCACGTGGCGCGTCCACGATGAAAGCGGTCATGCCGCGCGTGCCGGCGCCCGGCGTGGTGTTGGCGAAGGTGACATAAAAATCGGCCATGTCGCCATTGCTGATCCAGGTTTTGCTGCCTTGTAACGTCCAGCCGCGGGCATCGCGCACGGCCGATGTACGCAGTGCTCCGGCGTCCGAGCCAGCCTCGGACTCGCTCAGCGCAAAGGCGGCGATCTTGCGGCCACTGGCGACGTCCGGTAAGTACGCAGCCTGCTGCGCGGGCGTGCCGGCCAGCGTGATGGCGCCACTGCCCAGGCCCTGCATGGCCAGCGAGAAGTCAGCCAGCGGCGAATAAAAAGCCAGAGTTTCGCGCAGCACCACCAGCGCGCGTGAGTCGAGTTTGTCGAGCGCGCCGCCGGCGCTCGCCGGCACGCAGTAGCGCAGCCAGCCGGCGCTGCCCAGGCGCTGCACCCAGTCGCGGCAGGCGCGGCGGTCGTCGCGCTCGTCCACCTGCTGCTGCGCTGTCCAGGCGGCCAGATCGGCAGCCAGTGTACGGTGCACCGATTCAAAAAACGGCAGATTGAAGTGGTCTGCCGGCGGTACCTCTGGGGGCATAGGGTTATGAGAAAAGGCGACACTGTTTTGCATGTCAGTCGCCTCCGAACACAGGTGTTTGCTTGGCTGAAAAGGCATCGAAGGCACGCTTAAAGTCTTGCGTTTGCATGCAGATGGCTTGGGCCTGCGCTTCAGCTTCCAGGGCCTGGTCCAGCGTCATGGCCCATTCCTGGTGCAGCATGGTCTTGGTCATACCGTGTGCAAAAGTTGGGCCGCTGGCGAGCTTGTGCGCAAGTACCAGTGCCGCATCCAACAACGCATCAGGCTCATGCAGCGCATTGAAAAACCCCCAGTTCAAACCTTCGTCGGCGCTCATGCCGCGGCCGGTAAAGAGCAGCTCTGAAGCGCGGCCCTGGCCGATCAGCCTTGGCAGCAGCGCACAGGCGCCCATGTCGGCACCGGCCAGCCCGACGCGGGTGAACAAAAAAGCTGTTTTGGCGTGTGGTGTGCCCAGCCGCATGTCTGCGGCCAGCGCCATCATGGCGCCGGCACCTGCGCAAATGCCATCAATCGCTGCAATGATCGGCTGTGGACACAAGCGCATGGCTTTGATGAGGTTGCCAGTCATGCGCGTGAACTCAAGCATCTCGGGCATCGTCATTTGCGTGAGTGGGCCGATGATTTCATGGACATCACCCCCAGAGCAAAAATTACCGCCTGCACCTGTAAGCACCACTGATTTGACGTCGGTAGCCTGCTCTAGCGCGCGAAACATATCTCGCAACTCAGCATACGAATCAAAGGTCAAGGGGTTTTTGCGCTCGGGGCGGTTCAGGGTGAGCGTAGCGACGCCTGTGTCAAATGCGTAAGAAAAATGCTGCGCCTGATGAGCAGCCATTGAATTGAACTGCGGGCGCATCGGGTTGCTGTCGGTGATGAAGTGCTTCATAGATTCACTGGTTCAGGTTAAGAGTCAAGAGGGTTAGATGCCGGCGCTACGTGATGGTGTTGCTTGACCTTGCCAAGCAATTTATGCAGCGCATCGATTTCCCGAGCAGACAGGCCGCCGAAAGCATCGACGATCCAGCCTTCATGCTGATACGCCATGTCTGCAAAGGTCTTGCGACCGCGCGCAGTCAGCCGCACCCGGAAGGCGCGGCGGTCGCCGGCAACGGCCAGTCGCTCAACCAAACCTTCTGATACCAGTTGGTCAGTGATACCGGTGATGTTGCCGCCAGTGACCATCATGCGGCGCGACAGCTCTTTCATTTTGAGACCATCCTGGCTGCGCTCGAGCTGCGCCATCAGGTCAAAGCGGGGTAGCGTGGTGTCAAAGCGCTCGCGCAGCTCGGCGCGCACCTGCTTTTCAATCAGCTGCGTGCAGGTCAGCAAACGCAGCCACAGGCGCAGGGCCTCCGGGTGTTCACTGTGACCGCGGGCTTCCATGTCCATGAAGGGCTTTCGCTCAGGTTTATTCGATGGCGGCGGGGCGGGCCGAACTGGCTGCTGCTGCTTGCGCAGCGCCGGTAGCGAGGGTTTGCTGCTTAATCAGTTCGCGGTACAGCTGGTCGCGCCCGCTCAGGTAAGGCAACGGCCACTCGACATAACGACTTTGCAGCTTGGCCGCTTCGTGCAGCGTCCACGCCGGGTCTGCCAAATGCGGCCGGGCAATGGCGCACAGATCGGCACGGCCGGCGGCAATGATGCTGTTGACATGGTCCACCTCGGAGATCGCGCCCACGGCAATGGTCTGGATGCCGACCTCGTTACGGATGCGATCGGCAAACGGCGTCTGGTACATGCGGCCATACACCGGCTTGGCGGCGCGCGTGGTCTGGCCGGAGGACACGTCGATAAAATCGCAGCCGGCTGCCTTGAAGAGCCGCGCCATGGCCACGGCGTCGTCGGCCGTGTTGCCGCCAGGCGCCCAGTCGTGCGCAGAAATACGCACGCTCATGGGCTTGTCAGCGGGCCAGACGGCGCGCATGGCGGCAAACACCTCGAGCGGGTAGCGGCAGCGATTAGCCAGGGAGCCGCCGTACTCGTCGGTGCGCAAATTGGTCAGTGGCGTGATGAAGCTCGACAGCAGATAACCGTGCGCGCAGTGCAGCTCGAGCCAGTCAAAGCCGGCTTTGGCGGCGTAGCGCGTGGATAGCACAAACTGCGCGGTCATGCTGTCCATGTCAGCGCGTGTCATGGCGCGCGGCAGCGCATTGTTGGGCCCGTAAGACACGCTGCTGGCGGCGATCAAGGGCCAGTTACCGGTAGAAAGTGGTTCGTCAGCTGCCTCCCAGCCGACCTGTGTAGAACCCTTGGGGCCGCTGTGACCCAGCTGCATGCCGGCGCGCGCGCCATTGCCCGCGCTGTGGATGAAGTTGACGATGCGCTGCCAGGCGTGCATCTGTTCCTCGTTCCACAGGCCCGTGCAACCTGGGGTGATGCGGCCTTCGGCGCAGGGGGCGGTCATCTCGGCAAAGACCAGTGATGCGCCGCCCAGTGCGCGGGAGCCCAGGTGCACCAGGTGGAAATCTTGAGGCATGCCATCGACGGCGTTGTAGGTCGCCATCGGCGAGACCACGATGCGGTTCTTCAGCTCGACAGAGCGCACTTTCAAGGGCAGTAGCATGGGCGGTGGCGCTGCCTTGCCGGCAGTCGGGCCGGCCAGCCAGCGCTCATAGTCCTGTAGCCAGGCGGCGTCACGCACGCGCAGGTTTTCGTGGCTGATGCGCTGTGAGCGTGTCAATAGCGAATAGAAAAACTGCTCGGCCTCCATACCGCTGTAGCGGTCTACGTGTTCAAACCATTCGGTGGAATTGCGCGCGGCGTTTTGTATCTTCAGCACTTCAACCGATCGCACGGCTACATAGTTTTGCAAGGCCTGAGCAATGTCATCCGTCGCTGCCAGGCAGCGGCTTAGCTCAATAGCGTCTTCCAGGGCGAGCTTGCTGCCGCTGCCTATAGAAAAATGTGCGGTGTGCGCCGAATCGCCCATCAGCACCAGCGGCACCGGTTTGCCGGCAATGTCTTGCGTGTGAACCCAGCGCTCGCACACCACGCGCGGAAAGCGAATCCAGATGGCCGAGCCGCGTACATGGGTGGCATTGTTCATCAGCGCGTTGCCATCCAGGTACTTGGCGAACAATTTTTCGCAAAAGGCGATGCCCTCTTCCTGGCTCATGGCGTCCAGACCGTGCGCCTGCCACACCGCCTCTGGTGTCTCGACGATGAAGGTCGCGGTGTCAGCGTCAAACTGGTAGGCGTGTGCGGCAAACCAGCCGTGCTCGGTTTGCTCGAAGGCGAAGGTGAAGGCGTCGAATTTTTTGTGCGTACCCAGCCAGACAAAGCGGCAGGCGCGCAGGTCAATGTCGGGCTTGAAGGTGTCGGCGTAGCGCGTGCGCACCCGGCTGTTCAGGCCATCGCAGGCAATTACCAGGTCCGCCTGGTACTGTGCCGCTAGTGCCTGATCGTCCTCGACCTCCGTTTCAAACACCAGCGCGACGCCGAGCTCAAGGCAACGATCTTGCAGGATGTTGAGCAGGCGCTTGCGTCCTACGCCGCAAAAACCATGGCCGCCTGAGCGTACGCTGCGGCCCTTGAAGAAGACCTCAATGTCGTCCCAGTGGTTGAAAGCCTCGCCAATCAGGTTGGCGCTGACAGGGTCTGCGCTGCGCAGGTTGTCCAGCGTCTGATCCGACAGCACCACGCCCCAGCCAAAGGTGTCAAAGGGACGGTTGCGCTCGACCACAGTGATCTGATGCGCCGGGTTTTGGAGCTTCATCAGCACGGCAAAGTAAAGGCCGGCGGGTCCGCCGCCCAGGCAAAGAATATTCATGTTGGCACTATCAGCTGGTTGATTCCCTGTTGATTGTTTAGGTCTAAACTAAATTCGTCAAGGGGGTTTGCCGCCAGGGCCGCAGGAAAACTCAGCCGGGCGCTTGAAAGCCGGCAGCCCGGTAGGTCAATATCAGGGTGTCTCGACAACCGCCGGCCGGCTCACCGCTGGGCTGGATGGGCGTGGTTTCGTGGATGACCCGGGTGTCGTCAAGCAGCAGCGCGGTCAGCGGCTCGGTCATGACAAAGCGCAGACCGTGCGGGCCGTGCGCGTCAAATACCCGTGTCTCGCCGCCTTTGACGCCTTGGCGCCCGACCAGCATCACCACGACAAAATCGACGCCGTCGCGATGCGCGCCTTCCGGTGTGGGGCGGCCGACCCCGCTGGCCGTGTCAATGCGGAACTGGTGAGCCTCAATAAACCATTGTGATGTGGGCTTAACCTGCGCGAACAGCCGACCTAGTCCACTGAGCAAACCGAACCACAGCGGCGACTGGGTAATCGCCGGCTCAACCGGTTCAAACCAGCGCTCAAAACCCCCGTGCAGCGCGTTGTAGTCCGTAGGCTGCCAGTGAGCGCGGTGCGGTGCGAGTGTGAGCGTGTCGGCTGCCAGATTTTGCACAAAGCAAGCGTGTCGGCGATGTCGGTAGTTTCCGCCGTCACGCAAATGCGTGTCTGGTGGCAGGCGATCCCAGCTGCTTACAAGGGTCGGCCACTGGCTTTGCCATTCGGCAGCGGGCAGGCCCAGCGTGGCTTTGAGCTCGGCTGGTTGCAGCAGACTCAGCCCGTCTTGCAGCAGAGCCTGGGCGGCAGGTTTGGGGGCAGTGGCAATGTTGAACATAGCCTGCTATTTTGCGCTCGCCTGCGAACATAATCACATCGCAAGGAGAAGCCCATGTTGTATAAGTTCAAATCTAAAAATACGGGCGATGTCATCATGCTCGAGCTGCACGGCCGGCGGGTGCTGGAGATCATCGGTAAAGAGGCCGGACCCACAGGCATCATCCTGCCTGAACAGATGCCTGCCGCTCTGCTGGCCTTGCGAGCGGCCATTGAACAGGAAGAATTGCTAGAGCGTCAGCAGCAGATGGAGCATAACGCCGACAGCAAACACCAACCGCCAGGCATTTCATTGCGCCACCGCGCCCTGCCTTTCATGCAGATGCTTGAAGCATGTCACCGGCAGGGTGACAGCGTGATGTGGGGCGTCTGAGCGTCCTTCATCAGTCAGGTTTTCAGTCGACCTTGGCGCCGGAGTCTTTCACCACTTTGGCCCATTTGGTGATTTCAGAATCGATCAGACGCGCGAATTCCTGTGGCGTGTTGCCGCTCGGAATCGCCCCTTGGCCTAGCATTTTTTCTTTGATGGCCGGCGAGTTCAGCGACTTGGCCACTTCTTGCTGAATACGGTTGACGATGTCTTGTGGAGTGCCGGCAGGCGCCAGCAGGCCAAACCAGCTGCTCGCTTCAAAACCCTTGAGCTTGCCAACGTCTTCGAGCGTGGGCACATCCGGCAGTGCGCCCGAGCGCTGGCTGCTGGTGACGGCAAAGGCCTTGAGCTTGCCGCTCTTGATGTGCGGCATGGACGATGGCAAGTTGTCAAACATCACGTCCATGTTGCCGGCCACCAAGTCAAGCAATGCCGGGTTGGAGCCGCGGTACGGAAAGTGAACCATGAAGGTACCGGTCATGCTCTTGAAGAGTTCGCCCGCCATGTGGATGGAGGTGCCGTTTCCGCTGGAAGCCATGTTCAGCTTGCCGGGGTTGGCCTTGGCGTATTTGATGAAATCAGGCACGCTGTTGATACCCAGTGTGCGGGCTTTTTCGGCATTCATCACCATCACGTTGGGCACGCCCGCGACCAGGGTGATGGGTGCAAAGTCCTTGACCGGGTCAAAAGGCATCTTGTCGTACAGCGACTTGTTGATGCCATGCGTACCCACCGTGCCCATGATGAGGGTGTAACCATCTGCCGGAGATTTGGCCACCACGTCGGTGCCCAGATTGCCGCCGGCGCCGCCACGGTTGTCAATCACGAATGGCTGACCAAAGGCCTTGCTCAACTCCGGTGCGATGGCACGGGCCAGGATGTCGGTGGTGCCGCCGGCTGCAAAAGGCACGACGATCCGGACCGGCTTGCTTGGCCAGCTCGATTGCGCCAGAGCTGGCAGTGCCGCCAAGCTGCTCAAGCCGGCCAGTGCCAAGCTGCACAACAAAAGTCGGCGTGGTGTGGAGGTGCGTGACATGGGCTTTTCCTGATCAAAGTGGGATGAAAAAAATCTGTACCAATCCGCGTGGTGCAACACTAGGCTTCTTTGTACTGCCAAGCGCACTTCAGCGGGCGTGGGATAACCCGTAGCGCGCGCGTCCGGGCATGAAAAAACCGCCTGAACCCGAAGGTGCAAGCGGTTTTTAGGGGCTCAGTGGCTAGCGATCAGTCAGCATACTTACCAGCCGCATCGATGACGGTCTTGAGCTTGGCGGTTTCTGCCGCCACAAAGGCTTTGTGGTTGGCAGGCTCAACACGGTTGTCGGCCACGACCACAGCGCCCAGACCTTCTTGCCTTTTGATGAACTCGGGGTCTTTCAAGGCGATTTTCAGGGCGTCGTTGAGCTGTTTGAGCACGGCCGGTGGCGTGCCTTTGGGTGCGTACAGGCCGTGCCAGATGGTCAGGTTGAAACCTCTCATGCCCATGTCGTTGAGGGTCGGGTAGTCTTTGAGCAGTTTGTGGCCGCTCAAGGGCTTGGCTGTGGTGACCGCGAAAGCTTTGACGCGGCCGGCTTCGATCTGACCGGTGGTGTTGGTGGTCTGGTCGCACATCATATCGACCTGGCCGCCCACCAGGGCGTTCATGGCCGGGGCCGTGCCGCCAAAGGGAATGGTCGTCATGGCTTCCGAGGCCTGCAGACGCGATTGCCACATCAGGCCGCAGAGGTGAGAGGCTGATCCCAGACCGGCGTGGGCAATGTTGAGCTTGCCGGCATTGGCACGGATGTAGTTTTCGAAGTCACGGTATGTGTTGGCTGGCAACTGTGGCTTGCCGATCAGTGTCATCGGCACCTCATTGATCATGCCAAGAAACTCGAAGTCGTCAGCGACCTTGAAAGTCAGTTTGCGGTACAGGGCGGGTACAGAGGCCATGCCAATGTGGTGAACCAGCAGGCTGTGGCCATCAGGCGCAGCCTTGGCGACCTTGGCCATGCCGATGCTGCCGCCGGCGCCGGCCACGTTTTCAACGACAAAATTGGCACTGCCGCCCATGGCTTTGCGCATGGCTTCAGCCAGGCCGCGCGCAACAAGGTCGGTCGGCCCGCCTGGAGCGAAGGGCACTGCCAATGAAACAGGCTTGGTGCCGGGAAAGGTCTGAGCCTGGGCAAAGATAGCGGTGGCAGCAAGCGCCAAAACAAAAAGTTTTTTCACGTGAGAGACTCCTATGGTTGAAGCGCTGATTTTAAGGCCAAGGTCGAAAAGCTCCCACTAGGTGATTACCTAAGGGCAAGCCCGATAAAAAGGCTGGAAAAAAGGGTTTATTTGTAGCTGCGGGCGTCCTGGATCACCAAACCGTCGTTGGGCAGGCTGCCCGGGTTGACACATTGAACGTCGCCACGCAGTTTGGTGACATCGCGGATGGCCGCACCAATGCGAGCCTGCAGGTCTTCGGGGCGGCTGGCCGTCTCAACCTGAAGCGTCATGGCATCGTTGGCCATCTCGCCGCTGACCACCAGCCGCGCTTTGAGCACCTCGGGAAAGCGTTTGGCAATATCGGCAATTTGTCCGGGGTGCACAAACATACCGCGAATTTTGGTGGTCTGATCAGCCCGCCCCATCCAGCCCTTGATGCGGGTGTTGCTGCGCCCGCTGGGACAAGTCCCCGGCAAAATGGCTGACAAGTCGCCAGTGCCAAACCGGATCAGCGGGTAATCGGGGTTGAGGCTTGTCACCACCACCTCGCCCACCTCGCCCTCAGGCACAGGGTCGCCGGTACCTGGCCGAACGATCTCCAGGAGCACGCCCTCGTCCAGCACCAGCCCCTGGCGCGCTTCGGTCTCATAAGCGATCAGGCCCAGATCGGCCGTGGCATAGCACTGGTAGCCGGCAATGCCGCGTTCGGCCAGCCAGTCACGCAGCGAAGGGGGAAAGGCCTCGCCCGACACCAGCGCGCGTTGCACGCTGGGCAGCGCGACCTGCATGTCAGCGGCTTTCTCGACAATGATTTTCAAAAAACTGGGTGTGCCTATGTAACCAGCAGGCGCCAGTTCTGCCATGGCCTGGACTTGCTGCTCGGTCTGACCGGTGCCACCGGCAAACACGGTGCAGCCCAGCGCGTGTGCGCCGGTTTCCATCATGGAGCCGGCCGGCACGAAGTGATAGCTAAAGCAGTTGTGGATCAGCTGGCCGGGCCTAAAGCCGGCGGCGAACATGGCGCGCGCCATGCGCCAGTAGTCTTTGCGGGTGCCTTCAGGCTCGTAAATGGTGCCGGGGCTGGCAAAAATACGCGGCATGTGCGCGCCAAAGCGCAGCGCGCTAAAGCCTCCGAAAACGTCACCACTGCCTCCGGCAGCACGCGCCGCTTGCTGGCGCTCTAGCAAGGCGTGCTTGCGTGTGACCGGCAGGCGCGCCAGCGCCGCGCGCGTGTTCACTTGGGCGGCATCTACGCCGCTCAGCACAGCGGCAAAAGCGCGGCTGTTTTGTTGGGCGTTGGCGATTTCCAGCGGCAAAGCTGCCAGCAGGGCGGCTTCACGCTCGGCCGGCGGCCGGTGTTCGAGCGCGTCGAAAAATGATGGATTCATAAGTGAGTTGACTCAGGCCAGCCAGCGCTTGCGGCGCTTGTAGCTCTTGACGTCTTTGAAGCTCTTGCGCTCGCCACCACCCACACCCAGGTAGAACTCTTTGACGTCTTCGTTGTTGGCCAGCTCGCTGGCGATACCGTCCATCACCACGCGGCCGGACTCCATGATGTAGCCGTAATCAGAATACTTCAGCGCCATGTTGGTGT
>Ga0209768_10003044_pt1 | contig 10193 bp, 8 predicted proteins | sample LauGreSBDMM110SD_3_FD_187564 | JGI IMG/M metagenome (GOLD analysis project Ga0209768, IMG submission 187564) | Freshwater lake microbial communities from Lake Michigan, USA - Sp13.BD.MM110.SD (SPAdes) (version 2) | ecosystem: Environmental > Aquatic > Freshwater > Lake | place: Lake Michigan... | reverse complement strand
GCCTTGCTCAGCAGTTGGCGCGATGCGCTCGCTGCCTTGGCCGCCGCGGCCGATATTGAAGGCTTGAAGTCTCAGGAAAATCAAACCCACAAGGCGTACCTTGAACAAGCCAAATTAATCAGCAAAGCCCGCACCAAGGCTGCGCCGCTTTTGGCAGACGCCATCACCCAAGCGATGCAGGGCTTGGGGATGCAAGGCGGCCAATTTCAGGTCGCTTTAGAGCCCCTCAGCCAAGCCCAACAAAGTGGATTAGAGGATATTGTTTTCTTAGTCGCAGGACACGCTGGCAGCACGCCGCGTCCCGTCGGCAAAGTCGCCTCCGGTGGCGAACTCTCGCGGATGGCGCTGGCCATTGCAGTCACCACCAGCCAGCTTGGCACAGCGCAGACCTTGATTTTTGACGAGGTGGACGCGGGCGTGGGCGGTACGGTGGCGCATACCGTGGGCCAACTGATGCGCAAGCTCGGGCGCGATCGCCAAGTGCTCGCTGTGACCCACTTGCCGCAAGTGGCCGCCTGCGCCGATAACCATTGGGTAGTTTCTAAGCGCCTGCAAAGTGGAATGACGGTCAGCACGGTCAGCGCTGTTACCGACACACTTCGCACCTCTGAAATCGCGCGCATGTTGGGCGGTGATGCCAGCTCCAAAACTACGCTCGCGCACGCCCAAGAGATGCTTGGGCGAAGCGCCGCGTAAGGCATGGTCATGGAACTGATTCTCATCACCGGTATGTCAGGCTCAGGAAAATCTGTGGCCTTGCACGCCCTAGAAGACGCCGGGTTTTATTGCGTCGACAATTTACCGCCCGAGTTGCTGCTTGATTTTGTAGCGCTTGAGAAAAAACACCACGCCTCTCGCGTTGCGATTGCCATGGATGTGCGCAGCGCCTCTTCTTTGCCTTTGGTGCCCAAGCAACTCGAGCAGTTGCGCAAGGATGGTGTGTCGATCAAATCGCTTTTTCTGGATGCTTCTACCGGCACCTTGGTTCGGCGCTATTCGGAAACCCGGCGCAAACATCCTCTATCCCAAAAGGGCGCTGGGCAGGAGTCTACGGATGAACGCAGAGCGTTGGTGGATGCCATTGAGTTAGAGCGAAAGATGCTCATGGACATGCGAGAGCCTTCGCACATCATTGATTCCAGCCTGCTCCGTTCGGCGCAGCTTCAAGCTTATGTCAAAAATTTGGTGGCCTCGCTTGCCGATCAATTGACCTTGGTCTTCGAGTCTTTTTCATACAAGCGGGGGGTTCCATCGAATGCCGATTACGTCTTTGATGTGCGGATGCTGCCCAATCCCCATTACGAAGACAGCCTGCGCAATCTCACTGGCAAAGACGCAGCTGTGGCGGAATTTCTGAAAGCACAAAAACCGGTCCAAGACATGTTTGAGCATGTCGCAGGCTTTTTAGAACAGTGGCTCCCCTCCTTGGCCCAAGACAACCGCAGTTACGTGACTGTGGCGATCGGTTGTACGGGCGGACAACACCGCTCTGTGTATTTGGTGGAGCGCTTATCGCAGCGATTTTCTACCCAATGGGCCACGCTCACACGCCACCGTGAGCTCGATGCCCGCTCAATCCCCACTCAATAGTTACTTGGATAAAAAACCTATATAAATAATATAGTTATCAAGTCAGATTGAGTTCGTGCTGCTTTTCGGTAACTGTTCAAGGCCATGTGCAAGCAGTCATTCTTGTAGAGCCACATCGACTGTGTGGCGGAATCCTGAAAACTGGAACTAGTCTTTTCAATGCAGGCCACATTACTTTGCCGCAGACAGCAAGGTAGTCATACCCGGGAACATTAGCAGCAAACCCACCGCCAGGATCTGCAACACCATGAACTGCACCATGCCAGCGTAGATATCTTTCAAATCCCACTGCGGCACCACCCCCTTGAGGAAGTAGGCCGACAGGGCAACCGGCGGCGACAGCCAGGCCGTTTGCAAGGTGACCGCGACCAAGGTGCAAAACCAGATCAGGTCAATACCGGCGGCCTGAACGATCGGCAACACGATGGGAAGGACGATCAAAACAATCGGCACCCATTCCAACGGCCAGCCCAATATGAAGATCAGGAGAAGAATCACGATCAACATCATCATGGGCGGCAGCGACAAACTGGTCAGCAGGCTGGCCAAAAATTCGGCACTTCCGAGCCGAGAAAATACGGCGCCAAACAGGTTGGAGGAGACTACCAGCATCAAAATCATGCTGGACACCTCTAGGGCTTGCAGCGCTGACTTGCGGATTTTGGCCAGGGTCATACGGCCTGAACCGACGGTCAAAATAAACACCGCAGCACAGCCCACAGCGCCGGCATCTGTCGGCGTTGCAATACCGGCCAGGATGACCCCCAGGGTAGCCAGAATCACCACCACCACGGGCAGAACTCCAATCAGCAACTCCCGAATAACAGGCCCTAAAGAAGGTGCGCGAAGTTCCATCGGCAAGGCAGGTCCAAGACTTGGGTTGAGCCAGCAGCGCAACAGACACCAAAGCGTGAAGATGGTGGACAGCAAAAGCCCCGGGACCACCGCTGCGGCAAACAGGTCTGTGGCCGGTACGCCCACCACGGGCCCCATCACAATCAGCATGACCGAGGGCGGGATCAAAATACCCAACGTGCCGCCAGCAGTGATGGCACCGGCGCTCATGCGCACGTCATACCCACTCTTGATCATTGAGGGTGCGGCCATGACGCCCAGCAGGGTCACAGAAGAGCCCACGATGCCCGTGGCTGCCGCAAAAATGGTGGCGGTGATGAGCACAGCCAGATACAGCGAGCCGCGCACGCCGGCCAGCAATTGCTGGATGCTGGTGAACATACGCTCCATCAGGCCGGACTGCTCGAGCAAAAACCCCATGAATAAAAAGAACGGGATAGAGGCCAACACCGTGTCCTTCATCACCGAGAACGTCTGCAAGGCCGCCAGGTCAAACACCATAGGGCCAAAAGCGATGAAGCCGGCGCCCAAGGAGACGGCCCCCAGCGTGAAGGCAATTGGAAAACCAATGAAGATGGCTGCAAACAGTACGGCCAAGGCCAGCAGGCCCAGAATTTCGTTGCTCATACGATCACCGCATCTGTATCTGGCCCAGCTTGCACAGGCCACTCGCCAGTAGTCAGCGCGTGCAACGATTTGAGAACTTCAGAGACGCCCTGAATCAGCAACAGTACGCCGGTCAAGGGCATCATGCCTTTGAAGGGCCAGGCCAAGGGCATCCAGGGACTGGTGACAAAACGCTCGTCAGTCATGAACGATTTGAAAAAATAGCCCCAGCCCGTGTAGGCAAAAACCAGCACAAACGGTAGGAACATCACAAGGTAGCAAACCACATCCACCAGGGCCTGACGGCGCACCGACCACTCGCCATAAAAGGAGTCTGTACGGACATGCCCCTTTCGTTGTAAGGTGAAGGCAGCACCCAGCATGAAATAACTGCCATACATCATGAAGGTCATGTCGTAGGCCCACAAGGTAGGTGCGTTGAATAGGTAACGAGACACCACTTCAAACGACAGGGCGAGCACCATCGGAATGATGAGCCAGGCCACAATCTGTCCAGAGGCAACGGCTATCGGGTCCAGCCGACGCGCCCATTTGAGATATACCGTATCAGGTTCAGACATGGAGGTCCTTCATAAATTAGTACAACTGCATCGCCCACTAGGGGCGATGCAAAACAAGTCATCCAAACCAAAGTACTTAGTCGTTGGGCGAGTCCACACCCAAGTTGTAGTACAGGCCGTTGATCTTGGTCCAGTAAGGCACCACCAACTTGGCAAACTGGCGCTGCGAGGCCAGCACCTCAGCAAACAAGGGATTGCGTGCTGCCTCGCGGTCGTACACCACTATGGTGGCCTTCATAAAGGCGGTGAAAAACTCACGCGGTGTATCGTGCACCGTAACCTTGTGCTCCTTCTTCAGCTTGTCCAGCGCGACGGCGTTGCGCTGCACGTTGAAGGTGTAGGTCTCTGCAATGGTGGCCATCACCGCCCCTTCAACCACAGCCTTCAAATCAGCTGGCAACTTATCCCAGACCGTTTTATTGAGCAAGAACTCACCAACATCCGTGGACTGGTGAAGGCCCTGCAAATAGTAATGTTTGAAGACATTGTGAAAGCCCAAAATCATGTCGTCGGCGGGGCCAATCCACTCTGCAGCATCAATGACCCCCCGCTGGGCTGCAGGCACGATATCGCCGCCGGGCATGGCCACGGCGTTGATCCCCATTTCCTTGAAGATTTCACCCGTTAGTCCGGGAGGCGAGCGGTACTTCAATTTTTTCATGTCGGCAATCGAGTTGATCGGCGTCTTAAACCAGCCAAATGGGTCCGGGCCCATCGGCTGCATCATGAAGGGTTTGATATTGGTCTTGAAACCCTGCGCGTAAAGCTTTTCGTACAGGGCGTTACCACCGCCCTGCATCAGCCAAGCCATGTGCGACATCTGATCCATACCGGTACCTGCGCCTGCTGCTGGGTTGGAAAACAATGCAGCCGCAGAGTTTTTTCCTGACCAATAATGCGTCCAGGCAAACCCACCGTCGACCACTCCTTTATCTACCGCGTCAAGGATTTCAAAGGCATTGACCACGGCGCCATCAGGCAGCATGTCCATCTTGATGCGACCACCCGACATTTTGTCTACCCGGTCGGCAAAGCGCTTCATCAGATCGAAGTAAATGCTGGCGGTTGGCACCGCCGTCTGGATTTTCAGTCGTGTCACGGACTGTGCTTGAGCAGTAAGCCCGGCCATTCCCAGCGCAGCAGCAGCGCCGGTAAGCGCCTTGCGTCGATTCAAAGTTGTCATACTTTCTCCTTCGTTGGTTTTCACACAAAGCGCAGTGGTATTACCGCGCCAATTACTTGCACGCTGTTGTAAGTTAGCGCGCATCCTCTCGGATCATGTCAGCAGCCTTCTCGGCCATCATCACCACCGGGGCGTTGGTATTACCTGAAACCAGCGTAGGCATGGCCGAGCAATCCACCACCCGAACCCCTTTTACACCATGCACCCGCAGACGTTCGTCCAACACGCCCATACTGCCCTGGCCCATGCTGCAAGTTCCGCTAGGGTGAAAAATAGTGGCCCCTTGCGCGCGCGCGAAAGCCAACAATTCTTCATCACTTTGCACAGCCACACCCGGCTTGAATTCGCTGCGCATGAAGTCCCGCATGGGTTCAGACTCTGCAATCGCGCGCGCACTGCGCAAGGCGGCTACTGCGGTACGGCAATCCAGCTCATGCGACAAATAATTGGCCTGAATTGAGGGGGCCTGCAGCGGATCAGCACTTCGAATGCGAATACTGCCGCGCGACGCCGGACGCAACTGACAGACTGACATGGTAAAGCCCGAAAACGGATGCACCTCGCCGCCAGCCATATCGGCTGACAATGTGGCCACATGGAACTGAATATCAGGTCGGCTGGACTCAGCCAAGGTCCGCATGAAGCAGCCGCCCTGGTTGATACCCACCGCTAGCGCACCTTTGCGAAATAACAACCAGCGCAAGCCCAATTGAGTGCGTCCCCACCATGAATTCATTAGGTCGTTGGTGGTAATGGGCTGGCGGCACTTGTAAATCAAGCGCAGCTGTAAATGGTCTTGCAGGTTTTCACCCACGCCAGGCAGATGATGCACCACGTCCAGGCCATGCTGTCGCAGCAAATCTCCCGGCCCCACTCCCGAGAGTTGCAAAAGCTGCGGCGACTGGATGGCACCCGCAGACAAGATCACCTCGCGCGTCGCCTGCACCACGCGCATGTGTCCATCCTGCACCATCTCCACCCCCGTGGCACAGCGCCCCTGCCATTTCAAACGGGTGGCTTGCGCGCGTGTGATCACCGTTAGGTTGGGGCGCTGTCGTGCCGGCTTGAGGTAGCCCTTGGCCGTGCTCCAGCGCCAACCGCGCCAGGTGTTGAGCTGAAAATAACCAGCACCCTCCTGGGTCGTGCCATTGAAGTCGTCATTGCGCGGGACTCCCAGTGTGTTCGCACCTTGAATAAAGGCCTCAATTAGCGGGTGCGGCTCACCAATATCAGACACGCGCAAGGGACCGCTAACTCCATGAAATTCGCTAGCACCACGCTGGTTGTGCTCAGAACGGATGAAATAGGGCAACACCTCATCAAAGCCCCAGCCCGGGTTACCCAATGCCGCCCAGTGGTCGTAGTCTTCCCGTTGACCCCGGATATAAATCAAACCATTGATAGAACTCGAGCCCCCCAGAGTTTTGCCTCGCGGCCAATAAATTTGGCGTTGGTTCATGTGGGGGTCCGGGTCGGTCTGGAACTTCCAGTTCACGCGTTCGTCCCACATGGTTTTGCCGTAGCCAATGGGCAAATGAATCCAAAAAGACCGATCTTCGCCTCCTGCTTCCAATAGACACACCCGCACCTTTGGGTCTTCCGATAATCGGTTGGCGAGCACGCAACCGGCTGAGCCGGCGCCTACTACAACGTAATCAAAGGCTTGCAAAAAGCATCTCCTAGGTTTATTTTTTTCTTAATTTACACTTCAGAAATGGCAAAGCAAGTACTTCACCCCTTCTCTTTTCAAATTGAAACGCAAGGACCATTAACTGTTTCAAATACGCAGCAAGCCCCCCTCTCATCGCTAGGGGTTGACCCTAGTGAGCCACGTCTGCTGCGCTCACTGCACGTGTTGCAAGCTTTATCGCAGCACCCTGAAGGACAAAGTCTGGCGATTTTGAGCGATCACTTGCACATCCCCAAGGCCTCGCTGATGCGCCTGCTTCAAGCGCTGGAAGACGAAGGCTATGTACAGCGCGAACTCGACCACCAGACCTTCACGCTTGGCCCAACCTTAAGCAGCCTAAGCCTGCGCACTTTGCAGCACAGCGGCCTCTCGCAGCGTTACCGCGCTGTGCTGAGACAACTGGTGCATCGTCTGGGTGAAACCTGCAACCTCACCACCCTGGCCGAAGGCACTGTGCTCTACCTCGACCGGGTTGAAACTAGCCACCCCTTGCGCATGACGCTGGGACCAGGTGCGCGCGTACCCTTGCACTGCACCGCCAGCGGCAAACTGTTTCTGGCCGAGATGAATCAGCACGACCAGCGCGTACTGCTTGAGCGCATGCCGCTGACACGCCAAACCGAACAAACCCTTTGTGACCTTCACTCGCTCAGCGCTGAGCTTGAACGCACCAAACGTCAGGGCTACGGCTTGGACAACGAAGAGTTCATTCGCGGCATGATCGCCATTGCCGTTCCCGTGCGCAATGCCCAGGGTGAATGTGTAGCAGCGGTGGCTTGCCACAGCCCGACAGCGCGCTACGACCTAGGTGCGCTGATGGCCTGCGTTGGCACCCTAAAATTGGCTGCCGTACGGATTGCAGACATTCTGGAGTCGCCTCCACGCCGTACCCCGAAGGTGGCCGGCTGAAGGCATACCTTCCCACTCAGGTCGCCCAAATGTTCCTCAGCTGTTCTCCAAGCAACTCTTGTAATCGGTAAGGTAACCATCCCCTAGAACCAATGACTTAGCAGTTGCTCAAATTGAAGCTTAAAAATAAGTGTCTTTACAAATCAACTACAAAAAATTCCCGTCATCCCCTAACAATAGCTTTCTTACCGGGGCGGGTAAGCCCAAGTCGGGCCATTGTTGGGATGAAACCCATGTCCCCGATAGGTCGTCAAACGCAGCGCCGACATCCGCCCGAAGTCGCCAGGGATGAAGGTGCAAATCTTTGTGGGTGAGGATATGCAGAAAAGGACGCATCGGCTCTAAACGCGCTCGCCAAATCTCAGGAATGGCTTGTACTAAAGACGCTTCGCTGTCAAACCACGGAAGACAAAACAAACCCGCCCAGACCCCTGGCGCAGGCCGCTGGCTCAGAAAAACATCGCCCCGTTCGGTATGCGCCCAAAGCAAATAAACCGTTTGGCTTGAGCGTTTAATTTTGCGTGTTCTCACCGGGTAACGCTGTGGGTTGCCTTGGGAGTTTGCAAGGCATTGCGACATCACAGGGCACTGCGTACACGCGGGGGTTTTTGGCAGACACAGCGTCGCACCCAAATCCATCATGCCTTGGGTGTAACGTGGCATAGCATTGGTCGCCGTGGGCAACAACTCAGCCGCTGCGCTCCACAAATGGCGCTCCTGACTCGCTAGTGCCAGATCACCATCAAAACCCAAAACGCGCGTTAAGACCCGCTTGACATTGGCATCCAAAATAGCAACCCGCTCGCCAAAGCACAAAGAACTGATCGCAGCCGCTGTCGATGGGCCGATCCCGGGGAGTTGTTGTAATTCGAGTGCAGTCTTGGGGAATATCCCGCCCCATTTATCAACCACCGCCTGGGCACAGCGATGGAGATTTCTCGCTCGGCTGTAATACCCCAAGCCGCTCCACAAGCCCATGACGTCATCCAAGCTGGCCGCAGCCAAGGCCTGAACGTTCGGAAGCCTTTGCAAAAACCGATCGAAATAACCCATCACCGTGACCACCTGGGTTTGTTGCAGCATGATTTCAGACAGCCAAACGCGGTACGGGTCTTGGGTATTTTGCCAAGGCAGGTCGTTCCTGCCATGCACTTTTTGCCACGCAACGATGTGCTCAGCAAATTGCAATCGCTGCGAAGACGTTGTCACGGTTTTTGGCATGTGGGGCAATAAAAAGTAGCACGTTGGCCCTGGCGAATCATGCGAATCGCCGTACCGCACACCCGACAGTCTTCGCCTTGGCGGGCGTACACCGCGGCCTCTAATTGAAAGTAACCCGATTCCCCGTGGGCGTTTGAAAAGTCTTTGAGGGTACTACCCCCTTTTTCAACGGCCCGCGCGAGCACAGTGCGAATGGCCTTGCGCAAGCGCTCTACCCGCTGTCGGCTCAAGCGCAGAGCCCGGGTGGTTGGGCGAATACCTGCCAAAAACAAAGCCTCTGACGCATAAATATTACCAACGCCAACCACCACCTCACCCGCCAAGAGCACTTGTTTAATAGGTGCCTTGCGCTGCTTCAAAGCGCTTTGAAAATCAGCGAGTGAAAATTCTTCTCCCAAGGGTTCAACGCCCAGCTTGCCTAATAATTTCTGGGCTTGGGGGCTTTGCTCATCTGGCGCAAACACCACCGCGCCAAAGCGCCGTGGGTCGTTTAAACGCAACACGCCTTGGGTGGTTGCTAGATCAAAATGGTCATGCTTTCCGATGGCGCGGGTCTGCTCACCAAATGTGAGGCTTCCAGACATGCCCAAATGCATCAGCAGCAATCCCTGCTGAAGGTCTATCAAAAGGTATTTTCCCCGGCGTCTTACCCCAAGAATGCGCTGCCCAAGCAACGCGCTGTGTTGGCAACCCAAAGGCCATCGCAAAGGCTTGCCTAAACGGACGGACTGAACCGTCGCGCCGGTAATCCGGTCGGCAAAACTCAGGCGGGTAACTTCAACTTCGGGCAGTTCAGGCATAGATACAGTGGGTTAATGGCTTGGATTATTATGGTCTGATGTCACGCTCACTTCGATCCACCGCCCAAGCGCTCTTTCTTTGCGCTTTTTTCTTGTCTGCGGGCCCCGCCCTAGCAGCGCCGGCTGAGTCAGAGCGGTCTGAGCTGAGCGCTGAACTTTTTTACCAATTGCTGTTGAGCGATTTGAGTTTGCAAAACGACGATCCTGCCAGCGCCTTTAGCCTCATGCTCGATGCGGCCCGAAAAGCCCGCGACCCCCGCTTGTATGAGCGCGCCGTGGAATTAGCCCTGCGAGCGCGCGACGCCAATGGCGCTCTCAATGCAGCAAACGCTTGGCAACGGGCATACCCCAAATCACTGGATGCAGATCGCTATTTGCTCCAACTCCTGATTGGATTAAACCGCCTAGAAGAGACAGGGCCGCCTTTACAACGCAGCTTGGCCAATTTCCCTGCGGCTGAAAAAGCAACGGCCATCACCCAATTGGCTCGCCTTTTTTCACGCGCTAGCAATAAAAAATTAGCTGCCGACCTATTGGAGAAGTATTTACAGCCCGATCTGCGCAGCACGAACTTCGCTGCGCCAGCGTGGGCTGCGGTCGGTCAATTGCGCTTGCTCGCGGATGACAAAGCGGCCGCCCTCAGCGCCGCACAAAAAGGGGCGCTAGCGCAGCCAGACTTTGAAGAAATCGCGCTGCTGGCCTTAAATTTATGGAGCTTCCAAACCGCTGCCGTCCAATCGCTTGTGAAACCCTATTTT
>Ga0209768_10003041_pt1 | contig 10205 bp, 8 predicted proteins | sample LauGreSBDMM110SD_3_FD_187564 | JGI IMG/M metagenome (GOLD analysis project Ga0209768, IMG submission 187564) | Freshwater lake microbial communities from Lake Michigan, USA - Sp13.BD.MM110.SD (SPAdes) (version 2) | ecosystem: Environmental > Aquatic > Freshwater > Lake | place: Lake Michigan... | reverse complement strand
ACATCGGCATAGTAATACAACCTACTAAGTATTCCTATTGTATCAATAATAAGACAATTGGAGGGTGAATGTTGAATATTGGCAGTTGAAAGTTGTGAGTACAAAATTGAATGTTGAAATTTTTTCTGTACATCTTTTATATTTTGTTCATCTACCTCATGTGGTACAATAATAAATTTTATGTGAGGATGTTTTTTTACATAATGTATTAACTTCTCTTCATCTTCTTCCCAAGTGCTGCCAGCAATAAAAACTTTACTATCTCCACAAAATTTTTCAATTAAAGGTAACAAGGTAAAGTTGTCGGCAACTGCACAAACTCTGTCAAAACGAGTATCTCCATTTACTACTAACTTATTGTTTAGTTGAAAGGAGGATAATAACTCTTTTCCTTCCTCATTTTGCACAAATAAAAATGAAAAGCAGTGCAACATTTGCTGCCAAAAACTTCCATACCACTTAAAAAAAGGTTGGTTATCTCTAAATGTTCCTGATACTAAAATAGTTGGAATTTTTCTATTCTTTAATGCTTGTAAATAATAATACCAAAACTCATATTTTATCCAAAGAACTACAGTAGGTTGTAAAGCATCTAAAAATTGTTGAGCGTTTTTTTTACCATCCATAGGTAAATAAAAAATGGCATCTGCTTCTTTATAGTTTTTACAAGCTTCGTACCCACTAGGCGAAAAAAAAGTTAAAACAATCGTCAGGTTTTTATTTTCAGCTTTTAGTTTTTCGATAATTGGTCTTCCTTGTTCAAACTCTCCAACACTTGCGCAATGCATCCAAATAATTGGTGAGTGGTTAATTTTTTCCATCGTACTTCGTACATTGTACATTAACCTTCTTCTCCCCAGCACCCATTTTTTTGCTTTACCATTCCATAACGAAGCTAATTGAATACCAAAAGTGTACCCCACTAAAAAAAGATTGTAAAAGAATAAACTCAAGCTGTTAATTTTTACACTAAAATACAAAGTATTATTTGGCAAATCAATTCGTTTTGCTGCCTTTATATTTTAGGCACTAAACCGTATCTTTGCACACATTAAAAATTACATATGAAACCATTGCAAATGGTTGATACCAAAACTCAGTATCAAAAAATTAAAACAGAAGTAGATGCCGCAGTTATTGGTGTTTTAGAAAGCTCTATGTTTATTGGCGGAAAGGTTGTTAATAATTTTGCAACAGACTTAGCAGATTACCATAAAAGTAAACATTGTATTCCTTGTGCAAATGGTACCGATGCGTTACAAATAGCTATGATGGCCTTAGGTTTACAACCAGGCGATGAAGTTATTACTCCATCCTTTACGTACATAGCAACTGTGGAGGTTGCCGCATTATTAAACATAAAACCTATTTTTGTAGAAGTAAATAAACAAACATTTTGTTTAGACCCTGAGGCCATTGAAAAAGCCATTACGCCAAAAACAAAAGCAATTATACCTGTTCACTTATACGGCCATGCTGCTGAAATGGAAAAAATTATGGCAATAGCAGAAAAACATAACTTATTTGTTATTGAAGATAATGCACAAGGTATTGGCTGTACCTACACATTTTCAGACGGTACATCAAAAAAAACAGGAACTATTGGGCATATAGGCTGCACTTCTTTTTACCCCAGTAAAAATTTGGGTGCTTTTGGAGATGGAGGAGCAATGTTTACCGATGATGATGAGTTAGCTAATAAACTAAGAATGATTGCTAGCCATGGGCAAAGTAAACGTTACTACCATGATGTGGTTGGGTGCAATAGTAGATTGGATGCTATACAAGCTGCTGTTTTAACTATTAAATTAAGGCACTTAGATAATTATATTTTAGCAAGAAGAAAGGCAGCAGATTTTTATGATGCTGCATTTGCAAACAACGAAAAAATAACTACCCCTTTTAGAGCCGCTAATCAACAACATGTATTTCATCAATATACCTTACAATTAACGAATGTAAATAGAGACGAACTTTCGCAGTATTTAACAGATAATGGAGTACCTAATATGATTTATTATCCTGTGCCTGCACACAAACAAAAAATGTTTGATGCATTTGGTGGTAGTAATTTTAATTTACCCATAACGGACTTACTAACAGACTGTGTTATTAGCTTACCCATACATACAGAATTAGATGAAGAACAACAAACATTTATTACTACTAAAGTTTTAGAATTTATAAATAAATAATATGAAGATTGCAGTTGTAGGAACGGGATATGTAGGATTGGTAACAGGCACTTGTTTTGCAGAAACAGGTAACAAGGTTACTTGTGTAGATATTAATACTACAATAATAGATAAATTGAATAATGGACAAATCACCATTTACGAACCCGGTTTAGAAAAATTATTTTTACGTAACCAAAAAGAAGGGAGACTAACGTTTACAACTTCGTTAGAAGATGGAATAAAAGACGCACAAATTATATTTTTAGCATTACCAACACCTCCAGGGGAAGATGGTAGTGCCGATTTAAAATATATTTTGGGTGTTGCCAACAATTTAGGCAGCCTAATACGTAAAGATGATTTTAAAGTAATTATTGATAAAAGTACAGTGCCTGTTGGCACTGCAGATAAAGTTAAAGCTGCAATTTTAGCTAATGGAGGCAATGAAAATTCTTTTAGTGTAGTAAGTAACCCAGAGTTCTTGCGTGAAGGTGTAGCCGTAGATGATTTTATGAAACCTGATAGAGTTGTAATAGGTACAAGCAATGACAGAGCAAAAAAAATAATGAACGATTTGTATGCACCATTTGTACGCCAAGGCAACCCAATAATTTTTATGGATGAAAAAAGTGCTGAACTAACTAAGTATGCTGCAAATTCTTTTTTAGCAACCAAAATAACGTTCATGAATGAGATTGCAATCTTGTGTGAATTGTTAGGTGCCGATGTTGATATGGTAAGAAAAGGAATTGGAAGTGATGAACGTATTGGAAAACGTTTTTTATTCTCGGGCATTGGCTATGGAGGCAGCTGTTTTCCAAAAGATGTACAAGCGTTAGCAAAATCATCTACCGAAGTAAATTATACGTTTAAATTATTGGATGCAGTGATGGATGTAAATGAAAAACAAAAATTACATCTTCTTCCTAAAATAAATAAATATTTTAAAGGCGATTTAACCGGCAAACATTTTGCCTTATGGGGCTTGGCTTTTAAACCAAATACGGATGATATTAGAGAAGCACCTGCTTTGTATTTGATAGATGCCTTAATTACTGCAGGAGCTTCAATTACTGCATTTGACCCTGAAGCAATGAATAATTTAAAAGAAACGGAGCAGGGCAAAAAAGTAACATTTTCCGAAAATCAGTATGATGCATTACAAAATGCTGACGCATTAATTATTGCAACTGAATGGAGTGTTTTTAGAACTCCCGATTTTGATAAAATAAATTCACTATTAAAAACTAAAATAATTTTTGATGGAAGAAATGTTTTTGATTTAACTCAAATGGAAGAAATGGGGTATCATTACGAAAGTGTAGGAAGAAAGGTAATTAAGCGTAAATAAAGTGTAGAAACTAGTTTATATAATAAAAAAGTAATAGTGGCAAAAAAAGTATTAATAACAGGTGCAGCAGGTTTTTTAGGTAGTCATCTTTGCGATAGGTTTGTCAAAGAAGATTTTGATGTAATAGGTATGGATAATCTAATTACGGGTGATATGAAAAACATTGAGCATTTATTACCTTTGCCAAATTTTTCGTTTTATCACCATGATGTTTCTAAATATATTTATGTACCTGGAGAGTTAGATTATATTTTACATTTTGCATCACCCGCTAGCCCAATTGATTATTTAAAAATTCCAATACAAACCTTAAAAGTAGGATCATTAGGTACACATAATTGTTTGGGCTTAGCACTTGCAAAAAAAGCAAGAATATTAGTTGCAAGTACTAGTGAAGTTTATGGAGACCCATTAGTTCATCCTCAAACTGAAGACTATTGGGGTAATGTAAACCCAGTTGGGCCAAGAGGTGTGTACGATGAAGCAAAGCGTTTTCAAGAAGCTATTACCATGGCCTACCACACCTTTCATAATATAGAAACCAGGATTGTTAGAATATTTAATACCTATGGCCCACGCATGCGGTTGAATGATGGCAGAGCTTTACCAGCATTTATTGGGCAGGCTTTACGTGGCGAAGATTTAACAGTGTTTGGGGATGGTAGCCAAACCAGAAGTTTTTGTTATGTAGATGATTTAGTTGAAGGTATTTACAAACTTTTAATGAGCAACTATTCAGAGCCAGTAAATATTGGCAACCCAGATGAAATTAGTTTAAAAGATTTTGCAGATGAAATTATTAAACTAACAGGTACAACCCAAAAGATTATTTATAAAGAATTACCAAAAGATGATCCAAAACAACGGCAACCAGATATTACTAAAGCAAAAGAATTATTAAACTGGCAACCAAAAGTAAATAGAACCACAGGGTTAAAAATTACTTACGACTATTTTAAAAACTTATCCAAAGAAGAATTATATAAACTGCCTAAAGAATTTGAAAGTAAAAAATAATTTTAAGTACCCATTAATAATTTTTAACAACCAGCATGTATCAATCGCTTATAACTAAAGAAAAAAAATTAGCCGTAATAGGATTAGGTTATGTGGGTTTACCCATTGCTCTTGAATTCGCAAAAAAAATTAACGTTATTGGTTTTGATATTAACGCAAAACGGGTAGATATGATGCGTAATAAAATAGACCCAAGCCAAGAATTAGAAAGCAGCGAATTTGATGGTTGTGCTATAGAATTTACCCATGAATTAGACGTTTTAAAACAAGCTAATTTTTTTATTGTAGCAGTACCTACTCCTGTTGATGAGCATAATGTACCAGATTTAGTTCCTATACAAAAGGCTAGTGAAACAATAGGTAAAATAATTAAAAAAGGAGATTATGTGGTGTTTGAAAGTACGGTTTATCCTGGTTGTACAGAGGAAGATTGTTTGCCCATTATTGAAAAATTAAGTGGTTTAAAAAATAGAATCGATTTTAAATTAGGCTATTCGCCTGAAAGAATTAACCCAGGAGATAAAGAACATACACTTGCAAAAATTGTAAAAGTAGTAAGCGGTTGCGATACAGAAAGTTTGCATGAAATTGCAAAAGTTTATGAACTTGTGGTAGCAGCAGGTGTTCATAAAGCATCTAGTATAAAAGTAGCAGAAGCTGCAAAAATTATAGAAAATACTCAACGAGATTTGAATATTGCTTTAATGAATGAATTGTCTATCATTTTTGATAAAATGAATATTAACACATTTGAAGTGTTAGAAGCTGCCGGAACAAAATGGAATTTTTTAAAATTTCAACCCGGTTTAGTTGGTGGGCATTGTATTGGTGTCGATCCTTATTACCTGACTTACAAATCGAATCAATTAGGATATGATAGCCAAGTAATATTAGCAGGTCGAAATATTAACGACGGAATGGCTGGCTATGTTGCAAAAAAAATATTGCAACATATTATTCAAAATAACGGAAATGTAAAAGATGCTAGAGTATTGATAATGGGTGCTACGTTTAAAGAAAATGTAAGTGACATACGTAATAGTAAAGTGGCAGATGTAGTAAAAGAATTAAAATCTTTTTCGTTGAATGTAGATGTTGCAGACCCTTACGCCGAAAGTGCCGAATTAAAACATGAATATGGTTTTGAATTAGCAACTATTGGAAATAATTATGATGCAGTTATTATTACTGTACCACATAACGATTATAAAGTATTAGATGATACTTATTTTGTTTCTATCACGAAAGAGCATGCATTGGTTGCTGATTTAAAAGGTATTTATAGAAATAAAATTAGCAGTAGAAAATATTGGAGCCTTTAATAATGAATAATTGAATAATTAATAATGGATAATTTTCATATACAGGATTTAAGTAATAGCAGGTTTTTAGTAACTGGAGGGGCAGGTTTTATTGGGGGGCATATTGCCGAATATCTTTTAAAGAGTGGGGCAAAAAAAGTTAGAGTTTTAGATAATTTAGTAAATGGTTTCGAAAGCAATTTGTCTATATTAAAACAATACCCAGCCTTTGAGTTTATTGAAGGCGATATACGCAATACAGAAACTTGTTTGCAAGCTTGTGAAGGTATAGATTTTATTAGCCATCAAGCTGCATTAGGCAGTGTACCACGAAGTATGAAAGAGCCTGTGTATTTTAGCGAAGTAAATATTTCGGGTACCGTAAATATTTTTAAAGCTGCCGTTGATAAAGGAGTAAAACAAGTGGTGTACGCTTCGTCTTCATCTGTATATGGCGATGAACAAACACTGCCAAAACAAGAAGATAAAATTGGTAATGCATTATCACCTTACGCCGTTACAAAACGCACGAACGAATTGTATGCGAAAGTTTTTTCCGAAGCTTATGGTTTAAAAATAATGGGTTTTAGATACTTTAATATTTTTGGACCAAGACAAGATCCTGATGGCCCTTATGCTGCTGTTATTCCATTATTTGTAAAAGGTATTATAAATAAAACCCCTGTTTATATCAATGGAGATGGTGAGCAAACTAGAGATTTTACTTTTGTAGAAAATGCGGTACAAATAAATGTAAAAGGAATGCTTACCGATAATGCAGTAGCCTTTGGCAAAACATATAATGTTGCTATTGGCGAACGATTTACCGTTAACCAATTATATAAAATTTGTCAGCAACAATTAAAAAGTGATTTTGCCGCAACCTACAGAGAGCCAAGAGTAGGTGATATTAGAGATTCGTTAGCAGATATCTCGTTAGCAAAAGACTTATTAGGCTATCAACCTACTAAAAAATTTGAAGACGGTTTAATTGAAACTATTAAGTATTTTAAAAATTTATATAGTTAATAATGGCATTTATAAAAACGTACATACCCAATTTATTAGTTTACGAGCCTACTGTATTTGAAGATAGTAGAGGCTATTTCTTTGAAAGTTATAACGAACAAACATTCTTAAAAGAAAGTGTTACCTTTAAATTTGCTCAAGACAATCAAGCAAAAAGTAGCTATGGTGTATTACGTGGCCTACATTACCAACTTAACCCTTATGCACAAACAAAGTTAGTACGAGTATTAAGTGGTACTATTTTAGATGTGGTAGTTGATATTCGCAAAGGCTCCCCCACTTTTGGCAATGTATTCACGATTGAATTAAGTGCCGAAAATAAAAAACAATTATTAGTGCCGAAAGGCTTTGCACATGGCTATTCAGTTTTATCCCAAACAGCAGAGGTACTATACAAATGCGATAATTTTTATAACAAACAAAGCGAGGGTGGGGTTTTATATAATGATGCCACTTTAAATATTGATTGGCAAATACCCTTAGAAAAAGTCATTGTTTCAGAAAAAGATTTGATACTTCCTACATTTGAAGATTGCGTAACTAATTTTATGTACAACCCATAAAAATGGACAATAAAAAAACAATTTTAATTACAGGAGCTAATGGACAATTAGGAAAAGAGTTTGGCGCTATAGCCCCTTTATACGAAGATGATTTTACGTTTATTTTTGTGAGCAAACAAGATTTACCTATTGATGATTTTATAGCCCTTGAATGTTTTTTTGACCAAAACAAAATTGATTTTTGTATAAACTGTGCTGCCTACACTGCTGTTGATAAAGCCGAAACTGAAATTGAACTTACGTATTTAATTAATGAAAAAAGCGTTGCAAATTTAGCTACACTTTGTTATAAGCATCATACCAAACTAATACATATAAGTACCGATTATGTTTTTGACGGAACGGCAACTTCACCTATTACCGAAGAACAAAAAACAAATCCTTTGGGTGTGTATGGTGCATCAAAATTAAAAGGAGAAGAGGCTGCAATACAAAACAATCCATTTACCCTAGTTATTAGAACATCTTGGGTATACTCGTCGTTTGGTAACAATTTTGTAAAAACAATGGTACGTTTAATGAACGAAAAGGAAAGTATAAATGTAGTAAGTGACCAAATTGGAAGACCAACCTACGCTAGAGATTTAGCAAATACCATACTAGAAATTATTAATAGTTGGCATGATGAATTTGCAGGTATTTATAATTTTTCGAATACCGGCGATGCTATTAGTTGGCATGATTTTGCTTGTGCTATAAAAGAATCGATAGAAAGTAAATGCATTGTAAACCCTATTCCTTCATTTACCTACCCAACACCAGCAAAGCGACCGAGTTATTCAGTTTTAGATACCACAAAATTAGAAACCCAATTTTGTATTAGCATTCCAAGTTGGAGAGATAGTTTGGAAAGATGCATGCAAGTAATGTCAAACTAATTTTTATACCGATTGTACATCCGTAATAGTCTAATTGCATTAGCCTAAACGGCTGCTACATCGGCATTATACTTGAAGTAGTTGGACTAAAACTTAGGACAAAGAGAAGCCCTATCCAAATTACTTGGATAAAATCCTTTTTTAATTATACTAATTTCACTTGCACCACGGTAGTTATTAAAATTTCGCAACGAGGATAAAGTAACATCGTAACTAAATGTAAAACGAAGATTATTTGTTTCTAAACCAACCACTGGTATGGCTGCATCTTTATATCTATAATAAACACCGGCTATTAGCTGTTTTTCGCCAAATTCGCTCAAGTTATAATTTGCATTTAAGCCCAATACAAGGCTACTTGCTTGTGCTTGATTAGTATAATAAATAGTAGGATTAATAATTACTCTATCGGCCACTTTTAAAATTGCATTTACAAAACCAATATGTCGCATTGGTATTCGTCCGTTGTTACTTAAATCATTAAAAAAAGTTTCTTTAGGCCTATTTACATGGTGGATGGAATAGCCTGCATTTATGTATACATTTTCTTGAGGAAAGTATGCATAATTCAACCCTGCTTGAACATCTATATAAACTACATTGGTATTTGAAAATACAACCGATGATGGAATTGAATTATCAAAAAATTTACCATCAAATTGATCTGGAAAAGTAAGTTTAGAAACATCAATACGTTTACTTGCCCAACCAACATTAAACCCTGCACTTAATAAACTACTATTACCCAACATTTGATGATAGGCTATAGAACCATATACTTTTGTGCTACGTAAACTCCCACTACCAGCAACATCACTCAATATTACGCCACCAACTCCTAGCCAACCGTTTTCTAATTTGTCTCTAAATAACTGTGCATCGCCAAAGGCACTCATTGTTTTGTAGGGCGACGACATAATATTACTAAACTGGTTTCTGTAATTTGCGCCTATCCTATAGTCTGCATCGGGGATAAACCCTGTATTAGCAGGGTTTGTGGTAAGTGGAGAGTTATAAAATTGAGAAAAATGCAAATCTTGTCCTTTAGAAATTGATGAAATTCCTAAAAAAAATATTACCACTAATTGTATCTTTATTTTACTACTCATTATTTCAACTTTCAACTTTCTATCTTAACAAATTAATATCGCCTGTTTTTCGTAATTTTTTTCCATCGCTAAACTCTACATCTAACGTATATACATAAACGTCTGCTGCTTGCAATGCCCCTTTAAATGTTCCATCCCATCCTTGCTTTCTATCTGCAGTTTCAAAAACAACTTGGCCCCATCTATTATAAATTTTCCAACTCATTTTTGCAATACCAAAGCCTGCAACTTTAACAATACTGTTTGTGCCAAATTTCCCCGGTGTAAAAGCATTGGGCACATCCAACAAAGGATTTATTAAGGCAGAGACAGTAAGGGGAAAAGTATCTGTACATCCTGAACTATTATACGCTATTAGTTCTACATCATAATTACCTGTTGCATTATATTGATGTATTGGATTTATGTCTGTAGAGATTTCTCCATCGCCAAAATTCCATAAATATGTAGTTGCACCCGTAGATAAATTAGTAAAGAAGGTTCGAGTATTTGCTTGTGGAGGTTGCACACCCCAATCAAATCTTGCTATAGGCTTATCTACCACAGTTATTAGCTGAAAAATAGAGGTGTCACTTTTATTACAGGTATTAGCATCATTAGCAATTAAGCGTACATTATAAGTGCCAGCATTTGGGTAGTTGTGCGTAACCGTTGGGCTGCCATCTGTACTTGTTTGTGTATCGCCAAATTCCCATTTAAAATCTGTTCCACCAATTGATTCGTTTTTAAATACAGCATTATAAGGCCTACAACCTACTGCTGGTGTAGTAAATTGTGCTC
>Ga0209768_10003040_pt1 | contig 10205 bp, 10 predicted proteins | sample LauGreSBDMM110SD_3_FD_187564 | JGI IMG/M metagenome (GOLD analysis project Ga0209768, IMG submission 187564) | Freshwater lake microbial communities from Lake Michigan, USA - Sp13.BD.MM110.SD (SPAdes) (version 2) | ecosystem: Environmental > Aquatic > Freshwater > Lake | place: Lake Michigan... | reverse complement strand
ACTGACCCTCTTCAAGGGACTTGTAACCGTTTCCTTGGATTGCTGAGTAGTGAACGAATACATCTTGTCCGCCACCATCAACTGCAATGAAACCGAAACCCTTTTCAGAGTTGAACCACTTAACTGTGCCTGTTGCCATGTTTTTACTTTTCCTTCGATATGTGGGTGTTTAAGAAATCCTCAAACACGGTCTTCCTCTTGCGCCAGCGATACCGAGCAAAGCATTACAGCCATGAAACGGGTCCTGATTAAGCGTCCGACTAAGGAAAAGGGTACTGCCTACGCACGCGTACACCTAACGCTGGTCTAGACAGTTACGCTTAAATGGAGCAAAATTGGGCTAACTAGATAGTAATAGCAAGCGTTTATGCCGCTGGGGAAGGTCGCATATCGCGGTCTTGCTAGGTGCTTTCTAGGAGCAGCAAATGCAAGAGCTACACCCATCAGGCCAGAACAGAGATCGTTTAAAAGAATCTGTTACCGGTTTACTTGTCATACATAGCGCACCCAGTGCGCTGCGCCCGCATATTGAATGGGGCTTGCAATCAATCCTTGGTACTTGGTTAACGTTGCAATGGTTGGAACAACCCAGCGCTGCAGGAACATATAGAACGACTGTTGAATTTCGAGATGTGCGAGGAAGCGCCGCGAAGATTGCATCAACTCTTCGTGGTTGGCACTACTTGAGATTTGAAGTTCGGGAAGAATCTGAACTCGGGGGAGAGTTCTATCGCGCAACCCCCGAGCTCGGTATTCATCGCGCAAGCATTGATGGGCTCGGAAACATTGTTGTCACAGAACACCAGATTATGGATGCGCTCGCCAAGAGTTTTGATGAAATTTCCATCCGCGAGGCGATCGACCAAGTGCTGGGAAATAGATGGGAAGAAGAGTTGGCCCCATTCCGAGAAGTCGAAATAGATAAAGTTATGCAACTTCGTGCGATTTAATAAGTTAAGATGAATACATGACAACACCAGAGAGCCCGATTATTCAGATAGAGCGACGCAAAGCGATCGCCTACATTATTTCCGCGCTAATTCTTGCACTGGCAATTGGCGGCGGTTTAGTAAAAGTGGGTTCAGGTTTTGCAAGTCGATCAGATAACGGAATTGTCGTGACTGGCTCTGCCCGCACTGAAGCAATTGCAGATAACGCGGTTTGGACTTTATCTGTATCTCTATCTCGCCCCAACGTCTCAGATGCGATTACCAAAGTCGGAAGTGATGTCGCAGCGGTTGCAAAGTATTTAGCCGATGGTGGAATCCCTGCTGAGGCGCTAACCCTTGGACCAGTTTCTACATACGGTCAGGAAGAATACGTCAATGGAAATCCAACTGGTCGCATTTTGAACTATCGCGCTAGCCGCGACGTCACAGTTCGCACCAAGAATGTTGAATTAGTTTCTAAACTTTCGCAAGGCATCGGATCGATTCTTCAATCTGGTGTCTCAGTAAATAACTATGGTCCGCAGTACTACATTTCAACGCTGGCAGAACTTCGCCCACAGCTTCTTGAAGAGGCTATGAAAGATGCCAAGATCCGCGCAGAAGCAATCACTAAAGCAGTTGGCGGAAGCGTTGGGGCAGTAACTAGCGTTAAGAGCGGAGTTTTCCAAGTGACAACTCCAGATTCAACAATGACATCTGATGGTGGCGCTTATGACACAACAACGATCAAGAAAACTGTCACATCAACAGTTTCTGTAACCTTTAAGACTAAGTAATTAAGCAGGCGCTCCTTTGATCTCACGAGCAGAAGAGTTAATCGCCTATTTTGGGATGAAACCTCTGCCGGTTGAAGGCACCTACTTTATTAATACCTATATTTCAGAAAGACAGACCGCTGCCGGTGGTCCCGCAGGAACTGCCGGGCTTGGGTTATATAAAAGTAATCCAGTGAGCGCTTCAACAACACACGTTCTGGAATTTGATGAAGTCTGGCATTTTTATGAAGGCGATCCAATTGCTTTATATGAATTCCACACAGATGGCACTGCTCGCACAATTACTTTAGGCAGAGACATTGCTGCCGGCCAAGTTATGCAGCACACGATTAAAGCCGGCGTAATTCAGGCTGGAGAAGTTGCACCTGGTGGGCAATGGGCGCTCTTTGCTTGCACGATGTCACCTGGCTTTATTGCATCTTGTTTTCGCGGAGTTACTAAAGCGGAGTTGCGCGGAAAATATAAAGGTTACGAAGAAATTATTGGGCGAATGGGTGTCCCTGACGGACACGAAACCGATCTGCCTAGTGATTATGTAAACGAGCGATTTAAAAGTTAATTAAAGCGGAATGTTGCCGTGAGCGCCGCGGCGGTGTGGGGCAGCAGCCAGCGCACGCGCAAGTGCGGTGCGTGTGTGAGATGGCTCAACAATTTCATCTACTGCGCCAATTTCAACGGCTCTAGCAACTCCGCCAGATACTTTGTCGTGCTCTGCCGCAAGTTCTAACTCCATACCATCGCGCAGTTCAGGTGAAAGATCGGCAAGTAACCTGCGATGTAAAACGCGCACGGCAGCGACTGCGCCCATCACTGAAACCTCGGCGGTAGGCCAAGCAAATACTCGTGTTGCACCGAGGGATTTCGCATTCATAGCAACAAATGCACCACCGTAAGCGCGCCGCGTAATTAAGGTAACTCGCGGAACAACTGCTTCACCGAAAGCGTGTAACAACTTCGCACCGCGCCTAACTGCGCCTTCCCATTCTTGGCCGGCACCCGGTAGAAAGCCGGTCACATCTGCAATAACTATTAATGGAATTCCAAAGGCATCACACGTGCGCACAAAGCGCGCTGCTTTTTCGCCGGCCGCCGAATCTAAGACACCGCCGATATGCGCTGGGTTATTAGCGATTACACCAACTGTGCGGCCACCAAAACGCCCCAGCACCGTTGTCATATTTTCAGCCCACACTGGAAGCAGTTCTAATTTTTCACCATCTGCATCCAAAATGGCATCGATCAGTGGGTGCACCTCATAACTTCGCTTCGTTGCCGCTGGCACATAAATAGATAGATCCAAATCTTTCAGATCTGTATCCATATGTCCTTGGTTAGCAAAGAGCGCTGTCACATCACGGATTTCATCAAAGGCTTCTTGTTCGGTTGTGGCAATCACATGTGCAACGCCACTATTTTTACTGTGCGCTTCGGGGCCACCAAGGGATGCCATATCAACATCTTCACCAGTTACCGATTTAACAACATCTGGTCCGGTTACAAAGATCCGTCCTTCAGGAGCGAGTACAACAATGTCAGTTAAAGCTGGACCGTACGCACCGCCACCTGCGGTTGGACCAAGCACAAGTGAGAGTTGTGGAATTCGACCACTAGCCAGAATCATCGCTTGAAAGACTTCACCAAAAGCATTTAAAGATGAAACACCATCACTTAATCTCGCACCGCCCGAATGCCAGATCCCGATTATCGGTAATTGCTTAGCCATCGCTTCTTTATATGCCGCAACGATTACTTGCGAACCAGCAACACCGAGTGCGCCACTTTTTATTGTGGCATCGGATGCAAAGACGACTACGCGGTTTCCTTTTATTGCACCTGTTGCGGCAATCATTCCGCAATCTGTGCGTTCGACTAATAAAGAATCGGTACCTGGATCAAGCAGGCGTTGGATTCTTAATTGTGGATCGCGTGGGTCAACCTCTTTGGACTCCATAAAATTGAGTTTATAGAGTTGCGAAAGCCAATACAACGTTATGGCCACCGAAACCGAAGGAATCATTGAGCGCTGCGATTTGTCCTGCGGGTAATTCACGTGGCTTATCACGCACAACATCAATCGTCACAGCAGGATCCAAGTTTTCAATATTAATTGTTGGTGGAGCCAGACGCTCTTGAAGAGCTTTAACAATAAATACAGATTCAATTGCACCAGCACCACCAAGTAAGTGTCCGGTCATTGATTTTGTAGCAGAGACAGCAACGTGATCAGAATCTTTACCAAGGGCTAAGCGCAGTGCATTTGCTTCAGCAACATCGCCTGCCGGAGTTGATGTGGCGTGGGCATTTAAGTGAACAATATCTTTGGTAGAAAGTTTGGCATCGGCTAAAGCAAATTTAATTGCGCGCTGGACTCCTGAACCATCAGGATCGGGAGCGGCGATGTGATAACCATCTGATGAAAGTCCCTGCCCAACTAATTCGCAATAAATCTTTGCACCGCGCGCTTTAGCGTGTTCGTACTCTTCCAGAATTAATATTCCGCCGCCTTCGCCTAGTACAAAACCATCGCGATCGGCATCGTAAGGCCGAGATGCGCGCTCTGGTGCATCGTTACGGGTTGATAAAGCCTTCATCGCTGCAAAGCCCGCCATAGGCAATTGGTGAATTGCTGCCTCCACGCCACCGCTAACAATTACATCGGCGCGATTAGATCGAATCATTTCAAGTGCGTAACCAATTGCTTCCGCGCCGGACGCACAGGCACTTACTGGTGTGTGAACGCCGGCCTTTGCTTGAAGTTCTAACCCAACATTTGCAGCCGGACCATTTGGCATCAACATCGGAACGGTGTGCGGGCTAACACCGCGCGCACCCTTCTCTTTTAAGTTATCAAACTGGTCGAGCAGGGTTATTACGCCACCGATGCCAGATGCGATCACAACGCCAAGGCGTTCTTTATCAAGGTCAGGAGCGCCAGCATCTTTCCAAGCCTCGCGAGATGCAATCAGCGCAAATTGTTCAGAACGATCTAAGCGGCGCATTTCTACGCGCTCCATCTGATCGGCTGGCTCTGTCGCAACGCGTGCGGCAAAGTGCACCGGCAAGAGTTCGCGCCAATCTTCAGTTAAAAGACGCACACCACTTTTGCCGGCAAGTAGCGCAGCCCAGGTACTGGCAACATCTCCACCAAGTGGAGTGGTTGCACCTAGCCCAGTAACGACTACGCGACGTTGTGACATGAAATTACTTATGCGGCAGCGTTAACGATGAAATTAACTGCATCTCCTACTGTTGCGAGATCAGTTACTTTCTCATCAGGAATCTTTACACCAAAACGCTCTTCGCACGCAACGACAACTTCAACCATGCTCAATGAATCAACTTCTAGATCATCAGTGAAGTTCTTATCTAGTTCAATCGATGCTGCCGGAATGCCAGCTACTTCTTCAACGATCTCTTTGATTCCTGCGAGTACATCTGCTGCTGATAGTGCCATTTTGATGGATCCTTTTCTTGTTGCATTATGAATAAGTAGTTATTCTCCCCGATAAGGCCCTTACTTCCTAGTAATTGGGAGGTTAAGCCAGAAAATTTATGGTTTTGGTGGCAATTTCACAACTTGGCCGGCATAAACGAGACCTGCGCCATATCCGATCAGCAAGGCTAACTTTCCATGTAGCTCAGGATGTTTTGCCAGTAACGCATCCATGGCAAGTGGAATAGATGCAGCCGATGTATTTCCATTAGTTCTAATGTCATCGGCGATGATTACCGAATCTGGCAACTTCATCTCTTTTGCCATAGTTTCAATTATGCGCACATTTGCTTGATGTGGAATAAAGGCATCGATTTCGTTAACGCTAAGCCCGGCTGAATCCAGCGCCTTTAGCGCTGCCTTGCTCATTGAAAACACTGCCCAGCGAAATACTTTCTGGCCTTCTTGTGTGATGTTGGGCCATTTAACATCTGCTTTGGTTAGCTGCGTTTCGGTGTCACGCACATCTATCCAAGATGGATTCATCAAAATTGCATCGCGATTTTCTGAATCAGAACCCCATTCAACTGGGCCAATACCGGCATCACTAGTTTCGCCAATTACGACAGCGCCTGCGCCATCGGCGAAGATAAAGGCAGTTGCGCGATCTGTCGGATCTGTGAAATCTGAGATCTTTTCTACGCCGATAACAAGAACTTTCTTAGCGCTACCCGCACGAACAAAGTCGTGGGCCATTGCAACGCCATAACAAAAGCCAGCACAAGCAGCGCTAATGTCGAACGCTGCCGCAGTTGGATTTCCCATTCTTTGGATTACCGCAGTAGCCGCAGATGGTGCTTGATGTGGGTAGGTAATTGTTGCCACAATGACAGAGTCAATATCTTTAATAGTTAACTTGGAGCGCACCAGCGCTTGCTCGGCTGCGCCAATTGCCATGTCCACAACCGATTCATCGTCTCCCGCAATGCGGCGAGATTCAATTCCGGTACGTTGCACAATCCATTCATCGCTGGAATCAATAGCATCAACAATTTCTGAGTTAGGTACCAAGCGAGATGGGCGATAGACACCCACCGACAGGATTGAGCTTTCGCTACCGGACTTAGTTTTAATAACCATTACTCTTCCTCAACGTTAGACTCATCTTGGTGACGCACAATAAATTCTTTAGCAAGTGTGACATCTTCAGCGCTCTTTAGGGCAAATGTTTCGATTATTGGTACCGCGCGCTTTAACAGACCAACCAAAGTTCCAGCTGGTGGAATTTCAACTGCTCCAGATACGTGGCTAGCCAGAGTTGTCATACATAAATCCCAACGCACTGGGTTTGAAATCTGCGCAACGATGCGATCTAAGATCTCGCGTCCATCTTGCAGTACCGCCCCATCCTTATTAGAGATCACAGGGCAACTGGCAGCGTGAACTGAAATCTTTGCAGCGATTTCTTGCAGGGGCGCGATGGCAGATTGCATATAAGAGGTATGAAATGCCCCAGCAACGGCGAGTGCACGTACTCGCGCACCATCTGGCGCCAACTGTGCCAACGCATCTAAATCACCGGCCGCAACAATCTGTCCGCCACCATTGTCATTTGCGGCAACTAAACCCAAATCAGAGATCGCACGAAGCACAACTTCGCGATCGCCACCAAGTACAGCAGCCATTCCTGCAGGAGCGAGTGCAGCGGCCTTGGCCATCTCAATTCCGCGCGCGCGAACTAACTTCATCGCATCAACGTCATCGATAACACCGGCAATTGCGGCCGCAGTAATTTCGCCAACAGAGTGGCCAGCAACAATTGCCAATCTGGCGCTACCAAGTGCGCGGGCACCCAATAAACCGGCAGCAACAATTAAGGGTTGAGCGTTGGCGGTATCTTTAATTTCATCGGCATCGGCAGTTGTGCCCAGTCTTACTAAATCTAATTCAATTTCGTGCGACCACTGCGATAGCAAAAGCTTGGCAGCGGGGTCAGCGATCCAAGGCGTGAGCATCCCGGGTGTTTGTGCTCCTTGCCCAGGTGCGATGAATGCGAGCATAGGCGCGATTTTAGTTTAATTTAGTAATTACTACCTAGTACTGCGCCTGTGAGATCTTGCGAAAGTTGCGAATGTTTCTGCCGAAAAATGTAAATTAACTCGGCACCGCTTAGCCATATTAGGCCAGGAAAGAGATCCACGCTGCGCTTTAGAAACCAAGGGGCTCCATTGCGCAACATCCAAAGTATTGAGTCTTTACGACTTCTATTGTTGATCGGATCAATCTGAACCTCACCAATGAAATAGCCACGCTCACGTAATAAAACCGCAAATTGTTGAGCAATAAATTGATGGCCTAATTTGCTGGGATGCATTCGATCAACGTGCCACTTCTCACGTTCATAGATTCCAGAAAGTGTTCGTGTTGGCAAGGTGACCGCACCAAACTCTTTACTGAGCCTATGAGTAACTTCGTTAATTGCTTGTACTCGCCTACGGCAAATGCGCCCAACCAGGTAAGGCATTGGGACTATTACAGTTGGATCGTGTAGTTCAAGTAACATAATTGTCGATCCATTAGAGACGAGATCGACCATAGTTTGTCTCAAATTCTTCTCGAACGTATCTGGTGAAAAGTTGCTGCGCAGTAAGTCATTACCACCGACTATTACTGCAGCAAGTTCGGGTGAGTGATCAAGAACTTTTGGCAATTGCACATTTAATACTTCTGCCGAACGCGCACCTGGTCGTGAAGCATTTATATAGACCAACGGTTCTTGAAAGGCTTTTGCGAGATGGTATGTCCAGCCAAAGTAATTACCTTGGTCATCTGAATCACCAACACCTGATGCTGCGCTATCGCCAACTACAGCAAAGGTAATTGGAGTAAACATTTAAGCCACCCGCAGTCGTCTCTGTGAAGATAGCGAGAGCATCTGGGAAATTGTGGAAGACCAAGGGAAATTCTCCGCCTGGTGATGGCAACGAGATCGCAAAGTTGGTTCTGAGTCCAGTCGAGCCAGCAAAGTCTTAATTGCTTCAGCGAAAGCTATCCCGTTATTGGCTGCCACCAATCCGACAGATTCATTGCTTTGCAGGAGCAAGAATTCACCAACTGCGCTGGTTTCAGAACAGACAACTGGAGTTCCGCTGGCAAGAGATTCCAACGCCGCTAAACAGAATGTTTCAATTGGGCCGGGTGCAATTGATATATCAGCAGAGGCAATAATTCGAGCTAGATATTTCTTATCAGAGATATAGCCAAGGAAGGTGACCGGAATATCTTTGGAACTTTCATATAACTTCTTATGAAGCGGTCCGGTGCCGACATAGATCAGACGAGCGTTAACTCCTTGCTTCAACAATTCTCGTAGCGCTTGGATTGATCTTTCTGGCTTTTTCTCTGGTGAAAGTCGTCCGCAATGGACAAGAAGTACATCACCGTTTTTCAGTAATTTAGTACGTAGCTCTTCATCTCTATTCCTTGGAGAAAAAGTCGCAAGGTCTACGCCAAGAGGTATTTGAGTCAAGTTATTGATACCAATTTCGCGAAATTCGGCGGCAGCAAAGTTTGTTGTAGTTACAACGTGATCAAAGCTCGCCGCTAGTCGTGTGTTATGCCAACGGACCAATCTCTTTAAAGAGAAGGGTTGGTAAGTCTTGATTAGCCCACGTAGCGTTTCATGGCTAAATACTAGCGTTGGTATTTTATGAGAACGTGCCCATCTGCCGACGCCCGATAAGGTAAATCGATCTGAAATCTCTAGCCGATCAGGAGCCAGGGCAAGCAAAATACTTTTTATTTGGCGATTAGATCTAATGATTCGATAACCACCGCTAAATGGAATCGACCAAGATGGAACTGTTATGCGATTTCCGTGTGGAGTCTTCTCTTGGTAAAAACCAACGCCCGGAACAATATAGGTGAAGTCGTGTCCCCGATTTGTATATCCAGTACCTAAATTATGAAGCGTTGTCTTTATCCCGCCAGATTTTGGGCCATAGAAATTAGCGATATGGATGATTTTCATGCGACTAACTCTTTTCGCGAGCTCACGAGTTCAATAACGCCACGATAATGTTCGATAAGGCTCTCGTTTATATAGTCCCAGGTGCGATGTTCAACTGATTTTCGCGCAGCTATCTGCATCAAATCCAGCGTTGGATGCTCAAGTAGTGTGTATATCGAGTGAAGCAACAAATGTGAATCAGCGGTATCAATCAGCAGCCCAGTCTTGCCGTGTTCAATTAGGTCAGTTGGGCCACCAGAATCCGGGCCAACTACGACTGTTCCTGAAGCAAGTGCTTCCTGAATTGCTTGGCAGAAAGTCTCGTGTTTGCCAGTGTGCACAAATGCATCAAAAGATGCGACGTGTTCGGCAAGCTCGTTTCCGGATTTGTAACCAACAAAGATCGCGTTAGAAAGTTCGCGCTTCAAGCGCGCTTCTGCTGGGCCATGCCCAACAATTACCAACTGAATATCTGGCTGGCAATCTAAAATAGCTAAATCATCAATTCGCTTCTCATTAGCCAAGCGCCCAACATATCCAATAACATATTTGGCACCACGTTTATTTAGGAAGTCATTTCTTAAGAATTCATTTCGCTTCTCTGGAGTAAAGTTAATTAAATCTACGCCGCGTTGCCAGAGCTTCACATTGGTCACACCAGATTTTTCTAAGTCTCGACATGCCCAACCAGATGGTGCAAGAGTTAGATCAGTCGCAGAATGAATTCGCGCTACCCATCGCTTTAGGGTGTTATGAGCAACAGTTAAACCGTAATGTCTAGCAAAGCCGGCGATATCTGTTTGATATACCGAAACAGTTGGGATATTTGCTTTGCGGGCAAGGCGGGCTACGTAATGGCCTAAGAAAATTGGCGATGCAAGGTGAATTACATCAGGATTGAATCCTTCGATAAATGGCTCAAGATATTTTTTAGGAAGGCCCATAGGAATCAACTTCTTCATTGCGATACTTGGAACATATTTAATTTTGAATCCGAGATAATCCTTAGGAGCATTTTCACTTTCTGGAGCAATTAC
>Ga0209768_10003033_pt1 | contig 10226 bp, 11 predicted proteins | sample LauGreSBDMM110SD_3_FD_187564 | JGI IMG/M metagenome (GOLD analysis project Ga0209768, IMG submission 187564) | Freshwater lake microbial communities from Lake Michigan, USA - Sp13.BD.MM110.SD (SPAdes) (version 2) | ecosystem: Environmental > Aquatic > Freshwater > Lake | place: Lake Michigan... | reverse complement strand
TAAAAGAAGTTGATTGGAAGCGCTTAATAAGTTTGGGCACTTCCTAATAAATCGCTAGACTTTGAAACGCTTTACTTTGCGCCCGTAGCTCAACGGATAGAGCATCTGACTACGGATCAGAAGGTTAGGGGTTCGAATCCCTTCGGGCGCACCAGTAGTTTGGGCTTGAAACATCTGATTAGAAACCATTTGAATGGTCCTAACCTAGAAGTAAGCCATGGCCAACTACGCAGCCAGCCACAAATTATAATTATTAATGGTAGTTTATTGGATGTGCTAAATAGAAATCTTTGGCATGCACGCTTGTCAGGTTGGAATGTCACTGAATTTAGAAATTAGGCTACGAGACTAAAGGTACAATTGAGTTAAATCTTGAAAAAATTGAATAAAAGTGAGGATGAATACTTTATTCATGGGGTAAATCTACTCAGCATTCTATTAACCGAAATATTGTTTGTAGAGTTTTTCTCGTAATTCTTTAAATCTATTTGCTTATCAATTTTTTGTTTTAATGGATTCTGAAAAATACTTGATTAATCTTATGGCAAATTTAATCACATTTACTGGTGATTTACTTACCACCCTTAACTCTGAAAATTCAAATTTCATCCAATAAAAAATTTTCATTAATCGGCAGTGGGCAGTATATATTTTATCTATACGGTGCATTCTTAATGCAGGTAGCTCTGGATGTTCCCTGGACTTAACTCGAATTTGACTTGACGAAAATAACATATGATGTATGTATAAATTGCATACAGGTAATCTCCTAATTTCGATTTCATGCATTTTTATATAGTCACTTAAAGCAAGGTCAGCGGGCATATCTTCAAAATGTGTAAAATTAAGATTTGCGATTTTTAATGCAGCCTTATAATTGATATAAACCCCTGAACCCTGCAAGTAAGTTCTTTTACCCCCCCACCGATCATTTATAGGGTAGTAAGGTTGTAAATTTCCAGCGACGATTGGGCGGTCAGTTGGCATTTTTTTTAGTAATTGATCAAGTTTATTAACTCTAAAATACGTTGAAGTGTTTGTAAATATAATCCAATCAAATATTTCATTATCTAAGATCCACTGAAGGCCAAGCACACTGTTTTGTAGTATTCCAGTGAATTCTGGCAAACTATTTAGCCATAGTATCCGATTCTCCAGTCCACCAAGGTTAGTATTTGAAATTGATTTCAACCATCTAATTTTTATGTCTGGAGAATCCACTTTAGCCCATGTTTGTGATTGTGCAATTCTATGAGCATCATGTACGGATGGACCATTAGATATTGCCAATATAACAATTTTAGACATCAACTCTCCTGAAATATTTTAAGAATTGAATTATATTATGTTTATAGTAAATTAATGATCAATACTCCGGGAAAAAAGCACTTATGTCTAACTGTGCTTTTTGAGAAATATTGGGCACCAATTTGTTTGGGTGTATACCCCCATAATTCTTTGACTTTTTTCCAGAAATCAATTTCTTTTTTACCCAGCTTATTTCTAGGACATTAGGGACGGCAAACCCACCAATTATAGAGAATGAACAGCAATTATTGGGCGCTATGTAGACAACAGAATAATCCTTTCTTAAGCGGAGCAGTAACTTTTTGAAATCTTTCCAAAATTCTTCATTTGTAATTTGGTGTAAACCATGAAACTCCACCACGATTGCACTAAATTTCGAAAAACTCTTTACCATTTTTAGTACTTCGTACTCAGATCCTTCGATGTCGAGTTTTAATATACCCACCCAATTCTTTTCAAAGTTGCTTGCAATTTGCTCTAAACTCGGGCCTGAAGAATCGCCCAAGGTTGCATGTAAAAATTGCAAATTTCTATGTAACTTAGGGGCCGAATATATCGAATTATCGATTTGCACCCCTTTAATACCAGTTTCTGCTAGTTCAATTTCAAAATCATTGTTATCAGAAATCCCCCCAGATATCAAAAAGTTCGAGGTTCTCACAATACTTTTCGGTAAAATATAGCCACCGTCTGATCTCGAACCGTATTTCTTTAGTTCATTTTTTTTAATAGGTTCAGGGCAAATTAATTTCTTAAAATAAACTACCCGCTTTTGCAGATTTAGAGACTCTCGGATCTGGATCTCCCCTGGGGAGATTATTGATCCAAAATTATTGATAACAGCCCCACGTTTTAAAAACCACAATAATAAAACAATTCTTTGAATTAGATTTTTGTTTTTCATAAGTCCGTTCTAAGTAAATTCATTTTTGTACTCCTTTGTAGTATATTGTGTTTCTTTCGAACATACCATTATTAATTAAGTAGATCCCTACAGAACCATTTGCGAGAGAAGATATGTTATATCTTAACTTAGCTAGAACATATACTTCGCTTAAATAACTGATATTCTTGAGTAGTTGTCCTTTAGGAAATTGAAAAATAGCATTTGTTTTTCTGGCAAAATCGCTTTCTGTATCCAATCTGAAACTATCACAAATAATATTGCCATAAATATTCTGCAAAATTCTCCTATTTTTCTCATCAGCCGTAGACAGAACAATCTTTTTTATATTGTGTGAACTCAAATAAGTATTTATCTCTTCGATTATATACTCTAACTTTGGTTGCACTGGATGGCCTGGTGCATTTTGAAGATCCTTACCACTCCTAAAAAACACTCCAAGAGTTGAATCAATCTCGATTTTTTGTACATCAAGTATATACTCAATGTATTTAGATATATTATCATTTAATTTAATATACTGATTAAATACCGAACTAAACTCCTTTAATATTTTATCATCTAAGATAAAATCTAAACGCCTACCTGAGAAACTGGGTTCGTTAATTATTCTATTACCATCAGAAAGAATTACATTTTTACTTTTATAGGCTTGCTTTAAGGTTATTTTTGAAATTGGTTTAAAGAAATATTCCCAAGCATTTCTAGATTTATTGTATGGTAGAAATCTACTGTACTCAACAGGATATTTTTTCATATCAACAACCGGGATCATATTATTTTTTTCAGCAAGAATTATCCCTTGCAAAACATAGTTTACATTAGAAAATAATCCAGCACCTGGCGGTTTCCTGCGTATGATAAAAATATTTATTCCTTTATTTTTATCTCCAAAAGTCTTGTTTGTTTCTGCATAAATTATCACTTTCGATGGAGCAACTGCCATGCTAATATGATAATAAAACTTATTAGGTATTTTTCTTTTAAGTTTCATTAAAAACAATTGGGTATACATGTGAGAAATGTATTATACTATCCTCAAGGAAATTTTAGTTTGTAGCGTAAATCTACAAGATACGAGTTAAACAAAAACTTATTTATTGAGTATTACTCTGAGTGACCTTTTTAGTAGTGTTCTTAGACCAGAGGTTCTTGCCCTGGTACTAAAATACCCATCTCCAGCCAAGGTATTTGAGTCAATAAAATTCCACAATGCGCTATTTTGAATTTTTCTAACCGGCATTTCGTTTGTAGAGCCGTAACCGAAGATGTACCAAGGTTTTGGAAATCTAGTGTGTGTCGACAATTCATCTCCCATGCCCGTATTTGTTGAAATACGATACAGAGGAGCCAAACTAAAACCATTGTTTAAAAACAAGCTCTTTTGTACATCGAAGTCCCAAGATCTTCCAAACCTACTCAACCAAACTTTTTGTTTTCTTTGGGATAATTTATTCCAAATTCTAGATTCAGCTAAATTGGCTTGGTTATTTCTTTTGTGTAGATTCCAAAACTCTTTTGATGTGGCGAATCCCCAAGTGAAGAAATACGGACTTATTCTCCAAAAATTTTCTTTTTTCATCAAAATGTTCAAGAATAAAGAATTATTTTTTTCAAGTATTGAGTAACTTCCAATGATAAACACTCTATCTTTATTCATAAATTTTCTAGTTGCTACACACATGCTCTCATAAAAAACTGTGGATATTGAGACGTCATCTTCTATAATTATACAAAAATCGTAATTCTCGAAAACTTCCGAAATTGCTAGTTGTACATGATGATTAATACCTAAGTTTACATGCCTTTCGGTATGATAAATTGGTAAAAGTTTTTCATATTGTTTTATTATGGTATTTATTTCACTAATCGATTGTATATCCGATTGATTATTCACCCTTGGTCCATCAATTGATACAAATATTCTTGGAATCTTACACTCGGAATTTGCTAACTCTTTAAGTCGTTCTAGAATCTTTAGCGGCCTATTAAACCCAATCAGCAGTACTGGTATATCTGACGTTAAAAAATCATTTTTCATACTAACATAGTACAAGTAAGTTACAAGAAATGTTCTAGTATTAAACTATATTTATTTGATCAATTATGTTTGAATAAAACAGTCTAATCAGCCGCTATATTTTTAATACTTCAAAAATAGCTTTCCAAGAAAACTTTATAAAATTCTTACTCGGAATATGATTATTTTGGCTACCCCATGTTGAACCAGTTTGAACAGAACCCCTCCTCGGCCGGGATAAAACTTGGTAGCTTCCAATTTTTAACTTCTGTCTGCGCGAAGCTATCGAAATTGCAATATTCGGGGTGGAAGCATTTTTCTTTATACAATCTAACAAATGGGCTAAAATCTCTGACTTATATAAACGCAACGGTGTGTTAGCGTCTTTAGGTAACTTACTTGACTTGAAATATACAACATATCTTAGTAAAAAAGTGATAATTTTTCGAAACCAAGGATCTCTTCGATCCACTCTTGCCCCTTCTAAAATATCTAAATTATTTTTTACAAAGAACTCATAGCCCCGTTTGATATCTAGGCCATGGAACTGACCATCTCCGTCGACTGAAATAACTATTTTTGCTATTTTCGCAGCTTCTTTTAAGGCAATAAGCGTTGAGGGTCCATGACCCAGATTAATTCTGTTTCTTATAAGTTTAACTCGTGGCGATATTTTTGTACTTATGTCTTTAATTTCTTTCACTGATTGATCAGTTGACTTATCGTCAACAATTATAAAAATTGTATTATAGTTTTTTAGTTCTTCATTCAAGTCCTTTAAAAATTCCTTTATTCCTTCAGCTTCGTTATAGACTGGCATAACAACTGCAATCGCAAAATTTTTCAACTTATCCATTTGTAAACCAATCTACTACTTTAGTTTCATATAAAGATAAGGCCGATGCAATTGCCATATGCATATCTAGATACTGGTAAGTTCCAAGTCTTCCACCGAATAACACATTCACTTTTGAAACTTCTGACCGATACTTTAGTAATTTATCTCGGTCAAGAATTGAGTTTACCGGATAGTAAGGTTCGTCAGATTCAGTGGCAATTCTGCTAAATTCCTTAGCAATAACTGTAAAGCCGTCTAATTTAGTTCTTTCTGGATGTAAATGAAAAAACTCATGGATTCTAGTGTAAGGGATATCAATATCACAATAATTTATAACTGAATTTCCCTGGTAGTCATCAACTTCTAAAGTTTCAAATTCAAAATCAACTGTTCTCCATCCAAGCACACCATGTTTGTAGTTAAAGTAGCGATCTATCGGTCCAGTATAGATTACTAGTTGTCGACTAGATATAAAATCTTCAATTTCAAAATAATCAGTATTTAACTCAATTTGAATATTTTGATGATTTACCATGTTTTCAAATAATTTTCCGTACCCTTCAAGCGGCAACCCCTGATACTTATCAGTAAAATATCTACTATCAAAATTTGTACGGACTGGCAATCTGTTTATAGTTGCTTTTGGAAGAAGTTTTGTACTCATTCCCCATTGTTTTTCCGTATATCCCTTTATAAACATTTGGAACAAAACCTCACCAACTTGATTAAGTGCTTTTTCTTCAAGATTATTTTCGTCTTCAAAGACTTTGAAGCTTTCCAGCATTTTTCTCGCAGAACTTGGGGTCAATTTGGATCCGAATACATTTGAAAGAGTTGATAAGTTTATTGGTATATCAAAATAGTGATTATTAGCCAAGGCAATTACTTTGTGTTGGTAATTATTGAATTTTGTGAATAAATTAATATAGTCCCAGACCTTGTCATTATTTGTATGAAATAAATGGGACCCGTACTTATGAATTTCTATGCCTAGTTTTTCATCGAAATAACTGTGGGCATTACCCCCAATGTGATTTCTCTTATCTAGAACCAAAACTTTTTTATCTAGTAAGCTAGCCGCTCGCTCTGCAATTGTTAAACCAAAAAATCCTGCCCCCACGACGATCACGTCAGCCTCAATAATTTTAGATTTCATATGCTCACTAGTGATTACCATAAATACATACTTTAACACATAGAGTAACATAGATCTAATATGTACCTTCGAGAATTCATTGAACTCAAGCGCGCTACTCTTTGTTTTATTTTTATTGGATTATTTTTGAGGCTCATAATTTCAATTAAAGGAAACAACTCGGATTTTGAGGCATACAAGCTTGTTGTTTTAGCTTTACGTAACGGAATTACACCTTGGGAAACTTATAGTTATAATTACGGAATAATTTGGGCGGTAATATTATTTATATTGGATTTCATTAGTTTCCATAACAGTTATGTATTTAGAATTCTAATTATTTTGGTTTTAACATCAGCGGATTTATATATTGCCACTGTTATTGCTAATAAATTTGGCCATAAATACGGAGTATTGTTTTTCTTGAATCCAATTTCGATCTTGATAACTGGATATTACAACCAGTTTGATAATCTAGGTCTGGCGATTGGCTTATGTGCAATCATGAATCTTAATCAGTTTAGTAACAAAAATAATCTTAAAACAATAATCCTGTTAACGCTTTCACTCATGACTAAGCATAATTTAGTTTTGTTCTTACCTTGGATTTTTTTTAATACTAAGTTAAAGAGTGTACGGTATAAAATTACTTTTATCCCTGCTATGTTATTTAGTTTACACTTTACTCCCTTTATGCTTATTTCTTCCGACGTATTCAGAGCAATTTATAGCAATGTCTTTATGTACTGGTCAGCAAATAATGCTCCATTTTGGCAATTCTGGTTTAGGGATAAGCAGTTAGTTAACTATTTAAGTGACAATGCACAATGGCATCATGGACGTATTTGGATGACCTTATTTTTTCTTAGTGTCACCGTAGTCGGCATATGGAGTCGAAAGAAATCCATAACCAGTAGTTTTTTTCTATACTGTATTGTTTTTGTTTTATTCTCCTCTGCCATTACCACTCAGTTTTATGCGATTGGTGCGATTGGCGCCGCAGCTTTTTTCAATCGATTCTTTTTACTTTACTTTATATTTGCTACTTTGTGGATATTTGGTGATCCGACTGGGCTAGACATAGAAATATTTTCAAATTTATTTTTGGATTTAAGTCTACATGGTTGGAATTCTCTGCCATTTTTTTTGTTACCTGGAATTTTGTGGATGATTTTTAATAAAGTGAAGTCATCAACCTATAAAAAACGTTAGCATTTGAAAACTAGAAAAGTCGTATTTATCACTCAATCAATAAGAATTTGGCCAATTATATACAAGATCACAATCAAGCTTGTCCCAATCGCTTCTTAATATTTCACGGTATTTTTTCCACCAACGTTCCGAGTATTGATGTTTAAGAAGGTACTGCTTATTTGTCTTTTCAATTTTTTTTATTAAAATCACACATTCTTTATTAGATAATTTCATTTCTGAGTAATTTTTGAAACCAATTATAGAAATCAAAGTTATCAACATAGCGCAAAAGAACACAGTGCACTTGTTCATAAATCGAAAATTTTTACCATTAAAATATAGTTTCACAATTTTATTATATAGCCAATAGCTATTGAATGTTGCCAAGTTAACTGGGGTTAGGCCCTCCACACATAAGTTTTTTTAACAATCCAGTTCTTTAAGTCATCAATTTAGATTATTTCGCTATGGTACTATCAAGATAAAATTGAGTAATTTTGGTGTAGATAAATGAGGAGGTTCAAGTTAATAACCATAAACGGTTCTCTAGCCTTCATGCGTTATCAGGATTTTCCGGAATTTTAGTAGTGGTTCAATCTCGAATAAATGGCCAATTGTCATATCAAATGGGCGACTCACTTGGAGCCGCTCTAGTTTCATTTGGCACCGGTTTAATCTTTATTTCAGTAATCTCATCATTTAGAAAAGATGTTAGAGTAGGTTTTAAAGATATCATTAGAGCTAGTAGGTTAAAGCAACTACCATACTGGCGTTTAGGGGCAGGAATGTTAGGCGCTTCATTTGTTGCGATGCAAACTCATGTTGTTCCAATTGCAGGAGTTGCATTATTTACGGTGGCATCCCTGGCTGGTCAGACCGCAATCTCACTTTGGGTTGATCATGTTGGTTTAGCTGGCGGTATTAAATCTGTGATCTCAAAGCGGCGAGTAATTGCAGCGATTATTACAGTGGGCGCAGTTGTGATATCTGCTTGGGATAGATTTGTAATGAGTGATTTTTCAATTCTTGCGATAACACTAGCTGTTTTTGCAGGTAGCTGGGTTGGCGTTCAGAGGGCTTTAAATGGTCAGATTAATTCCTTTTCAAAGAAAAGCTTTGCTACCTCACAACTTAATTTCATCACCGGCTTTACCTTCTTAACACTTTTACTAATACTTCGATCACTCTTCACGGATCACTCAATTATGAACTTAACATCGGGACCGTGGTGGATGTTTTTAGGTGGCTCAATTGGTGTTTTCTATATTGCCTTCTCAGCTGTTGCTGTGCAATATGTTGGTGTTCTAGAGTTCACACTACTTAGTGTTGGCGGAATGCTAATTGGATCATTACTACTTGATATATTCGTGCCAACACAAGGAACACACATTTCTCCATATTTAATTGCTGGAATCTTTCTGACCTATATAGGTGTGATAGTAAATGGTCAGTCTCGTTTTTCTCGCAAGTAGTTCATCAAAGCAGAAATTAGTGATGCGGTAATAAAAAAGACAGCAAGAGCGTATGAAATATCTTTAACCCAAGGAATAGAACCAGAATAAAATCCTGCTAATGTAATGCCAGCTCCCCAAAGTAGAGCGCCAAGTGCGTTGGCTGATAAAAATTTATAGTAGTTCATCTTCACAGTACCCGCAATTGGTGGTACAAGTGTTCTAACCCAGGGGATGTAGCGTGCAATAACTACTGACCACCAACCATATCTTTCATAAAATCGCTCAGATCTTTCAAGCATTTTAATCATCCGCTTAGATTTATGCTTTTTAAGGTAGGGCCTTCCTACCTTTCGCCCAATTACATATCCAACTTGATCGCCAATAAAGGCAGCTAAAAAAATCGCTATAACTAGAAAAACTATGTTGATGTCATCTCTGGCTGCAGCAATAAGTCCTGCACTAAATAACAATGAGTCACCGGGTAGGAAAAAGCCAATTAATAAACCAGTTTCAATAAAGATAATGCCAGCAACTACTATATAAAATAAAAAAGGCGTAACTGGAGATAATTGTTCATTAAATGAGGCAGCAAGGTTTAACATAATCTTCTACCTCATCTTTCAAGTTTTAATATTTTAAGAAACTTTCAGTCTTAGTATAAAAGTAATTACGCACAGTATGCGAGACTTCTACTGTTAGTTAAACAACACCATATAGGCGATCTCCAGCATCTCCTAAGCCTGGGATGATGTAACCCTTCTCATTTAACCTCTCATCTAACGCACCCGTTACAAGTTTTAAAGATAACTTTGATGTCGCAAATGCTTTTTCAAGAACAGCAATACCCTCTGGCGCAGCTAATATACAAATTGCAGTTATATCAGTTGCACCCTTTGCCGCTAAGAACTCTATTGCACTAACTAACGTGCCACCAGTTGCTAGCATTGGATCTAAGATATAACACTGACGATTTGTTAAATCCTCAGGTAATCTATTTGCATAAGTTGTTGCCTTTAAAGTTTTCTCATCCCGCACCATTCCCAGAAAGCCAATTTCAGCAGTTGGGATAAGACGCGACATTCCTTCTAACATGCCAAGACCTGCTCTAAGAATTGGAACTACTACTGGCTTTGGTTTTGCTAGCTGCTCACCTTGTGCCATTGCAACTGGTGTCTTAACAGTTACAGCAATTGTTTTAACTTCCCGCATTGCCTCATAGGCAAGTAAGGTGACAATTTCCTCAGTTAAGCGCCTAAAGGTTGGTGAATCAGTTTTCTCATCCCGCAGCACAGTTAACTTATGAGTAAGTAATGGGTGGGAGGCAATATGGATTTTCACATAATTACTCTACAAGCAAGAGGTGCTACTACCAA
>Ga0209768_10003027_pt1 | contig 10233 bp, 13 predicted proteins | sample LauGreSBDMM110SD_3_FD_187564 | JGI IMG/M metagenome (GOLD analysis project Ga0209768, IMG submission 187564) | Freshwater lake microbial communities from Lake Michigan, USA - Sp13.BD.MM110.SD (SPAdes) (version 2) | ecosystem: Environmental > Aquatic > Freshwater > Lake | place: Lake Michigan... | reverse complement strand
TCGCAAGTTTAGTTAAGGATAGCTATGTCAGTATTTAATGATTTTCTAAAAATACTCCATTTAATGGTTGCATTTATTTGTATATTTTTATTATGGATGCTCGCCCGGTGGCTGGTATTGCCCCATCTACAAATATTTCCAAAACTACCACCCTATCCTCTTTGGGAAGGCGCTTACGGTGCAGTCTTAATTGCTGCCACAGCTGTCTTTTGGATTGTTGTTTGCTTAATCCTCTTCCTTTACGTCGTATATAAAGTGATTGAAGCCTTCGTCCCAAATCTAGACTTTCCACCGATACGCATTAAGGATATGATATTGGGTTTAACGCCTTTCCGTGAAATGCGAGAGAGTGGTCTGGTCGCATTATTTGACAATATATTCTTTAACTTAATCCCTGTGCCAAAACCCATCAAAGCTAAGTTAAAAGATATATTTTTTGCATTTAGAGACTATTTACACCAATCTTTTGGTTTTACCAAATCTATTATGGAAGAAATTGGCGCGCCAGTGGTTAATAAATTAAGAGAAGGCACCGATAAAATCACCTCTGGTATTAAAACCGCCGCTACCACAGCCGTTACAAATACCGCTACCGGGATAAAAAACATAGGTAAAAATGCGGCTGCTCCATTGGCACCTGAAGCAGTAGAAGAATTACCCACAGATCCAGTCGCCCGAATGATAGAAGAACAATACCGCCGATGCGTCAATGAAAAACAAACCAATGTATCGGAAGACCTACCCGCCTTATCCAGAGCTAAATTAACGCTTACCAACACCACTCAAACAACAAAGTGTAAGATTGAAAAAATGAAAGCAACCAGTTCAGGATTCAAGGCGCAAATAGAAACAAAATTTAAATAAACATATAGAGTATAATAAATGGCAGATTACAGTGAAGGAATCAAAAATTTCTTTAATCAAATAGGCATATTTCTAATAGGTTGGTTACCTACAGATTTTACAGAAATCTTACTATTTTCTATTACGATTGCGCTAATCATTATTATAGCGTCTCTCATCCACTATACTACGATTAATAGTCGTATTCAGAAGGAATCTAGATGTTATCGTGATAAACAAGATTCAAATATTGGTCAAGGCGTCTATCAACTCAGTGCTTATACAAAGGATGGAACGCTCATATATGCGGTTACATACAATGTTGGATCAAAACAATACACCGTAGAACAGAAATGTCCAGAAGGTGAAGTGCAGAATAAAACCAGCATTCGCGTATATGACTTAGGCCGCAAACAAACGGATCGTATAGAAAAAACATTTGGATGCGATAAGAACTATAGCTTGAGAGACGCGACGCTCTATTATAGAGGAGACCCTGGATTGGTAAGATTTATGGAATATGGAAACACAGAATTCTTTGAACGTGTATCCGCCGCCTAGAGAATTTCCTTAAGTGTATTCTTAACATCCTCTGTCAAATGTTTTACAGGATAATCAATCGTAAAACGCACCAATAGGTTACCCACTTTTGATCCAGATTTCATACCTTTTCCGGGAATAATATAATCGTAATTCGGCTGGATCACTCCAAATTCCGAAACATCCATTTGAATGTCTTGATCATATTGCGGAATGGTAATCATTTTACCAACCAGCGACTCTTTGAAAGAGATCTTATTTTTATAGATCAGATCTAGATTGTTTCTTTCAAAGATTGGATCCGGTTGAACGAATACTTCAAAGATTAGATCCCCTGGAATATCCTCTTCATTCTGTGCCTGTTCTCCAAACCCATCAAACTTAACCTGATGTCCCATACTAACACCTCTTGGTATTTGAATATCAATAATTTTTTCTTCGGTATATTCACACTTTCCCTTACAGCTTTCGCACTCTTTATTCGGTTGTGGTATTTTTCCGCTGCCTTCACAAATATGACAAGGATTCGTTACCATCGTCGTAAATGGCCCCATTCTTTGCATGCTATTTACTGCTCCACTACCTTGGCAGTTTTTACATTCTTTAAGACATTTAAAACATTTCTTATGCAGCGATATTTTCATTACTTTATTACCACCATAATACGCGTCTTTATTAGAAACCTGAATCACATGTTGAACACTTCTACATTTCCGTCTGGCAGGCGCACGCCGCGCACCACCTCCAAAGAATGGATGAAACCCTCCCATTCCACCGCCGCCTCCAAAGAATTGTTCAAAAATAGAATTCGGGTCAAAATCCTGCCCACCGCCACCTGCTTGTGAATAACCATCATCTCCGAGCTGGTCATAACGAGAGCGTTTCTCATCGTCACTGAGCGCCTGATAAGCCTCTGAAATTTCCTTAAATTTATCTGGATCCCCACCTTTATCGGGATGGTTTTTCATGGCCAACTTCTTATAAGCGACCTTGATTTCTTCTTTGGAAGATGATTTCGTCACGCCTAGGATATCATAGTATTTATGCGTCATTCTTATTTTGTAAAAGAGATATTTGCTTAAATAGAGTTATTGAATAAATAGTTGGGACACATTATTAAAGTGCTTTTCAATGCGCTCATCCCGATATTGGGTTCGCTTTATTCTCTGTTCTTCCTCTTTTTCCTTTTTCAACGCGACTTTCTTTTGGTCGGCGATTTCTGCAGGGGTTAATAGACGATTTGTAATCGCCGCCCGGTCAGACTCGTAATCATCCACCGACTTATATTCTTTACGCTCAGTAATCGTGCGCGGATCCACCAAGCGCGTAGTGGTATGTGCTTTCATATAGTCCGTATAGTGCAAGCCAGTCTTCTTTGTAGCGTCCGTGCTATAATCATCCACCGTTCCACCAATTTCCGTAAAGTTTAGGCGTTTCGCCAATACCAGGGGCTCCGGTTCTTTGTAAATAATCACGTCTTTACCGAGCGGTGTATTCTTCTCAAAGATTTCATGAAATTTATTGTTGTTAAATTTATTCATGACCTTCGGAATATCAATCTCTTCGCGCGTTTTAGAAGATTCAGTCATCATGTGACCATACCCACGGTCGGTTTCTTCGTCTTCAAACTTGTTATCGTCAAACATACGATTGAATTTATCTTGAAATCCTTCATTGCTCACGGTAGGTTGTTTATCCGGCCACGTAGGGCGTTTCTTGTTCTGAACAGGCTGTTCCATTTTAAAATTTTGCTTTAACTCATAATGGGACTTATCCTGTTGCTTGAGTTTAAACTCATAGGCGAGCTTCTTGAATGCCTCTGTCACCATATTAAATAGCTGTTCCGTGCCACCTTTATCTGGATGCACCAGACGTGCCTGCCGCTTATATGCCTCTTTAAGTTCCTCCCATGTAAAATCCCTAGATACACCCAGAATATCATAGGGACTAACATCGGACGGCAGTTCAATGGGTTGATTTTGACGCATTGCATCGTAATATTGTTGATAGGTCTGCGTGCGATTGGATTGTTGATTACCCATAATTCTATTCTCTTATCATTTCCACTTTAAATCCTTATTTATATTATAGTGATGGATGTTATTGAAAATGTAAAGCCCAAGGCCTCTCGTGCTACCAAACCTAAACCTAAGCCCAGTGCTGATGCCGCAGCCCCTGCTGAAGAAAAACCAAAGGCGCCTCGTGCCAGCCGCGCTACCAAACCCAAGCCCAGTGCTGCTATAGTGACTCCCATCCCCGCCCGCCCCTCTGCTTATGTAGAACCCGTAGATATAGATCTCGCACGGAAACAGCTAAGAAATGTATTGTATAAAACCATAAAACCCCTCACGGATCGTATGGATACAATAGAATCCCGTATTCAATTTGCGAAAGTAGTGCGCAGCTATTTGCTACATATACAAACATGTATTCATTCCAGTGTAGATAAACCCAATCATATGGCGTTGTCCGAGAAAAAAGATAAACTCATCAAAGAAAGAGTTATCTTTGATAAACAAATTGGTAGCGAATCCATATTTGGCTCCGCTTATCTGAATGCAGGCAAAGGACTCGGTCGCCTATTAAAGTTTTCGGCAAAAGTAATGCCAATATCGTTCAAGGATGAAGTGGAAATTTTAACAAAGATGTCCGCTCTTGTAGAGAAGAAGATTTCACCCAATATGCCCCTGATCTATACATCGGTAAAATGTGCTAAACCCAAAGATACCACGTTAGCCACCAATCCTGCTGCCAATGACCGTATTCGTAAAGGAAACTACTATGTTGTGCTCAGTGAAATAGCTGATGGAGATACCCAAAATTTCTTTCAAACAAAGCATAGCGATGACGTCTATGAGAGTGCCCTCACACAAATCATGTTTTCATTAAGAGCATTTCATAACATGGGATATTATCATAATGATGTGCATCTAGGAAACTTCCTCTGGCACAAGATTACACCCGGAGGATACTGGCAATATCAATACAATGATACGACTATTTATGTGCCAAATACAGGACATTTATTGGTTTTATGGGATCCGGGGAATTCAAAACCACTGCCTACCCTTGCCATATATAAAGATAGACCGATGTTTACCGATTATCGCTACGCATATTCATTGATAGATTCAATAGAAACGAGAGAGAAATTCCAAAAATTAAATATGATTCCAGTGCCAGAACATATTAGAAAACCATTTGTAAATATAGTAAAGAGTATCCCTGTAGAAGATCCGCTACCCAGTTATAATATCATCATAGAGGAGTTTATTCAATTATTAAAAAGTCATCAATTAAAACACGTTTATTACAATGATACATTACCTGCCAATGCCACCATCATTAATAAAAAACCCTACCCATTATAATAGATGAATATCACCTGTAAAGAAATTTATGCCATGAAATTGGGCGAGGAAGAGCCCAAGACCAAGCCCACAAAGCCCAAGCCCGAACCCAAACCTGAACCTGAACCCAAACACGATATGGAAGCTGCCCGTGCCCATTTAAGAGATGTCTTACGCAAGAACCTAAAACCTCTGATTGATCGCACTGAAACCATAGAATCCCGTATCCAATTTGCAAAAGTGATTCGTAATTATTTAAAAAATATCCAAACGTGCATTCATTCAAGCATTGACCATCCAAATCGTGTCGCTCTTTTTGAGAAAAAAGAAAAAATCGTTAAGGAACGAATCTTCTTTGACAAACAAATTGGTAGCGCATCCGTCTATGGCACGGCTTACTTGAATACTGGCAAAGGTATTGCACGTCTATTAAAGTTTTCGGCAAAGGTCATGGCTGTTAAGTTCAAACACGAAGTGGATATTCTAAAAAAGATGTCCGCCCTTGTGGAAAAGAAAATTTCACCCAATATGCCAGTGGTCTATACATCTGTGCTATGCTATAAACCAAAAGACGAAACATTAAAAGCAAATCCGGCCGCCAATATCCTTATTCGTAAGGGAAACTATTATGTCGTATTAAATGAAATTGCCAATGGCGATACGCACGATTTCTTCCAAACAAAACACATTGACAATGTCTATGAAAGCACCCTTACTCAAATGATGTTCTCATTACGCGCCTTTCATAATTTAGGCTATGCTCACAATGATGCACATCTCGGTAATTTCCTCTGGCATAAGATTACCCCGGGTGGTTTCTGGCAATACCAATACAATGATACGACTATCTATGTCCCAAATACAGGCTATTTAATGGTTTTATGGGATCCTGGAATGGCAACCATTCCCCCGGCCGCCTCTAAGAATAGCGCAATGAACGATGATTACTGGCGTGTCTATAAACTAATCAGAAGTATAGATACCCGGAAAAAATACATCAAACAAAAAATGGTGCCCGTCTCATCGCCCGTAATAAACCCTTTTGAGTGGATTGTGGATGATATGCATGCCACCGCACCTGACCGTAATTACATGATAGAAGAATTCATCTTACTGTTAAAGGGAGGGACATTCAAACATCTCTATTATAAAACAAATACTAAAAACACCCTACCACCCAATGCTGTCTTAATTAACAAAACCCCTTACCCTCTCTGATGGCATAATAATCACCAACCCCGATGTAAAAATTAACTTGGTCATTCCACCGGATAATGCAATCATTTTTGGAATATCGTTTAACACGTCCGCCTTTTGCACAACAATGGTTGAATTAATACACATTCTACTATACCTACAACAACTCAAATGCTTATTTGGTTTTTTTCGGCGCAGCTTTTGCTGCTTTTTTCCCTGCAGCCTTTACAGCCGCTTTCTTCTTCGGTGCAGCCTTTTTCTTACCACCTTGAGGTGCAGGAGCTACACTATTAGTTTTTTTACCTATGAGGCTAGCAAAAAACCCGGTTTTTGTAGATGGAGTCTGTTTTTCTTGTACAGTTGTAGTAGGTATAGCCCATGTAGTTTCTTTTGTTGTGCCCTCTACAATCTTAAGTCCAGACGGATGATATGTAGTTCTAGAAGACATGTTTCCTAATCTAAACGCACAAAAAAATTAAAAAGCAATTACTTTTACGGAAACAATGACCGGCATGTTTGTTTGGAGCACATTGCTGTTCTCCCCAAAATAGTTATAGGAACAGGTATGTGCCTCGGCCTCTTTATGTTTTTTACAGAATATATGCGCACATTTGCATTTATTCACTGTTTCCTCCACGAGTGTAAGCTTTTTAGAACATAAGAAACACACCCCACCCATTATATAGCTCTACTATATAATAATGTTCTTAAATCGCGTCATCCCAAGGCAGTCGCTCAACATTCATCCGATTTTTCAGGATTCCATTGCCCATGAGGAAGAAATCGGGCTTTACCGAATCTTCGCGCCCCTCTACACGATAATTCAGGGTAAATTTCATCGTGCATTCAAACTGCTTTACATTCCGCGAAAGATTATCGTAAAAGCACCGATCCCCCTCTGGTTGCGCCCTCGCCGGCCTCTGCCAACACTCTGAAAAGCGCCGCACAATTTCTACCGGGATAAGGTAACACGATGTATCCACATGATAACTCGGCGAATGTTCAGAACTATTAAAGATGCTATGAATTTTACCAAGAGATTCACACAAATCGCGACAGATAAACTTACCCGTCGGCTGAATGATATTTCTCAAGCAATACGTCCAAACGCATTTCTTCGTCAAAATGGTCTCCATCATGCTCTGAATATGGTTTGCCTCCACATAATTATCTTCATCTAAGAAGCTAATATAACAAGGCTCGTGAATCAAGTGCGGAATGCTGGCATATATTTTATGGCAGATATAACGATTCGCCCCCGAATTCCAAGGAATCACCATCTTCGTAATAGTCACCCCACCTACACCCGCCCCCGACGCCAGAATGGCATCCACTTTTGCTTCAAACTGTTGTCCGTCACATACGAGAATGTGCTCTATATTGGGATATGTCTGAGCCTGGACACTCAGAAGGCATTTCGTCAAATGTGGGTTTCCAGTCGTCGCCGTAATGACAATCACCTTGGGAAAATCCATTTAAGTATAATCTATCTTTATAAGTAGAGATGTTGCTTAGAACCATAAACCCTAAAAATATCAATTTTTATCGTAGCCATCGCATTTGTTCCTATAACAAAGACGTATATGCGCGCCTATATCGCCCTGTAACAGTAACCGTCACCCCACTAAATACCGTTGAAAACTATATTACTTCTGAAGACATTACAAAAGCAATTATAGAAGCGCAAGAAGGTGTCCGTTCCGGTGATGAAAAAGATGCAATTGCAAAATGGGATATTGTGCATGAACTATGGCTGCACTACCTAAAGCAAGAAGAGAAAGGTCGCCAACCTAAAGATTCGCTAAATGACTATTGCAGCCTAGATCCAGATGCCCAAGAATGCCGTGAATTTGATCTATAGACGTGCAATAAGTTTCTGCAATACACCTATCATATCTGCCATAACGCCATGCACTTTACCATCGGATAGAGTCTCAATGGACGATTTATAGGTAATATAGGGGTTTGTATAATTATTCATTTTTGTTATCAGTAGCTCAATGCTATTTCTTAGATAATAAATATTCTGATACTCGTTTGATAGAAACTCTGGAAAGTTAGTTAAAATAAGATTGCATATACGACGAATCTCTACTACACTGGGGTCCGTCTCCGATGTAATTAAATTCACTCCAATCAAACATCGCGCCCCCGAATATCCTCTCGTTAGTTTTATGCGATTCAAAGACTCTAGTAGTTTCAATGCAATTTCTTCTTTGTATATTTTTTCCAATAGATTTTCTATAAAGGGAGCAAATTTAAGAGAAGTCATTTTAACCGCTGCGAGAGAGCACCCTGGTAGCCGCTGCATAATGTCATACAGCACATTGTTGGGCAACTCCAACAGGGGCGATGCCGCTGCTACCGCCACCATTTCAAGAGATTAGATTATAGATAGACGAGTAAATCAATTTTTGTTGTGGATAGATATCTACTATCGCGAAAATGCCCACTTTAATTTGGTCATGTATAACATATTTTATATATTTACAATTTGAAGTAAATCCATCGTAGAACCCTTCCTGAACCATGGATGTAATACACCTCGGCGTTTTACTACAATCAAGAATAAAGTCTTCGTCAATGTAGTGTATGTATTTATCAGGGAATACTTCCCATGAATATTTTTGCTCCCCAATAATTTCCCCAATAAATGCGCCCGCTGGAATATATGTATTGCTATACACATGCGTCTCATCGTCTTCTGGATTCGTCATACAATACAGATCCCATTGGGTATTATTTTCCCATTCCGCACAAAGAGTCATTTGTTCGCACGCACAAATAATGGCATCCATTGTATTCTTTTCCAATTAAAAACATACCCTCATCATTTTTTATTTTCTCATCGTAAGTTAAATGGCTGTAAAACGTTCTTGGTCTCTATTTAACAACCAATGGATGATTCTATCTTTTGTATTGTTCCTAATGATTTTAATGCTGGTACTAGTTATCTTACAGAACCGTGATTCACCTGTCGTTTCTACAAGAGCGCAATCGCAGCCCCAGCCCCAAGTGATTGTCATTGATAAAGCAACCACCGAAGATAAATCCTCTTACTATCCTAAAAATTTACCGAAGTATTCCAGCCAAGACTATCAACAAATTGGTATGCTAACATCAAACCAAACTGATAAGGAACCCATCATTCTACCCCTTTTCGGCCGCAAACTATACAATCGCAGTGATCGCTGGCAATATTATACAGCGACAGACAAGAACAACATGATGCGCATTCCTCTCCAGTTTGATAATCGTGATTGCGAAGACGACGTTGGCTGCAAAGAAATTAGCAATGGTGACAAGATCAGTGTAGAGATATACCAAGGCCGCGAATTTACCGCGACGGTTTATAAAACAGACGCACCTCATTATTTCGCAGATAAGTATTAGTTAAAAATTGAAAATATTAATCTTAGCTATTAATAAGAATCGTAATACCATACATCTTAAACATCCCCTCCCTCCAAACATAATGTTAATGGCATCACGTCGGTTTCTGTATAAATACAAACGTTTTGAAAAAGAAACAAAGAAGAAGATTATTCAGTTCCCAGCTGCCCGTAAAATCGTGTATAAAGCCATTCGTTACCATCGCAACTATCATTCGCTCTCTAAAAAAGAACCCCTTGTCAATAAGATTGAAGAATTTCTGCAAGATGAAGTCTTCATGGGGATTTTTCAAGTATTATTTGGCGATGATCTAGGAACTTATGTATCAAACAATATGGTATCTTTCTACAGTAACAAAATCTCCTATACGATATCACTAATCTTACGAGACCTCGGAATGAAGACGATTATACATAATTTTGAACACAATCAGTGTATTATTCTAACCATCTCCTACGCCATTGCGATTATTGGAATCTTTCTAGAAGTAGAGCTACCCACGACCAAATAATTTAAAGCCTGGCAAACTACTATTCTTATGGATAATACGTTGATTTTGAATACAATCCTACAGTATAAACCGAAAGAGAGTCATATTCTATTAGATATTGGTGGTAACGATGGGACACATTCCATTTTTTATTCTAAGAATCTTCCGAACTGTTCTATTTTAACATTTGAACCGAATCAAATGCTTTACTCTATTATAAATTCAACTATTGACATCAATCGCCTAACAAATATTCAAACATTTAATAAGGCGGTAGGTCATAAAAATCAGGATGAAATGATTCGCTTGGATGATTTAAATTTACACGGATGTGATTACATGAAAATAATCACTGGAGGCTATGAATCCCTAGTGCTTCATGGTGCCATGGATTTAATACATACATACAAACCGGTGATT
>Ga0209768_10003020_pt1 | contig 10247 bp, 11 predicted proteins | sample LauGreSBDMM110SD_3_FD_187564 | JGI IMG/M metagenome (GOLD analysis project Ga0209768, IMG submission 187564) | Freshwater lake microbial communities from Lake Michigan, USA - Sp13.BD.MM110.SD (SPAdes) (version 2) | ecosystem: Environmental > Aquatic > Freshwater > Lake | place: Lake Michigan... | reverse complement strand
CCAAGTCGGGGCCACAATGGCCCGGTTTCGAACCCGGAATACCGCGTAAACCCTAGTTTTTTTGGACAGTTTTCCCTGCGGGAAACTTAAAGTGACACCTTTTGATGCTGGCCTGCTGAGACTCAGGCCCGGGTGGTTGCCAGCCCAATCACGTTGGAAAGGCTCGCTGCCTGGCTGACAGACCAGCAGGCCTTGAGCAGCGCACTGGTTTTTTCGGCGCCCAGCACCGGGTCTGACAAGCCATGGAACTTAGCTTCCAGCAGCGCATCGGTCATGGGGTTTTTCAGTGAACCGATGGCGTGCTCGACAAACACATGCACCCGGCGGCCGTCATGCAGCACGGCGGTCACGTCAACGCTGGCCTCGTCAATGGAATCATCGACAGTGGCAATGACTTTACGGCGCAGCGCCACCATGTCGGCGCGGTTGACGATCTCGTCTGAGAACTCGTCCTCGGCCGCGTAGCCAAAGGTCAGGCCGGCAGCGCAGCCGTGGTAGACGCTGAACTTGGCCTGCAGGCCGTCTGCCGGCTCTTTTTTGCCGGTGAGTTCGAGCACCAGCGAATGCACTTTGAGCTCGATGCTTTGCACCTGGTCCGGCGTGACGCCTTGCGCGCGCAGCTGAGCGCAGGCATCGATGCTGGGGTGAATCACGATGCCGCAGGCAAAGGGCTTGAAGGTGTTGAAGGAGATCTCAAAACGCTGGCCGAGTTCGTCGGTGATTTCGTTCCAGTCGTTTTTGGTCGACACGGTTTGCATCATGCCGCGGGGTGCTTCCAGCGCTTTCGGGCTGGCGGTGAAACCTTTGCTGGCCAGCAACGCTGACATCAAGCCGGCGCGGGCTGCACCACCGGGGTGAAATGGTTTGGTCATGGTGCCGAACTGCTCGCGCATGCCGACCGGCTGTGAGGCGGCGATGCCCAGCGCCATGGCGGTTTGCGCGGTGTCGAGCTTGAGCAGGCGGGCGCAGGCGGCTGCCGCGCCCAAGGTGCCGGTGGAGCCGGTGATGTGCCAGCCGCGGTCATAGTGTTCAGGGTACATGGCGTTGCCGACGCGGCAGGCCACATCGATGCCCAGCACCAGCGCGTCTATACATTCGCGCCCGCTTGAGCCGATGTGCTCGGCCAGAGCCACGATGGCCGAAGCCACCGGGCCTGCCGGGTGAATGATGGTTTTGAGGTGGGTGTCGTCAAAGTCAAAGGTGTGCGAGGTGATGCCGTTGAGAAGCGCGGCGCTGCCCATGTCTACTTTTTCACTGCGACCCAGCACGCTGGCTTGCGGCGCGGGCTGGAACATCTGTGCGGCGGCCAGTGCAGCGTCAGCGGCTTCATGGTGGGCGGCGCCCACGGCGCAACCGAGCCAGTTGGTGAAGGTGCGGTGCGCGTCATGGTCAACCTCATTGCTCCAGCCATTAGAGGGGTGCGTGGCGACGAATTTCGCCAGAATTTGCGTGACGGGCGGGGCGTTGTGGTCGGCGGTGACCTGGGTATTGCGGGCCATGAAAAAAGTCTTTCGGCAGGTGATGCCAGAGTTGCAAAAAAGTGAATCAAGAGCGGGGTGAGCCCAGTGCGATCAAAGCTGCGCCTGGCACCCCGGCGGATGCTCAGGCGCGAGCCTGGCGCGCGAATCAGCTGTCAAGTTGAATACCGCGGTCCTGGGCCAGCTTGGTCCAGCGGGCGATATCGGCGCGGATGAAGTCGCCGAATTTTTCGGGTGTCATGACGGTGGGCTCGATGGCTTCGACCGACAGCTTGTCACGCATGTCCGGCGCGCGCAACACCGTTGCCAGTGACTCGTTGAGGGTCTTGACAACGGCGGCCGGCATGCCGGCCGGGCCGACGACGCCGTACCACTGCTGCGCGTCAAAGCCTTTGAAGCCCGACTCGTCAAGCGTGGGCACATCTTTGAACAGCGGGTGACGCTGCATGCCGGTGACGGCCAGCGGGCGCACGCGGCCCGAGCGGATGTGCGGCACGGCCGCGGCCAGGCCGGGAAACATGGCCTGGGTCTGCCCGCCGATCAGGTCGGTGAAGGCCGGGGCAATGCCCCGGTAAGGAATGTGCACCATGAAGGAGTTGACTTGTTGCTTGAACAATTCCATCGTCAGGTGCGTCAAGGAGCCGGCACCGGCCGAGCCGTAACTGAGCTTGCCCGGGTTCTTCTTGATGTAGTCAATGAACTCCTTGATGTTCTTGACTGGCAGTGCGGCGTTGACCACCAGCACATTGGGCGTGCCGCCAATCATGCCGATGGGCGTGAAGTCCTTGATGGCGTCATACGGCACCTTGCGGGTGGCCGGGCTGGTGCCGTGCGTGGCCACGTAGCCTTGCAGCAGGGTGTAACCGTCTGGCGCTGCCCGCGCCGTGGCCTGGCAGGCGATCACGCCGCCGCCGCCAGCCTGGTTGTCCACCAGAAAGCTCTGCTTGAGCAAGGCACCCCAGCGCTCGGTCACGGTGCGCCCGACCATGTCGCTGCCGCCACCGGCCGACACCGGCACGATGTAGCGTATCGGCTTGGTCGGGTAAGCGGCTTGCGCCCAGCTCAAGGCGGGTGCGGCCAGCAGGGCGGGGCTTGCGAGTACAAGTGAGCGGCGTTTCATGGTTATCTCCAGTTTGAAAATTGATAGTTTTGCGTGTGCGGTGATTGAGCTTGGGGCATCGGGTATCAGGTGGCGGCCAGCAGGTGGTTGTGGGCGCTTTTAAAATGTTCAGTGCCCAAGGCCCGTCTCACCGGCAAACGCGAGACATCAGCGCGGTATTCCAAACAGGGCTTTTTGATGAACTGGCCGAATGTCAGCACCCCTGCAGGAACTGGCAGCCAAGTGAGCATCGTTGTTTGTCTCAAAGAGATATCGTATACCAAAAAATTTTGAGCACCTTAGCGCATGGACCACCTCAATCCGGGGCCTTCGCTGGCGCCCGCTCAGGCAAATCCGACGCTCCGGCATGCACCAGACCTGCAATTTTAAGAATGCATTTGTCCGGGTGCGGCAACCTGGCCTAAAAAGCCAGCAGATCTTAGGGCAACCTGGGTCCATGCCTTAGCGCGGAGGGTGCTCGGTGGGAATGTCGCGCACTTCGACATCCACCACATCGTCGCTGCCAAGGCGACTGCGGGAAAGCGGCGCGGGTTTGTCGGCCTGTGCGTTTGTGCCTGTGGTGTCGAAGTTTTCAGGGGCGGTGCTGCGCCAGCGGCCGGCCACCTGCTGGCCTGAAAACTGCCTGAACCGGCTGAAGGCGGTGACTGCTGCCGGTTTTTGTCCGGTCACCAATGCGCGTAACAGCGCGAGCAACAACATCACCAGCCCAAGGGCCAGCAGGCTGAGCAGCGCAACAGCGGCAAATATGCCCAGCGCCAGGCGCATCAGCAATTGAATGAGGCGGTTAAAAAAAGGCAATGTAAATTCCTAAGGCGGTCTTGTACTCAAGCGGGCAGATGAGGCTCATGTATCCGATTGCAAGGCGTGCTGCGCTCAGTCAAAGGCTTTGTAGCCCCAACCCACACGGGCAATGGTGGTGACGACACACAGGCCCGCAAAAATCCAGGCCAAGAGCGCAAACTGTGCGGGCCACAAGCACATAGCGACGAAAAAACCCAGCGTTTCTGTGCCTTCTGTCAGCCCACCCAAAAAGTAAAACGACTTACCGGGGGACATCGGCTTGCTCATTTGGCGTTTGGCCGCCATCACAGCAAATGCTAAAAAACTGCTGCCCGTGCCCATGAAGCCGGCCAGCAAGGCCGCTGCCGCCAGTGCGTTGGCGGCAGGGTCTGCAAATGCAAAGGCCAGCACCACGGCCGCATAAAAAATGAAGTCCAGGGCGATGTCCAAAAAGCCCCCGCGGTCAGTGGGCTGCGTCTGCCGGGCGACTGCACCGTCAAGACCATCACAAAGCCGGGACAACAGCAGCAAAACCAAACCCGCTCCGTAGGCGCGTTGCGCAATTAACACGGCTGCCAGCAAACCGATGGCAAAGCCGACCAGCGTCAGCTGATTGGCCGTGACCTTGAGTCGCACGAGCCGCTGCGCCGCGCGGGTGAGCACGGGCTCGATCAGGCGTTGGGCAAAGTTGTCGAGCATGTTTTGCGCGCTGCCCGGCTTAACTCAGCAGCGCCTGGGCAAATTCGCGGGCGTTAAAGGTTTCCAGATCTTGGACCTGCTCACCAACGCCAATAAAGTAAACCGGCACCGCTCGCCAATCAGGGTGGGCCTGGCTGCGTTCGCTGGCCCAAAGCGCAATGGCGGCCAACACACCGCCTTTGGCCGTGCCATCGAGCTTGGTGACGATCAAACCCGTGAGCTGCAAGGCCTCGTCAAAGGCTTTGACCTGCGCCAGCGCATTTTGGCCGGTGTTGCCGTCGAGCACTAAAAGGATTTCATGCGGCGGCGTTCCGATGCCCTGACCGCCGGCCTTGGCGATGGTGCGTTTGATTTTTTTGAGCTCTTCCATCAAGTGCAGTTGGGTGGGCAAACGGCCGGCGGTGTCGACCAGCACCACGTCCTTGCCGCGCGCCTTGCCGGCGCTGACTGCGTCGAAGCTGACAGAGGCCGGGTCGCCGCCGGCCTGGCTGACGATCTCGACCGTGTTGCGGTCTGCCCAGACGGTGAGTTGCTCGCGCGCCGCTGCCCGGAAAGTATCGGCCGCGGCCAGCAGCACCGAGGCGCCCGCGTCGCTCAGGTGGCGCGTGAGCTTGCCGATCGATGTGGTCTTGCCGGCACCATTAACGCCTGTCACCATGATCACAGTGGGCACAAATTCGCCAATGCGCAAAGGCTGCTCAAGTGGCTTAAGCAAGCCGCAAAGCACTTCGATTAGCAGGTTGCGAACAGCCACCGGGTGCGTCACGCCGCTTTCTTTGACGCGGCGGCGAACTTCGCCCAGCAAGTAGTTGCTGGCGCTGACGCCGGCGTCGGCCATCAGCAGCGCCGTCTCCAAGTCTTCGTAAAGCGCCTCATCGATTTGCGTGCCTGTGAAGACGCTCGAAATACTGCTGCCGGTCTTGCGCAAGCCGGCCTTGAGTTTGTTCAACCAGGGTTCGCGTCCGGGCTGCAAGCCCTGAGCTGGCGCCGGGCTGTTGGCCGCAATGGGCGAGACCAGTGCGCTGCCGATCAGACCCGCTGCCAAGCTGCCCTGCGCTGCATCAACTGGAGCGTCCTGGGTTTCTGATGCAGCAGCGGGCTTTTTTGGGTTTTTCTTGAAGAAACTGAACATGTGAGGGTCTTTGTACTGCAGCTATTCTATGAAAGACCCCGTGCAAGTTACATTTGCCCAACACATCACCCAAACTCAACTCACGATGCCCATGTTTTCACTTTTTCTTTGTCCCCGTCTCGCCGGTGCTCGCCTGGTAAAAAAGGCCGTCGCGCTTTTGGGTGCCTGGTGTCTGGTTGCCAGCGGCGCCAGTGCGCAAAGCCCGGCCCCGGGTATGCAGGTGCAGCAGTTCACACTGGCCAACGGCCTGACGCTGATCGTTAAACCCGACCGCCGGGCGCCCACGGTGGCGCACATGCTGTGGGTACGGGTGGGCTCGATGGACGAGGTGGACGGCAGCTCGGGCGTGGCCCATGCGCTGGAGCACATGATGTTCAAAGGCACGCCCACGCTCAAGCCTGGCGAGTTTTCGCGCCGCATTGCGGCCCTGGGCGGGCGCGACAACGCCTTTACCAGCCGCGACGCCACCGCCTACCACCAGCAAATTCCCGCTGAGCGCCTTGAAGAGGTGATGCAGCTGGAAGCCGACCGTTTTGCCAACACCCAGTGGGACGACGAAGAGTTCAAGCGCGAAATCGAAGTTGTCAAAGAAGAGCGCCGGCTGCGCACAGAAGACGCGCCACGCTCGCAGCTTTACGAGTATGCCTACGCTGTGGCTTTTACGGCAGCGCCTTACCGGCGGCCCATCGTCGGCTGGATGAGCGACTTGGACGCCATGACTTCGGCCGATCTGCGCAGCTTTTACCGTCAGTGGTACGTGCCCGGCAATGCCGCCGTGGTCATCGCCGGTGATGTGGATGTGGCTCAGGTGCGTGCATGGGCCGAAAAGTACTATGGCCGCATTCCCGCCGGGCTCATTCCGGCACGCAAACCGCGCACTGAGCCGGCCCAGAACGGCCTGCGCCAGATTGAACACAAGGCCACTGCCAGCCAGGCCTATGTCAGTCTCATGTTCAAAGTGCCGCAACTGGACGTCAGCGCCCTGAAAGATGCGTCGACCCCAGCTTCTGCTGCCAGCCGGGATGCTTTGGCACTGACTGTATTGGCCGCCGTGCTCGACGGCTACAGTGGCGCCCGCCTGGACCGTGCGCTGACGCAAGGTGCTGACCGGGTGGCGGACAGTGCCGGTGCCTACAACGGCCTGTTTGGCCGAGGTCCGCAGGTTTTTTTCTTGGATGGTGTGCCGGCCGAAGGGAAAACGCCCAGCCAAGTACTGGCTGCTCTGCGCAAGCAAATTGACAGAATCGCCCGCGAAGGCGTCAGCCAAGGCGAGCTGCAGCGTGTCAAAACCCAGTGGGTTGCAGCTGAAACCTACAAGCTCGACGCCATTTTCAGCCAGGCCAGAGAGCTCGGCAGCAACTGGCTCAACGGCTACCCACTGAACGCTAACGCGCGCGTGGTAGCGCAGCTGCGCACCATCACAGCGCAAGAAGTGCAGTCTGTGGCTGCGCGCTATTTCGGCGACGAGCAGTTGACGCTGGCCACGCTGGTGCCGCAACCACCGGACCCGAACCGCAAGCCCCGCCTGCCGGCCGCAGCTTCGCGCCACTGAGACAGAAAGTACAGCCATGTTGAACTCTATTTTTTCGCGTCGCGCCATACCCTGCCTGTGTCTTGGCCTGGGCCTGTTCATGCACAGTTTGAGCGCTCGGGCTGCCTTGCCGATACAGCACTGGACCCAGGCCAGTGGTGCCAAGGTCTACCTGGTCGAGAGCCACGGCATTGCCATGCTGGACGTTCAGATTGATTTTGACGCCGGCGGCCGTCGCGACCCGGCTGACAAAGCCGGCCTGTCCAGTGCCATGTCGCGCATGAGCGGCAAGGGCCTGGCTGCACGCCCTGGCGCTGTGGCGCTGGATGAAAATCAGCTCAGCGAAGCCTGGGCCGATCTGGGGGCGGTCTTTACGGTCAGCTCCGGCAGTGATCGCTTGAGCTTTGCGCTGCGCAGCTTGAGCTTCCCGGACCTGTTGGCGCAGTCGGTGGCCCTGGCCGCACGCCAGATCGGTGAACCGGCCTGGCCCGAAGCCGTCTGGCGGCAAGAGCGCGACCGCATCAGCGCTGCCATTCGTGAATCCGACACCCGACCTGCCACCTTGGCGGGCAAAGCTTTTCGAGCAGCCGTCTACGGCGTCCACCCTTATGGCCTTGAAACTACGTCAGCCACGCTAGCGCGCATCAGCACAGCAGACATACAGCAGTTTTATGCCCAGCATGTTGAGCCCTGCAGAGCCAAAGTCAGTGTGGTCGGCGACGTCACGCGGGCTCAAACCGATGCTTTAGTCACTGCGCTGCTGGCCCGACTGCCTCAGCGGGATGCCGCCCGCTGCCAGGCTTTGCCGGCTGTGGCCGAAGTTCAGGCGCTGAACGCGCCAACGAACCGGTCTGTTGCTTTTGAATCGGCCCAGGCGCATGTCTTGATTGGCCAGCCCGGCTACAAGCGATCAGACCCTGATTTTTTTGCGCTCACTGTTGGTAACTACACCTTGGGTGGCGGCGGTTTTGTTTCCCGGCTGACCACCGAGGTGCGTGAAAAGCGTGGCCTGACCTACAGCGTCTACAGCTATTTTTCCCCCGGTCTGCATGCGGGCGCATTCACCATTGGTTTGCAGACCCGGCCCGACCAGGCGGCGCAGGCGGTCGAGGTGGCGCGCACGGTCCTTGCAAAATTTGTGGCCGAAGGTCCGAGTGACGCCGAACTCAAGGCCGCCAAGGACAACCTGGTGGGCGGCTTTGCGCTGCGTATCGATAGCAACGCCAAGCTACTTGACAACATCGCCAACATTGCCTGGAACAACTTGCCTTTGGACTACTTAGACACCTGGACAGCGCAGCTTGAAAAAATCACGGCGACCGATATCAAGGCCGCTTTTTCCCGCAAACTTCAACCCGAGCGCATGGTCACTGTGGTGCTGGGCGCGGGCCCATGAACGCGCGTTCAGACGCCCGCTCAGACACCCTTTCAGCGCCCGCGCCCAAAGCAAAGGCCAAGCCCGGCCCGCGCCAGAACAAGTCGCTGCCCGGCGAGGTGCGCATCATTGGTGGCATTTACAAGCGCACCAAACTGCCGGTGGCCGACAAGCCGGGTTTGCGCCCGACGCCGGACCGGGTGCGCGAAACCTTGTTTAACTGGCTCGGTCAGGATCTGACCGGCTGGCGTTGTATTGACATCTTTGCCGGCACCGGCGCGCTGGGCTTTGAAGCCGCATCGCGCGGCGCTGTCGAGGTTCTGCTGTGTGAGCAAGACCCGCAATTGGCGCTCAAACTCAAGGCTTTGCAAGAGCGTTTGCAGGCCGCTAGCGTGCGCGTCGAGCGCGGCGACGGTGTGGGCCTGTTGCGCCGGCAAAGCCCGGGCTCGATGCAACTGGTTTTCATTGACCCGCCCTTTGAGTCCACGCTCTTTGAGCCCGCCTTGAAGGCGGCAGCCGATGCGATTGCACCGCAGGGGCTGGTCTACCTTGAAGCCCCGCGCAGCTGGACTGCCGAAGAGCTGGCCCCCCTGGGCCTGGTGATCTACCGCAGCAGCAAGGCTGGCGCGGTGCATTTTCACCTGCTGGCGCGCCCGGCTGCCTTCCCGGCCTGAGCGCGGCGCCAAGCGGCATAATCCGCCCATGGCTCAGACTAACTCCCGAACTGCTGTTTACTGCGGCACTTTTGACCCGTTCACGCTGGGTCATGAAGATGTGGTGCGCCGTGCTGCCGGCCTGTTTGACCAACTCTTGATTGCAGTGGCCGTTGCCCATCACAAAAAATGCTTGTTCAGCTTAGAAGAACGATTGCGTTTGGTTGAGCAGGCGGTGCAGGGCATTGCGCCCGCAGGGCGTATCCGGGTGTTGCCCTTTGAGGGCCTGATCATGGATTTTTGCGCTCAGCAGCAAGCCAGCGCTGTGGTGCGCGGTGTGCGCAATCTGACTGACTTTGATTACGAAGTGCAGATGGCCGCCATGAACCGCAAGTTGCGGCCCGGCGTCGAGACTATTTTTTTGCTGCCCGAAGCATCCTTGCAATGCATCAGCAGCACGCTGGTGCGTGAAATCAGCAAACTTGGTGGCGACGTGGGCCAGATGGTCAGCCCCGCCGTGGCCGCCGCCTTACACGGCGTTCACGCAGCGCCGCCGGAGCGCTGACATGGCGCTGCTGATCACCGACGAGTGCATCAACTGCGACGTGTGCGAGCCTGAGTGCCCGAACCAGGCGATCTACATGGGCAAAGAAATCTACGAGATAGATCCGCACAAGTGCACCGAATGCGTCGGGCATTTTGACGAGCCCCAGTGCGTGCAGGTCTGCCCGGTGGCCTGTATTCCCATTCATCCCCAGCACATCGAAAGCCGGGAAACCTTGATGCAAAAATACCACCGCCTTCAAGCCGCCTTGATGGCGAGCGCAGGACCCAAGCCTTAGCACTCGGTTGAGCCGGCATGAGGCCGTCTCGTTCAGAACTTGTCGGCTGCGCCGGTCGGGCCCGTTTCTGCATCGGGCGCAGGCTCGGGCTTGCGCGGCGGCTTGGGTCGCAGCGGCGCATGCGTGTGAATCAGCATGGTGGCTTTTTCCATCTCACCGTCTATCAACATAGGCAGCGCCTTCAAACTGCGGGGTAAGGCGTCTTCAATGGCCGCACGGTGCTCTTGCGAGGGCTTTTGCAGCACCCAATTAACCACCTCGGATTTGTCACCAGGGTGGCCCACGCCGATGCGCAGGCGCCAGTAGTCGGCGCTGCCGAGCTGGGCGTGAATGTCGCGCAGGCCGTTGTGGCCGGCGTGGCTGCCGCCAAATTTAAGCTTGAGCTGGCCGGGCAAAATGTCCAGCTCGTCATGTGCGACGAGGATCTCTTCGGGCTTGAGCTTGAAAAAGCGGGCAAGCGCACCTACCGATTTGCCTGACAGGTTCATAAAGGTACGCGGCTCAAGCAACCACAGTGTTTGTCCTTTGACGGTGGTGCGCGCCACCACGCCGTGATAGCTCTTGTCGAGCACCAGGCTCAGCTTGAGTTCGCGGGCCAATGCATCAAGCCACCAGAAGCCGGCGTTGTGGCGGGGGG
>Ga0209768_10003018_pt1 | contig 10251 bp, 6 predicted proteins | sample LauGreSBDMM110SD_3_FD_187564 | JGI IMG/M metagenome (GOLD analysis project Ga0209768, IMG submission 187564) | Freshwater lake microbial communities from Lake Michigan, USA - Sp13.BD.MM110.SD (SPAdes) (version 2) | ecosystem: Environmental > Aquatic > Freshwater > Lake | place: Lake Michigan... | reverse complement strand
AGATTATAATGATACAACCACAAATTTAATTGTTAAAATACAAAAAGTAGGGTTAGAAAATATTAATCGTGATAATTTAATTAAATTAAATGATATCATTATTAATAGAACCGATTATCTTAATTCTCAAATTCAAAATTTTAAAGAAAAAATAATCCAAAAAGAAAATTATATGCATAATCAACGTATTTACGAAATTGAAGACATCTTATCAAATTTATCTGATAATCCGGTACATTCAAAAACTTATAATATTCCAGAAAACGATTCTGAAGAATCATCCCAAAATACTTTAAATCCGATGTCGCAGGATGATTCTGAATATTATCAGACGGGCGATCAACAAATGTTAAATGTGAATAATATTAAACAACAATTGTCTTATGCGGTTGGTACAGATATTAAAAATATAATATCTGAACCTATAAATATACAACCTGAAGATGAAAACGTGACAAAAACATATTTAATAATACAGTTATTTTTTTATTTTATGAAAATTTTAGTAATTATTAGTAAATTCGTTGCAAATGCAAGTATATCAACACTAATTATTCTTAAATTTATAGCAATATATATATTTATATATATCAGACAATTATTTTCAGTATTTATTAATGCACCGTTGCATATGAAAATAATTTTTATTATAGGGATATATTCTTTATATGTTTCAAATGAGTATGTTGCAAAAATAATGGATGTTATTTTAAATACGGCAAATTTTAGTCTTGAAATTGTAGGGTTTCCACAATTGTTTTCTATTAATTTTTGGCAAGACAAACTTGAATTAATTAAAAATGAAATTATAACAAAAACAACAGAAGCGGTAGATTTTATGATTAATACCGTACAAGTACAAGCGATCATTGAAGGGTTTAATGAATTAATGGAAAATATTATGGAAAATACACAGGCGACACAATCAGCAGCAGAAGTATATAAAATGGCGGTTGAAACAACCCAAAATATGATTAACGCGCAACAAACCGCAAGTCAGGTTTGTCAAGCAGCAAGTGAAGTTATAACAGAAAATATTGGAACATTAACCGAAGGAATTCATCAAAATATGGAGACCACCTCTCAATTAACAAATGCAATTTCTCAAAATATAGTAGCATCAACCCAACTTACGCACGCAATAGAACAACAACCTTATAATAATATAATATCTAATAGTGTATCTGGAGCTGCGGTTGCAGGATTAAAAGCAATGGGTGGAATAAGAGATATGTTAGGAATCGGAGGTAGAGCACAAGCAGCAATAGGACTGGGAGGTAATTTTAAACGTCGTAAAAATAAAACTAGAAAATATCGTAAACGTCGTAAAACAAATAAACGTCAGAACCTAAAAAATAAATATAAAGGACATGTAAAAAGTAAAAAAGTAAGAACCAAATAGTTTATTTATTTTTATGTTTTTTATTACGTTTTAAATGGTCGTTGTTTGTTTCTGATTTAAATATTTCATCTAATTGATCGTCTGTTAATATTTGGTCTATATTATTTTGTATTGGTTGTCTATGTGTAATCATTTGTTTATTGGATTTATTCGCATTTTTTTTATTTAAATATTTCATCTAATTGATCGTCTGTTAATATTTGGTCTATATTATTTTGTATTGGTTGTCTATGTGTAATCATTTGTTTATTGGATTTATTCGCATTTTTTTTATTTACATATTCTTTTTTTTGTTCGGACTTAATATTTTTATTTAATTGATTTTCAATTGCATTTAAATTTAATTTTGAACCACCAAGACCAGATAATCCGAATTGATTAAGCATTGATTGAAAATTTTCCATTCCTGGCATATTTTTCATTTGAGATAGCATATCACTTGCTTCACTCATTAATTCACTTTCCTTAAGATCGCCTGATTTTAATTTGTTATCTAATTTATCTCCAATATTTTTTGCTAAATCCATTAATTTTTTAGGATTTTTAAATAAGTTATCAAATACACCTTTCATATCTGTAATATTATCCATATCAAGGTTCATTTCATTAGCGGTTTCTTCTGCAATTTCTTTTGCTAAATTCCCAAGTTTGGTATCAAGAATATCAGTAATATGATTATGTATTTCTGTTGCTTTTGGAATATTATTCATATTAATATTTGATTGTGAATTATTATCTTCTGAATTATTATCAAAAAAACTGTGCATTTGATTAAATGTTTCTTCAAGTTTTTCTTTAAATTCGTCTTCATTAATAGTATCAAAAATTTTAGAAGTATCACCAAATTCATCGCGTTTAGTAAGACTACCTATAATTGAAAATAATATAAGTTGTAAATACTTCCAAATTGTATTACGTGTTTTTTCTGTAATATCACATTCCCATAAATTTTTAAAATGTATATATGGTAAAAATTCAGTATCTAAAGTGGAATCATCTTTAAATAAATCTTCATTTTTATATAAAATGTCAAAAAATCTTGGAGGAAACTTTTTTTTACAAAATTTAAAAATAAATTCTAGACTGTTTGTTTCGGATTGTTTAATTGCGATATCTCTTTCTACAATATTTTGAATATTGTCAAAATAACTGTTTGGTTTCCACCAACGATTAATAAATACACCATATTCAGGAAATGTTGATTTAATATCATTTATAAAGTCCTTTATTATTTTTGAAAATTCTTCTGGAAGTAATAATTCATTATTAGACATTATATGTATAATATATAAGTTGTTTTTTTAAATTAAACTATTCAAAATTGTTTAATTACATAATAATGCTATTTTTGTTAAATTTTGAATGTATTTAATAGTTTTAGTTTTATCTTCTTGACTCATAGATTTAACCGGAGTGCGAAATCTGTCTATTGATTGAATAATTTTTTCTGAATTATGAGAATTTACTAAATCGTTTGAATAATCTTTGTTTATAAAAAAATCTAAATCGCCATTATTTATTTCATTAATATATTTACCAACTACAAAAGTATTCCAAATTTTTGGTATCATTTTTGGATTTATTTTTCTTATAGCGATAAGAGAATTTTTTGCGGTTAATAATTCGGCATCATTAGGAAATAAATGTTGAACGAATGTAACAAATTCTATAAACAGGTCATTAAATATGTTTGAATAAGATAAAGTCATTATATATAATTGTATATTTGTGTTTTTAAATAATATTTTAATTTAATATATTATTTAAAGTTTCTTTAATTCCTTTTCTCTTTGTTCTTGTAATTTTGCGATTGTTAACTCAGATGAAATTTTATTTGAACCTTTGTTGTCACTATCACCAACTGGTGGTGTTGTTATTGTATCATTATAATTTAAATCAACATAACTATGCATTTGTCTTATTCCGCCGTTTCCTTTAGCGGATAAGGACTCTGTATCCATATCTAAAAAACTATATTGATCTGAAACAATACCAAAACCACCTGGACTAAATGAAAATGCGGATGGTTCTAAATTATTTGAAGTTGCTTGTTTTATAACAACGTCTTGTTTTTTTTTAAAAAAATGTGGTATTTCTTCACCATATAATATATCATAACTATTATTTAACAATAATAGTGCAGGAACACGAGTTATTTTTTCAGGCATAATTATTTTTTGTCCGTTTTCTAATATAATGTGTATTTTATTGTTTTCGTCCTTTATTCTTTTATCAATACAAATAAAATGAGTATCTTTTGCTAAATTTATTTTAGATAAACTTTGTAAAAGTGTTTTAGAATGGTTGCAATAATTACTGTAATAAAGAATAGAATTCATTATCTTATTTTATATAAAGTTATTTGCATTTAATTTTTAACTCAATTAAAAAAAATTGATTTAAAAATACATTTTAAATATATTAATATATAAATATTATGAACCCTAAAGTTACTAATTTAATTGAACAAAATAATACTTTAACATTTACCCTTAGTGGAGTAAATGTAAGTTTATCTAACGCAATACGAAGAACCATTTTATCAGATATTCCAACAGTTGTATTTAAAACATCACCCTATGAAGAAAAACAATCAAATATTATTTTCAATTCATCACGGTTAAATAATGAGGTTATAAAACAAAGATTAAGTTGCATTCCAATTCATATTACGGATTTAACAATGCCATTGGAAAATTATATAATGGAAGTAAATGTTGAAAACATTACAGACACTAAATTGTATGTTACAACACAAGATTTTAAAATAAAAAATTTAATAACTGATAAGTATTTAACAGAAAATGATACAAGAGAAATATTTCCTCCTAATGATTTTGGTGATTATATTGATTTCGTAAGATTACGTCCTAAAATATCTAATGAAATACCTGGTGAAATTTTACATTTAACATGTAAATTATCAATCGGAACAGCAAAACAAGATGGAATGTTTAACGTTGCGTCTACTTGTTCGTATGGATTTACTATAGACGACATCAAAATAGAAGAAGAATTAAAAAAACAAATACAAAAATGGAAAGATGAAGAAAAAAACGAAAATATTAAAAAAGATATAGTATATGAGACAAAAAATTGGAGATTATTAGATGGTATGAGAATTACAAAAAAAGATAGTTTTGATTTTATTATACAATCCGTTGGTGTTTTTACAAATAATGAATTAGTTGAAAAAGCGTGTAATATATTAATATCTAGGTTAGATGAATTAAATAACTTAATAGATTCTGATAAATTAATTATAAAAAATAGTGAAAATACAATGCAACATTGTTTTGATATTATTATTGAAAATGAGGATTATACAATTGGAAAAATAATAGAATATATGTTATACTCAAAATTCTTTGAAGGATTAAAAACAATTACATATTGTGGATTTAAAAAAATGCATCCTCACGATACACAAAGCATAATACGTATTGCTTATCGCGATAAACATGATAAAATAATAGTAAAACAATATTTAAAAGATGGAATTATAGATGCAATTAATGTATATAATAAAATAAAAAACAATTTTAAATAGAATAAATATTATATTATATTATAATGAAAACACCAAAAACAATTCGTAAAATAGTAAAAACTAAAAAAAATAAATCAATTAAAGTGGTGAAACAACCATTTTTTTTATCAACTGAAGGTGAAGATGATATTGAGGCAAACTTATCATTTTTAATTGAATTGTTAGGAAGTAAATTATATGAGACATATGTTGAAGATATATTAAACGAAGATGCAAACCAGGATATAAAAGTTGAACTAGTCCCACATCCATCAAACCCACCAGTAAATTATTTAATCCCTAATAATCCAGTAATATTTTATGGAAATAAGTCAGGAACTCATTTTACATGTACGGTTGACGGTAAAACAGTCTGGAATTCATACAAAACTGGCATTCAACAAAATAATACAGACCATTTTTGCCAAACTTTTGCTCTTATGCGTATGCAATATGAATTTTTACCAGAATCTCATATAGGACAACAATTCTTACAATTAAAACGATATGAATATATGGATAATGTTTATATTGCAAAAAATGTAGCGTGTGATATATTAGAATTATTAAACAATAATTTTAATATTGATAAAGATGTTGAAACCGCATTGCAGACAACAGATAGGTCTGGGAAATATAGACATAAACAAAATTCAAGAGTAAAATTTACAATTAAAAAATTTATAATTTACTGTCGCAACTTAACACAAAAACAATTATGTGATTGTTCGTTTTATCATAAAGTATTTATCGTATAAATTAAGATACTGAATTTAATGAAAACATTAATTGTGATGGGTGTAAATCGTTAATATATTTAATAACGGTTTCTAATGTTACATATTTTTTATTTATTTTTAGATCATTTAAATAAATGTTATGAAGATTAAATATATGTGTTTTATATTTAAACGGTGTTTCCATTTTAACATTCTCTTTTTTTATATAACGATTTTTATAATTGTAATATAGTTCTCTTATAAATAAATTAATATTGTCATTAATTATTTTAAAATAATTATTGTGTTCAGGATAGTAATATAAATAATTAGTTAAGTTCCCTTCTTTTCTTAAAATTAAATATTGATACTGCAATTTTGGTTGATTTCCACGTAATTTTCTAATTATTTCATAATTTGGGTTTCTAATTTTGCATCGTTGATTTGTTAATTTATTGTAAATAACTATACCCTGAATAGTATAATGTGTATTATCTGACCCATAAGTATGTATTAAATCAGAATAATTATTCCAGTCATTATATATTTTAGGAAATTTTATTCCTGTCCAAGACCACTCGCCATGTGTCTTTACGTTTTCTATATCATGTGTATAAACAAATGCGTTGGTTATAGTATTATAATTATTTTCATCAATAATATTAATAATTTGATTAACAGCAACTAAATATAATTGCGGTTGATTGATTGGTATAACAATTTTATTATTTGGATGTTGAAGAACAAATGTATAGCACAATTGTTTATTTAAAATATCTAAATGCAAATTATTTAATAATGCCGCCTCAATAAACATCTCTTTAAATGTTTTAGAATTATCACATTTAAAAAACGTTGTATCCGCACCCACTATATTTTTTGTAGATATTTCCCATGCACCAGATATTTCTTTATCTGGGTCCCAAAAAACATTTATCATTGTACCTTCAATAAATTCTTCGGCATGAATGTTATCATTTTTAACTGGGAAATTATGTGTAAACACGTCATAACGTATTGATTTTGGTGGAGAAAATGATACCACTTTATTTTTTAAATTCACAACTATTGACCTACATAATCCATAAATTGGAATATTTTCATTAGTCAATGTTGATTTATTATAAGAAACAATTTTATAATCATTTATTTTTTGTTTATTTAATTTTAGGGATAATAAATTATTATCTTTTTTTGAATTATTTATTAATTCAATTAATCCTGGTATGAATTTAAACTCAACACAGTTATTATATGTAATCATTATATTTAATAATATAATTCTCTTTAAATAATTATATTATACTTTATCTTAAGGCATAAAAATTTCTATAATAAATATAGAAACACAAATGACAATAAATATTAAAAATAATAATTATACTTCTAAAATATTTGAATTACAATTAGGCGATATTATATCTATTATAGACCATACTGATACAAAACTAAATAATAATATTTTTTTAATTGATTATATTGACAATTCTGGAATTAAATTGATTAATGTAGAAGATTTATCAATAATAGAATTAAATTTAAACAATGATAGAACAATATATAACTCAACAATTACAAATATAATAATATTAAGCAGAAACGATAATCCAGGTTATGCTAAACAACACAATTTAGTACCTAATACTTGGATAAATATATATTTTAGAGGAGAACTACCAGGTGTAATAACGGGCGAAATTACAAACATTGAAGAGGATATGATAGAAATAAAAACATACCCAAATAATGATATTATTTATTTAAATTTTGATTATAAAGGAATACCCAAAAATATTCCCATAGAATTAATTGAAATTAGAGAAAAACTTGTAAAACCAAATATAATTGAAGACGAAGAAAAAATAGAACAAATAAGCGATATTGATGATTTAAATGCAGAGTATGATGATGAATATAATTTACAAAAACAACAACAAATAGAAGTAAAACCACTATTTCGTGAATTTATAATAAAACCAAATCAAGTTCAATATGGTAGAGAAGAATATGGACCAATAGTTCAATATGTAGATGTTGACACAAACAGACAAAGGTATAGTATAGAAGAACAAACAAACGATTTATTAGATGATTTATTGTCAACTATTCCAAATATAAAAAGATCTGATACTGTCTTAAATAATATACATACAATTATAGAAAGATTTACACAATTAAGAAGTAATTTTTCAATTTTTGATGAGTATGGGAATGTTTTAAACTCATTTGTTAAAAAAGCGAATTGGAAACCTCTTACAACATATTTTGAAAAATTCAATCAAAAATTATACTGGATTTTACCAAATGTAACAAATTGCACAAAATCGTATGATACGGATAATGACGACAATATTGAATTTGTTGATCAGGAAGAAGAATTAAAATCTATACAACAGATTTTAACAAACTATAAAACTAATAATTTACAAAATTCGGAAAATAAATATTCATCTTTATTCACAGAATTGATTCCATATTTTACTCCATTTAGTTATATTGATTCTGAAAATAAATATGATATAATTTATGAAAAAGAAGTTGAAACCGACTTACCTGTTATTTTATATGACATAAATGCAGATAACTCAACCACTTTATTTACAAATTATACTACAGGACTTACCAAATTAAACGCAACCAGTTTTAGTGGAAATAAGATGATATATAATCGTGTAAAACTTACCAACTCTGATATTTTAGAAATTAAATCATTTATTACATTGCCGGAACCAACAATACGTTTTTCTCGCATTAATCTTCCAAATACATCAATATTAGATAAATCAAATTTAAATATTAATTTTTTAACTTATTGGAAATTGTTTAACAATAACAAATTAAATATAAATAATATTATAGTAGACAATGTTGAAGAAGACCTTAATTATAATGAAAACACATTTGTGAATAATATCAAAAATTTTGTTTTAAGTTTACCTGAAAATGCAAAAAAACTAAATTATTCAAATTTTATCAATACAATAATACCAACAACACGTATATTATTTAATTTAATGAAAAAATACATTATTGGTAAATTATCTATTGTGGATGTTGTAAGTTATTTAGAACCGTTTTTGATTTATTCAGATGATTTAACATATACACAATATAAAGTAATTACTAAATTTATTTACGAAAAAATATCAAACTATAATAAAGAATTTATTGAAAAGGGAAAAAATTTAAATGAATTTAAAAAAAATAATGAAAAATTTAAATCAAAAAACAGACAGTCTAAATTATTTTTAGCGGTTCCATCAAACATAAACTTAAATAACGATGTAGCAATGGGAATACATAATTTAAATCATAAAAATGAAATCATATTTACTAATTCAGAATTAGTAAAAAAAACATTATTAGATGATTTTGGAATGTTGAATACTACCAAAATTAGTATTAATAATTTATCCTTAATATTTCCAACAGATATTAATAAAATTTTAGAAAATGATAATAAGCAATTAGAAAAAAATATTTTAATTAAAACAAAAAAAGATACATGTAAAAACTATATAATTGCAAAACAATATTACGAATTATCTGATTTGGAAAACGACAATGATACAGAGATATATTTTGATAAACAATATGATAATACAAATTATGGTGTTTTAGATAAGTATTCAAGAGATTTATTAAATATGCCAACAGAACAATTTATGAAGTTTTTAATTATTAATCTTAAATCAAGTATGAATTTAAATGATTTTGATTCTGAATATTTGGCGGAAACATTAATAAATGGTTCTAAACGCGTATTAAATGGAAATTACGCAATATTAAATTATATTTCATCAAATACTGATTCTGATTTGGTTATATCTTATTATATTCGTAAAAATAATATATGGGTATTAGACAATTCAGTTGACAAAAATGGAATAAGCGATAATCAATCTATTTTATGTAATTTGCAAGTTGATTGTATTAATTCACCAAATAAAATAAATGATATTTGTGAAAATACCCAATTATTTAATTTAAAAACTCAGAAAAGTTTATTAAAAAATATGTTGTCCGAGTTTGATAACAAATATGAAACTTCTAAAATTAACTTTGAGAATAACATCAATAAACAATTAGAATATTCTTTAAAAATAATGCCAATTTTAAATGAAATAAAATATAATGAACTGGTTAAGTATAATAATAAAAAATATAAAATTGTATCGCAAAATAATGAACTAGATGTAGAACATATTATGTCACCATATGCTAAATTAAGAGATATTATATTAGGACAGACAGATTTTATAAAAAAACAAAATTATATTATTAAATTTGTTAACTCATTTACAAGACACTATTATAATGAAACAACTGAAAACGAACATTGGTTATATTGTACAAAAACAAATGTTAAACTAATGCCTGTATTTTTTTTTAAATTGGCAACTGAATATTTAATATCTATTGATTCATATAATAATGCAATTAATAAATTAATTCAAGAAATTGGTGCGCGTAGCGATGATGGTGATTCATGGGTTGATAAATATAGCGGGTATGTTATAACAAAAATAGAATTTGAAGAGGAAGAAGAATATAATGAAAATGGATTTCTAATTAAATCACGAGATATTTTAGAAGAGTCT
>Ga0209768_10003016_pt1 | contig 10253 bp, 8 predicted proteins | sample LauGreSBDMM110SD_3_FD_187564 | JGI IMG/M metagenome (GOLD analysis project Ga0209768, IMG submission 187564) | Freshwater lake microbial communities from Lake Michigan, USA - Sp13.BD.MM110.SD (SPAdes) (version 2) | ecosystem: Environmental > Aquatic > Freshwater > Lake | place: Lake Michigan... | reverse complement strand
TTTCAAGCGCCCAAGAAATATCCTTCAAGCCATGTCCTGTCACAGTAATAACTATGCGCTTGCCTTTAGGAAGCTTTCCGGCTTTCTTGTACTTAATAAGTCCAGCAATTCCTGCAGCACTTGATGGCTCAACAAAGACACCCTCTTTTCCTGCAACGATTGCGTACGCGGCCAAGATCTCTTTATCTGTCACTGAATCGATTACTCCACCGGATGAATCACGTGCTTCAATGGCTTGATCCCATGAAGCTGGATTTCCAATTCGAATCGCTGTTGCGATGGTCTCTGGCTTTAAGACCGGCTTACCTTTCACAAGTGGCGCAGCACCGGCAGCTTGAAATCCCCACATCTGAGGAAGCTTCTTTGAGATGCCATCTTTGCGGTACTCGCGGTACCCCTTCCAGTAAGCGGTGATGTTTCCTGCATTACCAACTGGAAGTGCGTGAATATCGGGAGCGTCTCCAAGCAGATCTACGACCTCAAATGCTGCGGTCTTTTGTCCTTCAATACGGAAAGGGTTAACACTGTTTACTAATGCAACCGGGTAGTTATCTGAAAGATCTCGAGCCAGAGTTAGGCAGTCATCAAAGTTGCCATTTACCTGAAGAATCTGTGCACCGTGGATTACAGCTTGAGCTAGCTTTCCAGTTGCAATCTTTCCTGCAGGAATTAGTACGGCGCAGATCATCCCCGCTTTTGTTGCGTAGGCGGCGGCGCTTGCACTTGTATTTCCAGTTGATGCACAGATAACAGCTTTGGCGCCATCCTCAGCAGCTTTAGAGATCGCCATTGTCATTCCGCGATCTTTGAAGGAGCCGGTCGGATTGTTACCCTCAAACTTTAGCCATACATCGTTTTCGAGAAGTTCTGATAGATAACCGGCGTGAATAAGAGGTGTTCCGCCTTCGCGAAGAGAGATGATCGGTGTCTTAGCTGAAACTGGCAAGCGATTTCGATACTCCTCGATCACTCCACGCCACTGATGGGCACCACTCTTTTTTCCAAAGATGCTCATGCCGACAACGCTCCCTCTACGCGAATAACACTTGAAACATGCTTCACCATATCCATCGCCTTCAAAGCATCAACTGTGGCTTTGAGTTCGCCTTCAGTTGCTTGGTGAGTAACGATTGTGAGCTCGGCTTCTGTATCTCGCCCAGCCTGATTAACGGTCTGAATAGATACTCCGTGTGTTGAAAAGACTTGAGCGATCGCTGCCAATACGCCCGCCTTTTCCTCTACCTCAAGGCGAATCAAAAACTTTGTCTTTGTAGTTTCAATTGGTGCAATATCGCGATCTGCATAATCTGTTTCACGTTGCCCAACAGAGTTATGGGCAATATGTCTTGCAACTGCACAGATATCTCCGAGAATTGCAGAAGCTGTCGGTGCGCCACCGGCTCCACGTCCGTAAAACATGAGTGAACCAGCTGATTCGGCTTCAACAAATACTGCGTTAAAGGCATCTCGAACAGAAGCCAATGGATGGCTCTTGTGAAGCATGACCGGGTGAACACGTACTGAGATTTCATCGCTTGGAGTGAGCTCAGATATGGCTAGCAGTTTGATGACGTGATCCATTGACTTGGCAATCTGCACATCTTCAAGTGTGATCTTAGAGATTCCTTCACGATATACATCATCGATAGTTACGCGAGTATGGAAGGCAAGACCAGAGAGAATCGCAGCTTTAGCGGCGGCATCAAAGCCTTCGACATCGGCTGTTGGGTCAGCTTCAGCGTAACCGAGCGCTTGAGCCTCTTTAAGAACATCTGCAAACTCGCGGTTATCTTCATGCATCTTTGTAAGAATGTAGTTTGTAGTTCCGTTAACGATTCCCATCAAGCGAGTAACAAAGTCGCCAACGAGGGAGTCACGCATAGGTCGAATAATTGGTATCGCACCTGCAACGGCAGCTTCGTAGTAAATATCCTCACCCTTTGCGTACGCCGCTGTAAACATCTCTGCACCGTGGCTTGCAAGTAGCGCCTTGTTCGCGGTTACGACAGATTTACGGTTTTCAATCGCAGCCATAATGAGTTCGCGGGCAGGTTCGATTCCACCCATTACCTCAACGATGAGATCAATCTCTGGATCGTTGACGATTGACTTTGCATCGGTTGTAAATAGCTTTGGATCTATGTCATCGATTGGTCGGATAGTACGTACTGCAATCTTGACGAGTTCGATCTTTACTCCGGCCCGAGTTGAAAGCTCCTCTTTATCTGCAAGAAGAAGACGAGCAACATGACTGCCAACGACTCCGCATCCGAGCATGCCGATGCGCACTGGACGATCGAAGATGTGCTTATCCACCGGGTTCATCCGCCTATTCTTTCACATCAAGTGCGAGTAAATCTGCCTCATTTTCTCGGCGGACTATTACGCGGGCTTTCCCATCTTTTACAGCGATAACCGGTGGTCTAGGGACGTGATTGTAGTTACTGGCCATGCTTCTTCCGTAAGCACCTGTTGCTGGAGTAGCCAGTAAATCCCCTGGTGCGATATCTGATTGAAGATCGATGTCACGAATTACGATATCGCCGGTCTCACAATGCTTTCCGACAATTCGAGATGAAACCTTTTCTGATTGAGATTGGCGTGATGCCAAGATTGCAAAGTACTGAGCATCGTAAAGTGATGGACGAATATTTTCGCTCATTCCTCCATCGACAGAGATGTATCGACGGATATTTCCATCTTCGAGAGTTACATCTTTAGTGGTTCCGACTTCATACAGAGTAAAGGTTGTGGGACCAACTATTGCGCGCCCTGGTTCTATAGAGATAACTGGAATTGAAAGATTGTTTGCAGCGCAGTGTTTCTTTACCGCGGCATGGAGTGCAGGAATTACCTCACTCGGTTGTACCGTCTCTTCATTTGGAAGGTATGCGATTCCATAGCCTCCACCCAAATCCAACTCTGGAAGTTCGCGTCCAAACGCATCTCGAAACTTCGCTAAGAAGTTGATGAGTCGCTCTGATGCCATCTCAAATGAGTCTGTCCCAAAGATCTGTGAACCGACGTGACAGTGGACGCCGCGAAGCTCTAACTCGGAATGACGCAGAACCTCTTGAACAGCATCCCAAGCAGCGCCACTTGCGATAGAGAAACCAAACTTCACATCTTCATGTGCTGTGGAGATCGACTCATGCGTATGAGCCTGAACGCCTGGGGTAAGGCGCAAGAAGACCGCTTGAACCTTTGAATGCTTGCGCGCCATAGCGGCAACGCGTTCTATCTCATGCAGTGAGTCGATAACTACTGTCTTTACGCCGACTTCAACAGCTCGATCAATCTCTGCAAGTGATTTATTGTTTCCGTGAACCTCTATCTTTGAAGGATCGATTCCACCAGCTAGTGCTGCTGCTAACTCGCCTCCTGTGCAGACATCGACACCGATACCAATCTCTTTAATCCATCGCGCAACATCTGTGCAGATAAATGCTTTCGCTGCATAGAAGACATCTCCAGCTTGCGGGCCAAACTCAGAAACTAAAGCGCTCTGCCAACTGAGAGCACGGGTGCGAAAATCATCTTCGTCAATAAAAAATGATGGTGTTCCAAAATCCTTTGCAAGCTTTGAAGCGCTGATGCCAGACAGGTGTAGTTGATTATCGTCAAATGAGACATTTTTCGACCACATGATTACATCCTCTCCGGTGCGCTTACGCCAAGTAGATCAAGACCATTCTTCAGTACTTGCTTGGTTGCTGCACATAGATTTAATCGCGCAGAGTGAAGCGATGTAACCGGCTCATCTCCCATCGGTAGTACGCGGCAGTCTGCGTAAAAGCCGTGATAAAGACCAGCGAGCTCTTCTAGATAGCGGGCAATACGGTGTGGTTCGCGAAGCTCGGCGGCCCCACTGACTACACGAGGGAACTCGGCAAGTGCACCTAAGAGTTCGTTTTCACGATCATGGCTAAGTTGCTCTGGATCAAAGTTTTCTAATCCGTGCGCTGCCTTAAGTTCATCAGCGTTACGAAGCACAGCTGCGATCCGTGCATGTGCGTACTGCACGTAATACACAGGGTTTTCATTTGTATTTCGCTTCAAAATATCTACATCCATCACCATGGGAGTTTCGACTGGATAGCGAATTAGTGTGTAGCGGGCGGCATCAACGCCAACCTTTTCTACCAACTCTTCAAGGGTAATAATGGTTCCAGCGCGCTTTGAGAGCTTGACCTCTTCGCCGCCCTCCATGATTTTTACAAGTTGGCCAATCAGTACCTCAATGTTGTACTTAGGGTCATCACCAGCGCATGCTGCAATTGCACCTAATCGGTTAACGTACCCGTGGTGATCTGCGCCAAGCATGTAGATACAGATATCAAAGCCACGTTCGCGCTTATTAATGTAGTAAGCGGTATCTGATGCAAAGTAGGTTAAATCTCCATTTGCTTTGATCAAAACTCGATCTTTGTCATCGGTAAAATCTGTGGTGCGAAGCCATGTTGCACCATCGACTTCAAATACATGTCCTTGCGAGCGCAGCTTCTCTAAACCATGATCGACCGCACCTGAGTCGTGTAGTGAGCGCTCTGAGAACCAGACATCAAACTTTGTTTGAAAGGTTTCTAGCACTCGCTTCTGATCTGCTAGCTGAGCCATGTACGCAGCCTCTCGAAAAGCTATGAACCGCTCTTGCGTTGGTAAGTTAAGAATTCCTGCATTTGCTGAAACAACCTCTGCTGCTAAATCTTTGATGTACTCGCCCTGATATCCATCCTCAGGAATCGGATTACCAAGCGCTGCAGCTTCTACCGATTGACCGAAGAGATCCATCTGATTGCCGCGATCATTGATATAGAACTCACGTGTTACTTTCGCACCAGCTGCAGTTAACACGCGACCGAGTGCATCTCCTACCGCCGCCCAACGAGTATGGCCAAGGTGCAATGGCCCAGTTGGATTAGCGCTAATGAACTCAAGGTTGATCGTTACGCCTTTTAACTTCTCACCTGTTCCGAACTTCGAACCCGCAAGGATTACTGTTCGAACTAAATCTGCTTGGCTAGCGCGGTTGAGCGTGATGTTGATAAATCCTGGGCCTGCGATATCCACCTTTGTGACCTCTGGCAAAGACTCAAGATCTGCCTTTAACAACTGCGCTACCTCGCGAGGATTCTTACCCGCAGGCTTAGCTAATTGCAGTGCAATAGAAGAGGCGTAATCACCATGATCGCGATTCTTTGGACGTTCTAAAGGAATGGAGTCTGGAACTTGTCCGACTAGATCTCCACGCTCAATTGCGCGAGCGATTGCCCCTTGAATCTGGGTCGCTAGGAGTTCTGAATGCGAGGACACCTGCGTAAGGCTACCGTTTTTTGTTACTTCCACGATGAACCTCTAGTGTTACCTCTTGCAACTCCAGCGGGAGTGGTGAAATGGCAGACACGCAAGTCTTAGGAACTTGTGCTTCGGCGTGCGGGTTCAAGTCCCGCCTCCCGCACCAGATTGATTACTCCCGGATTGATTTAGTTCGGCAACTACTTAGACGCTGCAAAGAGCTTCTTTAAGGTAGGGCCAACTTTGTAAGCCTTATCCCAGATCTTTGGATCCCCATGGATGGCCCCTGGAACTATGGTCAACGTGCTTTTCCCACGAAGAGCCTTTACCTCAGAGTTAATCTCAGTCGATGTAAAGGATGAAACAAAGCAGTCTGCAGCTCCGTGATAAATGTAGAAGGTCGGCAGAGACTTATTTGTCTTAAGTAATGGATACAGATTTGCTGAGGCAAAAGCTGCCTGGCCCTCCGCTGAGGTTAGATTCCCAAACCAAGGATGAAAATCTGCTGGTGGCACAGGAAGTGGAGTTGGACATGGATGCTCAACTAATTGAGATGCCATTGTTGCAAAGTTTGCATTACCAAAAAGACTTACTGCAGCAGAAACCTTTGCTGAAGTCGAAATGTTTGGATCGTTTGCGTTATCAAATATTGAGGGCTGATCACCGGTAATTGCTGTCATGAGAGCTAAGTAGGCACCGGCAGACTCACCACCAACAGCAAACTTCTTCGAATTAAATCCGTACTTCGAAGCTTTCGCACGGAGGTATCGAACCGCTGACTTAGCATCAATTCCAGCAGCAGGGTAAAGAGCCTCTGTACCGAGTCGATAATTAATCGAAGCAACCGCTAAGCCGTTAGCAATCATTGCTTCAAGAAACTTCGCACTTTCATTGGTCTTCATGAAGTTTTCATCGAAGACCATAAAGCCACCACCATGAAACCAAATCATCAAAGGAGGGTTCTTAACCCCTTTTGGCATGTATAAATCCAGGCGCTGATTTGGTGACTGCGACGCATACGCGACATCCTCATAGACCTTCATCTTCGCTAATGACTTCGCAGACAAGGTATGCGTAACTGGCGGCAGTCCTGGATCTTCTGCGATCGCCACGGGAGAGAACACAAGAGATAGGAGAAGAAGGGTTGATGAGATGGTGGCAATTTTGCTTCTAAGCGAACTCATATCCTCGAGAGTAGACCTCCAACTCATCTATAGATATAGACCGAGGGTATTTAATACTCTTATGGCTAAGAACTCTCCAGCAAAGGTAAAGAAGCTTCGTGCTGAAGCAATGAGAGCGGCCGCTGAACGTAAGGCTGCCAAGGCATCTTCTCGTTGTGATGTGACAAGCGGTGAAGTCGATCTTGATGCGTATGCGGCTGTAGATGGAAACTGGCGCGAGGTTGGTTTAGCCGCACCAGCAAGACGCGCGCTCATTGACGAGGGCTACTACAAGTTAAGTGACTTAAGAAAAACTTCTCTTGATGAGATCAAATCTCTCCATGGAATGGGACCTAACGCAATCCGCATACTTGTAAATGAGATGAAGAAAAAGGACTTATCTTTTCGTAAGTAGCGCCTGAAAATTAGCGCCTAACAAATGGAGAAGATCAAATAATAAAGCTGTAGATAAGAAGGAGCGAACCCACGCTGCCAACTACCGCAGTTGAAGACTTAGTCTGCATCCAGTTTTTTCCAGGTGTTGTAAGGGAAGAAAGAAGTAGTAGTGCACCTGGAATAATCAGTACAAGACTCTTACTTACATCGCTACCCCACTGATAACGCAAGTTGATTAGTCCTGCAGCAAGTGCAGCATACCCAGCCATACGAAAGTTATTGATTCGATAGTTTTTCATTCCCAAAGGGTAAAGCAGAAGGGCGCCGGTTTCCCGACGCCCTTCCGAGTAATTACTTACTCACTTTTTCAGTGAATTAGTGATCAGCTGGCATTCCTTCAGCATGTGACTTCATGCGAGCGATCTTCAAGATTGTAAGACCGAATACGCACTTAGCCAGGATGTCTGCGATTGTGTAGCCAACCTGTACAGCAACGAATGAAGATGCTGACTCATCACCAACGATGTTGAAGATGTAAGCGATTGGGTATACGCCCCATGTAGCGATGAGAAGAAGACGTAGACGTCCTACTGTCTCTGCCACACCTGCAGGCTGACGATCCAGTGACTTTCCAAGCTCTACGAATAGTACGTAGAGGATGTAAAGGAATGGAATTGTTGAAAGAACACCGTAAAGAATCTGTGTGTTCTGATCTGATGAAATCTCACCTGGGTAACCAAGTGCGATCATCGCTGCAGCTGCAGGAACAAGGCGAACAATAAGTGAACGTGCAACTGTTGCTGCAAGTGCAAGTACTGCGATTACCTCTACGAGTAGAAGTGGAACAGTTAGAAGCCAGTCAACGTAGCGGTATGCCTCGTTGAATGCGCCCTGATCTCCTGACACATTTACAGTCATGCCTTCTGATGACTCAACAAATGAGTTGAAGATTCGGTAGTAGTGGTATGCAGCAATGAATGTAACCATTGATGACATCACTAGTGCATTGCGGTACTTAGCAAGTACTCGTGACTGTGACACTAATGTGTACACGGTGCATGCGAGCATTGAAACTAAACCAAATGAGAAGATCGAATAAACGAGGTTCCACTGGTTGCTATCGAGTTTTAGCATGTATTTCCTCCGTGAGGTTTGAGAGGGTCTTTTGACTCTCTACCAATGAGCCATGGAGTCCTCGAGGAGCCACATCGCCGCTTGGTGGTTAAAGTTTGTACCCATAACGTCTATTCCGCGATACGGAAATGCAAGAAATTTGAACTTTTTTTCCAAACTTTGAGCCTAGTATGGTTGGCCAATGCGCCAAAAGCTGAAAGAGCTGAAGAATCACCCGGGATTTCTCCCCTTGGCGATTTCGCGCTTCATCTCAAATGTTGGGAATGGCCTATCACCTATCGCTCTGGCCTACGGGGTGCTCGCACTTCCTGGTGCAACAGGAAAAGATCTGAGTTTTGTCATGGCTGCGCGAATGGTTCCAATGGTTGCGCTCATGATCTTTGGCGGTGTTATCGGTGATCGGTTTAAGCGAAACCGAATTGTTGGTGGCGCAGACATTTTAGGAAGTGTATTTGCCGCAATTAGTGCGGTTGCACTTATTACCGGCTCTGCCACTGTCGGACTACTTGCGTTAATGGGCGCACTCTTTGGGGTACTGAACGCCCTGTGGTGGCCGGCAATGTCTGGAGTTTTGCCGGAGATTTTGCCAAAGGAGAAGTTACAAGATGGCAACGCCATCATTAGTTTGGTAACAAACATTGGATTTGTTCTTGGTGCACTTCTTGGCGGAACACTCGTCGCAGGCTTTGGTGCTGGATGGGCGCTGTTAGTCGATGCCTTTTCATTTACCATTGCAGGAATTCTAGTTTGGAACCTTGATCTTCCAGTACTTCTTAAAGAAAAGGGAAGTTCGATGCTTCGAGATCTAAAGGAGGGATGGGTTGAGTTCACATCTCGCTCTTGGGTTGTCGCGATGGTCATCGCATTCGCCGCCATTAATTTAGGGTTTGAAGCGCTTCTACAAGTTCTGGGACCGTTGAACTACAACACTACAAGTAACGGACCAAAGTTTTGGTCTTATAACCTCGCTGCTTTAACGGTAGGTATGTTTCTAGGAAGTGTTATCTCGCTCAAGGTTAAGTTTAAAAGACCTTTGTTTATCGCAATGATCTTTATCTCCCTCTCCGCCATCTGGGATTTTTCTCTTGCATTGCAAGCTCCATTAATCCTCTCCTTGTTTTGTGCCATGCTCTCTGGAATTGCTGTCGACATCTTCATGGTTATTTGGAACACCTCGCTTCAGAGCCACGTTCCAGAAGCTGCCTACTCACGCGTTGTTGCCTACGATGCTTTAGGTTCATATGGAATCGCTCCCATTGGGGTCGCCATAGCAGGACCGATGGCCCACTACTTCGGCGTGAGCACGATGATTCTGATGACAGGCTGCATTACTTTGACGGCCGCAGCACTTTCACTCTTCGTTAAATCGGTGCGAGACCTAAGAAATTAGCTCTATCTGCGGTTGACTTGCAACAACGAACTCCTCGTGAGAAGTATCTGAGAAACTTTGTTACTTTTCCTTCCTATATCCTTACCTCCCCTAGATTGAATGCGAGAAACTCATGTCAGATGCAACTAACTGGTCTTTCGAGACATTGCAGATCCATGCAGGTCAGAGCCCTGATCCGACCACTGGTGCGCGCGCGCTTCCGCTTTATCAAACAACTGCATACCAGTTCCGAGATACAAAGCATGCCGCCGATCTATTTGGTCTAGCTGAGTTAGGCAATATTTATACACGCATCATGAACCCAACTCAGGATGCGGTAGAGCAGAGAATTGCAGCGCTCGAAGGCGGAGTGGCAGCGCTTCTACTTTCATCAGGTTCAGCAGCGACTGCGTTTGCAGTGATGAACGTTGCAGAAGCTGGGGATCACATCGTTTCTAGCCCCAGTCTTTACGGAGGAACTTACAACCTGTTCCATTACACCCTTCCAAAGTTTGGTATCGAGGTTACCTTCGTTGATAACCCTGAAGATCCAGAGTCATGGCGTAAAGCAACACGTGAAAACACAAAGGCGTTCTTCGGCGAGACGATTGCTAACCCTAAGAATGAACTTCTAGATATCGCCGCAGTAGCAAAGGTTGCACATGAGGTAGGAGTGCCACTTATTGTGGATAACACAGTTGCTACTCCATTTATTATCAAGCCAATCGAATACGGTGCAGATGTAGTTATTCACTCTGCAACCAAGTTCTTATCTGGTCACGGTAATGCAGTAGTTGGTGCGATTGTAGATTCAGGAAAGTTTGACTACGCCAAGTACCCAGACAGGTTTAAGAACTTCAATGAGCCAGATCCTAGCTACCACGGTTTGGTTTTTG
>Ga0209768_10003014_pt1 | contig 10259 bp, 13 predicted proteins | sample LauGreSBDMM110SD_3_FD_187564 | JGI IMG/M metagenome (GOLD analysis project Ga0209768, IMG submission 187564) | Freshwater lake microbial communities from Lake Michigan, USA - Sp13.BD.MM110.SD (SPAdes) (version 2) | ecosystem: Environmental > Aquatic > Freshwater > Lake | place: Lake Michigan... | reverse complement strand
ATCCGAAAATCCGTACGTGGCCAAGACCCCCAGCGTGGCGAGAACCAAAAACAGAGACCAACCTGTCAACAAAATCGTTCGCAATTTGGGCGGGAAGTTTTGAGATGAAAACACGCCCCACAACTGCACCATTGAATTGATCCACATCACCACAAAATTGATCTTCAATGCCGAATCAGCATGTCCTGTCGCCAACCACAAAAGGTTCATGCCACAGACCATCAACAGGGCCACGACTGCTTTGGGATAGAAGGGCGCAGGACGGCATGGCCGCAGGGCCGCCCATCCCAGCAGGATGACGAAAGGCACGCGGATGACTTGCCCTAAGTTGCTCATGTGATTGACGGTTTCGGCCGCCAGCATCGGCAACCACTGGGCCAACAGACCGGTGTTGGCGGCGAGCATGAACACCGCCGACGCCTGAAGCCAGCAAAACACGTGCAGCAAAACCGAGCGTTCCAAAAACAGGAAAGCGAGCGACAGCACCAGCACGGCGACACCCAAGGTCAAAGACACCGTCATGCGCGTGATGCGGGCCATGGCCTCGGGTATCACCTCGTCAGATGACACCAAGGCTGTCTGAACCACCCTAACCGTGTCGGTCTGTACTTTTAAAAACGCGGTGACCGGGCTGCTTTTTGGCGCATCGAACGAAAAACAGTACAGGTCATCCGGACAGTTTTTCCATGACTTGACAATACGGTCTCCGCCTTGCTGTGCCACCCATTGCCCATTGTCCTCAACATAAAACGTCAGCTGATCCAAGGAATAGGGCCCCACCCTGAGGACCAAACGCTCCACGGGTGTGGTCTGTGCCGCATCGTCCGCCAATGCATTCGCTTGTATTTGCAGCCGGATCCAGGTTTCGCCCTTCACAAAACCCAGTCGAAGCTCACCTTGATAAGGTTTGAAGTCCAGCAATTGCGCCGCTTCTAGGGTCCGCGTTGGCGCCTCTTCATGGTGGAAAGCGGTGTCGAGCCGAAAGCGTGCTTCGGCCGCATGCACAGACACTTGGCAAAACAATAAAAATAATAAATAAAACAGTCGCTTCATGGTTTTGCCAAATCATAGGAGCTTGCGCTTGATAAAACCGCAACCCTTCGAAAATGCGGTGCATTTGACGCCTGAAGTGAGAGCAGTTGTGAGCTTTCACGGCGTCGATACAACAACAGCTCGGTCCTTTATGAGGATCTGTGCGCTTCAATGAATATTGATGTGAGAACCCACAAGGCACCCGGTTAGATTCCAGCCCATCTTGTGCTTTTTTCATCAGGACTACCCCATGACTTCTTTTCAACAATTGCAAAAACAAAAATCCGAGCTGGATTTGAAAATTGCCCAATCATTGGAAGCGGCCGAAAAAATAGCTGCCGAGTTGGAGCAAGCCCGAATACGTCACGAAGAAATCGAAACAGGCACGGCACAAATCATGGTGCTGATGGACAAGTACAACCTGAGCAAAGAAGATCTTTTCCCAGGTTTGTCATTCTCCAAGCCGGAAGATTCACGGTCGAAAAATTCACCACCGAAAGAATCCAAAACGCTGAGTGAAATGCGCAAGTATTTCAACAACTGATCAGACCCACGGCATCGTTCAGCGCCACGCCGCTGGGCGACAGGCTGCTCCTGGCACTGCTCGTGCATGGGTCATAATTGAGCGCATGCGGTTGGATTTCCTATCCCTCAAAGCCTGTTTCACCTTCAAGACAGAGATGAACGCTGAGGCCAAGATATTCATGTTTGCGCAAAATGAGCGTTTGAACCATCCATAAAATGCCCGCATGAACATAACGGGCGGATGGCATTGGCACTTGCGGGCGTGGCGGTCTCAGGAGCGCTGGGCCCCAGCCTCTTCGCAGATCGCCGATTGGCTGATGTCGCAAGCGATGCCCCGCCAACAACTGGTTTTGATCGGCGCGAGTGCCGGTTGGATGTTGCCCACGGCTTGGTTGGCGCAATTTGAAGAAGTTCATGCTTGGGACATCGACCCTTGGGCCAAGCCGCTTTTTTATGCTCGACATGGCCGGCACCTGAAGCACCAAGTCAAAGCATTGCACCTGCACACGGGCGACGGGTTGGCCCATTTGCCCGAACTGGTGAGCAGCATGCCTGGCGCTTTTTTCTGGTTTGACAATGTGCTGGGGCAATTGCGTTTCACGGGCTTGCCATTGCAAGAGACCGCACACCGATTGGCCCAAATACAGCATCAGATGAAGGGCGTGGCCTGGGGCAGTTTGCACGACCGCATGTCAGGGCCCCGTCGGCATGAACTCCCCTGGCCAAAGCCCAAGTTGGCCCTAGCAGGGTGGGCGATGGAATCCAGTCAAGGACAAGATTGGCTGCGCAGCACGGGGGCTGTGAGCCCTTGGCTCGACCACCTGACAGAGCAGGTCCTGCCACAGGGCACACCCGTGCAATACACCGCTTGGCACTTCAAACCGGGTTACGCGCATTGGCTTGAAATGGGATGGTGTCACCAAACCCTTTGATTCAGAAGGGCGGTTTGATCACTTTGGCACATGTGCCTTTGATGAGGTTGACTTTGCGCCCGTCACTCAAGTTAAGGGATTGAACAAAACTGCCCGTTTTGCGGTCCAACACAAACTCTTCACCGGCGATCATGACGCCAAAGCGCTGAAACATGGCTGAACGGTTAACCTTCAGTTGCGTGCCCGCCAGCTGCAGGGTGCCCGACCGGCTTTCAGATATGGCTATTGTTCCTTGATACCAGCCTGATTTTTTATCGAAATCAATCTGCGCCATGGTGATCCTGGTGGGCTCGTTTTCCTTGATGCCCAAAACCAGTTGACCGTCCAGATCCAGATCCAGTTCACAAATCAGATCCATCACACCCTTGTTGGCACCGGGTACGCTCTCGACCACCACCTCGGGCTCGGGTGGGGCGTCATTCATGAGGTGTACAAGCCCCCAGATGCCGCCCATGACCAAAAGACCAATGGCGATACCGATTGCAGTATTTTTCAACATGGAGAGACCTCTAGAGGGTGTTGGCGTGAACCAAGGCGGGCAGTCGTCATCTTAACGTGCAGTAAAGCCGCATCTCACCGGATCACTGGTTGAGCACCGTGATGCTGACGCGCCGGTTTTGGGGGGCTGCAGGATTGCCAGTGACTTTGGGGTTGGTATCGGCGACGCCTTCGATGCGAGAAAACCGATTGCCATTGATGCCTTGCGACTGCATGAACTGTCGTGTGGCATCAGCCCGTTCTGTCGACAAGCTCCAATTGTTGCGCATGCTGTCGGGTGCGAAACCCAGGCTGTCGGTGTGCCCACGGATGGACAATTTGTTCGGCAGGGGTTTGAGCGATCGGGTGACCTCGGCCATCAGGGCGGCGGCTCTGCTGCTCATCACGGCGCCACCAGAGGCATACATAGCGAAATCAGCCTTGTCCATGACCTCAATGCGCAAGCCATCCTTTTCGCGCGTGATGTTGACTTGATCCTTGATTTTTTCTAACTGTGGATTTTCAGACAACTTCTGTTTGATCTCTTTTTCGACCTTATCGAAATTTTCCTTATCCTGTTTCTGGCTGGGCGTTCCGGTACCGCTTTCATTGCCAGGGTCTTGGTCAGAAGGGCCGTCTTTGTTGTTTTCTTCTTGGGACGAGCCGAAGCTTTCGTCTGGGCCACCTTGGGCTTGCGGCGTCAAACGCTCCAGCATCGCCGTTTGCTTGGCGGTGAAAGGGAAACCTTCTGGGTCGACGATGGACTTGCCACCGAACAAGCCATTGGAGCCAGCCAATTCGCCAAACACGATCTGGCTGTGGGAGGACGGCCTGAAATAGTCGGCCACGCTTTTTCGCTTGTCTTCGTTGGTGGCACCCAAAAGCCACATCAACAAAAAGAAAGCCATCATCGCCGTCATCATGTCGGCTAGGGCGATTTTCCAGGCACCACCGTGAGCACCTGCATGACCGTCCTCGACAATGATTTTGCGAATGATCGGCCGCACGGGCTCGGCAGCAACGGCCTCTTGATCGCTGGCCGCGGGTACTGCATTGCCTTCCTCGGCCATCAGGAACCTCGCATCCCGTCAAAGACTTCGGAGAAGCTCGGTTGGGAGTGGTGAGATATGCAGGCACGGGCTGACTCGATCACCAAGGGTTGTGGATGACCTTTGAGGTTGGCCACCAGCATTTCTCGAATCACGTCGTACACCTGCGAGTCTTCGTTGATGATTTGGGTCAGCCGCCCAGCAAAGGGCTCAAACATGCCGTAGGCCAAAAACACGCCCAGCAACGTCCCCACCAGCGCAGCACCAATCAGCGCACCCAGGACAGGTGGAGGCTGGTCAATCGCACCCATGGTTTTGACCACACCCAACACACAGGCCACGATACCCAGCGCGGGCAAACCACCCGCAATATTGGCCAGCGCACCGGGAGCCATTAAAGCTTCATGGTGGTGAACCTTGATGGCCTTTTTCATCAAATCATCCAGGGCATCAGCGTCCAGCTTGCCCTGCGAGATCACCATCAATCGAAGGGGATCGCAAATCATCTGAACGATCGACTTGTCTTTGGCCAATTTTGGAAACTCTCCAAAAATCGGGCTGGAGTCGGGATTCTCGACATGCGCCTCCAATGCCACGACGCCGTCTTTTTTCATCACATTTTGCAGTTTCCCGATCAAAAGCATCAGGGCCAGGTAATCCGCCTGATGCCACTTGGGGCCCTTGATGCACTGCCCAATACCACCCATGGCGGCTTTGAACACGGGAAAGCTGTTGGCCACCAAAGAAGCGCCAATGGCTGCACCACCGATGATGAGAAGTTCGAACGGTGCGGCTTTTAGGATGGGGCCCATTTTTCCGCCAGCAAGGATGTAACCGCCGAAAACAGCACCAAAAACAACCGCTAAACCGACAAAGAAAAACATGGTGGCCCTTTAAATCTAGACAATGCACCAAATACCGATGCACCAACCCAGCGCCCATTGAAAAAACAAGTCTATCAAATTGCCCAGCAAAATGACAGGCAGACCCAAGTACAGCGACCCCCAAGCCCAACCCGAAATCGTCAAGCGGGCTTTGGGGATGTCATGCCCCAAGATGGCATGTTCTTTGGGTGATGGCGAGCTCATTTTTCCCCTAGCACCGGTATTAGTCGGACTCAAATGAGATATCTTGAGTCGAATTTGAAAAATTTGCCTATTATGACAATATGGATGTGAAATGGGAGCAACTGCCACAAGCCGATTGGGAAGAATTTCATTCGACCCAGCACGGTGCTTTGCAGCAGGCATGGACTTACGGCGAAGCCTTGACTTCATTGGGTGTGACCGTCTCTCGTGCCATGGTCTGGCAAGAAGGCCAACTGGTGGCCGTTGCCCAATTCATGTGCAAACGGGTGCTTGGCTACATCTCTTTGGCCTCGTGCATGCGGGGCCCGATCTTTCATCCCGATCTCAGCCCCGCTGAGCGTGCGGATATTTACAAGCGCTTGCGCCAATCCGTCCCACTGCCCCGCTTGAAAGTGCCCTTGTTTTCCCCCGACCGCACAGGCGAGCAACTCGATCCGGTTGAAACCCGAGGACTCTCACGGGTGATGACCGGTTACTCCACCGTGCTGCTCGATTTGACCCACCCGCTGCCCACATTGAAAGCCCAGCTCGAGGGCAAGTGGCGCAACCGCTTGAACAAAGTGTTGGCCAATGAGAAGCTGCGCATCCATGTGCAACCGAGTCGCAAGCGCTGTGATTGGCTGCTGGGCCAGGAGCTCGCCCAGCGCGAAGCGAAAAAATTCCATGGTCTGCCCACCGATTTTGTTCAAGCCTACATCGCCGCTGCGGTTGACCCTCGTCAGGCTTTTGTGGTGGCCTATGCCGAACTGGGCAAGAACTCCGTGGGCGGCATGCTCTTTCTGATTCATGGCCGCGTTGCCAGTTACCATATGGGCTGGGCTGATGACGAGGGCCGACAGATCAATGCCCACAACGCATTGCTCTGGCAGGCCATGGCTTACTTGCAGGAACAAGGCATCGAGGTGCTCGATCTGGGGGGCGTCAACACCCACGATCTGCCCGGCATCTCTCGCTTCAAACTGGGTACTGGCGGTCAAGCCATCACCCTGGCGGGAACTTATTTTTGAGAACAAACATGACGATGCGAGCATTTTCAATGCGTGCTGTGGTTCGGTGGAGCCTGTGCTGTGCAGGCTTGGCAGGTTGTCTGAGCCCACTGACCGCACAGGCCTGGACCCGCATCGGCGAAACCCCGGAAGTGACGCTCTACGTGGACCGCAGTGCCATCGAGCGGGAAGACAGGGTCCGCCGCGTCTGGGAAATGCAAGACCTCAAAACGCCGGACCCCGAAGGGGTGCGCTCCAGACGCTACCTGAACGAATACGACTGCACCTACAAAATGCACCGCTTGGGGCGGATGAGCAGTTACGCTGGTCCCAAACTGACCGGTGAGAAAGTCGCCGATGTGAAAGACATGGGCTACTGGCGAAAAATCCCACCCAATGGCGTTTTTGTGCTGACCTACATCGCCGTTTGTATCGAATAAGTTTTTTGATGCTTCATCGTTGACGATATTGACCGCCAACGGGCCGTCCATGAACCCAATTTCATGATCTATGTCAATAACTCGGGGCCCTGCTCGGCATAAAGTGAAGGTTCTTTTGATCCGCAACAGGAGACCTTCATGAAAATCTTATTGGCCGTTGACGGCAGCGAATACACCAAAAAAATGCTGGCCTACTTGACCACGCACGACGAACTTTTCAGCACGAAAAACAGCTACACCCTGCTGACCGTGAGCCCTCAACTGCCCCCGCGCGCGCGCGCTGCCGTGGGCAAAGACATCGTCGAGGCTTACCACCTTGACGAAGCGGAAAAAGTGCTCAGCCCGGTGACCAAGTTTTTGCTGCGCCACGGCATCGACGCCAAGACCCTGGCCAAAGTGGGCCATGCGGGCGAAACCATTTCTAAAACCGCCGACAGCGGTAAATTCGACTTGGTGGTGATGGGCTCGCACGGCCACGGCACCTTGGGCAACCTGGTCATGGGCTCGGTCGCTACCCAGGTGCTAGCGAACTGCAAAGTGCCTGTGTTGTTGGTGCGCTGAGCACCAGGCCTTGGCCCATTTCAGCAGAAAAATTCAGCCAAACACTCCATTTTTTACGAACCATAAAGCTGCCTAACTCAGCAAAAAATTGCGCCTTCTGCCCTAGACTTCAAACCTTTGAACAGACGGTCCTCGACATGCGTGTCGAACCGGTGCTGTGAATAAGTCTCATCGGATTTGAAAGGTCTTTATGGATACCGTTGCCCCTCTTTGGTTGTGGGCCACTTTTGTGGCCATTGTGTTGATATCGCTGTTCGTCGATTTTGTGGTGCTCAAAAAGCAAGGCGCGCACGACATCGGCGTCAAGGAGGCGCTCAACTGGTCGCTGATCTGGGTTGCACTGAGCTTTTTGTTCAACGGTTTGTTCTGGTGGGCCATCAAGGACACCACGGGTTCGGTGGAGTTGGCCAACACCAAGTCGCTGGAATTCCTCACGGGTTACCTGATCGAGAAATCATTGGCGGTGGACAACATCTTTGTCTTCCTGATGATCTTCACTTACTTCGCTGTACCGAGCGAGTTCCAAAAGCGCGTGCTGATGATCGGCATCATCGGGGCCATCGTGTTGCGCACCATCATGATTTTGGTGGGTGGTTGGTTGCTGGCCGAGTTTCACTGGGTGCTCTACGTGTTCGGTGCTTTCCTGATCCTCACGGGTGTGAAGATGTGGTGGGCTGCAGGCAAAGAACCTGATCTGGACGACAACCCAGCGCTCAAGCTGCTGCGCAAGCTGCTGCCCGTCAGCAAAAACTACGACGGTGAAAAATTCTGGACCATAGAGAACGGCAAGAAGATCGCCACGCCCTTGTTCATGGTGATCTGCTTGATCGCCTTGACCGACGTGATCTTTGCGGTGGATTCGATCCCAGCGATTTTTGCGATCACCTCGGACCCCTTCATCGTGTTGACCAGCAACGTGTTCGCAATCCTCGGTTTGCGTGCCATGTATTTCTTGCTGGCGGCAGTGGCCAACAAGTTCCACTTGCTCAACTACGGCCTGGCCGTGATCCTAGTGTTCATCGGCACCAAGATGTGCCTGATCGATGTGTTCAAGATCCCGGTGGGCATCTCGCTGGGTGTGGTGGTCGGTATCCTGGCCGTGACCATGTTGTTGAGTGTGCGCTCGTCCAAAGCCTGAACCTGCAGCGGTTCATGCGGCCGCGACGCTGGCCTGCAAGAGCCGCTGCACCAGCGGGTGTTGCACTTTCTTTTCGGTACCGATCGCGTAAAAGTTTTCCTTCACCCCTTCGCAGGGCCCCAGACGCTGCACGTCGTAGTGCGCCAGCAACTCGTCGTGCATCCACTCAGCGGCCGGGAACACCCCCATGCCGCTTTCACCAAAGGTCTTGAGCAAAGCGCTGTCTTCGAACTCACCCACGATGCGCGGGCGGATGCCGTGCTGTTCAAACCAATGGTCCAGTCGGGCGCGCACGGCGGTGTGGCCCGTGGGCAGCAGCACCGGCACCTCGGCCAGGCTGGCCGGGAATTTCTTTTTGGCCGATTTGACCAGCGCTGCGGTGCCGTACCACGACACGGGGGACGTGCCCAGCGCATGGTTGTAGAGCTTGATGTTGGCGTTGCCCGGCGCGGGGCGGTCCGACAGGACCACGTCCAAACGGTGCAGGGCCAAGTCACCCAGCAGCTCGTCAAATTCACCTTCGTGGCACAGCAAACGCAGATGAGGCTCGCCCATCACGGGTTGCATCAGGCGGCGCACCACCAGTTTGGGCAAGCCGTCCGAGATGCCCGCAGCTAGGCGAACGGTGGGCGAACTGACCGCATCGCGCACCAGCGCCGGCAGGTTTTCGCCCAACTGAAAAATCTGGTCGGCTTGTTGCATGGCGGCCAGCCCGGCATCGGTCAGCACCAGGCCGCGACCCGCGGGTTTGAGCAAGGCGTAGCCCAAAGATCGCTCCAGTTCTCGCACTTGGGCGCTCACGGTTTGCACCGCCATGCCCAGCTTGTCGGCCGCACGGGTGATGCCACCCTCCTTGGCCACGACCCAGAAGTAGTACAGGTGCTTGTAGTTGAAGGTGGTGCGCATGGGCAGATTTTTCAAGAATGTTGATCGGCCATTATCTGTTTTTACGGGATCAAAGCTGCTCTTGGAGATGGGTCACTTTTCACCTGCAGCACAGGACACTTTGACGTGGCAAGATCAACCCCTCACGATGGTTGAGGATTTTGTTCATGCGCTCCTTGTTGGCACTGGCCTTCTACACCCAAACCCTGGCCCCCAAACCCGATGGCCACCACAGTGAGGCGGTGTCATACGGGCCGGGCCACGCATGAGTCGGTTGCTCATTCTCGGTGCCACCGGCCTCGTTGGCCAACAGGTGCTGGCGCAAGCCTTGGCGGACCCCAGTGTGGTGCAGGTCGTGGCCCCCACACGGCGGTCGCTGGCACCTCACCCCAAGCTGCTGAACCCCATTGTGGATTTCAAAGCCTTACCACAGGCCGATTGGTGGGCCGCCGATGCGGTGGTGTGCTGCCTGGGCACCACGCTGAAGCTGGCGGGCTCAGCCGCAGCGTTTCGCGAAGTGGACCATGCCCATGTGCTGTCCGCTGCGCGCCTGGCCCGCGCGGCGGGCACGCCGACCTTTGCCTTGAACTCATCGCTGGGCGCAAAGGCAGGCAGTGGCAACCTGTATTTGCGCACCAAGGGCGAGACGGAAGACGACCTGTTCGCTTTGGGCTTTGCCTCGCTGACGCTGGTGCGGCCGTCCTTGTTGGACGGCGGTCCTCGGCCCGACACCAGGCCGGGCGAGGCGGTGGGCCTTTTTTTGTTTCGGCTGGCTCGGCCCCTCATTCCGGCGCGTTACCGCGCTGTGCGCACCGAGGCCGTGGCGCGTGCCTTGCTGCAGGCTGCCCGACAGGCCAAGCCAGGCCGCTGGTGTGTTGAAAACGCCGAGATTTCAGCGAGATGACCGTCGCCGGCCGGCAGACTCGCAACTGCGAGTGCTGCGCTGCCTCCCTAGGGGGTGCTTTCGCCTTGGGTCATGCCTGGCGCAGATGCCAGGCCTTGGGTCTGGTAAAAGTCTGGATGCCGTAGGTAGACAGGGTCAGGCCAACGCCGGAATCACCGTAGCCGCTCCATGGAAGGCGCGGACTGACGCGGTCGCAGCAGTTCCAATACACGGTGCCGGCCCTGATCTGCGCCAGTAGGGTG
>Ga0209768_10003010_pt1 | contig 10265 bp, 8 predicted proteins | sample LauGreSBDMM110SD_3_FD_187564 | JGI IMG/M metagenome (GOLD analysis project Ga0209768, IMG submission 187564) | Freshwater lake microbial communities from Lake Michigan, USA - Sp13.BD.MM110.SD (SPAdes) (version 2) | ecosystem: Environmental > Aquatic > Freshwater > Lake | place: Lake Michigan... | reverse complement strand
GCAAGCGGCGGCCATCAGCAAGAACATACTCATCTGTTTGGTGGCGCATCTTGGAGTTCTTCTTCTTAGCGTTCTGTTCTAGCCAAGCCACATCAATTTCGATATCGAAATGGCCAGAGTTAGCCATTATTGCGCCATCTTTCATTACGGCGAAATGTTCATCACGCAGTACATCGCGGTTACCTGTAACGGTTATGAAAACATCGCCAACTTTGGCAGCATCGAGCATTGGCATAACGCGGAATCCTTGCATCATTGCATCAAGGGCCTTTGTTGGATCGATTTCAGTAACCACTACATCCGCGCCCATACCTTTAGCACGTTCTGCAACACCTTTACCGCAGTAACCAAATCCTGCTACGACGACGATGCGTCCGGCAAGAAGAAAGTTGGTCGCACGGAAGACAGCGTCGAGGGTTGATTGACCTGTTCCGTAACGGTTGTCGAACATGTGCTTGGTATCGGTGTCATTAACAGCAATCATTGGGAATGTAAGTGCGCCATCTTTAGCCATTTGGTTAAGACGGATTACGCCTGTTGTGGTCTCTTCGCAACCACCTGCGATATTTGGAAGAAGTTCTTTACGAGTTGTGTGAAGAGTATTTACCAGATCGCAACCATCATCAAATACTTGGTGAGGTTCGATATCTAGCGCAGCGTTGATATGTGAGTAATAACCATCACGATCTACTGCGTTGCGCGCGAATACTGAGATTCCATATTCATGAACCAGCGCTGCTGCTGTGTCATCTTGTGTTGACAAAGGATTTGAAGCACAGAGTGCGATTTCTGCGCCTCCTGCTTTCAAGACGCGCATGAGATTCGCTGTCTCTGTGGTGACGTGCATACAAGCAGCGATTCTTACTCCGGTAAATGGCTGTGACTTCTCGAAGCGTTCGCGGATCTGCGCAAGTACGGGCATATTACGTTCTGCCCATTCAATCTTCTTGCGACCTTCGGCTGCGAGTGATGCATCAGCGATGTCGTGACGTGGCAGTGTTGATGTAACTGGTGAATTCATAGTGTTCTCCTTAGTTGGTAATAAATAACAGTTGATTGGACTGTGCTTACCTAAGGCGTAGGGCTCTACTTTGCTAGGCGGCTCTGTGCATAGGTTAGCGCCCGCGGACCCTTACTGGCTATTTAGACGCTAGCCACGGATTGTGGCGAGCACCTCATCTCGAATCTTCTCCATGCGCGCTTGCGTCTTAGCTTCTACATTTAATCTCAAGAGCGGCTCAGTGTTTGAAGCGCGGACGTTAAACCACCAAGTGTCACCATTAACGGTTAAGCCATCTAGGTGATCCACCTCATTACCAGCGCTTGCACCAAATTTCGCTTCAATCTCTTCCATCGCACTTTGCGCATTTTCAACTTGTGAATTGATTTCACCGCTAGATATATAACGGCTATACGGTTTCAGTAATTTGGAGAGTGGGGTCTTTACTTCACCTAGCGCTGCAATTGCATGCAGGGCCGCTAGCATTCCAGAATCAGCGCGCCAGAAGTCACGGAAATAGAAATGTCCCGAGTGCTCACCACCAAATACCGCACCTGTTTCTGCCATCAATTTCTTTATATATGAATGACCAACTCTTGAGCGGATCGCTTTGCCACCGTTCTCTTCTACGATTTCCACAACAGCGCGCGAAGAAATTAAGTTATAAATAATATTAGCGCCAGGGGTTTTCTTTAACTCACGATCTGCAATTAGCGCTGTGAGGGTAGAAGGATTAACTAGATCGCCATTCTCATCAACCAAGAAACAACGATCAGCATCGCCATCAAAAGCAAGTCCAATATCAGCGCCATTCTTCTTGACCGCTTTCTGAAGATCCTTCAAATTTTTAGCATCAATTGGATTTGCTTCGTGATTGGGGAAAGTTCCATCTAATTCAAAAAACAATGGAATAACTTCGCAATTTAATCGAGCAAAAACCGCCGGGGCGGTATGCCCAGCCATTCCATTTCCGGCATCGATTACGATTTTTAGCGGGCGGATTCCAGATAATTCTACGAGGGTTAACAAGTGATCAACATAGGCAGTCAACAGATCTTCATTGCTCTCTTTGCCTACGCTTCTAAAGTCAATCGGTGAGCCTTCAGCTACGTATCTCTCAATAATTAATAGCCCAGATTCTTTACCGATTGGTCTGGCACCACTTAAACATAACTTTATGCCGTTGTATTCCGCTGGGTTATGGCTAGCTGTAAACATTGCCCCAGGAAAATCTAACTTTCCGGCTGCAAAGTAAAGAAGGTCGGTGGAGGCTAAGCCGATACGAACTACATTGAATCCTTGCGAGGTTACGCCTGCGGAAAAAGCATCGGCAAATACTGGAGATGAAGGACGCATATCTTCACCGATTACAACTGTTCCGGGCTCGCGTTCTTGTTGCAGAAAACGCGCGAATGCAACTCCTGTGGCAAAACAAAAATCAGCAGTGATTTCTACATCCACTAAACCGCGAATGTCATACGCTTTAAATATTGAAATCATCAACTTCTCTCTTTAGCCAGCCAAAACACTGATCCAGAATAAGTTTAAGACGGAACCGCCCGCAAGTGGCCGCGGCGACCAATCTGTCCATCCTGGTTATTCAAATTATTGAGTGTGTTTTCTGCGCTGGAATCAGTTGAAGATATATTCAAATTTGCTACTTCACGCACAGCATCGGCGATAGCCATCAAATCGTCATCACTCGGACCGATATCTGTTAGTGAGCTTTCTTCTTTAATAACGCTCCAGCCGTTGGGAACCGTTAGGCGCTTGCCATGTGTTTCACATAAATCATATGAATGAGGCTCTGAAAAAGTTGCTAAAGGACCAAGCACTGCGGTTGAGTCGGCGTAAATATAAGTTAGCGTCATAGAAGCCAGGCTTCTGCAACTAACTCGCGAACAGCTACGCCCTGTTCTAGCCAACTTACTCATGAGCATAAGGCTAGTGGGGTTAAGGGTAAAAACTGGGATTGTCAGGGAGTTAAGACGCGAATATTTGAAAGGGGCACAGAAGATTTAGTTAGAACACTTCCTGGCGCTAGAGGGAAATATCCATAACCGCTCTTGCTAGCGATCAAGCCAGCGCCATAAATTCCCTTCTGTACATTTGCAAATGTGATTGACCGAACTCCATCCGGAATTTTAACAGTTGCGATTTCATCGCCTCTAACTTTGAGTACTTTTCGCTTACCTTTATCAAGTAATAACTCAATATCAATGCTAATTACTCCCCCAATAAAAACTAGCTGCGGCGCTAGACCAGAGGCGGCCATGGATATTGGAGTTAATTCTGGAACTGAAGTACTCCAAATGAAGTCAGTTTTATTCTCAGAATAAGTCGGTGAATATACCGATGCAACTAGTGGCTCATCTGAGGAAATATGTAAACCAAATTTGCTCGCGGGAAGGTTTGGATTAAGCGGCAACGATACGACCGATCCAGCTTTAACTACCTTATTTTCAAAACCGGATGGAATAAAACTTCCGTCAGTTGATATAACTTTAACGCTCACGCGGGCATCGAGTTCACCGGGCACCAATAAACGTAATGTGTGCGAAAGGTCTTCGCTCTTATTGCCGACTTTGCGCACAGTGTGCGGCACGGCAGGAATAAATATTTCTTTATTAGCTTTTGAGGAGAAGTTAACAATATCTCCGCCGAGTGCCTTTAATCCTCTTCCACGCTCATCCAGCAAATAGCTTGTAACGCGGCCAGACCTGGTCAGCGCACGAATGACAATTTCACGCGATCCCGGCGCTAACGCATCCAAACCTATCTCGCGAAACGCGTTTGCCGCCAAAGTAATTGGTTTAGTTTGTTGCGCTCCAATTTCATTCCATATTTGTAAATCTACAACTGCCGAGCTAAGGCCGCTATTTACAATTAACACTTTTCCTTTACTGGTTACATCAGCGGTACCGCCGACAAACCATTGTTCGTTTTGCAGCGATGAACAAATAGTCGCGCCAGCCCAAATCCCTTTCCGTATTTGCCAAACGATTGGTGTGGAACCTTGCGATTCAACTATTACGGGAGCCTTAATTTGGTTATATCTAAGAGTCTGCGAAGGAACGAAGGAAAGAGACTTAGTCCCGGTCTTGCGCAATGGCGTTTTACTCGAAGGAAGGGAAATAGCCGTTGTCATATTCAGTGGAGTCGGAGGACATGCAACTGCAGGAAAATTTGTTGAATACTCACTCTTGGAAAGGCCGACATTTAACCCGTTTGCCGCTAAAACTACTGCTACTGCAGAAGCAAAAATCAATGTGGGGCGTTGAAATCTCATGCCAACTCCGCATCTTCAATTTCGCGTCGACGGCGACCTGCAGGTAGAGCGAGCACCATAACGGTGACTAACACAATTGTTTGAAATGAAATCCAAGCACGACGAGAAGTTCCGTCGTAAATCAGAGTTACTGTTCCTGGCTCGGTTACTGTAAATACCGGCATGCCAACCGCACTTCGTTTGCGTTCTAAACGAGAGCCATCCTGCATCGCTCTCCAGCCTTGACTGTAGTTTTCGGTCAGGGTTAATTCACCCGGTTCATTCACGGTAATTCCTAATTTGCCTTGCTGAACAACAGAACTTTTACCAGAGGCATTGGTGAAGAGGATCGATCCAGTGTTTACTGAAATTTTCCAGACAATTCCTGCATTTGTAGAAGAGGCTCTGGAAAATCCACCTAAGCCGTCAATTACGCGTGCAATATTTTCATCAACTGGACTCTTCAAGAAAAGAAATTTAATGCCGTGAGCAGCAAATGTTGTGCTCGCAGTCAAGCCTGTGCCATCGACTAACTCCTGCACCGCTGCAGATATCTGTTCTCTATCCGCTGGTGCCATATCCGGTTGTGCCAGAGTTGCATCTCCACCTCGCGCTAGATAGTAATTTAAAGTTACTTCTTCACCAGTTGCGCGTGGGCGAATAACCATGGTTTTGGCATCCCCTTCAACGGCAAGAAATGCAGGCAGCACAACACTTTTGCCCGTTTGCAAAGGTGAATTAGCACCGCTACTTACCATCCAAGAAATTGATGTGATGGCATATAAAGCGGTAATAACCAGAAGTATTCCGGCCGAAATATGACGGAAATTTATATTTGTTGCAATAAGTCTCTCGCGCAACTTATCGAGCATGATTACCGATGCTGCTATTGCCGCAATTGTTGTGAGCGATAGAAGTGACCCGGCATAGATTGGAGTTGCGATAGCAGTTCCGTGACCCGTTATCGATACCGTGCTCAATAAAACCGCGGCGAGTAGCGAGATAAACCCGAGTTCTGCCACAAAACGAGCTTTAGTTGAAGAGAACAATGAAATTCCCAGCACAAGTGTTAAGGGGCTGATGATAAATATTGGCAACGAACCAGGTCCTCCCGGGTTCCCCATTAAGGCAAAGTTCGGACCTCCCCCCGAAAGTAAAAATCCAGAATCAATAAAGAAACGTTTGGGCTCAACTAACAACTCAAAACTCCAAGGAGCGCAGATTAAAAGGGGAGTAATTACTAGTGCCAGACGCCGGTACAGCCGATTATTAAAGAGTTCGGTATTTATCCCGCGCTCACTTGCAGAGTAGTCACGGTAAATTGCAAATCCATTAATTAAGAAGATGACGATTAACAAGATTGGTGAGAAAGCGAAAAGTACAGAACCCAGGAGCGAGAGTGCAAAGATGCGCCGCCAAGTAAATTGATCAATTGCAAATATTCCTTGAGAAGCGCTAATAAAGAGCGGCAATAAAATTAGAACCATAACTGTGCTCAAACGACCCGAATTCACAGCAGAGATAGCAACTGGAGAGATTGCATAAAGCAATGATGCTCCTACGGTTAGCCAACGATTATTTGTAAGTTGGCGTAGAAGTAAATATCCCGATCCTGCAATAAAAAGTGGGGCTAATATAAAGAGAATTGCAACGAATAGTTTCAAGCTTCCGAAAAATGGGGTTGCCAGAACCGCAACTATGGCTAACCAGGTGGGTGCTGCCGCAGATGTTCCCATCCCAATGGAGTGCCACCCGCTGAAATATGTGTTCCAAATATCGCTAACTCCTGCAGGCTGTTCGGGTAGTGCGCCTCCAAATATCGAACCAAAACGATTACGAGACCAAATTAGAGTCAAGATAAAAAGAGATAAAGGTAAAGCAACCAGTGGACGTTTGATGAGTGAAAACCAATTGCGACTTGAAGCCGGTGTTAACAAGTCTTCTTCATCTAAATTCTCATCCAAAATTGAAATGTCGCGAACCTCGCTAATTTCATCGGGAAAGAGTTGAGAACGTATCCACTCTGCTGATCTGGATAAGGATTGGCGAATCTGTGACCAACGAGAAGGGATGAACTTAAGTGCAATTCCAGCGGGTACTAATCGCTGAGATCGTCTTACTTTCCGAGCTTCAAATAGTTCTCCGGGATGGATAAATAAGGTTCCAACCGCCAAGATCTCATCGCTGGCATAGCCAGGCAGCTTTGCAAATAGAAATCCAATTGCACGGAAAATAGAACCAGTCAGAAGTTGCACGGTTAGAAGAGGTAAACGCCACCACGAAGAATTAGATAAGAGAACGTAAGCGGCATTTCGCCGATCTAGCAAAAGTGGGCGATGCAAGAAAGCTTCTGCGACATCGACAGTTCGTCGCTCGTTTGCGGATGCTTCCGCGTGAAATGCGACAGCGCTAGATACTGCGATTGCGGCATAGCCAGCGGAGTGCAGACGCCATCCAAAATCTACATCGTCGCGAAAGAGATCAAGATTGGGATCGAATCCACCTAGTTGCTCGAAAATATCTCGGCGGATAAGTGCGCCAGCTGTGCTAACCGCGAGAACTTCGTGAACACCATCTCTTTGTCCTTGGTCATATTCAGCTGGTTCAAGACCAGTCCAGCGATTTCCATTCGCTGCAATACTGATTCCAATTTCTAATAGATGTGTACGGTCATGCCAACCTAAAAGTTTAGGACCTGCCATTGCTATATTCGGACGAGACTTTACCTCCGCGATTAAATTCTCTAAAGCTTTGCGATGTACTGATAAATCATCGTGAATAATCCATAGCCATTCGCTTTCCGGATTTGTTATCGCTGGCAGAGTTGAAACAGCGTGGAAGATTGCTTCACCAAAACCTGTTTCGCGATCCATTGGTAAAACTGGTATTCGCGCGCCCTTAACCAATTTTGCAGATGAATCAAGTGATCCAGTATCGACTGCAACTATCTGATCAATCTGATGAGTTTGGGAAGTAAGTGATACAACAACTTCCGGCAGCCAAGTTGCTCCGTCATGAAGTACAAGAATCGCGGTGACGCGATGTGAACTCATGAGAGTTACGCTGGGCGGCGCTTCAAACGGCGGCGCTCACGTTCGGAGAGTCCACCCCAGATACCAAAGCGCTCATCGTGTGCGAGCGCATATTCCAAACATTCTTGGCGTACATCACAAGAAAGACAGACTCGCTTTGCTTCACGAGTTGAGCCGCCCTTTTCAGGAAAGAATGCTTCTGGATCTGTTTGCGCGCAGAGTGCGCGCTCTTGCCAGGAGAGTTCAATATTCTCTCCATTTGCTAATTTGATTGATGGTCCAGCAGTAGGGGCTGTTGGATTGCCAGTAGGTGTAGCTTCTGGACGAATCGGCATCGACTAATCTCCTCAAGACCTTCGTTGGCTACGTCCTTCATGAACGTAACTTCTCTAGAACGAATTACACGCTTGTAATCCCTTTTAGTCAAGTCCAAGGCCTAGGTTGATACCTGAAAATCACGCTCAAATTCGCAGATTTATCGACTTATTGGGCTGAAATGGGCAGATTTTCTGTCAACGAAATGTATTTTCCTAAAATTTTTGAGCCATCGGCGATCTGTGAATGATGGAGAATAAATGAATCGGTAATCGTTGCGTTATCGCCAATCTTCACCCCGTCTCCGATAATCGAATTATTAATTGTGCAGTTAGCGCCGATCGTTGATCCCTGGCCTATAGAAGTGCCTCCAGAAATCGATGAGTGCTCACCAATTTTACTTCCCGGGCCGGCGAGAAATCCTTCACCGACGATATCGCGGGAGCCCTGAAAGAGAGCGGCGGGGGTGCCAATGTCGAGCCAATAGGACTGCTCGTTATAGCCATAAACCGGTCGACCACTTTTAACTAATTTAGGGAAAGTCTCTCGCTCTATGCTGACAACTTTGCCTTCGGGAATCTGTGAAATCACAGATGCGTTAAAAATGTAGCACCCTGCATTTATCGCATTAGTTACGGGATTCTCCATCTTCTCCAGAAAATCAATGACTCTTCCATTTGAATCAGTTGGGACACAACCAAAGGCTCGTGCATCGGCAACTTCAATTAAATGAAGTGTGGCATCTGAATTATTCGCTCTGTGAAAATCGAGCTGCGCTGAAATATTGTGGCCACTTAAAACATCGCCATTAAAAATCACAAATTCTTCACCTGAGTCGGCGAAGTCAACTAGGGCTGCTGCATTTCGAATAGCCCCACCTGTTCCAAGCGGTTCACTTTCTACTGCATAATGTAATTTCATTCCCCACTTAGAACCATCGCCAAAATATGGTGTAAATACCTCAGAAAGATATGAAGTAGCCAAGATAACGGTGTTGATGCCTGCCTTTTTAGCAGCGAGTAATTGTCGCTCCGTCACCGGTAAACCACCGACGGGCAACATAGGTTTAGGTGTCTGGTTCGTGAGCGGTTTTAATCGCGTACCGAATCCACCAACTAGCAAGATTCCAATGGCCACTATTTCATCGCCTGTCGGATTCGGGCTGCTGCATCTGCGATTTGCGCATCTGTAGCGGTCATCGCGACGCGAATATGTGAAGCGCCAAGGGGGCCATAGAAAATTCCGGGGGTGGCCAGAATTCCAAGGTTGGCCAGCCAATCCACCGATTTCCAAGAATCTTCAGATCGCGTGCACCAGATATAAAGCCCTGCAGCAGAATCTTGGATTTGGAAACCCGCTTCTTGTAAAGCCGGAGCAAGGGTTGCGCGGCGCGAGTTATATCGCGCACGCTGTTCTTCTACATGTCTTTCATCGCTAAGTGCTGCAACCATAGAATTTTGAATTGGAAGCGGAACCATCATTCCAGCATGTTTTCTAACTTCGCGTATTTTTGCGATTAGTTTTGAGTCTCCGATGAGGAAGGCTCCCCGATATCCGGCCATTGACGAGCGCTTCGATAAAGAATGCACAACTAAAATATTTGAGTTATCACCATCGGTGTATTTAAGAAGCGAAGCTGGAACTGTTGTATCACCAAAATCGATGTAACACTCATCGCAAACCAGCACTGCGTTATTGCTTCGCACCCACTGAACCGCCGCGCGTAGTTCAGCTTCGGAATGGACGCGACCAGTTGGATTTGCAGGGGTGTTTATCCAAGCAAAATCAGCGCTCGGCCAAGTTTTTGCATCTACTCCGACTGCAATGGGTTGCGATTGCGCCAGCAGTGCACCTACAAGATATGTTGGGTAAGCCACTTCCGGATAGATAACTTGTTTGCTCTCTAAGACTGTTGGCAACCATGCCACCAACTCTTTAGAGCCGATAACGGGAAGGACATCAAAATCTCCGGAAGCGCCTAGATGATTGATTGCCCAATTTCGAATTGATGTTTGTAATTCTTTTGTACCTGCGGTAACTGGATATCGAGGTGAATCAGCACTTGCTCGCAGCGCACTCTGGATCAAATCCGGTGTTGCGTCAACGGGAGTTCCTTGTGAAAGATCGATAATCCCAGATGAATGCGCGCGGGCTTTATCTGCATATGGTGCAAGCGCATCCCACGGAAAATCCGGCAGTGGTTTGCGCATTTTCTAAGGTGGGAAAGGCTTGTAAATTTATTCTTTAGGTGGAAGCGCTGCGACTGTTGGATGATCGCTATTTGTTAATCCAACTTTTGCCGCACCACCAGGTGAGCCAAGTTCGACGAAGAATTCAGTGTTTATCTTTGATGCGTCTTTCCATTGCGATGGAATGTCATCCTCGTAATAAATCGCTTCTACAGGACAGACTGGTTCGCAAGCTCCACAGTCGACGCATTCATCGGGCTGAATGTAGAGCGCTCGCCCTCCTTCGTAGATGCAGTCAACTGGGCACTCTTCGATGCAAGATTTATCCTTTACATCAACGCATGGTTGGGCGATTACATAGGTCATGAACTAACCTCCAGGTTTAATGTCGATCGAAAGGCGCACCTTACGATGGAACATATTCTAACCATGCGCAGGCGCCGTAGCGCGATTAAAGTATC
>Ga0209768_10003007_pt1 | contig 10270 bp, 8 predicted proteins | sample LauGreSBDMM110SD_3_FD_187564 | JGI IMG/M metagenome (GOLD analysis project Ga0209768, IMG submission 187564) | Freshwater lake microbial communities from Lake Michigan, USA - Sp13.BD.MM110.SD (SPAdes) (version 2) | ecosystem: Environmental > Aquatic > Freshwater > Lake | place: Lake Michigan... | reverse complement strand
ACGCGTTATGCGATGAGCCCGACGCAGCGCGCGCAGGCCGAGGGAAGTGAGCGCTGACAAAGCGCTTATGGCCTCTACTTGGACGGCCGCTTTAAAACCGTTCGTGCGAGGCCAGGTAACGCCACTGACCCACGGGTAAATGCCCCAGGTTAACGTGACCAATGCGCACCCGTTTGAGACCGGTCACAAACAAACCCACCTGCTCACACATGCGCCGGATCTGCCGCTTCTTGCCCTCTCGGAGCACAAAGCGCAACTGCTCCGGGTTTTGCCATGACACCTGAGCCGGCTTGAGCGCCACGCCATCCAAGCTCAGCCCGTTGCACAGGCGTTGGAGCTGCTCGGGCGGAAACGCAGCCTGCAAATTCACCGTTTCAGTGCCGTAGCTCACGCGCACCAGGTACTCTTTTTCAACTTCAGAGCCTTCGCCAATGAGTTGTCGCGCCACGCGGCCGTCCTGGGTCAGCACCAGCAGACCGATAGAGTCAATGTCCAGGCGGCCGGCCGGTGCCAGACCGCGCAGTTGTTCATGGCCCCAGCGCATGCGGCTGTTGCATTCACGCCAGCGGTTTTGCGGCTGCACCAGCACCACCGCAGGCTCGTGCCCGTCCTCGGCCTGGCCGCTGACGTAACCGACCGGCTTGTTGATCAAAATAGTGACCTGTTGGCGCTGCTGATGCTCGGCCTGCTGCGCCACCTCGATGCGGTCCGCCGGCGAGACGGGCTGTCCCATCTCGGCCGGCTTGCCGTTGACGCGCACCCAGCCCCGCTCGATCCAATCGTCGGCCTCACGGCGCGAGCACATACCCAGCTCGGCCATGCGCTTGTTCAGCCGCACTGTGCTGCCGGTGGAGGCCGGGTTGCTGGCGGTGTCGGCTCGAGGTATGCGAACTGCTGCTTGGCTAGCGGGCGTTTTAGGGGGCACGGGGGGCTGGGTCATGGTGTGGTTAAAAGGTAGTGGTGTAAGCGACGGGGCGCAACTGACAAATGTAGACGAGCAAGGAATTCAGCTTGCCGCTCGATCAGTGCTGGCAAACACATTGGCACGCAGAGCGGCCAAGTCCAGCACACGCAAACCGCCGTACTCAACACGAATGATGCCCTGCGCATGCAGGCTGCTCAAAGCCTCGTTAACCCGCTGGCGCGAGAGGCCAACCAAGTAAGCCAATTCCTGCTGTGTAATGCGCAAAATCTCACCCACGCCAGGGTAAAGCACCGGGTTGAACAAGGCCGCCAGGCTGCGCGCTACGCGCAGATCGGGGTTGGTCATGCGGTCAATCTCGCGCGCCGCAATGAATTGGCCCAGCCGCTCATTGATCTGGTTCATCACAAAACGGTTAAAGCCAATAGAGTGGTCCAGTAGCCAATGAAAAGTCTCCAGCGGCAGACCTGCCACCACGCTGTTGCGCAGGGCCTGGATGTTGTAGCGGTAAGGCTCCCGCTTCAGAGCAGTGCCTTCACCAAACCAGCCGCCGGGCGGCACGCCCGTGAAGGTCATGGTCATGCCCTGGGCGTTGTCGGCGCTCATTTTCAGCAGGCCCTCGACCACACCGAACCAGTAGGTCACAGGCCGGCCAATACGACAAACAAAGTCACCAGACTGCGCATCACCCACCAACAACTCAGCGACGGCACGCTCCCGCTCGGCCGGCTGCAAATGCGCCAGCCATGGAATGTCTTGCAACTCCAGCGCAGTGGGGCGCCGCCGCCGCTGGTGCAGTGGCAAATCATGGGACGAGGCCGACAGAGGCAGCATGAAAAACTTTCAATAAGCTTGATCTTGAAGGCAAAAAACCACCCGGCAATTGCCTGCAAAGTGCCGTAAAAGCGCAATTGCAGGGCAAATCCGGCGAAAGTACGGGAAAGTCCGATGAGGAGCGACCCTTGAATTGTCGTCCAAACGACAACTTAGCGTCAAACACAAGCCTACTATACGAAACTAGACAGTGCAGAAAGAGACCGCAATGCAAACTACGTTTCCCCGGCTGCTCATGAAACACGCCGCCGAGCGCCCGCAGGCGCCAGCCATGCGCGAAAAGGAATACGGCATCTGGCAAGCGCACAGCTGGTCCAGCATGGCCATGCTGGTCGAACACATTACCTGCGGCCTGCACCTGGCCGGTCTGACGCGCAATGCACACATGGTGGTGATCGGCGCTAACCGTCCCCGGCTGTATGCCACCATGCTGGCGGCGCAGTCGCTGGGCGCCATTCCGATTCCGCTTTACCAGGACGCTGTCGGCGCCGAATGCGTTTTCCCCATCACCAACGCCGATGTGCGCCTGGCCATGGTCGAAGACCAGGAGCAAGTGGACAAACTGCTCGAAATTCGCGACCGCTGCCCGGACCTGGGTACCCTGATCTATGACAACCCACGCGGTCTGCGCAGCTATGCAGAGCCGGGCCTGCGCTCACTGGACGCATTGATTGAGGCAGGGCGCAGCTTTGCGCAAAGCCAGCCCGGCTTTTTTGCTGCGCAGCTTGCCCTCGGCCAGCCCGAGGACGTGGCCGCCATGTTTTTCACCTCGGGCACCACCGGCAACCCCAAGGGGGTGGTGCACACGCACAGCACACTGATAGACCGCGCACAAGCCGGCGCCGAATTTGACAAACTCAGCGCCCAAGAAGAAGTGCTGGCGTACCTGCCGCCGGCCTGGATCGGGCAGAACATCTTCAGCTACGCCCAGTGGTTGTGCTGCGGCTACGTGGTGAACTGCCCAGAAGAAGTCAGCACTGTGACCATCGACCTGAAAGAGGTCGGGCCAACCTATTACTTTGCACCGCCGCGCGTTTTTGAAGGTCTGCTGACCAGCGTGATGATCCGCATGGAAGACGCCGGCCGCCTCAAGCGCAGCCTGTTCAGCTTCTTCATGGATGTGGCCAAACGCGTAGGCCCTGAGCGCATGAACGGCCAGCCTGTAGGCGTGCTGCAAAACCTGTTGTACCTGATGGGCGACCTGCTTGTCTACGGACCGCTGCGCAACAACCTGGGCTTTTCGCGTGTGCGTGTGGCCTACACCGCCGGTGAAGCCATCGGCCCCGACCTCTTTACCTTTTACCGCTCCATCGGCATCAACCTCAAGCAGCTTTACGGTTCAACAGAGACCGCCGTCTTCGTCTGCCTCCAGCCCGACGACCAGGCTAGAGCCGACACCGTGGGCGTGCCGATTCGCGGCGTGGAGATCAAAGTGGCCGACAACGGCGAGATCCTCGTCAAGTCGGCGGGGCTCTTGAAGGAATACTACAAAAATCCCGCTGCCACGGCCGAAGTGCTGACCGCTGACGGCTGGTACCACACCAGCGACGCCGGCTTCATCGACAGCCAGGGCCACCTGAAGATCATTGACCGCGTCAAAGACGTGGGCCGCATTCAGGGCGGCGCCAATGACGGCGCCATGTTTGCGCCCAAGTACGTGGAAAACAAACTCAAGTTCTTCCCCTTCATCAAAGAAGCCGTGGCTTACGGCGATGGCCGCGAAAAGGTCTGCGTGATGCTCAATATCGACTTTGACGCTGTGGGCAACTGGGCAGAACGCCGTAACCTACCCTACGCCGGCTACACCGACCTGGCGCAAAAGACCGAGGTCTACCAGCTCATCAAGGAATGTATTGAAAAAGTCAATGCCGACCTCAGCGCAGATGCGCTGCTGGCCGGCTCGCAGGTCAGCCGCTTTCTGGTGCTGCACAAAGAGCTTGACGCTGACGACGGGGAGCTCACCCGAACCAACAAGGTGCGGCGTGGCTTCATCGCAGACAAGTACCTGCCACTTATTGATGCGCTCTACTTGGGCAAGACCGCGCAGTTCATCGAAACGGTGGTGAAGTTTGAAGACGGTCGCAGCGGCAGCGTCAGCGCCACGCTCAAGATAGAAGACGCCAACACCTTTGCAGCCGTCAAAGCCGCCGCCTGACCCTGAAACGAGCAAGTGAACACCATGGCAGTGAAAAAAATCGGTGAAGTTATTTTGGAGGTGAATAACATCTCCTTGAGTTTTGGTGGCATCAAAGCACTGTCTGACATCTCATTCAATGTCAAAGAGCACGAGATCCGCGCCATCATCGGCCCGAACGGTGCCGGCAAAAGCTCCCTGCTCAATTGCATCAACGGTGTCTACACACCGCAGCAAGGCGCCATCACCTTTCGCGGCCAGACCTTCACGCACATGAACAGCCACCAGGTGGCCGTCATGGGCGTGGCGCGCACCTTCCAAAACCTAGCCTTGTTTAAAGGTATGAGCGTGCTCGACAACATCATGTCGGGCCGCAATTTGAAAATCAAAAGTAATTTGTTGATGCAGGCAATTCGCATCGGCCCTGCTGAAAAAGAAGAGTTCATGCACCGCGAGGCGGTCGAAAAAATCATCGACTTTCTGGAAATCCAGGCTTACCGCAAAACGCCTGTCGGCCAATTACCTTACGGCCTGCAAAAACGCGTGGACTTAGGGCGCGCCCTGGCCATGGAGCCGCAGGTGCTGCTGCTCGATGAGCCCATGGCCGGCATGAACGTTGAAGAAAAACAGGACATGTGCCGCTTTGTGCTGGATGTGAACGACGAGTTTGGCACGACGGTGGTTTTGATTGAGCACGACATGGGCGTGGTGATGGACATTTCTGACCGCGTGGTGGTGCTCGACTACGGCAAGAAGATCGGCGACGGCACACCCGAAGAAGTTCGTAACAACGAAGAGGTGATCAGCGCCTACCTCGGCACCTCGCACTGACATTTGAGACGACACAGCAGCGCCAACGGATTGGAAACGACATGGGATTTTTTCTAGAAACTTTGATTAGCGGCTTGATGGCCGGCATGTTGTACTCGCTGGTGGCCCTGGGCTTTGTGCTCATCTTCAAAGCCTCCGGGGTATTTAATTTTGCCCAAGGCGCAATGGTGCTTTTTGCTGCCCTGGCCATGGCCCGGTTTGCCGAGTGGATCCCCTCTTGGACGGGTTTGGACAACTTGCTACTGGCCAACTTGATCGCCTTTGTCTTGGCCGGTATGGTGATGTTTGCGGTGGCCTGGTTTATTGAGTACCTGGTGTTGCGCCACTTAGTCAATCAAGAAGGTGCCACCTTGTTGATGGCAACCTTGGGCATAACTTACTTTTTGGACGGTTTGGGCCAAACTATATTCGGCTCCGATATTTACAAGATCGACATTGGCATGCCCAAAGAACCCATGATGCTGTTTGACACGGTGTTCGAAGGCGGCCTCTTGGTCAGCCAAGAGGATCTGATAGCAGCGGGCATTTCAGCCGCCTTGGTGGCGTTGCTGACTTTGTTTTTCCAAAAAACCTCCACTGGTCGTGCCCTGCGTGCGGTTGCCGATGACCACCAGGCCGCACAGTCGATCGGCATCCCACTCAACCGCATTTGGGTCATTGTGTGGTGCGTGGCTGGGGTGGTGGCCTTGGTCGCTGGCATGATTTGGGGTAGTAAGTTGGGCGTGCAGTTTTCCCTTTCGGCGGTGGCCTTGCGGGCGTTACCGGTGGTGATTTTGGGCGGCCTGACTTCGGTGCCCGGCGCCATTTTGGGCGGGCTAATCATCGGTGTGGGAGAGAAACTCTCCGAGGTGTTTCTAGGCCCCTACGTGGGCGGCGGCATTGAAATATGGTTTGCTTATGTGCTGGCGCTGGTGGTATTACTCTTTCGCCCGCAAGGTTTGTTTGGCGAAAAAATCATCGATCGTGTCTGAAAGACGCGTGTCGAAGTCCAAAGATTAAAAGTGAAGCGCAAACAATATGTTTTATAGAGAAAACGGCCAATTCAAAACCAGCTACTGGGCTGACCAGCAAATCTTCCCTATTGCCCAGGACCGCTGGGCTATTTTGGCCTTGCTGGTGTTTGCCTTTGTTGGCGTGCCCTTGTTGGTGGATGAGTACCTTTACCGCGCCATCTTGATTCCCTTTTTGATTCTGTCCTTAGCGGCCTTGGGCGTGAATATTTTGGTCGGCTACTGCGGTCAGATTTCACTGGGTTCGGGTGGGTTTATGGCCGTGGGCGCCTACGCAGCCTACAACACTTTTATTCGCATTGACGACATGCCTTTGCTGCTGGCGTTGCTGTCGGGTGGTTTCTTTGCCACCTTGGTGGGCATCTTTTTTGGCATTCCGAGCTTGCGCGTCAAAGGTTTGTACTTGGCGGTGGCCACACTGGCGGCACAGTTTTTTTGCGATTGGGCGTTTTTGCGCGTCAAATGGTTCACCAACAACACCTCATCGGGTTCGGTGTCGGTGTCCAACCTGCAGGTATTTGGTCAGCCAATCGACACCCCAGTTCAGAAGTACATTTTTTGCTTGAGCATTTTGTTGGTGTTTGCCTTGCTAGCCAAAAACCTGGTTCGCAGTGCGGTTGGCCGCGAATGGATGGCCATTCGCGACATGGACGTGGCCGCAGCGGTGATTGGCATTCGCCCGATGTACGCTAAGTTGAGCGCCTTTGCGGTCAGCTCCTTCATAGTGGGCGTGGCTGGAGCGTTGTGGGGCTTCATCCATTTGGGGGCCTGGGAGCCGGCAGCGTTCTCGGTAGACCGATCGTTCTCGCTGTTGTTCATGGTCATCATTGGCGGCATGGGCTCCATCATGGGCAGTTTTTTCGGCGCCGCCTTCATTGTGGTTCTCCCGATTTTTCTCAACCAAGCCATTCCCGTTGTAGGAGGGGTGTTTGGCCTTGAGGTGTCAACGGCCTTCATTTCGCATGCCGAGTACATGGTGTTTGGTGCCTTGATTGTTTGGTTTTTGATCGTCGAGCCGCATGGTCTGGCACGTCTGTGGAGCCTAGGCAAGCAAAAGCTGCGCTTGTGGCCCTTCCCGCATTGAGTTTTCCCCCGTTGTTTATTTTTTAAAGGAGACGTTGATGAGCTTAAAATTACGTAAATTTACCTTAGCCGCTGGCTTGGCCGTGGCGGCATTGGTCACCAGTGTGGCTACACCGGCCTTGGCCCAGTCCAAAGAGCAGTTTTTCCCCATGCTGGTGTACCGCACCGGCGCTTATGCCCCCAATGGCGTGCCCTTCGCAAATGGCTATGCCGACTACCTCAAGTTGGTCAATGCTCGCGGTGGTATCAACGGCGTCAAGGTGTCGTTTGAAGAGTGCGAAACCGGCTATGCCACCGACCGCGGTGTCGAGTGCTACGAGCGCCTCAAAGGCAAAAACGGCGGTGCCACCGTGTTCCAACCTTTGTCCACCGGCATCACCTTCGCACTGACCGAAAAAGCCCCCGGCGACAAGATTCCTCTTATCACAGGAGGCTATGGCCGCAGCGAATCGGCCGATGGCCAAGTGTTCAAATGGAACTTCCCGCTGACCGGCACCTACTGGGGCGCTGCTGATATTTTGATTCAGCACCTGGCGGCCAAAGAGGGTGGCTTTGACAAGCTCAAGGGCAAAAAAATCGCCTTGGTCTACCACGACAGCCCGTATGGCAAAGAACCCATTCCTTTACTGCAAGAGCGCGCTGCCATGCATGGCTTTGCGCTGACCTTGCTGCCCGTGGCCCACCCTGGCGTGGAGCAAAAAGCCACTTGGTTGCAAATCCGCCAAAACCGCCCCGACTATGTGCTCAACTGGGGCTGGGGGGTGATGAACTCCACCGCCCTCAAAGAAGCCGTGGCCACAGGCTTTCCGCGCGACAAGATGTATGGTGTTTGGTGGGCCGGTGCCGAGCCCGATGTGAAAGACGTGGGCGACGGTGCCAAGGGATATAACGCCTTGGCGCTGCAACACGGTGCTGAGCCCAATGCAGCGGTGGTCAAAGAAATTTTGGCCAAGTTGCACGACAAAGGCCAAGGCACTGGCCCTCGGACCGAGGTGGGTGAGGTGCTGTACATGCGCGGGCTGATAGCGGCCATGTTGGCGGTTGAGGGTGTGCGCGCTACGCAAGAACGCTTTGGCAAAGGCAAGTGGGTGTCAGCCGAGCAAGCGCGTTGGGGATTCGAAAACCTCAACCTGACCCAAGCCAAGTTGGACGTCCTGGGCTTCAAGGGCGTGATGCGCCCCATTTCAACATCTTGTTCTGACCACCAAGGCGCTTCCTGGGCGCGCGTACATCAGTGGGATGGTAAGAAATGGAACTTTACCAGTGACTGGATGCAACAAGACGATGCGATCATAAAGCCCATGGTCAAGGCCGCCGCTGACAAGTATGCGGTCGAGAAAAAGTGGACTCGTCGTACTGGTCAAGACTGCCAGTCGTAATCGGTAAGGCCTAGCCCTTGTGCGCCTAAGGCGTTCACGGGTCTGGCCGGGGGTTCCTTGGAGCCCCCAATCGCCAGGCTTGCTGTGCAAGCTTGGCGATTGGTTGAATAAGGCAAGACATGGAACCCAACAGCATCGTTCTCAACGTTAATGGCATCGAGGTCATCTACAGCCACGTCATCTTGGTCTTAAAGGGCGTGTCCTTGAAGGTGCCCAATGGCAAGATCGTCGCCATTTTGGGCGGTAATGGTGCGGGCAAAACCACCACCTTGCGCGCCGTCTCCAATTTGCTGCAAGGCGAGCGTGGCGCGGTCACCAAGGGCTCCATCGAGCTGCGCGGCGAGCGCATTGAAAACCTCTCGCCCGCCGACTTGGTGCAGCGTGGCGTGGTTCAGGTCATGGAAGGTCGACACTGTTTTGCTCATTTGACCATTGAGGAAAACCTGCTGACAGGCGGCTATACGCGCAAAAGTAAGGCCGAAGTGGCGGCCAGCCTCGAGAAGGTTTACAACTATTTCCCACGCCTAAAAAGCCGCCGTACATCTCAAGCAGCCTATACCTCCGGTGGCGAGCAGCAGATGTGCGCCATCGGCCGCGCGCTGATGGCCAACCCCAACATGGTCTTGCTGGACGAGCCTTCCATGGGCCTGGCACCGCAAATCGTTGAAGAAGTGTTCGAGATCGTCAAAGACCTCAACCAAAAAGAAAAAGTTACCTTTTTGCTGGCAGAGCAAAACACCAACATGGCGCTGAAGTATTCTGATTACGGCTACATCATGGAGTCCGGCCGCGTGGTGATGGACGGTATCGCCAGCGAGCTGGCCAACAACGAAGACGTCAAAGAGTTCTACCTGGGTGTGGGCGGCGGCGAGCGCAAGAGCTTCAAAGACGTCAAGAGCTACAAGCGCCGCAAGCGCTGGCTGGCCTGAGTCAACTCACTTATGAATCCATCATTTTTCGACGCGCTCGAACACCGGCCGCCGGCCGAACGTGAAGCCGCCCTGCTGGCAGCTTTGCCGCTGCAGATCGCCAACGCCCAACAAAACAGCCACGCTTTTGCCGCTGTGCTGAGCGGCGTAGATGCCGCCCAAGTGAACACGCGCGCGGCGCTGGCGCGCCTGCCGGTCACACGCAAGCACGCCTTGCTTGAGCGCCAGCAAGCGGCGCGTGCTACAGGGGGTAGCGGCGACGTTTTCGGGGGTTTCAGCGCGCTTCGCTTTGGCGCGCACATGCCGCGTATTTTTGCCAGTCCCGGCACCATTTATGAGCCTGAAGGCACGCGCAAAGACTACTGGCGCATGGCGCGCGCCATGTTCGCGGCCGGCTTTAGGCCCGGCCAGCTGATCCACAACTGCTTTAGTTATCACTTCGTGCCGGCCGGCTCCATGATGGAAACCGGCGCACACGCGCTGGGCTGCACCGTGTTTGCCGGTGGCACAGGTCAGACCGAGCAGCAAGTCCAGGCCATGGCCGAACTGGCGCCAGCCGGCTACATAGGCACACCCAGTTTTTTGAAAATCATTGTCGAGAAAGCCGCTGACATGCAGGTTGCGTTGCCCAGCCTGCAGCGCGCGCTGGTGTCGGGCGAGGCCTTTGTGCCTTCGCTGCGTGACTGGCTGGCCGAACGCGGCATTGCCGGCTACCAGTGCTATGCCACCGCCGATCTGGGCCTGATCGCTTATGAGACCGAAGCGCGCCAGGGGCTGGTGCTGGACGAAGGCGTGCTCCTGGAGATCGTTCGGCCAGGTACCGGCGACCCTGTGCCTGAGGGCGAGGTGGGCGAGGTGGTGGTGACAAACCTCAACCCCGATTACCCGCTGATCCGGTTTGGCACTGGCGACTTGTCAGCCATCTTGCCGGGGACTTGTCCCAGCGGGCGCAGCAACACCCGCATCAAGGGCTGGATGGGGCGGGCTGATCAGACCACCAAAATTCGCGGCATGTTTGTGCACCCCGGACAAATTGCCGATATCGCTAAACGCTTTCCCGAGGTGCTCAAAGCGCGGCTGGTGGTCAGCGGCGAGATGGCCAACGATGCCATGACGCTTCAGGTTGAGACGGCCAGCCTCCCCGAAGA
>Ga0209768_10003002_pt1 | contig 10278 bp, 20 predicted proteins | sample LauGreSBDMM110SD_3_FD_187564 | JGI IMG/M metagenome (GOLD analysis project Ga0209768, IMG submission 187564) | Freshwater lake microbial communities from Lake Michigan, USA - Sp13.BD.MM110.SD (SPAdes) (version 2) | ecosystem: Environmental > Aquatic > Freshwater > Lake | place: Lake Michigan... | reverse complement strand
CAAACGTTCTAAAGCAGGAATTCCTGCTACCGTGAAATCAATAGAATACGATCCAAATCGTACTGCTTTTATCGCATTATTAGCTTATGTTGATGGTGAGAAAACTTATGTAATTGCTCAAAACGGATTGCAAGTGGGTCAGAAATTAGTTTCTGGCGCCGAGGCACAACCCGAAATAGGTAACACGTTGCCGTTGAGTAAAATTCCATTAGGAACTGTAATCTCTTGTATTGAGTTGCGTCCTGGTCAAGGAGCGGTTATTGCTCGTTCGGCTGGAACATTTGCTCAGTTAATGGCAAGAGACGGAAAATACGCAACCATAAAAATGCCTTCAGGTGAAACACGTTTAATCTTGTTAACTTGTTCGGCTACTATTGGAGCTGTATCGAATTCTGATCATCAATTGGTGGTATCTGGTAAAGCCGGTAGAACTAGATGGTTAGGAAGAAGACCTAGAACAAGACCTGTTGCAATGAACCCTGTCGATCACCCAATGGGTGGTGGTGAAGGCCGCTCTTCTGGTGGACATCCACGTTCAAGAAAAGGAATACCAGCTAAAGGTTATAGAACGCGTTCTAAACAAAACCCGAGTAACAAGTATATCGTAGAACGTAGAAAGAAATAAGTAAGATATGGCACGTTCATTAAAAAAAGGACCTTTCGTTCATTATAAGTTAGACAAGAAAGTTCAAGAAAACATCGAAAAAGGAAACAAAGGAGTAGTAAAGACTTGGTCTAGAGCTTCTATGATTACCCCAGACTTTGTTGGACAAACTATCGCAGTTCATAACGGTCGTCAATTTGTACCAGTTTACGTAACAGAAAACATGGTAGGTCACAAATTAGGAGAGTTTTCACCAACTCGATCTTTTAGAGGTCATGCTGGAGCAAAAAATAAAGGTAAAAAATAAGAAGCAATGGGAGTTCGTAAAAGAGAAACAGCAGACGCAAGAAAAGAGGCTAACAAGTCTATAGCTTTTGCAAAATTAAATAACTGCCCTACTTCACCTAGAAAAATGCGCTTAGTAGCAGACTTGGTAAGAGGTCAGAAAGTGGAAAGAGCTTTAAATATTTTAAGATTTAGCTCAAAAGAAGCTTCAAGAAAATTAGAGAAATTAGTATTATCTGCAATCAACAATTGGGAGCAGAAAAATGCTGATGGTGATGTTTCTGAAGCAGGCTTATTTATAAAAACAATCACTGTAGATGGTGGAATGATGTTGAAAAGACTTCGTCCAGCTCCACAAGGAAGAGCACACAGAATTAGAAAACGTTCTAACCACGTTACAATCGTGTTAGGATCAACCGATAACACACAAGCAAATTAATTAAGATGGGACAAAAGACAAATCCAATAGGAAACAGACTTGGGATCATCAGAGGATGGGATTCAAACTGGTATGGTGGAAATGACTACGGGGATAAAATCGCCGAAGACTATAAAATCAGAAAGTACATTCATGCTCGTTTATCAAAAGCTAGTGTATCAAAAGTAATCATCGAGAGAACTTTAAAACTTGTAACCGTTACTATCACTACTGCACGACCTGGTATCATTATCGGAAAAGGTGGCCAAGAGGTAGACAAGTTGAAAGAAGAACTTAAGAAAGTTACTGACAAAGAGGTTCAAATCAACATCTTTGAAATTAAAAGACCTGAATTAGATGCTTACTTAGTTGCAACAAGCATCGCCCGTCAAATCGAGAGCCGTATTTCTTACAGAAGAGCGATTAAAATGGCTATTGCTGCCTCTATGCGTATGAACGCTGAGGGCATCAAAGTCTTAATCTCTGGTCGTTTGAATGGTGCTGAAATGGCGCGTTCTGAAGGGTTCAAAGAAGGTAGAATTCCTCTATCAACTTTTAGAGCTGACATCGATTACGCATTAGCTGAGGCACATACTACTTATGGTAGAATGGGTATCAAAGTGTGGATCATGAAAGGTGAAGTTTACGGAAAGAGAGATCTTTCTCCATTAGTAGGCATGGACAAAAAACAAGCTGCTGGCGGAAAAGGTGGAGATGCACCACGTGGTAAATCAAACTTCAACAAAGGTGGTAAACCGGATGCTCGTAAAAGAAAGTAAATTTTTAAATTAAAGAAAAATGTTACAGCCTAAAAGAACAAAATACCGTAAGGTACAAAAAGGTAGAATGAAAGGAAATGCGCAAAGAGGGCATGAACTTTCTAATGGAATGTTTGGAATTAAATCTGTACATGAAGATGGTATGTTCCTAACTTCTCGTCAAATTGAGGCGGCTCGTATTGCAGCTACTCGTTACATGAAGAGAGAGGGCCAATTATGGATTAAAATTTTCCCAGACAAACCAATCACCAAGAAACCACTTGAAGTACGTATGGGTAAAGGTAAAGGTGCAGTAGAATATTGGGCTGCAGTTGTAAAACCAGGAAGAATTATGTTTGAAGTTGGAGGAGTTCCTTTATCAGTTGCAAAAGAGGCCTTGCGTCTTGCTGCACAAAAGCTTCCAGTGAAAACTAAATTCATCGTTGCTAGAGATTTCGAAGCATAATTTAAATTATTATGAAATGTCGCATTTTTGCTTCATTACATCTGACCTTTAAAAAAAATAGTAAAAACAGATGAAACAATCAGAAATAAAAAATCTTTCTGCAGCTGAGTTGCAAGAGAAACTTAGTCAAACTAAGAAAACCTATGCCGACCTAAAAATGGCTCATGCTATTTCTCCAATTGCTAATCCGCTACAAATTAGAGCGGTTAGAAAAACAGTTGCGCGTTTGGCTACCGAGTTAACCAATAGAGAGCAACAATAATTGTATTCTACGGAAAGATGGAAAAAAGAAATTTAAGAAAAGAAAGAATTGGGGTTGTTACTTCAAACAAAATGGAGAAATCTATTGTTGTTGCTGAAGTTAGAAAAGTAAAACACCCCTTGTATGGTAAGTTCGTGTTAAAAACAAAGAAATACGTTGCACACGACGAGAAAAACGACTGTAACATTGGTGATACTGTAAAGATTAGCGAAACGCGTCCGTTGAGTAAAACCAAATGTTGGAGATTAGTTGAAATCATTGAAAGAGCTAAATAATTATGGTACAACAAGAATCAAGACTAAAAGTAGCAGATAACACAGGAGCTAAAGAAGTTTTAACTATCCGTGTTTTAGGAGGTACCAAAAGAAGGTATGCCTCTGTTGGCGACAAGATTGTAGTATCTATTAAAGATGCCACTCCAAACGGAAACGTAAAAAAAGGAGCAGTATCAACTGCAGTGGTTGTACGAACCAAAAAAGAAGTGAGAAGAGCTGATGGATCTTATATCCGTTTTGACGACAACGCATGTGTGTTGTTAAACGCGGCAGGTGAAATGAGAGGAACTCGTGTTTTTGGTCCAGTAGCAAGAGAACTTCGTGAAAAACAATTCATGAAAATTGTATCATTAGCACCAGAAGTGCTTTAATTATTTATACTAATGATAAAGCTAAAGATAAAATCAGGAGATACGGTAAAAGTTATAGCTGGAGATCACAAAGGATCTGAAGGTAAAGTTTTACGTGTGTATCGTGAAAAAAATAAAGCGATAGTTGAAGGGGTTAATATGGTTTCTAAACACACAAAACCTAGTGCCAAAAACCCTCAAGGAGGTATCGTTAAGAAAGAAGCTCCATTGCATATTTCGAACATCGCGTTAATTGATCCAAAATCAAAACAACCGACGCGTGTTGGAATTAGAGTAGAAGGAGATAAGAAAGTAAGATTTTCAAAAAAATCTAATCAAGTACTATAGTGATGGCTTATATACCTAGACTAAAAGAGGAATACAAGAACAGAGTAATCTCTGCTCTTAAAGAAGAATTCGGTTACAAAAACGTTATGCAAGTTCCAAAATTGCAAAAAATCGTTGTAAGCCGTGGAGTTGGTGCAGCAGTTTCTGACAAGAAACTAATTGATTATGCTGTAGACGAAATGTCAAAAATTACGGGTCAAAAAGCGATAGCTACCATATCTAAAAAAGACGTTGCTTCTTTCAAATTGAGAAAAGGAATGCCTATTGGAGCTAAAGTTACTTTGCGTGGAGAAAGAATGTATGAGTTTTTAGATCGTTTGATCACTTCTGCATTGCCACGTGTACGTGATTTTGGTGGAATTAAAGCAACCGGATTTGACGGTAGAGGTAACTATAACTTAGGGGTTTTAGAGCAAATCATTTTCCCAGAAATTGATATTGACAAAGTAAATAAAATCTCGGGTATGGATATCACGTTCGTAACCAATGCAAAAACAGACAAGGAAGCTAAATCCTTACTAGCTGAATTAGGTTTACCTTTTAAAAAGAATTAAGTTATGGCTAAAGAATCAATGAAAGCCCGTGAGGTGAAAAGAGAAAAAACGGTAGCAAAGTATGCTGAGAAAAGAAAAGCGCTTTTAGCGGCTGGCGATTACGAAGGCTTACAAAAATTACCAAAAAATGCTTCACCGGTACGTTTGCACAACCGTTGTAAATTAACAGGAAGACCTAGAGGGTATATGCGTCAATTTGGTCTTTCTCGTGTAACATTCCGTGAAATGGCCAATAATGGGTTGATCCCAGGCATTAAGAAAGCCAGCTGGTAAAATAAACATGTATTAATTGGTTTAAGGTTCGGTTTGCAATACAATCGAAAACCAAGACCGCAAAACAATAACTATGTATACAGATCCTATTGCGGATTATTTGACTAGAGTTCGAAACGCTGTTGCTGCAAAGCATAAAGTGGTTGAGATTCCAGCATCTAATCTAAAAAAAGAAATCACTAAGATCTTATTTGATCAAGGGTATATCTTAAGCTACAAATTTGAGGACTCGACTGTTCAAGGGTCTATCAAAATTGCTTTGAAGTATGATAAAGATACCAAAGAGCCTGTTATTAAAGATATCCAAAGAATTAGTAAACCAGGTTTGCGTAAGTATGCTGGTGCTTCTAACATTCCAAGAATCCTAAACGGATTAGGAATTGCTATTGTTTCTACCTCAAAAGGTTTGATGACTGGAAAACATGCAAAACAATTAAATGTTGGTGGCGAAGTAATTTGTTACGTATACTAATTTTTAAATTCTAAACGATGTCAAGAATAGGTAAAAATCCCGTTGTAATTGTTGCTGGAGTAACTGTAGAAGTTGCTGATGCATTAATTACCGTTAAAGGAAAATTAGGTCAACTTACACAAGAATATTCCGATGTAACTGTAAAAGTTGAAGATGGTCATGTACTAGTAGAAAGATCATCTGATCATAAAGATCATAGAGCAAAACACGGATTATACAGATCCTTAATCAACAACATGATTATCGGTGTATCTGAAGGTTTTACTAAAGAATTAGAATTGGTTGGAGTAGGATATAGAGCTTCAAACCAAGGTCAAAAATTAGATTTAGCTTTAGGATTTTCTCACAATATAGTTTTAGAAGTAGCTCCAGAAGTAAAATTGGAAACTATCTCAGAAAAAGGGAAAAACCCGGTTGTGAAATTAACTTCATTTGACAAACAATTAGTAGGTCAAGTTGCAGCTAAAATTCGCGGTTTCCGTAAACCAGAGCCTTACAAAGGTAAAGGAGTTAAATTCGTAGGTGAAGTATTAAGAAGAAAAGCAGGTAAATCAGCTTAAAAAATAAGATTATGTCATTAACAAAATCTGAAAGAAGACAGAGAATTAAATTCAGAATTAGAAAGATTGTTAGCGGTTCAGCTGCAAAACCAAGACTTTCAGTATTCAGAAGTAATAAAGAAATCTACGCACAACTCATTGATGATGTGAACGGAGTAACTTTATTAGCTGCATCTTCAAGAGAAAAAGAAGTAGGTAAAGGTACAAGCGTAGAAGTAGCCAATGCAGTTGGAAAACTCGTTGCTGAAAAAGCGTTAAAAGCCGGTATAGAAAATGTAACCTTTGATAGAGGAGGTTATTTATATCACGGTCGTATTAAATCATTAGCAGACGGTGCAAGAACCGCTGGTCTTAAATTCTAATATATTATGTCTAAATACAAAAGCGTAGAATTAGTAAAACCGAGTGGTCTTGAACTAAAAGATCGTTTGGTGAGTGTAAATCGTGTTACTAAAGTTACAAAAGGTGGTAGAGCTTTCGGCTTTTCTGCAATTGTAGTGGTAGGAGACGAGAACGGCGTGGTAGGTCACGGTCTAGGTAAATCTAAAGACGTTTCTGAAGCGATTGCCAAAGCGGTAGAAGATGCTAAGAAAAATTTAGTGCGTATTCCCTTAAATGGTCAATCGGTTCCTCACGAACAAAAAGGTAAATTTGGTGGTGCACGTGTATTCTTAATTCCGGCCTCTCATGGTACTGGAGTTATTGCTGGTGGTGCAGTTCGTTCTGTATTAGAATCAGTTGGTATTCACGACGTATTGTCTAAGTCTCAAGGTTCTTCTAATCCACACAACGTGGTAAAAGCAACTTTTGATGCCTTATTGCAAATGAGAAGTGCTTATACTATTTCAAAACAAAGAGGAATTTCTTTAGAAAAAGTTTTTAAAGGTTAATACAAGGAATTATGACTAAATTAAGAGTAAAACAAGTTAGAAGCAAAATCAACTGTCCGCTTACACAAAAAAGAGGATTGGAAGCTTTGGGTCTACGTAAAATGGGTCAAGTTGTAGAGCACGAATCAAATCCTGCTATCCTTGGTATGATAAATAAAGTTAAACACTTAGTTTCCGTAGAGGAAGTTAACTAACAATAACAGGTATGAATTTAAGTAACTTACAACCTGCTGAAGGTTCTACACACAATCAAAACAAACGATTGGGTAGAGGAGAAGGTTCTGGAAAAGGTGGCACTGCTGCAAGAGGTCACAAAGGAGCTAAGTCTCGTTCTGGTTATTCCAAAAAGATTGGTTTTGAAGGTGGTCAAATGCCTTTGCAACGTCGTGTGCCTAAGTTTGGTTTCACCAACATCAATCGTAAAGAGTATGAAGGCGTTAATTTAGATACGCTTCAATTACTAGTTGACAACGGAATTATTACAGATACTGTAGATATGTCAGTATATGTAATGAACCGCTTAGCTACCAAAAACGAAATCGTTAAGATTTTAGGAAGAGGCGAATTGAAAGCAAAATTAAAAGTATCTGCTCACAAGTTTACGGCTACTGCCAAAGCGGCTATTGAAGCGGCTGGTGGTGAAGCGGTAACACTATAATTTTATAGAACGATGAAGAACTTTTTTGAATCATTAGCAAACGTTTGGAAGATAGAAGAACTAAAAAATAGAATTCTAATTACATTAGGATTGCTATTGGTGTATCGTTTTGGTGCACATGTTACCCTTCCAGGTATTGATGCTTCGCAATTAAATAGCTTAGGAAATCAAACTAAAGATGGTATTGGTTCAATTTTGGATATGTTCACCGGAGGTGCATTTTCTAAAGCATCTGTTTTTGCTTTAGGAATCATGCCTTACATTTCGGCATCTATTGTAGTTCAATTAATGGGAATTGCGATTCCTTATTTGCAAAAACTCCAAAAAGACGGCGAAAGTGGACGTAAAAAAATAAACCAGATCACACGATGGTTAACTATTGTAATCACGTTAGTACAAGGACCTGGATACATCTACAATTTATACAGAACTATTCCTGGAAGTGCATTTCTTTTAGGATTTGATTCGTTTGCCTTTTTGTTTTCTTCGGTATTAATTTTAACTACAGGTACAATTTTTGCCATGTGGTTGGGAGAGAAAATTACCGATAAAGGAATTGGAAACGGAATCTCTTTGTTAATTATGGTGGGAATTTTGGCGCGTTTACCGCAGTCATTTATTCAAGAGTTTACCACTCGTGTTACCAACAATAATGGAGGACCAATGTTATTGGTTATTGAAATTATCATTTGGTTATTGGTAATTATATCGTGTATTTTATTGGTAATGGCTGTTCGTAAGATCCCTGTTCAATATGCCCGTAGAACAACTACTGGTGATTTTGAACAAGACATGATGGGCGGCAACAGACAATGGATTCCTCTGAAGTTGAATGCTTCGGGAGTAATGCCAATCATTTTTGCACAAGCTATTATGTTTATTCCTGCTGCTTTAGCTGGCTTGTCTCAATCAGAGACCTCGCAAAGTATTGCAGGTGCTTTTAGTGATATTTTTGGATTTTGGTACAGTGTAGTATTTGCTTCCTTGATCGTAATTTTTACGTTCTTTTATACGGCGATTACCGTACCTACCAACAAAATGGCTGACGATTTAAAAAGAAGCGGTGGTTTTATTCCAGGGATTCGTCCAGGAGTAGAAACGTCTGATTTCTTAGATAGAATAATGTCTTTAATAACTTTCCCTGGCTCGTTATTTTTAGCTTTAATTGCTGTGTTCCCAGCCATTGTAGTTAATGTGTTTGATGTGCAACAATCATGGGCAATGTTTTTTGGAGGAACTTCTTTAATAATTATGGTTGGTGTTGCGATTGATACAATCCAACAGATTAATTCCTATTTATTAAATAAGCATTATGATAGCTTGATGAAAAGTGGTAAAAATAGAAAAGCGGTAGCTTAATTTTTATGGCAAAACAATCAGCAATAGAACAAGACGGATCCATCATTGAAGCATTATCCAATGCGATGTTCCGAGTAGAATTAGAAAACGGGCATATTGTAATTGCTCATATCTCTGGCAAAATGCGCATGCATTACATCAAGTTGTTACCTGGTGATAAAGTAAAGCTAGAAATGAGTCCTTATGATTTGTCAAAAGCAAGAATTACTTATAGATATTAAAAAGCAATAAGTACAAAGCAAAAAGCAATTGAGCTTGGCGCATTAACTTAGAGCTAAAAGCTAAACTAAAATGAAAGTAAGAGCATCAGTTAAAAAAAGAAGCGCCGAGTGCATTATTGTGCGCAGAAAAGGCAGATTATACGTAATCAACAAAAAGAATCCTAGATTTAAACAACGACAAGGATAATTATGGCAAGAATAGCAGGGGTAGATATACCTAAAAACAAAAGAGGAGTTATCGCTTTAACCTACATCTTCGGAGTAGGTAGAAGTAGAGCTATTGAGATTTTAGAAAAAGCTCAAGTTAGCCAAGATATTAAAGTTCAAGATTGGAATGACGACCAGATCGGAGCAATTCGTGATGCCGTTTCATTCTATAAAATTGAAGGAGAATTACGCTCAGAAGTATCGTTAAACATCAAACGTTTAATGGATATTGGATGTTACAGAGGAATTCGTCACAGATCTGGTTTGCCATTGCGCGGACAAAGAACGAAGAACAACTCTAGAACAAGAAAAGGGAAAAGAAAAACTGTTGCCAACAAGAAAAAAGCAACTAAATAATAAGTAATATGGCTAAAGCAACAACAAAAAAACGTAAAGTTATCGTTGAATCAACGGGTGAAGCTCATATTAGTGCCACTTTTAACAACATCATCATTTCTTTGACAAACAAAAAAGGTGAAGTTATCGCTTGGTCTTCTGCTGGTAAAATGGGATTTAGAGGTTCTAAAAAGAATACTCCATATGCCGCTCAAATGGCCGCCGAAGATTGTAGTAAAGTAGCGTTAGAAGCGGGACTTAAAAAAGTAAAAGTATATGTAAAAGGACCAGGAAACGGACGTGAGTCTGCGATTCGTTCTTTGCATAATGGTGGAATTGAAGTTACCGAAATCATTGACGTAACCCCAATGCCGCACAATGGATGTAGACCTCCAAAAAGAAGAAGAGTCTAAGTTTAATTTATAGTATAACTAGGTAGAACAACGATTATCGGAGGATTTGACCTGAATTCATAATCACTACCTTAAACAATTTAAAATGGCAAGATATACTGGTCCAAAAACCAAAATCGCCCGTAAGTTTGGCGAAGCAATTTTCGGAGATGACAAATCATTCGAAAAAAGAAATTACCCACCTGGCCAACATGGAATGGCTAAAAAAAGAGGTAAAAAATCGGAATATGCAATCCAGTTAATGGAAAAGCAAAAAGCAAAATACTCCTATGGTATCTTGGAAAAACAATTCCGTAATTTATTTGAAAAAGCGTCTGCAACAAAAGGAGTTACTGGTGAAGTTCTGTTGCAATTGTGTGAAGCACGTTTAGACAATGTAGTTTTTAGAATGGGAATTGCCCCATCTAGAAGAGGTGCACGTCAAATTGTTTCTCACCGTCACATTACTGTAAATGGAGAAGTGGTTAACATCCCTTCCTACCATTTAAAACCAGGTGATAAAGTAGCTGTTCGTGAAAAATCAAAATCAGTAGAAGCTATCGATCGTTCATTGGCTAATTCATCTCATG
>Ga0209768_10003001_pt1 | contig 10279 bp, 9 predicted proteins | sample LauGreSBDMM110SD_3_FD_187564 | JGI IMG/M metagenome (GOLD analysis project Ga0209768, IMG submission 187564) | Freshwater lake microbial communities from Lake Michigan, USA - Sp13.BD.MM110.SD (SPAdes) (version 2) | ecosystem: Environmental > Aquatic > Freshwater > Lake | place: Lake Michigan... | reverse complement strand
GTTTCGACCAGCAGCACGTCGCTGCCGCCTTTGACCAGCGCTTCGGTTTGCTCGTAATAAGCCTGGCGCAGCTCTTCAAAGCTGGTGTTGCGCGCGCCCGGGTCGTTGACGTCGGGGCTGATGCTGGCGGTCTTGGGCGTGGGGCCCAGGGCGCCGACCACGAAGCGCGGTTTGTCAGGGGTGGAAAATTTGTCGCAAGCAGCGCGGGCGATGCGGGCCGACTCGTAGTTCATCTCGATAGCCAGGCTGGCCATGTCGTAGTCGGCCTGGGCCACGGTGGTGGCGCCAAAGGTGTTGGTCTCTATCAAGTCCGCGCCGGCGGCCAGGTAGCCTTCGTGAATGTCACCGATGACGTCGGGGCGCGTGAGGCTGAGCAGCTCGTTGTTGCCCTTGACGTCTTTATGAAAGTCTTTGAAACGTTCGCCACGGTACTGCGCTTCATTGAGCTTGAAGCGCTGGATCATGGTGCCCATGGCGCCGTCGAGTATGGCAATGCGCTGCTGCAGCAAGGCGGGCAGGGCCTGGCCGCGGGTGTAAATGGGTATTGGCATGGCGCAATTGTAGGATGGCCCGGCCAAAGGCGGCTGGCAAACAAGGCTTCTTTAGCCTGACAATAGGTGCTTTGTGTGAACCGCCCTGTTGACCTTTAAGCGATGAAAAACCTGCAGCCCCAAGAAGCTTGGCAATTTGTGCAAAGCCATCCCACCGTTTTGTTTGTGGATGTGCGCATGGAAATAGAGTCGCTCTACGTGGGGCGGCCGCCCGGCGTGGTCAATGTGCCCTGGTATGAATACCCCGAGCTGCAAGCCGACCCGGCTGCTTTTGCGGCCGCCGTGGCCCGCGAAGCGCAAGACAAGACGCAGCCGGTGCTGCTGATCTGCCGCTCCGGACAACGCACGCTGGATGCCGGCAAGGCGCTTGAAGACGCCGGCTTTGCCAACGTGGCGCATGTGGTGCACGGCTTTGAAGGCGAGCTCGATGCGCAGTTTCGCCGCTCCACCCTGTCGGGCTGGCGCTTTGATGGCCTGCCCTGGGAACAGATGTGAGTGCTGGGGCGCCAGCCTCACCGCTGGACATTCTGGGCGAGGTCTTCGGCTACAACAGCTTTCGCGGCCCGCAAGAAGCCATCGTCAACCATGCTGTGGCCGGCGGCGACGCGCTGGTCTTGATGCCCACCGGCGGCGGCAAGTCGCTGTGCTACCAAATACCCGCCATTGCGCGCCAACAGGCCGGCCACGGGGTGACCATCGTGATTTCTCCGCTGATCGCGCTGATGCACGACCAGGTCGGCGCGCTGCATGAGGCCGGTGTGTCGGCAGCGTTTCTCAACTCCACGCAAACACAAGAAGAAAGCAGCGCACTTGAAAAGCAGCTGCTGCGCAATGAGCTGACGCTGCTGTATGCCGCACCTGAGCGCATCAACACGCCGCGCATGAAGGGCTTACTGGCTTCGCTGCACGAGCGTGGGCTGCTCAGCCTGTTTGCGATTGACGAGGCGCATTGCGTGAGCCAGTGGGGCCACGACTTCCGGCCTGAATACCGCTCTTTGAGCTTGCTGCACGAAAGCTTTCCTGACGTGCCGCGCATGGCACTGACTGCCACCGCCGACGCGTTGACGCGCCAGGACATGGTCGAGCGGCTCAAGCTTGAAGACGCGCGCGAATTCATCAGCAGTTTTGACCGGCCCAACATCCGTTACAGCATCGTCGAGAAGACTGACCCGACGCGCCAGCTGCTGCGCTTCATAGAGACCGAGCACGCCGGTGAAGCCGGCATCGTCTACTGCCAGTCGCGTAAGCGGGTCGAAGAAATCGCCGACATGCTGCAAGACGCAGGTCTTCAGGCTATGGCCTATCACGCGGGCCTGGACGCTTCAGTGCGCCAGCAGCGGCAAGACCGATTCCTGCGCGACGACGGCATGATCATGGTGGCCACCATTGCGTTTGGCATGGGCATTGACAAGCCCGATGTGCGCTTTGTGGCGCACCTGGACATGCCCAAAAATATTGAGGGCTACTACCAGGAGACCGGCCGCGCCGGCCGCGACGGCCTGCCGGCCAACGCCTGGATGGTCTACGGCCTGCAGGACGTGGTCAACCAGCGCCGCATGATAGACACCAGCGAAGTCGCCAGCGAAGAGTTCAAGCAGGTCATGCGCGGCAAGCTTGACGCACTGCTCACGTTGGCCGAAGACACGCACTGCCGGCGCGTGAGCCTGCTGCTCTATTTTGGCGAAGACAGCCAGCCCTGCATGAATTGCGACAACTGCCTGACGCCGCCGGCGGTGTGGGACGCCACCGACGCGGCGCGCAAGATGCTCAGCTGCATTTACCGCGTGCAGCAAGCCAGCGGCATCAGCTTTGGCGCCGGCCACATCATGGACATTTTGCGCGGCAAAGCCACCGACAAAGTGGCGCAGTACGCGCACGACAAGCTGAGCACCTTCGGCATAGGCGCCGACCTGGCTGAAACGCAGTGGCGCGGCGTGCTGCGCCAATTGATTGCCAAGAACATGGTGCGCGTGGACAGCGAAGCCTTCAGCACGCTGGAGCTGCTGCCCGACGCGCGCGCCGTCTTGCGCGGCGAGGTTTCGCTGATGCTGCGCGAGCAAGCTGCCGGCGCCGCCCGCAAAAAACGCAGCAGCAAACCGACCAAGACCTCCGTCAAGGGCATGGCCGAGGCCAGCCTGAACGCCGGTGCGCTGGAGCGCCTGGGCCGGCTCAAGGCCTGGCGCGCCGAAGTCGCACGCGAGCACAACCTGCCGGCTTTTGTGATTTTTCACGACGCCACCTTGCGCGCGATTGCCGACAAAGCACCGCAAGACCTGGCCGACCTGGAAGGCATCAGCGGCATGGGCAGCAAGAAGCTGCACGCCTATGGTGCCGAAGTCATTCGCGTTTGCACCGCTTTAGCCTGATTTGCCCGCATTCCTTGCACGCTTGGCTGCGCCGCCACGGCAAGCCTCCACATAACTTTATGCAAAAAAAGCATCTTGCTCGGGCAGCAAGGGTTTGTCCTAGGATAAACACCGTTTCCCCCCCTGCAATCGGGTTGCCGCTGAGTTAGCATTCCGCCACTGGCACACATCGTGCTGGCTAATTCGCTTCATGTCATCTACTGGAGATCAACTTGTTCAACATCACTAAAAAACAGGGCCTGCTGGCTCTGGCTGCGGCCGGCTTTGCCTTGGCCGCTGCGCTTCCTGCCCACGCTGGCAAAACTCTCGACGCCGTTAAGGCCCGCGGCCAAGTGGTCTGCGGTGTCAACACCGGCCTGGCCGGCTTCTCGGCGGCTGACTCCAGCGGCAACTGGTCCGGCCTCGACGTTGACATGTGCAAAGCCGTTGCCGCCGCCGTTCTGAGCGACGCCAGCAAGGTCAAGTACGTTCCCCTGAACGCGCAGCAACGCTTTACTGCCCTGCAGTCCGGCGAGATCGACATGCTGGCACGCAACACCACATTCACCCTGACGCGCGACGCTTCGCTCGGCCTGCACCAGACCGCGGTCACTTACTATGACGGCCAGGGCTTCATGGTCCCCGTCAAGAGCAAGATCAAGAGCGCCAAGCAGCTCAAAGGTCAAACAGTGTGCGTGCAGTCCGGCACCACCACCGAGAAAAACCTGACCGACTTCTCGCGCGCCAACAATCTCAACATCAAGCCTGTGGTATTTGAAAAAGTTGAAGCCGCCACCGGCGCTTACTTCTCTGGCCGCTGCATCGCCTACACCACGGACGCATCGGGCCTGGCTTCTGTGCGCAACAAAGAAGCCAAAACCCCTGCTGATCACGTGATCCTACCGGAACTGATCTCCAAAGAGCCACTGGGCCCTATGGTCCGCCGTGGTGATGACGAGTGGTTCGCCATCGTCAAGTGGGTCATCTACGGTCTGCTCGAAGCTGAAGAATACGGCGTGACCAAAGCCAATGTAGACCAGCTCAAAACCAGCAGCACGGACCCGGTTGTCCAGCGTATTCTGGGCACCACTGAAGACACCGGCAAGCTGCTGGGCCTGGACAAAGATTGGATGGCCCGCGCCATCAAGGCCACCGGCAACTACGGCGAGTCCTTTGAAACCAATGTCGGACCCAAGTCCCCACTGGGTCTGCCACGCGGCGTTAACAACCTGTGGAACAAGGGCGGCCTGATGTACGCCTACCCGATCCGCTAAACCAGGCTTCGGCCTCGCGCTGAATAAAACCGTCTGCCGGGCACTGCCTTGCAGGCGGTTTTCTCCAAGGGCCTTCCTCTTTTTTGTGATTGCTTTGATTTGCATTGTTTGTTTGTGTCTGCCGCCCCGGCCAAGCGCCCCCTGAGAGCCTTTCCATGACACCTTCTACCCCCCCTAAAAAACAATGGTCCTGGCGCAGCCAGGCCTTTCGCGGCCTGGTCTACCAGGCATTGGCCCTGGGCCTGATTACGCTGGCGCTGTGGTATCTGGCGCACAACACGCTGATCAATATGCGTGCCCGCGGCATCCAGAGCGGCTTTGACTTCCTGTTGCAAACCGCCGGCTTTGACATCGGCGAAAGCCTGTTTGCTTTTGATTCCAACGAAAAATACTGGCGCGCCTTTCTGGTGGGCCTGACCAACACGCTGCGCGTGGCGCTGCTGGGCATCATCTTCACCACGTTGCTGGGCACGCTGGTGGGCGTGGGCCGGTTTTCGCGCAATGCGCTGGTGCGCGGTTTGTGCTCGGCTTATGTCGAGGTTTTCCGCAACATACCCATCTTGCTGCAATTGCTGATGTGGTACCTGCTGTTCACCGAATTGCTGCCCGACGCCGCCGAAGCTTGGCAAGTCGGCTCTGTCTACCTGAGCAAGGGGGGCATTAATTTCCCGATTCCTATTTGGGCCGCCGGCCATGGCTGGGCCCTGGTCGGCCTGCTGGCGGGCGCGGTCGGTGCCTGGGTTTACCGGCGCTGGGCCTTCGCTCAATTTGAGGCCAGCGGCCAGTTGCGCAGCATGGTGCTGCTTCCCTTAGGTTTGCTGTTGCTGGGCGCGTTTGCCGGCTGGTTGGCCGGCGGTTCACCGTCTGACTATGACCTGCCCAAGCGCGGCGAGTTCGCCATTGAAAACGGCGGCGCCCTGACGCCCGAGTTTGTGGCTGTGCTGCTGGGCTTGACGGTGTACACCGCCGCCTTTGTGGCCGAGGTGGTGCGCGCCGGCATTCAGTCGGTGGCGCAAGGGCAAAGCGAGGCCGCAGCCGCGCTGGGTCTGTCGCGCGGCCAGGAAATGCGTCTGGTCATGCTGCCCCAGGCCCTGCGCGTGATCATTCCGCCGCTGACCAACCAGTACCTGAACCTGACAAAAAACTCCTCGCTGGCCGTGGCCATCGGTTACCCCGACGTGGTGTCGATCGCCAACACCGCCATCAACCAGACCGGCCGCGCCGTTGAGTGCATCACCATCGTCATGGCGATTTACCTGAGCACTTCGCTGCTGACCTCGCTGCTGATGAACTGGTACAACACCCGCGCGGCCATCAAGGAACGCTGATCTCCACACGGAACCCCACATGACTGCCAAGATCTTTCAATCCCTACCGTCCAGGCCCGCACCCACGCGCCAGGACGGCCTGCTGGGCTGGCTGCGCGCCAACCTCTTCGGTGACCTGCGCACCTCGCTGGCCACCGTGCTGATAGGCGGCCTGCTGCTGTGGCTGCTGCCGCAATTTTTGCAATGGGCGGTGTTCAGTGCCGTATGGCGCCCCAACTTTGAAGCCTGCCGCGCTGACGGCGTGGGCGCCTGCTGGGGCGTGGTCGCTGAAAAATACCGGCTGATTATTTTGGGCCGCTATCCTTTTGACGAACAGTGGCGCCCGCTGGTCGCCACCTTGCTGATGCTCAGCCTGCTGGTGGCCAGCTGCGTGCGGTTTTGCTGGAAGCCCTGGCTGGTGCTGCTGTGGGCCGGCGTGCTGGCGCTTTTCTTCACGCTGATGTACGGCAACGTGCTGGGCCTGGCCCGCGTTGAGACCGACCGCTGGGGCGGACTGCCGCTGACGCTGCTGCTGGCTTCGCTGTCGATTGCCATGGCTTTCCCGATTGCGCTGGTGGTCGCGCTGGGCCGGCGCTCGGACTTGCCGGCGATCCGCAGCGCCTGTACGATTTATGTCGAGCTGGTGCGCGGCGTGCCACTGATCTCGGTGCTGTTCATGGCCTCGTTCATGTTTCCGCTGTTCATGCCGCAAGGCACCAGCATTGACGTGCTGATCCGCGTGCTGGTCGGCATCACGCTGTTTGCTGCCGCCTACATGGCCGAAGTCATCCGCGGCGGCCTGCAAGCGATACCCAAAGGCCAGATCGAGGCGGCCGCGACGCTGGGCCTGTCGTATTGGCAGACGCAGCGCAAGATCGTGCTGCCGCAGGCGCTGGCGATGGTGGTACCCGGCATCATGAACAACTTCATCGCGATCTTCAAAGACACCTCACTGGTCACCATCGTCAGCTTGTACGAGTTGACCGGCGCGCTGGGCTTGGCGCTGAACTCTGACGCCGACTGGCGGCCCTTCAAGATTGAGGGCTATCTGTTCATCGCCCTGATCTATTTCATCTTCTGCTTTTCCATGTCCCGCTACAGCCTCTGGGTTGAAAAGCAGGTCAACAAAGGCAAGCAGCGCTGAGCCTCAGGCCCGGCCCTCTCTTTTTCTCTCAGGAAACACCCATGTCTGAATCCATCATCACCTTCGACAAAGTCAACAAGTGGTACGGCAACAATTTTCATGTGCTGCGTGACATTGACCTGGACGTCGCCAAGGGCGAACGCATCGTCATCTGCGGCCCTTCCGGCTCGGGCAAGTCCACGCTGATCCGCTGCATCAACCGACTGGAAGAACACCAGCAGGGCCGCCTGGTCGTTGACGGCGTTGAGCTGGCCGACGATGTCAAGGCGATTGACGCGATTCGCAAGCAAGTCGGCATGGTGTTCCAGCAGTTCAACCTGTTCCCGCACCTGACCGTGTTGGAAAACCTGACGCTTTCGCCCATGTGGGTCGGCAAAATCCCCAAAAAAGAAGCCGAAGAAAAAGCTATGCAGCAACTCGAGCGCGTCAAGATCGCCGAGCAGGCGCTCAAGTACCCGCTGCAACTCTCGGGCGGCCAGCAGCAACGCGTAGCGATTGCCCGCGCGCTGTGCCTCACGCCCAAGATCATGCTGTTTGACGAGCCCACCTCAGCGCTGGACCCGGAGATGATCAAGGAAGTGCTGGACGTGATGGTTGAGATGGCCGACGCCGGCATCACCATGATCTGCGTGACGCACGAGATGGGCTTCGCCAAGGCCGTGGCCGACCGCGTGATTTTCATGGACTTGGGCCAGATCGTTGAGCAGAACAAGCCCGACGAGTTCTTCAACCATCCGCAGACCGATCGCGCACAGGACTTTCTGTCGAAAATCCTAGGCCATTGACGCCGGCGCTTACTGCATGGAAACTTTCATTGCTTCCTTGCTGCTGGCCTTTGCCGCTTACCATCTGAAGTCACGCAGCGAGCGCCGCCGCATCCGCTTGCTCGGTGAGCATCTGGCCGATCACCAGATCGAAAAACTCATGCAAACCCTGACCGAAGGCTATGCGCGCGCCCTGGGTGAAGCAGACGCCGCCCGGCGCGAATCGATCTGGCAGCTGCTGAGCGGCACCGAAGACAAACTGTGTGCCCAAGCCAGGCAGTTGGCGGATGGTTTTGCCAAAGTCAGTGAGGCACAGGCCCGCATGAACCGCCTGCCCTGGCCGCTGAGCGAAGCGACCTCCATGATTTCGGGTAGCAGTTTTGACCTGCGTGTCGCCCTGAAGATTCATGCCGCCGGCCTGGCCCGTGCGGCGAACCCAGCCCCTGCCGAAGAAGAGAGCCATCGCAAAGCACGCGCCTTCACACTGAGCGCTGAGATGCTTTTGTTGCAGCACAGCTGCCACTGGTTTTGCAAATCCAAGTCGGTGGCTTCGGCCCGCGTGCTGGTGCGACACCAAACGCCTTATGCGCAGGTATTGGCCTCGGTGTCACCAGAGACGCGGCGCGCTTATCTCGACCTGCTAGGCGGTTTATAGTGGCCCAAGCCGAAAGCAATATGCGTATCTGGACAAAACCCATCTCCGTCGAATCCATCACCGCGCTGTGTGCAGGCTGCGCCGAGTCGCACCTGGGCATGGAGTTTTTAGAGGTGGGCGATGACTTCATTTGCGGCCGCGTCCCGGTTGACGCGCGTACGCGCCAGCCTTACGGCTTGCTGCACGGCGGCGTGTCAGTGGTGCTGGCCGAAACGCTGGGCTCGATCGGCGCTGGACATGCGGCGGCCCAGGGCCATACGGTGGTGGGTTTGGACATCAATGCCAACCACCTCAAGAGCGCGCGCAGCGGCTGGGTCACCGGCATCGCACGGCCGGTGCACATCGGCCGCAGCACGCAGGTCTGGCACATCGACATGCACAACGACGACGGCGAGCTGACCTGCGTCTCGCGCCTGACCGTGGCGGTATTGGCGCCGCGCTAAAACACCGCCGGTTTAAGGACTGCCTTGGTCCTGCCGCGCCAGACGTGTGCTTTTCCAGTAGACGTCGTCGCCGCCGTTCATGCGGTTGAGCACGCGTGACAGCACAAAGAGCAAATCACTCAAGCGGTTAAGGTACTGCCGCGGCGTGTCTTTGAGTGCTTCGCTGCGCTCCAGTGCCACCACGGCGCGCTCGGCGCGGCGGGCCACGGTGCGGCAGACATGGGCCTGCGCTGCCGCCCGCGTGCCGGCCGGCAAAATAAACTCCTCCAGGCTGGGCAAGCTGTCGTTGTATGTTTTCAATGCTGCATCAAGCTGCTCGACCGCCTCAGGCTTGAGCAGCTCAAAGCCGGGAATCGACAGCTCACCGCCCAGGTTGAACAACTGGTGCTGTACATCCACCAGCAAAGCGCGCACCTCGCCGGCCATGTCTTCGCACAGAAGCACGCCGATGTTGGAGTTGAGCTCATCAACGTCGCCCATGGCGTGAACGCGTAAGCTGTCCTTAGAGACGCGCGTGTTGTCGCCCAGGCCGGTGGTGCCGTTGTCTCCGGTGCGGGTGGCAATCTGGGTGAGTCGCTTGGACATAAGGCTCCAGGTAAGAAAAAAGACCGGGGCGCATGTCGTCGCCCTGACCCACTAGTTTAGGCCCGGCGGACTGCTTGGCTCCCGGCCAAGGTTTAAACTCAAGTACCTCGCTGGAGAACCACCATGAACGCACCCCTGCCCGCCCATTTGCTGCCTGAGATTCAACAACGCGAAACCCCTGCGGCGCTGATTGACGCGCTCAAGGCCCGCTTTGCCGCGCGCTGCTCGACCGCACTGGTGGTGCGCGAGCAGCATGGCCGGGACGAATCGTCTTTTGCCCTGCCGCCGCCGGCCGCCGTGGTGTTTGCTGAAAACACCGCCGAAGTGGCCGAGGTCGTCAAGCTGGCCAGCCAGTACAGCGTGCCGGTGATTCCTTTTGGCGTGGGCACCTCGCTGGAAGGGCATTTGCTGGCGGTGCAAGGCGGCATCAGCATCGACATGGGCCGTATGAACCGCGTGCTGAGCATCAACGCCGAAGACCTGACGGTGACGGTGCAGCCCGGCGTCACGCGCAAGCAACTCAATGAAGAGGTCAAAAGCACAGGCCTGTTTTTCCCGATTGACCCGGGCGCCGACGCCACGCTGGGCGGCATGTGCGCCACGCGCGCCAGCGGCACCAACGCCGTACGCTACGGCACCATGCGCGAGAACGTGCTGGCACTCGAAGTGGTGACGGCCAGCGGCGAGGTGATCCGCACCGGCACGCGCGCTAAAAAATCATCGGCCGGCTACGACCTGACGCGCCTGATGGTGGGCAGCGAAGGCACGCTGGGCGTGATCACCGAAGTCACCGTCAAGCTCTACCCGCTGCCCGAAGCGATCTCTGCGGCCATCTGCTCTTTCCCGAGCATCGAGGCGGCGGTGCGCACCACCATCGAAATCATTCAGCTGGGCGTGCCTATTGCGCGCGTGGAATTGATTGACGCCAACAGCGTGCGCATGGTCAACACCCATTCCAAACTCAGCCTGCGCGAAGAGCCCTTGCTGCTGATGGAGTTTCACGGTTCTCCCTCCAGCGTCAAGGAGCAGGCCGAGCTGGTACAAGAGCTGGCCAGCGGCCACGGCGGCAATGCCTTTGAATGGGCCAGCACACCCGAAGAGCGCACGCGGCTGTGGACGGCGCGGCACAACGCTTATTTTGCGGCGCTGCAATCTCGCGCCGGCTGCCGCGTCATTTCAACCGACACCTGCGTGCCGATCTCGCGCCTGGC
>Ga0209768_10002995_pt1 | contig 10288 bp, 11 predicted proteins | sample LauGreSBDMM110SD_3_FD_187564 | JGI IMG/M metagenome (GOLD analysis project Ga0209768, IMG submission 187564) | Freshwater lake microbial communities from Lake Michigan, USA - Sp13.BD.MM110.SD (SPAdes) (version 2) | ecosystem: Environmental > Aquatic > Freshwater > Lake | place: Lake Michigan... | reverse complement strand
CCCACCACTCGAATTGCGCATTTGAAATTCGGGCTTGAATCAGAATGGCAAATTCATTCAATCGTTTGTTAACCGAGGTGCGAAACCTCAGGTAGTCTAAAAAGTCAAAGCACCTTCTGGCCATTTCGGGGCTGCGCAACAAAGCGTTGTAAGGCCCTCCAAGAGCAGCGCTCGATATTTTGAGAATGTCATCTGCCAAGGGCTTCACGGAAGCGGGCAGGTCGTCGTAAGAGATTTGGGATAGTCGTTCGTTCATATCTAAATTTTAGGCACTCGCCACACGCGCAGTGGGAGGATAAACCCGATGTTCTAAGTGCTTTGAGTTGAACGCTTTGCTTCAAATCCAAAGCAGGGACGTCCATCTGAGTTCATCACCTGAATGCTAGGCAAAATTTGAGATTTGAAGCCAAGCAATTTGCACGAGTAGGGCATTTTGGGATCCCAACTGGTGGCAAAGTGCTTGCACTGCCAGCAATTAACTTGCGCTAAATGGGGTGGATTTGTTGCCACTGTGTTTCTTCATTCGTTTGTTCATTCGCATCATAAAGAAAAACACCATGTCAGGTGAAAATTGATCCGGCCCGGTTTGATAAAGAGCCGCTGGTTTGAGGCAAAATCACGTCTTTAATCATTCACTGAAAACAACATGCAGCCCTTTCACCTGGCATTTCCCGTCACATCCTTGGCCAAAGCCAGAGCCTTTTATGGTGAACTGTTGGGTTGTCCTGAGGGCCGCTCTAGTGAAGAGTGGATCGATTTCAACTTCCATGGTCACCAAATTGTGGCCCACCTCAGTCCTTCAGAGGCAGGTCATCACAACACCAGCGCTGTAGATGGTGACAATGTGCCGGTGCGGCATTTTGGTTTGGTCATGGAAATGGGACAGTGGGAAGCGCTTGCAGACAAATTGAAAAAAGTGGGCACCCAGTTTGTCATTGAGCCGCACATTCGCTTTAAAGGCCAAGTCGGAGAGCAAGCCACCATGTTCTTCTTAGACCCCTGTGGCAATGCCGTGGAATTTAAAGCATTTGCAAACCCTGCCAGTTTGTTTGCCAAATAGGCCAGTGCAGACAAACCACTCCAATTACATCATTTGAATTTGAGCACGCGGACCGTTCAATGAAATTGAAAATGTCAGAAAAATCGCTGTTTGCGATTTTGTTGCGCTCGCCATGGTGGTGGAGTTTTTTGATAGCCGCAGTGTTGATGCTGCTGGCACGCGTCTTCTTGCCTGAAGCCTTTCGTGCTGTCGGGATGCTCAGCGCGTTGCCATTTGCTGTGCTTGGGATCATTGCCGCCTGGCGGCAGCGCGACAAGCCTTCGCCTGAACGCGTCTCTTTGGCCTTGACCGACTTGGCCAACATGTCATGGAAGCAATTTTTGCCCATCATGGAGCAAGCCTTTGTTCAGCAAGGCTTCAGTGTGATGCCATTGAACTCAAGCGCTGCAGACTTGCGGTTGGAAAAATCAGGCAAGGTCACCTTGGTCAGTTGCAAGCGCTGGAAGGCTGCCACCTTGGGGGTCGAAGTATTGCGTGATTTGAAAGAACTGCAAGTCTCGCAAGATGTTGCATATGCTGCTTGTATCAGTCTCAGTTTGCCCACCGGCGTGGCACTTAAATTTGCAAAAGCCAACGGCGTTCAATTGATCTGCCAAGACGAGCTGGCCTCGCTTTGCCTGAAAGTCATGAAAGACTAAAGGGAGCGCCTCAGCCCTACAAAGCTCGCATGATGTGTGCAATGCAGTCATTGGTTTTGGGCGCATCGATCCAACGCATGATGCAAACCAGTTCGAGCTTCGGGTCTACCCATGTGACGGAAGAGCCAGCACCAAGTGCAAACCATGAACTGCGGGGTGCATCTTTGAACAAAGCGCCATCTTTGTTCAGCCAAATGAGATAGCCGTAGTAGGGCGCCACATCACATGGTTGTTGCATCATGGCAAGCCATTTGGCAGACAGAATTTGTTTACCATTGAAATTGCCGTTACCCATGAGCATTACGCCAATAAGGGCTTGGTCCATGGCCGAAATAGAAACGCCACCACCCCAATGGCTTCCGCCTGGAACGGACATCATGCGTTGCCCGTTGACATCGGTCCATCCTTGTTCGTAGCCGACCCACTGAAACTCATCGGTACATCCCAAAGGCTTCCGGAAAAATTCTTCAAAGACTTCAGGCAGAGGACGCTTGAACAAATGCAACAAAGCCAAAGAGAGTTGGTTGATTCGAACGTCGTTGTACTCAAACCTTGAGCCTGGCTCGCCTAGGGGTCTGGCGTCACCCTTGATGCCGTCGGCTTTTCCGGACTGGTAAGTCAACCAGCGGTAACGGTCGACTTGTTCGGGAATGCCAAGGCATGTGCCTTCCCATTCACTGGTTTGTTGTAGCAAATGATGCCAAGTGATTCTGTTTAAACGTTCACTTTCGAAGCCAATACCCGGACACTTTTGAATCACAGGTTTGTGAACATCTGGCAGCAGACCTTGATCAAAAGCGATGCCAGCCAGAAGGGCTAAATATGTTTTGGCCACACTGAAGGTGAGGTCGGCTTTGTGGGGTTCACCCCATTCAGCCAACATCACATGCTTGTGAAAAATAACCCCCGACACCGGCCCACGGCCATGCACTGGGCCATACAAGCGGTTGTAGGGCGCTGGGTCTAACTCATGAATGCCCCAAGGCGGTGAGGTGTCACGAGACCATGGTGTTTCACATTTTTCAATGAATTGAATAGCCTCTCGAAGTGCGGGCGACATATTGGATCCAAGTGTCATGGCCTAGTTAGAAAAACAAGAAGTAGCCGTTGACCGTGCTCACAAATCCCAGCGCGCCTAACAGCGTGCCGGCCCAATACAAAATAGGCATGGAGGCAACGATAGAAACTGAGAGCAAAACAATGGCAATTTGCAAAGCACCTTCAGCGTAATCAAACCAAGGGTCTTGAAGCATGGCGTGATCTCGTGTAGCTTCATGCGCTTTGGCTCTGGCCATCAATTCTTTTTTGCCTTCTTTATTTTCCGGCTCAGACTCATAGCGATCAGCCGTTTTTTTGTAATCTTCAATTTTCTTTTCAAACATCGCCTTGGCGGTGGCGTTCATGTTGGGCTCGCGAGCGAGTTGTAACTCCAGATCGGCAGCGGCCAGTTTGAAAGACGTTTGACGAATGTTTTTGGCTTGGTAGAAAGCATAGGCATTCGCTGCCAAGATATTTTCTTGGGTGGCTTCTTTCATGGCATTGGAGCCGCCTAGGCTGGCGATGGCCAAGACCATGGCCAAGATGGAAATGGTGAGTGCGGAGCGATTTTGATTTTTGTCGCCATGGGCTTTTTGCTCCATCAGCTCGGTGGTGTCTTGGGCTTCCATATTTGATCCTGTAAATTTAAAGTTGAAGTTGAAGTTTTAATCTTATGCCGCAGATTGGCACACATCCACCCATTGGCCTTGGGTTATTTTTAACATAAGTTCGGGACTGATACGCACAGCGCTGTTGACAGAGCCTGCAGCCGGAATGACCTCCTCATAGATTTGAAGAGAAACATCTAAATAAACGGGAAGGGCTTGCGCCAAGCCAAAGGGACACACGCCGCCAACCGGATGGCCTGTCATTTCGACCACCTCATCTAAGCCTAACATCTTACCCTTGCCAAATGCGTCTTTGAATTTTTTGTGATCGATGCGTGCATCACCTTTGGCCACCACCAACAACACTCGATCGTCGTTCAGTCTGAAAGCGAGTGTTTTCGCAATTTGGCCGGGTTCTACGCCATGCGCCTCTGCAGCCAATGCCACTGTGGCGGTACTCACATCAAGTTCAATGATGGGTAAATTCAGCTCAAGTTGTTGAAAGAATGCTTTGACGGATTGAAGACTCATGACGGCGTGTAAATAAGAAGGCAAAATCAGAGCCTGAAGATATCAGACTGCGATGTGTTGCAGTGTTCAATTAATTACTTTTCTCATTCCAAAATGTATTACGAACCTGGCGTTACCCCGCATGGCTTACCCTATGACCCCTTCAAGTCTTGTGTCATTCCCAGGCCCATAGGATGGATTTCCACTGTGAACATGGAGGGTCGGCACAACTTGGCCCCTTACAGTCAATTTCAAAACATCACCTTTAACCCACCGATTGTGATGTTCTCGGCCAACCAAACCACACAGGGCATTCGCAAAGACTCTGTTCGCAACGCTGAAGATACAGGCGAGTTTGTTTGGAACATGGCCACTTACGACTTAAGACATGCCGTGAACCTCACGGCTGAAGAGTTGCCGCATGGCGTTGACGAGTTTGAGCATGCAAAACTGCAAAAACTGCCCTCTCGCAAGGTCAAGCCGATGCGAGTGGCAGGGTCGCCCATTCAGTTTGAATGCGTGTATTTAAATACCTTGCGGTTTCCGGGTGAACCGCCATTTGGCACCGCCGATGTGGTGTTTGGCAAGGTGGTCGCCATTCACATTGACGATGAAATGATCGATGGCAAAGGCATGCTCGATGTGCTCAAAATGAAACCATTGGCCCGCATGGGCTACTACGATTACACCTACGTAGACAACAAGTTTGAGATGATCATTGGCGGCGACAACAAAGCGCTTTTGGCTGGTTTGGAGGGCTCGCCTGACAAAGCCAAGAAGGCTTTCGGGTCATGAGCGAATCTCAGGCCGCGTTACCGCCTGCGTTTCAAAAGCTGGCCATTTCCAATTTAATGGCGCAATCGGCCGAGCAATTGACCTTGGCAGCTGTTCCCATCGTGGCCGTTTTGATGCTCGAAGCCGGCCCTGGGCAAATTGGTGTGATGGCTGCTGTTCAGTCCTTGCCTTTTTTATTGCTGTCCATTCCTTTGGGCTTGTTGGCCGACCGCATGTCTCGCAAAAAACTCATGCTCTTGTCAGAGATCTTGCGGGTCTTTGCTTTGATGGTTCTGATTGCAGCCCTGTTGGCCGATCAAATCAGCGTGACCTTGTTGGCTGTAGTCGGATTTTTTGCAGCCGTTGGTACGGTGGGGTTCAGCGTTAGCGCGCCATCTCTGGTGCCCGCTTTGGTCACCCGTGACAATTTGGCAAAGGCCAATGGGCGCTTGGAATTGGCCAGAAGCATGGCCTTTGCAGGTGGGCCTGCACTGGCCGGCGCCTTAATTGCTTGGATGGGCGCCTCAAGCTCTTTCGTCTTGTCGTTGATGTTGTCTCTGGCGGCCGTTGGTTTCTTGAACCAAATTCAAGAGCCTGCCAGAGCCGCCTTACCCGCTAGGCACCCCTGGCTGGAGCTGAAGGACGGAGCTCATTTTGTCTGGAACAGCAACTTGCTCAGACCCATCTTGTTCACCTCGGTGGCTTGGAATATTTCATGGTTTGTATTGCAAGCCATTTATGTGCCCTATGCCATACGCACTTTGGGGATGGATGCCAGTGCAGTGGGCCTGACCCTTGCGTGCTATGGCGCAGGCATGATTTTGGGGTCGTTGATGGCGTCCAAAATTGTGGCGCAAATGCGTTTTGGCCCTGCTATTTTGCTGGGGCCGTTTTTCTCATTGCTGGCCGCCTCTGTGATGGCGCTCACCCTCTGGTGGCCATCGGCCGCAGTGGCTGGCATCTCCTATTTCTTATTCGGTTTCGGCCCCATCATTTGGACTATCACGTCCACCACGTTAAGGCAAAGTGTCACGCCCAACAACCTGATGGGACGGGTCACTGCCATCAACATCGTGACGGGTACCGGGGCCAGACCGCTAGGGGCCTTGATCGGCGGATTTGTGGGGGAGTTTGGTTCTGATCTATTGGGCTTGCTGGTGGTGGTCTTGGGATTTACGGTTCAGGCCATCATCATCAGCTGTTCGGAAGTCCGCCATATTAAATCGGCTGAGCAAGAAGCTCATCAATTAGACCTCTAGAGCCGAGCGTCTCCAACCGGACAAGCCCATAGCACTTATTGGTTGATAGGCAAAAGTTTGTTTCAAATCAAGCATTGATGCATAGGATTTTTCACATACCTAACTGCTAGTAATTACCCTATTACCTTTCGGGTGCATATAATCAAAAATGTTGGGTGAATTTTATTTTTTAACTAGGAGACTCTCTATGACCGACCAAGCCAATCCTCGCCGCCGTGGCCTTCTGAAAACAGCAGCTGTTGCTGCTGGTGCAATGTCTGCACCCATGATTGCCAGTGCTCAAACTGGCCCGATTAACATGCGTTGGCAGAGCACATGGCCTGCCAAAGACATTTTCCATGAATATGCCTTGGATTTCGCCAAAAAAGTCAATGACATGACGGGTGGCGATTTGAAGATTGAAGTGTTGCCTGCTGGCGCCGTGGTGCCCGCATTTGGTCTGCTTGAAGCAGTCACCAAAGGTACTTTGGACGGTGGCCACGGTGTGTTGGGCTACCACTACGGCAAGCAAAACGCTTTGGCCCTATGGAACTCAGGCCCCGCATTTGGCATGGATGCCAACATGTTGTTGTCATGGCACAACTACGGCGGTGGTGTTCAGCTGTTGGCCAAGCTCTACGCTTCAATTGGCGCCAATGTTCAATCATTCTTGTACGGCCCCATGGCCACTCAGCCTTTGGGTTGGTTCAAGAAGCCCATCACCAAGTCTGCAGACTTTAAGGGCTTGAAATTCCGTACCAATGGTTTGGCCATTGACTTGTTCACGGCCATGGGCGCTGCTGTGAATGCTTTGCCTGGCGGTGAAATTGTGCCTGCCATGGACCGTGGTTTGCTAGACGGTGCTGAGTTCAACAATGCAACCTCTGACCGTATCTTGGGCTTCCCAGACGTGTCCAAGGTTTGCATGTTGCAAAGCTATCACCAAAGTGCTGAAACCTTTGAGATCATGTTTAACAAAACCAAATATGATGCCTTGCCAGACAAGATGAAGGCCATCATTGCTGGCGCCACACAAGCTGCATCTGCAGACATGTCATGGAAAGCCATTGACCGCTACTCCAAAGACTACATCGAGTTGCAAACCAAAGACAAGGTGAAGTTTTACAAAACACCTGATTCAATTTTGCAGGATCAGCTGAAATTGTGGGATGACATCTTGGTCAAGAAGTCAGCAGAGAATCCACTTTTCAAAGAAATTGTGGAGTCACAGAAAGCTTTCGCTGCACGTGCTGTTAAATGGGATCAAGATACCTATGTCAGCCGCCGTATGGCAGTGTCACATTTCTTCAGTGATAAGAAACAGCCTGCCAAAAAAGCCTAACTTGGATTGGGACTAGAATCAGCCACTCGCCAGCTGGTGAGTGGCTGATTTTTTTATGAAAAAATATGCAAAACATTCTTTTGACAATCGACAAAATAAGCACTTGGGTAGGGCAATTATTTGCGTGGCTTATTTTCTCACTGACACTCATGATCAGCTGGGAAGTCTTCTCCCGTTACGTCCTCAACCACCCACACCCCTGGGCTTTTGATGTGATGAGCATGATGTACGGCACGCTGTTCATGATGGCGGGTGCTTATACCTTGTCGAAAAACGGCCACGTGCGTGGTGATGTTTTGTATGGTTTTTTTCCGCCACGTTTGCAAGCAGGATTGGATCTGTTGCTCTATTTGGTTTTCTTTATTCCAGGTGTGGTGGCCATGGCTTGGGCCGGTTTCCACTATGCCGGTGACTCATGGGCCATCCGTGAGTATTCCAATGTCACTGCCGATGGCCCTCCGGTCTATCCCTTTAAAACTGTCATTCCCATTGCAGGTGGCTTACTGTTGCTACAAGGTTTGGTGGAAATTGTGCGCTGTGTTATTTGCCTTCAGCAAGGTGAATGGCCCTCACGAATCGAAGACGTTGAAGAAGTCGACGTTGAAAAACTCAAAGAAATGGTCAATGTCAAAGACTCAGACATTGCCAAATTAGATCGATATGTGGTGGCCGGACAGGGCGTTCAAAAATGAAAAAAGAAATTTGGTTTGGACTCTCCATCATGGCGCTGGTGGTCGTGTCGGCCTTTGTATTGCTTCCCCCTTTTGCTGAAATGAAAAATGGCCACCTGGGATTGTTAATGCTTGCCTTGGTGGTGGTTGCCATCATGTTGGGTTTTCCAACGGCTTTCACCCTCATGGGTATGGGCATGATCTTCGCGTGGATTGCTTACCGAAGTCAAAACCCGAGCTTGGCGGTCGACCAAACGCTTGATTTGATGGTGCAACGCACGTTCTCGGTCATGTCCAACGATGTGCTGATCTCTATTCCTTTGTTTGTGTTCATGGGTTACCTCATTGAGCGTGCCAACCTGATTGAAAAACTTTTCAAAAGCATGCACTTGGCCACTGCGCGCGTGCCGGGTTCTTTGGCGGTTGCCACCATCATCACCTGCGCTATTTTTGCCACGGCCACCGGCATTGTGGGTGCTGTGGTCACCCTAATGGGTTTGCTGGCGCTGCCTGCCATGTTGAGGGCTGGCTATAGCGTGCAGCTTTCGGCGGGTGCCATTACGGCTGGGGGCTGCTTGGGCATTTTGATCCCCCCATCGGTCATGCTCATTGTGTATGGTGCTACGGCAGGCGTGTCTGTGGTGAAGTTGTATGCGGGTGCGTTCTTCCCTGGCATTATGTTGGCCACTCTGTACATCGTGTATGTGGTAATCATTGCAAAGTTGAAGCCGCATTTGGCACCGCCGATGTCTGCTGAAGAACGAATCGTGCCTTTGCCCCCAGTGACGCAGGAAATCTCAAATACTTTCAGTGACAAAGTCTTACCTAGCCTACTGGGTGCTTTGAAGGGCAAGCGCAATGCGGCCACACCTACCGTAGAAATTTTGAAGCAGTTGGGCATTGCCTTGTTGCCCTTGATCTCAGTAGCTTTGCTCTCTGGGGTTATTTTCTTCAAGATCACACAGCCTCTGCCCTCAGAAGTCGTTGAAGGCGTTGTGGCCATGGGCGGTGCAATTGAGGACGAACCTCAAGAAGAAGAGTCTTCTAACAGCTCTGAACTGCAAGAGCCCCAAGCCATGGGGGATTTGAAATCACTGCCTGGTGCCTTTGAAGCACCTCAAGCTTTGGGCGGTGCCGTTGAGGCGCCCGCTGTTGCAGCTTCAACTACCGCAGCTTCGTCTGCTGCCGCTTCAGCCGAAGAAGCGGCAAAGCCTGCTGAAGTTGCCGATGTGGGTGAGCGTCAGCCAGCCCCCACGGGATTTTGGATTGCGATGGGTGTGGTGGCTTTTGCCATGTTTGTTTTCTACGCATACTTTAGTTTCGCGAGACTAGAAATTTTCAAGATGTTGCTAGGGTCCTTCTTCCCTCTGGCCGTCATGATCTTGGCAGTTTTGGGCACCATCGTCTTTGGTTTGGCAACGCCCACGGAGGCAGCGGCTATTGGCTCATTGGGCGGGTTGTTGTTGGCTGCAGCGTATCGACGCTTGAATTTTCAGGTCATGAAAGAATCCGTTTTCCTGACAGCCAAAACAAGTGCCATGGTTTGCTGGCTTTTTGTAGGCTCCAGTATTTTTTCTGCTGCCTTTGCGTTGTTGGGTGGCCAAGAACTCATCAACACTTGGGTCTTGTCACTCGACATGACGCCTGTTCAATTTATGATTCTGGCGCAAGTGGTTATTTTCTTACTTGGTTGGCCTTTAGAGTGGACTGAAATCATTGTGATTTTCATGCCTATCTTTATTCCATTGCTGCCACACTTTGGCATTGACCCCTTGTTTTTTGGACTTCTGGTCGCCTTGAATTTGCAAACTGCATTCTTGAGCCCGCCTGTGGCCATGGCGGCTTTTTACCTCAAAGGTGTCAGCCCCCCGCAAGTCTCTTTGAATCAAATTTTTGCAGGCATGATGCCCTTCATGGCGATTCAAGTTTTTGCAATTGTGCTGCTTTACATGTTCCCAGCCATTGGGCTCTGGTTGCCTGAAGTACTCTACAAATAAATTCGTTCAATTTCAAATTTTCGCCCCGGAGGCCGGAGTTGATCCGAATCTGTGGCCTAATATCTCCTTGAACTTTTTTTCCTGGAGCCACTGATGGGCAATAAGATTGTTACCGAAGCTGATCGCAAGCACACACCGCCCTTGAAGGCATTGCCTGGCGTCACATTACCCACATCGGGCCGAGGCCAACGCGTCAGCTTAGAGCGCGGCGTAGGCACTCGCAGCAAAAAGAACCCTGGCAAGCGCGCCAAAAAAGGCGGTTAATACCCGGCCTCATTGAGTCCTGAGGGTTCACTTTGGAATCAACAAAAGCCCTCTCATGAGGGCTTTTTATTTTCAAAAAAGCTCAACTTGAAGGCACAATAGAGCTTTAGCCCCGGTGGTGAAATTGGTAGACACATCGGACTTAAAA
>Ga0209768_10002994_pt1 | contig 10289 bp, 9 predicted proteins | sample LauGreSBDMM110SD_3_FD_187564 | JGI IMG/M metagenome (GOLD analysis project Ga0209768, IMG submission 187564) | Freshwater lake microbial communities from Lake Michigan, USA - Sp13.BD.MM110.SD (SPAdes) (version 2) | ecosystem: Environmental > Aquatic > Freshwater > Lake | place: Lake Michigan... | reverse complement strand
GCTGATGCGCTCGCGTATGTCATTGGACAAAGCGCTCCTTCAGCAGTTCTCGTGGTTTCACATGCCTTTGGCAAAGAAGTTGCTGGTCGTGTGGCTATGAAGTTAAAGATTGGCATCATTACTGATGCTGTTGATGTTGCTGCAGATTGCACCGCAACTCAGTTAGTTTTTGGTGGATCAACAACTGTTCACTCAAAGGTCAACGAGGGCACAGCGATTATCACTGTGCGCCCTAACACCATCACTGCAAACTTTGCCGCGGCAACCCCTGCAATAGAAAACACCACTGCGCCAATATCTGATAGCTCAAAGAAAGCAACGATTACTTCTACCGAGCCTCCAGTTAAAGGTGGTCGTCCAGAGTTAACTGAAGCCAACATTGTTGTCTCAGGTGGTCGTGGAACTAATGGAGATTTTGCATCTGTTGAAGCTTTTGCAGATTCATTAGGCGCAGCCGTTGGTGCATCACGCGCAGCAACCGACGCGGGTTGGTATCCACATTCTCACCAAGTAGGTCAGACTGGAAAAACTGTTAGCCCACAGCTCTATGTTGCATGTGGAATCTCAGGGGCGATTCAACACCGCGCTGGCATGCAAACGAGCAAGAACATCGTGGTGGTTAATAAAGATCCAGAAGCCCCACTCTTTGAATTAGCTGATTTTGGTGTTGTGGGAGATCTCTTTGCCGTGCTGCCTCCTGCCACTGAAGGTGTTAAAGCTCTCAAAGCCTAAGATTGGACCTATGTCCTCTATCTACCTAGACCATGCGGCCACAACGCCCATGGTCGAAGAAGCGTTAATTGCCATGACTGCGCAATTAGCACGCTTAGGTAATCCTTCAAGTTTGCATACACACGGACGTGCAACACGAAAGACTTTAGAAGATGCCAGAGAAGTTATTGCAAAAGAAGTTGGTTGCTTGCCCAGTGAAGTTATTTTCACCGCATCAGGAACAGAAGCAAATAACACCGCGCTTAAAGGTTTGTATTGGCAGGGGCGCGATAAGGGCAAGCGTGTTGTGGTTATCAGTGCCATTGAGCACCATGCAATCCTTGATCCAGCACATTGGCTAGAAGTGCATGAGGCCGCTGAAATTATTCAAATCCCAGTTAATGCTAATGGCGTAATAGATATTGAATTTCTTACCCAATTAGTTGCTACTAGGGGCGATGAGATTGCAGTAATTAGTGTGATGCACGCAAATAATGAAACTGGAGTTATTCAACCGATTGCAAAGGTTGTTGAAATTGCTGGAGAGATTCCAGTTCACACAGATGCCGCGCAGAGCTTTAAAAAGGTTCCGCTTTCATTTGCAGATCTTGGTGTTTATGCAATGTCATTGAGCGCCCATAAAGTTGGAGGACCTCTAGGAATTGGCGCACTTATTTTGCGCAGAGCAGTTGAAATCCCAGCATTGCTACACGGTGGGGGACAAGAGCGTGAAATTAGAAGTGGAACTTTAAATGCACCAGCAATTGTGGCTTTTGCTGCAGCTGCCAAAAGCAAGTATTACGATGCAAAGAATGTAAGTGGACTGCGTGACTCCTTTATTGCAGGAATTACATCTGCACTACCTGAAGTAATTATTAATGGTGTGCAATCAGATCGCCTACCGGGAATTGTGAATGTCACTTTTCCTGGAACGCAAAGTGACACGTTGCTATTGCTCATGGATGCACAACACATTTCCTGTTCAACAGGATCTGCCTGCAGTGCAGGCGTGCATGAAGCCAGCCACGTTTTACTCGCCATGGGACATAGCGAAGTAAGTGCTCAGTCTTCACTGCGCTTTTCTTTCGGTGCCACAAGCACCCATGCAGATGTTGATTTCGCAGTGTCAGTGCTGCCTGATGTAATTATCCGTGGAAGGGCGGCAAATCTTTCATGAAGTTAATTGCAGCAATGAGCGGTGGAGTTGATTCTGCAGTGGCTGCTGCCCGCGCAGTTGAAGCTGGCCATGATGTCATTGGTGTGCACTTAGCGCTTTCCGCAAATCCTCAGAAGTATCGCTCTGGTGCTAGAGGCTGTTGCACGATTGAAGATTCACACGATGCCCGCCGTGCTGCAGATGTGATCGGAATTCCTTTTTATATCTGGGATATGGCTGAAGAGTTTCACGATGGTGTGGTTGAAGATTTCTTAGCTGAGTATGCGGCTGGGCGAACTCCTAACCCATGTCTGCGTTGTAATGAAAAGATTAAATTTGCAGCCGTTCTAGATCGTGCACGTGCCATGGGATTTGATGGTGTCGTTACAGGTCACTATGCAAGAACACAGATATCTGATTCTGGAAAGACACTTCACCGAGCAGTTGATCATTCAAAAGATCAGTCATATGTCTTATCGGTTTTAACTGTTGAGCAAATTGAAGGAGCGATTTTTCCACTAGGGGACACAACTAAAGTTGATATTCGCAAAGAGGCAGAAGCTCGCGGCTTAGCTGTTGCGCAAAAGCCAGATAGTCACGATATTTGTTTTGTTCCATCTGGTGATAACGCAGGATGGTTACGCGATCGTTTGGGAAGTGAAGTAGGTCCAATCGTTGATCAAGACGGTGTGAAGATCGGCGAACACAAAGGCGCTTACACATACACAATCGGCCAACGCAAAGGCTTAGGGCTAACGGTTCCAACGGCTGATGGTTCACCGCGATTTGTTTTAAAGATTGAACCTGTGAGCAACACCGTTGTAGTTGGTGCACGTGAAGATTTAGCAGTGACAACTATGCGCGGTGAGCGGGCTGTGTGGTGTGGGCCAGGTATAACTGCGCAGCCACAGCGTGGTTTTGTTCAGGTGCGTGCACATGGTGCAGCGCTACCTTGTTCATACTTTTTTGATGGAACATTGCTCACTGCCCACTTAGATGAACCTCTTTTAGGATTGGCAACTGGCCAAGCGATGGTTATTTATGATGGTGATCGCGTCGTAGGTTCAGCCACAATTTGTGAGACCGCGTAATGAGTAAGCAAGCACGCCACCGCATGACTGAGCTCATGGGGCAGATACGAGATCATCAATTTAAATACTATGTATTAGATGCGCCAACTCTTTCTGATGCTAAATTTGATTCGTTGTTAAAAGAGTTGACTGCCCTTGAAGCGAAGTATCCTGAACTTCGGGAAGCAGATTCACCTACGCAGCACGTGGGCGGGGGATTTGCTACTCAATTTGAGCAACGTGATCACATTGAAAAGATGATGAGCTTAGATAACGTCTTTGATGCTGATGAGCTGTCATCGTGGTTTGATCGAGTTGAAAAGGAAGTCCCTAAACCTTCCTACTTGTGCGAACTCAAAGTCGATGGCTTAGCAATCAACTTGACCTATGAAAAAGGTCAGTTAGTGCGCGGTCTCACTCGTGGCAATGGTGTGACGGGTGAAGATGTGACTTTGAACGTTAAGACAATTAAGAACCTGCCTCACACTCTCACAGGTGATAAAACTCCAGATTTGATTGAAGTGCGTGGAGAAGTGTTTTTTCCCATTGCAGCGTTCAATGAACTCAATGAATCACTAGAGGAATCTGGTAAAGCTCTCTTTGCGAATCCACGCAATGGTGCAGCTGGATCTTTGCGGCAGAAAGATCCACGAGTAACTGCATCACGCCCACTCTCGGTAGTTGTTCATGGTGTGGGAGCGAAAGAGGGTATTTCATTTGAGTCACAAAGTGATGCCTATGAAGTTCTAGCTTTATTTGGCTTGCCAACAAGTGATCGCTTTAAGGTGTGTAAGAACCGTGCTGAAGTTGAGAAATTTGTTAAGTATTACGAAGAACACCGTCATGATGTCGAGCATGAAATAGATGGCGTAGTTATAAAGGTTGATTCAATGAGTGAGCAGGCCCAATTGGGCTTTACGTCCCGTGCTCCTAAGTGGGCTATTGCATTTAAGTATCCACCCGAAGAAGTAACTACCAAACTTCTAGATATTAAGGTGAGTATTGGTCGCACGGGTCGCGTAACACCATTTGCTTTTATGGAGCCAGTCAAAGTTGCAGGTTCAACTGTTACTAACGCAACTCTCCATAACGCTGAGGAGATTGTTCGCAAAGGTGTTTTGATTGGCGATGTTGTTGTTATTCGTAAAGCTGGCGATGTTATTCCAGAAGTTCTAGGCCCAGTTATTGAACGACGCACGGGTACTGAGCGCGCTTTTGTTATGCCAACGAATTGCCCAGAGTGTGGTTCAAAGCTGCGCGCAATGTCTGAGGCAGATGTTGATATCCGTTGCCCAAACACTCAAAGTTGTCCCGCCCAGTTGCGAGAGCGCATTTACTACATTGGTTCACGTGCTGCGCTAGATATTGATGTTCTGGGCTATGAAGCTGCAGTGGCATTGCTTGAATCAAAAATAATTGTGGATGAATCAGATCTCTTTGCTTTAAATGAGGAGAAATTGGCAAAGAGTGAGTTCTTCACGAAAAAAGATGGAACAGCTGGTGCAAATGTCGCAAAACTTCTTGCCGCACTAGAGCAAGCAAAGAAGCAACCGCTCTGGAGAACTTTGGTCGCACTTTCTATCAGGCACGTTGGTCCAACTGCAGCCCAAGCGCTAGCAACAAACTTTGCATCTATTGCCAAGATTTCAACTGCCTCTGCTGAAGAGCTAGCTGCTGTAGATGGCGTCGGATCAACAATTGCACAGTCAATAGTTGAGTGGTTTGCCATTGATTGGCACCGTGAAATTATTCGAAAGTGGGGCGCCGCTGGCGTTACGGTTGTGCAACAGGAAGTTGCCGTATTGCCACAAACTCTGGCTGGCTTAACTTTTGTTGTCACTGGGGGGTTGGAATCTTTCACCCGCGATGGCATCTCTGAAACCATCACAGGCCATGGTGGCAAAGCTGCTAGCGCTGTATCAAAGAAGACTGATTACGTATTGGTGGGTACTGACCCTGGATCAAAGTTAGCTAAAGCACAAGAACTTGGCGTACCAGTCATTGATGAGGCCCGCTTTAAGCAATTACTCAATGGTTTGGCATAGTAGTATTTCAACCATGATGAACTTAGCAAACGAGGCCGTGCGAGAACTTCCAATGCCCCCTTACGCATTTGGCATTCTTGGCTTTGCCGTTCTTTCACTGCTTCTGTATTTAACTCTTCGCCTAGACCGGGACTAATTTGTCCCGCGTTGGAATTTACGGCGGAACCTTTGACCCCATTCACTTGGGTCATCTGCACGTAGTTACCCAACTATTTAAAAAAAATCTCATTGATCAATTACTTCTTATACCCGCTGGTCAACCTTTGCTTCGAAGTTCGGAGCCAACTGCCACTTCAGAACAGCGCCGAAAGATGTGTGAGTTAGCAGTTTCAACGTTGCCTCAAGAAATCAAGAACAAAGTAAGTGTTAACCCCATTGAAATCCTGCGCCAAGGCCCTAGCTATGCGATTGATACCGTTGAAGCGGTGAGTCAAACACATCCAGATGATCAGATTTACTTGATTGTTGGTGCAGATGCTTTTTCAAAGATGGACCAGTGGCACAGGGCCCAAGAATTACAAAAATTGGTCTCAGTGATCTGCATCAATCGCCCGGGTTATCCAGCAACTGGAATTGATATTGAGGCCCTTGATACTGCGGCAACAACGATTCGCCAGGGATTGAGCGCTGATGTGCCGGAAATTGTGGCTGGATTTATAAGAGAGAATGGGCTCTATGACAATCAGTAGCAAAACCCGCGAGATAACCCAAGTGGCCGCCCATGCCATTATCGAAAAGATTGGCACGGACTTAATCGCTATTGACTTATCAGATCAATTAGTTTTAAGCGAAGTCTTTTTGATTGCAACAGGCCAGAACTCAGCGCAGGTTGATTCAATTGCTGATGAAGTGGAACGCAAGCTTCAAGCAGTAGGAGAAAAGCCAGCACGCCGTGAAAAAGGTGCTGAATGGATTTTGCTTGATTACTCAGATTTAGTTGTGCATATTCAAAGCGTTGAGCTTCGCAAGTACTACATGCTGGATCGACTTTGGAATGACTGTCCAACTATTGAACTAGATGCTGTGAAGGAAGCCGCATTAAATGGTAGGTAATCGAATTGTTATTTGGCGCCATGGGCAAACAGACTGGAACAAGATCAACCGTTTTCAAGGCCATTCCGATATTCCACTCAATGAAGTTGGAAAAGTACAAGTAACCAGAGCAGCCCAAGTTTTAGCAGGTATGAATCCAACTCAGATTATTTCAAGTGATTTGGGTCGTGCTAAAGAAACTGCGCAAGCATTGTCGGATTTAACTGGATTAAGTTTTAGTACACATGGATCGCTGCGAGAAACAAATGGTGGTTTGTGGGAAGGTAAAACTGGTTCACAAAATCGCGCTGAAGATTTTCATAACTTTATTCGCTGGATTGATGGCGATGATAGTCCTGCTGGCACAACAGGGGAGCGACGCAGTGAAGTTGCATCTCGCGCAGTCGGTGAAATATTGAAAGCCCTTGAAGGAAAGACAGAACAACTACTAGTTGTTGCAACGCATGGTGGAACTGCTAGATGCGTCCTTGGAGAATTGCTACAGCTTCCACTTTCTCATTGGGGAGTATTAGGCGGACTTTCAAATGCATCGTGGTCAGTCCTACAACGAAATCCCCGACAGTGGAATTTAGTAGAACACAACGCTGGATCTATTCCAGAACCTGTCTATGGCGAAGAAAGTGGAGCAACTTTCGTTTAAAACCACCGTGCATGTATGCGGTAAGGTCTGCACTTGAAGTAAATGGGGCTATAGCGCAGCTGGTAGCGCACCTGCATGGCATGCAGGGGGTCAGGGGTTCAAATCCCCTTAGCTCCACGTATGAATAACAACGTGAATGACGAGCGCGAGCACGCGGCATACGACTTTGCCTACGTGCAGGAAAAATGGCTGCCCATTTGGGATCAAGTACAACCATTTAAATCAGGTCGCGCAGATGACACACGTGAAAAGAAATATGTATTGGATATGTTTCCTTATCCATCCGGTGATCTCCATATGGGCCATGCTGAGGCCTACGCGTTAGGTGATGTGATTGCCCGTTACTGGGTTCAAAAAGGTTTTAACGTTATGCATCCGATTGCTTGGGATGCCTTCGGTTTGCCGGCTGAAAATGCTGCAATCAAACGCAACTCTGATCCACGCATCTGGACATATGAAAATATTGCAGTGCAAAAAGCCTCAATGCGACGCTTTGCATGTTCTTTTGACTGGGACCGTGTATTTAACACATGCGATCCTGAATACTATAAATGGAATCAATGGTTGTTTCTAAAGCTACACGAGCGGGGCCTTGCATATCGTAAAGATTCAGCAGTGAACTGGTGCCCTGGGTGCCAAACTGTTTTAGCTAATGAACAAGTTGTTGCTGGGCTTTGCGAGCGATGTGATTCAGCTGTTACCAAGAAGAAGTTGAATCAGTGGTATTTCAAGATCACTGACTATGCCGATCGTTTACTCGATGACATGGCTCAATTAGAAGGTAAATGGCCTGAAAAAGTTTTGATGATGCAGCGCAACTGGATTGGACGCTCAACCGGTGCCAACGTTTCATTCATTATTGAAGGCCGCACAGAGCCAGTAACTATCTATACAACCCGTCCAGATACTTTATATGGTGCAACATTTATGGTTGTTGCGGCCGATAGTGAGCTAGCCGCAGAGTTAGTTGTTGGAACAGGTGTTGAAGCAGAATTCAATTCTTACCTAGAAAAGATTAAGGCCGATAGTGATATCGATCGCCTAGCTACAGATCGTCCAAAGAGTGGTGTTTTTCTTAATCGCTATGCCATTAATCCAGTTAATGGTGCAAAGCTACCTATTTGGGCCAGTGATTATGTTCTAGCTGATTACGGCACGGGAGCCATCATGGCTGTTCCAGCACATGATCAGCGAGATTTAGATTTTGCTAGAGCCTTTAAGTTGCCTGTAGTTGTAGTTGTTGAGACTGGGGAAGAAGATCCCAATGCAAGTGGAGTTGCAACAACTGGTGATGGAAAGTTAGTTAATTCAGGCGCACTCAATGGTCTTAATAAGGCAGATGCAATCGCTGCTATTAACAGCCAACTTGAAAAAGATGGACTTGGAAAATCTGCCCGTAACTATCGTTTGCGCGATTGGTTAGTCTCTCGCCAGCGTTACTGGGGAACTCCTATTCCAATTATTCACTGCCCATCATGTGGTGAAGTTCCAGTTCCAGCAGATCAACTTCCACTTACTTTGCCAGATGCTAAAGGTTTAGATTTAAAGCCAAAGGGAACATCACCTCTGGGTGCTGCAACTGATTGGGTTAATATTGCATGTCCTAAGTGTGGGGCTGCATCAAAGCGAGATACCGACACAATGGATACCTTCGTGGATTCATCTTGGTATTACCTGCGTTATCCATCTTCTACAGTCCACGATCAACCATTTTTAAAGAAAGATATTGAGACCTGGTTACCTGTTGATCAATATGTTGGCGGCGTAACACATGCGATTTTGCACCTTCTCTATAGCCGTTTCTTTACTAAGGTCCTCAGCGACATGGGTATGGTTAATTTCAATGAACCATTTACACGTCTGCTTAACCAAGGAATGGTTGTCATGGATGGCTCTGCGATGTCAAAGAGTCGAGGCAATCTTGTGGCACTCTCTGATGAGCTTGAAAAGCATGGCGTTGATGCAATTCGTTTGTCTATGGTTTTTGCCGGCCCACCAGAAGATGACGTTGATTGGTCTGATGTTTCACCATCAGGTTCAGTTAAGTTCTTAACTCGTGCTTGGCGTTTATCTGGAGACATCACCAGTGCTCCAGGAGTAGATTTTTCTAAGGGAGATGTCTCACTTCGTAAGGCAACACACAAGGCTTTAAACGATGCCGGATTTGCAGTTGAGTCATTCCGGTTCAACGTTGCAGTCGCCCGCGTGATGGAGCTAGTAAACGCAACGCGTAAGGCGATTGATTCTGGTTGCGGAGGCGCAGATCCTGCAGCTCGTGAAGCAGTTGAAGCAATCGCAATTATGGTTTCATTGGTTGCACCATTTACAGCGGAAGAAATGTGGGAGCGTTTAGGGCATAAGCCTGCCGTGGCACTTGCCGGCTGGCCGCTCGTGGATGAAAAACTGCTTGTGGCAGATTCAGTGGAAGCTATTATTCAAATAAATGGCAAGATTAAAGAGCGCATTGATGTCTCACCAACGATTACTGATGCAGAACTTGAGACGCTAGCCCTTGCGCATCCAACAATCGTTGCTGAACTGGGCACAAACGCACCGAAAAAGGTCATTGCGCGCGCGCCAAAACTAGTTAATATCGTTGCTTAATACTCGCGCGAGTAGTTCCACAATGTGAAAGGCCCTGTCAATGAAGACAATTCTAGATGCCATTGGAAATACACCTTTAATAAATATTGAAGGCATTTGGGTCAAGATGGAGTACATGAATCCATCTGGTTCTATTAAAGCGCGCATTGCAAAATACATGATTGAACGTGCAGAGGATGAAGGCTTGTTAAAGCCTGGCGACACAATCGTTGAAGCGAGTAGCGGTAATACAGGAAATGCAATGAGTATGGTTGCAGCAGTTAAGGGTTACAAGATGTTGGTAATCATGCCCGATGGAATGAGTCCAGAGCGCACAGCAATCTCTGAAGCATTTGGCGCAGAAGTTCACACTATGGGTGATTTCCATGTGAATGATGCGCTAGAAGAAGCACGCCGGCGGGGTGCAATGCCAGGATTTTTTTCACCCCAACAGTTTGATAATGAATGGAACGTGGAAGAAAACCGTCAGTGGCTCGGTCAAGAGATTTTGCAACAGATGCCAGTACTGCCAGATCTATTGGTGAGTGGAGTTGGAACCGGGGGAACAGTTATTGGTGTGGGGCAAGCCTTCAAAGCTGCCAACCCCAACTGCAAAGTCATTGCTTTGGAACCATCCGAATCCTGCACGATTTTGTGTGGAGAAGTGTCAAAGCATTTAATTGAAGGAATTGCTGATGGCTTTATTCCAGGCATTGTTACTCGCCACCAACATGAGTTGGATGGAGTTATTGATGTGGGTTCTGAGGAGTCAATTGCTGAGATGCGCCGTATAGCAAGAGTGCATGGCATTTTCGTAGGCCCATCTTCAGGAGCACACATGATCGCAGCAAAGAGATTGAAGGAGCAGTACGGTGTTGAAAACGTCGTTACTTTCTTCTGTGATGAGGGCGAGAAGTACATCAACGACTACTGGATTAAGAGGTAATACAGGGTGAATTCCTTCTACCTTATTCTGGGATCAGAGGCTGCTCTTGTAGATAGAGCATTAACGAAGCTCACTGCCCAACTTA
>Ga0209768_10002993_pt1 | contig 10290 bp, 9 predicted proteins | sample LauGreSBDMM110SD_3_FD_187564 | JGI IMG/M metagenome (GOLD analysis project Ga0209768, IMG submission 187564) | Freshwater lake microbial communities from Lake Michigan, USA - Sp13.BD.MM110.SD (SPAdes) (version 2) | ecosystem: Environmental > Aquatic > Freshwater > Lake | place: Lake Michigan... | reverse complement strand
CCGGTCAGTATGGTGAGATGTTTTTTCATGTGGATGCTCCGGAAATTCAATAGATTGTGGCAGTTGTTGTGCGCTTCGCTCGCGTCTTAAACGCAGAGTCTGCTTAGAGTGTCAAAGTGGCCAAGGTGGGGCAGATTGCCATTGCATGGGCACTTGCGTGAACGGGTGCGGGAATCCCAGTTCGCTGGCATGCAACATCAAACCGTGTGGACTGTGGAGGTGAGGTGCGTACAAACCGTCCCCCAAAATTGGATGACCTATGGCTTGCAAATGCACCCTCAACTGGTGGCTGCGCCCGGTCAAGGGTTGTAGAGCAAGCAATGAGGCATTCAATTGCAAGTCGTGTTTCAAGCAGCGCCATTGCGTCACACTGGGTTTGCCCTCGGCATCCACTTTTTGCAAAGGCCGGTTCGGCCAGTCGGCCATCAAGGGCAGGTCGATGGTTTGCCAATCCTCAGCCAAGGGAAGCAAGCCGTTCACCCAAGCCATGTATTGCTTGTGCACCTGACGCGCTTCAAACAACATGCTCAAATCACGTTGACTGTCGCTGTGCAAACCGAACACCATCAAGCCGGAAGTCGCCATGTCTAAGCGGTGCACCACCATGGCGCTAGGGTGCGTGGAGTGCAAACGCGTGAGTACGCAATCTTGTTTGTCAAGGCCGCGACCGGGCACGCTCAGCACACCGCCGGGTTTGTTCAACACCACCAAATGTTCATCTTCATAAATCAGTTGCATCAGCGTTTCACAGCAGAGATAAACGTTGCAACAAAGCCAGCCATTGCTGTTGCAAATCGGCTTGATCGCAGGCCAGCACATGGCGCTGCGGCATGCTGCGCAACCAAGTCAATTGCCGCTTGGCCAATTGGCGGCTGGCGGCCACACCGGTCTCGCGCAGTTGGTGCATGGCCCGCGCATCGGGTTCAGCATGATGTAGGTCGTCTAACGTGTCCCAGCATTGGCGGTAACCCACACATCGCATGGATGGCAAATCGGCATGCAAGTCACCGCGCGCGCGCAATGCCCTCACTTCATTCAGCAAACCGTGTTCCAACATATTGTCAAAGCGTTGCTCAATGCGCTGGTGCAGCCAGCTGCGTTGCTCAGGCTCCAGGGACACCACGGCAATGTCCGGACCGGCGACGCGCGTGGCCCCGAAAAAAGAAGACAAAGGCTGGCCGCTGACGCGCCACACTTCCAAAGCGCGCGAGATGCGTTGTGCATCGTTAGGCGGTAAACGCTGTGCAGTCACTGCATCTACATTCGCAAGTTCAGCGTGCAGCGCAGGCCAGCCCTCAATTGCGGCCTGCGCTTCTAAGTCAGCGCGAACAGCAGGCGAAGCCAACGGTAAATCATCCAAACCCTCAACCAACGCTTTCAAATACAACATGGTGCCGCCGACCAGCAAGGGCAATTTGCCGCGTGCGCGTATGTCTGCGATCAAGCGCGTGGCGTCTTTCGCAAAATCTGCCGCGCTGTAACTTTGCGACGGGTCAAGAATGTCAATCAAATGGTGAGGCACAGCTTGCAATTCTTCGCGCGAAGGTTTGGCCGTGCCTATGTCCATACCTTTGTAAACCAAGGCCGAGTCCATGCTGATGATTTCCAATGGAACTTGCCGGGCCAGTGACAAAGCCAGCGCGGTTTTGCCGCTGGCAGTCGGGCCCACCAGCGCCAGTGCCGCATGCGCGGCTTCAGTCGGCTTTGACAGGTTCACCATGCCATTGCACCAGGGTCCAGGCGGTCAGTGCCAGTACGCCGGCCCAAAAAGCCACGCCGTGCACCAGAGGAAACAGCGTGCCGTCTATGCTGTGGCTCAACCAGGCACCGGTGGCAAACGCGGCCAACATCATCAAAAAGCCGTTCAAAGCTGAAGCTGCACCTGCCGATAGTGGAAACGGTCCGACGGCACCGCTTTGCCCTATGGGCTGGTGTATGCCGTGGGCGATCACCATGGGGTACATGCCTAGCACCAGGCTGGTGGCGCTGGCCCATTCGCCGTACACCATCCAGCACAGCAAGCCGCCGCTGCTGGCACTCAGCGTGCCGGCCAGAGCGATGGTGCGACGCATGCTTATTTTGCGCAACAGGTAACGGCAAATGATGGTGCCTGTGATGTACATGATGGACATGGACGACAGTATCCAGCCCAGTTGCAAGCTGGACAAATGCAAGACCTGGATAAACACAAACGACGAGGTGGCGAGGTACACAAACAACACGCCATAGCCTGCCAGCGACAACAGTGCAAAAGCTCTGAAAGTAGGGTGACACAACACCTGCCACCAGATGCCCAACATAGTGGGCAAATGCAGGGCGCGCGGATTGGGCTGTTGCAGTGTTTCTTCAAACCGCCAAGCCACCAACGCAAGGGTTGCAACTGCATAGATGACCACCGACATCAAGGCCACTTGCCAGCCCCAGTGTTGACTCAAAAAGCCCCCCAGCGGCGGGCTGGTACAAGCCATCAAACCCAAGCCGGTCATGGACTTGGACATCACACGCGCACCTTGGGCCGGTTCGTACAAATCGCGCACCACGGCGCGCGCACTGGTGATCACCGCGCCCATGGCAGCGCCTTGCAATATGCGCCATGCGACCAGTATTTCAATGCTGGTGCTCAGCACACAACCGATGGCTGCAATCAAATACAAGCCCAATCCGAGCAACATGATGGGGCGGCGGCCCACCTTGTCGGAAAACGGTCCCCACAACAATTGCGATATACCAAAGGCCAACAGCAAACCGGTCAAGGTGTACTGCACCATGCCGACGCTGGCTTTCAAATCCGCTGCCAAACCGGGGAGAGCGGGTAAATACAAATCGGTGGACACCGGCTGCAAACCGATGGACAAGGCCAGCAGCAAAATCACCAGGTTGGCGTGCATCAACGGCCCCGTAAAAACAAGGCGTCGAGTTCACGCATGCTGAGTTGTCGCCAAGTCGGGCGTCCGTGGTTGCACTGGTCTGCGCGTTCTGTGGTTTCCATTTGTCTGAGCAAAGCGTTCATCTCTTCTAACGTCAATTGACGGTTAGCCCGCACGGCAGCGTGACAGGCCATGGCGGCCAGCACATCGTCGCGCGCCCGTTGCAGCACGTGGTGGGCGTCGTGTTGCGCCAGTTCTCCCAGCACGCTGCGTGCGAGTGCGACGGCGTCCCCTTGAGCGAGCGAGGCAGGCACACGCCGCACCGCCAAGGAACTGGCCGACAAAACCGATATATCCAAACCCAATGAAGACAACACCTCGGCATGGCTTTCGCAGGTGGCGATCTCCTCTGCCGTGGCACTGAAAGAGGCGGGGATCAAGAGGTTTTGGCTCTGCATAGCGTGTTCTGCCAACTGCACTTTGAGTCGCTCATACACAATTCGCTCATGTGCCGCATGCATATCCACCAGCACCAAACCTTGCTTGTTTTCAGCCAGTATGTAGACACCTTGCAATTGCGCCAAGGCTTTGCCCAGCGGCCATTCGCCATCCGGCAACGCAACCGGTGGCATTGGTGTGAACGCAGGGGAGTGCGGCATTTCAAACGCATTGACCACCGTGGGCTGCCACAACTGACCTAAGTCTTTCAGCGGTTGCCCAGCCTGGGTTTGCCAAGGCAAATGGGATTGAATATCAGGTCGTGCATCCACTTGGCCGAAGTTTTGCAAGCTGGAAATAGCCTGCTGTCTGTCTTGCACAAATGCAGTTCTGGATAAAGGATCGCCGTCTGCCATGCCAGTCACAGGCTGGCCTGCACGAGACACTGACAGTGCACCTGAGAGTGCGTGTTGCACCGCTTGGTGCACTTCGCGGCTGTCTCTGAAACGCACTTCGATTTTGGTTGGATGGACATTCACATCCACGCGCTGCGGGTCGATCTCTAAATACAGCGCATACACCGGTTGACGTTGACCATGCAACACATCTTCGTAGGCACTTCGCGCCGCGTGCGACAACACCTTGTCGCGCACATAGCGACCGTTCACATACGCGTACTGGTGGTCGGCGCGCGCACGCGCGGCGTCCGGTACACCGGCGCGTCCGCGCACACGCACTGCGCCGTGCTGGTGATCAATCCACAAAGAAGTATTTAAAAAATCCTGACCCAGTACATCGGCCAGTCGCAAATCCAAACCTTGTGCATGCGACTGTGCGCGCCATTGCGCGATGACTTTGCCGTCGTGCCACAAAGCAAAACCCACATCGGGGCGGGCGAGTGCATGGCGTTTGAGCGACTCGAGGCAATGCGCGAGTTCGGTGGCGGTTGACTTCAAAAATTTGCGCCTAGCCGGTGTGCTGAAAAATAATTCTTTGACTTCAACCGTGGTGCCTTGGCTTCTGGCCACCGGGCGCAATTCGCCGCTGCGCGCATCGAGTTGCATGGCGTGCTCTTGGTCAGCCGTGCGTGAAAGTAAGCTGAGCTCAGACACGGCTGCAATCGCGGCCAAGGCTTCGCCGCGAAAACCCATGGTGGCGACAGACTCGAGGTCATGCAAGCTGGCGATCTTGCTGGTGGCATGTCGCTTAAGTGCCAGCGGCATGTCTGAAGGCAGCAAACCCGTGCCGTCATCTTCCACGCTGATCAGGCGCACGCCGCCTTCGACCAATCGCACCACCACGTGGGTGGCTCCCGCATCCAGCGCGTTGTCCACCAGTTCGCGCACCACTGAGGCCGGGCGTTCGACCACCTCGCCGGCGGCAATCTGGCTGATGAGTTCGTCGGGGAGTTCGCGGATACGGCGCGGCGGTGTAGGGGTGGAATTCACTGCCTGATTCTAGGTGACTGAGGGACAACTCACCGGTCAAGGAAAGTCCTTGCTAACGCGCTGTTTCATTCACGGCGTCGTCACGGCTGCCTCTTATTGCTGGTGGATAATCAAAGATATGGACATACTCTTTAGCCTGTTTGATTTTATTCTTCACATTGACCGTTATTTAGCCTTGCTGGTGCAAGAGCATGGGGCCTGGGTGTATCTGGTGCTGTTTCTGATTGTGTTTGTCGAAACCGGCGTGGTCGTCATGCCGCTGCTGCCGGGGGATTCGCTGTTGTTTGTGGTCGGCGCCATGGGTGGTGCGGGTTTGCTGAACCTGCCGCTGGCCATGGGTTTGCTTCTGATAGCAGCCATCGCCGGGGATCAGTGCAATTATTTGATTGGCCGCTATTTCGGTCAGCGACTGTTGGACAGCAATTCGCGCTGGTTCAATCGCAAGTCGTACGATCAGGCGCATGCGTTTTATGAAAAATACGGTGGTTTGACCATCATCGCCGCACGCTTTCTGCCTTTTGTTCGTACCTTTGCACCGTTTGTAGCCGGTGTGTCGCACATGGACCGCGGTCGTTTCACGTTTTTCAATGTGTCGGGTGCTGTTTTGTGGGTGGTCGGTGTCTGTGGCTTGGGGTATGTGTTTGGCAACATACCTTGGGTGCAACAGCATTTTGAGAAATTCATCTGGGCTTTGATTGTGTTGCCTGGGCTGGTGGCAGTCTGGGGCGCGATCAAGTCCCGCACGCAATCTGCCGGTTGAAACCCTAGACCTTGCCGTTTCACATAGACCGGTTGCGCGCCATCGGCGGATTGCGCAAAAAATAATTTTCTATGCCGGCCAGCAACGCGTCTGCCAACTGGTTTTGGTAAGTCTCGCTGAGCAGCAAAGCCTCTTCCTGCGGGTTGCTGATGAACGCGGTTTCCACCAGCAGGCTGGGAATGTCCGGCGCTTTTAATACCGCGAAACCGGCTTGTTCGACTTGTGGCTTGTGCAGTTTGCCGACACGCCTGATCTGGCTGAGCATTTCCACACCGAGCTTTAAGCTGTCATTGATTTGCGCCGTGGTGCTCATGTCAAACAAGGCGCGCTGCACATGCTGGTCTTGCACTTTGATATTCAGCCCGCCTATGGCGTCCGCGCCGTTTTCTTTGTTGGCCATCCAACGCGCGGCGGCACTCGAAGCCGCGCCCTGGCTCAGCGCAAATACGCTGGCCCCGCTGGCCTGCGGCGTGAAAAAAGCATCCGCATGCAGGCTGATGAACAAATCAGCTTGCACTTGTTGCGCTTTTTGCACTCGCACATGCAGCGGCAGAAAAAAATCCGCGTCGCGTGTCATGAAGGCGCGCAGCGGTAAATCGCCGCGCCGGGTTTTCAGCACGGTTTTGTTGATGCGTTCGCGCAAACGGTTGGCGATTTGCAGCACCACGTCTTTTTCGCGCGTGCCGTTCGGGCCTATGGCACCCGGGTCTTCGCCGCCGTGGCCGGGGTCAAGTGCCACCACCGCAAACCGGTCAAACACTTGCTCGTTATCCGGTTTGCGTGCCACCGGGCGTGGGACATTGGTTGGCGTGTTGACAGGCGCGGGCGTCGGTGTGCTGCTAGCCGCTGAGTTAGCGGGCGGGTTATTGGGCAAGACCGGCGCAATCGGGGAAGACGCAGGTTTGTTGTTGGACTGAGCAGCTACTGTAGGCGCAGGTGCAGCAGGTGAAGTGGGAACAGGCTGGGCTGTAACGGTCTGCGGCGGATTGACAGATGGTAGGGCAGACGTCACTGTGCTGCTGCTTTGCACAGGTTTGGTCGTCACATCGGTGGTGTGGCTGGCGATCAGTTCATCCAAGGCATCACGCGCAGGCGGGAGTTTGTGTTCGTCCTTGAGCTTTTCCGCAATCAAAGCTTCCAGCGGATCCATGGCATTCAAGGGGTACAAGTCAAGTACCAGCCGGTGTTGAAAGCTGGCTTGCGCCGCCTGTACAGGTTCCAAGTTGAACACCTGCGGTTTGACCGGTTGGCGTAAATCCATCACCAGGCGCACGGTGGTCGGTGTGAATTGACCGATGCGCACACCGGTGATGAACGGGTCGTCGCTGCGTACTTTGCCGACGAGTTCGCGCAGTTCGGCATTCAATTCAATGCCTTCAATGTCAACCGCCAGGCGCGGCGGCTGACCCACCATGGTGTAGCGGGTGACCAGGGCGGTGTCGGATTCAATGGTGACGCGGGTGTAGTCATTGGCTGGCCAGACCCGCACGCCCAGTATGGAGGCACCGCGGGCCAGCTGGGCGCGCCCCAGCAACAGCACCAGCGTGCCGGTTTGTAACAGCGTGCGTCTGTGCAGGTTCATGCTGCCAATCTGAGAGAAAAAGCAGCGACGGTTTGTTTCATGTTAGCAAGCTCCTGCCGGTCTCGCTGTGCGCGGTCAGCGTCACTGTGCGGCTTTCGTCGTCATTCACCTGCAACAATAAGTCCAGGTCGGCTTGCGGCAGAAAACCGGCGGCCTTGTCCGGCCATTCGCAAATCTTCAAACCGGGTGCTGCAAACATGTCTCTGAAACCTGCGTCTTCCCATTCCTGCGGGTCTTTGAAGCGGTAAAAATCAAAATGCCAGATAGACAAGGGTTTGCCATCCCGTTCTAGTTCATACGACTCGACCACCGCATAAGTCGGGCTTTTGATGCGCCCGCTCACCCCCAGCGCCTGCAACAAATGGCGGGTGAAGCTGGTCTTGCCGCTGCCCAGATCGCCGTGCAGACACAGTTGGGCATGGCGCAGCTGTACATTGGCCGACAGGCTCAGCGCATAGGCCTGACAGGCTTGTTCATCCGGCCAGTGCAAGGTTTTTACAATTGACGTTTGGTTCAAAGGAATGATGTGTCCATTCAACAGCAGGGGTTGCCAGAGCAGTTACAGCTTTGGGGGCGGCAACTGGGATTCTCCCAAATTGGCATAGCCCCTGTTGATCTGTCGCAGGCCGAGCCCGGATTGCTGGCCTGGTTGGCCGCCGGTCACCATGGCAGCATGGACTATATGCAACGCCACGGCTTGATGCGCGCACGGCCCGCCGAGTTGGTGCCCGGCACTTTGAGCGTCATCACCGCGCGCATGAACTATTTGCCATCCAGCTCCTCTGATGACTGGATAAGCCGCGAATTTGCTCGCTTGCAGCAACCCGGCGAAGCCGTCATTTCTGTGTACGCCAGAGGGCGTGACTACCACAAGGTGATGCGCCAACGTCTGCAACAACTGGCGCATAAGTTGCAAGAAGTCACCGGGCCGCTGGGACACCGTGTGTTCACCGATTCGGCGCCGGTGCTCGAAGCCGAGTTGGCGGTCAAAAGCGGTCTGGGCTGGCGCGGCAAACACACGCTGGTATTGCAGCGCGAGGTCGGTTCGTTTTTCTTTCTGGGTGAAATTTTTGTCGACATGGCTCTCACACCCGGTGAACCTGTCAGCGATCACTGCGGCAGTTGCACCGCCTGCATCAGCGCTTGCCCGACGCAGGCCATCGTCGCGCCTTACCAGTTAGATGCGCGTCGCTGCATTTCCTACCTGACCATAGAGCTCGACGGGCCTATACCGCTGGAGTTGCGTGCTTTGATGGGCAACCGCATTTACGGCTGCGACGACTGTCAACTGGTCTGCCCGTGGAACAAGTTCGCGCAACGCAGCGCCTTGCCTGACTTTGACGAGCGCCACGGTCTGGGCGCGGCGCAACTGGTGCATTTGATGCAATGGGATGAAGCCACTTTTTTGCGCATGACCGAGGGTAGCGCGATACGCCGCATCGGCCATGTGCGCTGGTTGCGTAATGTGGCGATTGCCATCGGTAATGCTTTGCGTTCTGAAGTCGCTTTGCCAGAGCAGGAGCAGCAAGCCTTGCGCCGCAGCTTGCAGCACTGGTCGGCGCACACCAGCCTTGTCGTCAGTGAAAGCGTGGCCTGGGCATTGGCGGGTGATCAGCCAATCACTTCAGCTAATTGAAACACTAAAAACGGTAATTGCCTGCCACCAGCACAGAGTTGTTGTTATTCGCTGTGCCACTGGTGGTGAAATTCAGGTAAGCGGCGTACAAAGACAAGCGCGGCGTGAACGCGTAGCCGCCCGCCAGCATGGACGTATTGCCGATAGTGGCCTTGTCCTCACCCTGGTTGCGGGTCAGTTGCAACTGGGCGTAACCGGCCGGTACCGGGTAGTACTTGAGCGACACGTCTGTTTCATTGTTGTGATCGGTGTTGCTGTCTTCGTGACGGATGTTCCTCAAAGAAAGTTCAAAGCACAGCGACTGCTGTGGGCCTATGTGCCACAAGGTCTTGGACGTCAGGCTGGTTTTGGTGGTGACGTCGTCGGCCAGCGTCGGTAACCACAAACTGTTAGCGGTAAAACTGAGTCGGGTTTTGTCAACGCCCAGCGAGATCTGGCTCAGTGGAAAAAGGTAATAGCCCGCGGCATAGGAGTTGGAGTGGTATTGCAAATCGTATTGAAGCGAAGGGGAGGCGCTGGGTTTGAGTTCACCGCTTCCCGTGACATAACCGAGTTTGGCAAACATATCTCCCCGGTAATACGTGACAGACACACTGGTGTTGGACAAATGGGTGTTGTATGTTGTGGTCTCTATGTCTGTGGGGGCTAACGCCAGGTACAGATTGCTGGCACGTTGAATGAACTCGTGCTGGTCAAAGGCCTGCTCCGGGTTGTTGTTGACCGGTTTGAAAAACACTTGCAAGCCGAGCACCGGACTGCGGGTGTTTTCGGTGTCTTCGGTGTTCGTTGTGACTCCGATTAGGGTTGAAAGATTGGCCTGGTAGGTGTCAACTTCAGCATAGGCGATAAAGCTTTGAAAGACGGATATCGCAGCCAGCACACACTGTGTCACAGCGGATTTCATAATGTTTCTTCTTTCTTATATTATTTTTAATTAAAAGTAATCGGTTATTTGCATTATTAATAATTAATTAAGACTATTATTTTTATCTGATAGTGATAAAGGCAGGAAGTATGTGTAATTTGTATAAAACAACAACTAAGGCTTGTTTTGCCCATCTAAAGCTTCTTTCACCTGCCTCAGCGACCGGCAATTGCTGAGCGATTGACGCAGGTCAACGCCCGCCTTCATGACCAGTCCTGAGCTTGCTGACATGCATACTAATTACATGAATTCGGCGGGTACGGATTTGCAAGCTGTCAGGTTTTTGTGGCTCTCTTGACGTAAGTCAAGATCTGTTGAGGCGCTTAGCCCTAAGCTTTTCACCATGAGCTCAAATTACGTCTTACTCGACGAACCAGCCAACTGGTTGGTCTTCAGCACGCCTTCGCCGCTGAACAAGACCTCGGACAAACAACACGGTCTATGGCAGTCTCAAGTCGTGGTCGAAGGCATGCATTGCGGGTCTTGCGCATTGAATGTGGAAAAAGCCTTGCGATCCGTGCCGGGTGTGAAACAAGCGACGGTCAACGGTGCCACGCACCGTGCTGAGGTGGTTTGGTCTGCCGATCAAGTCAAACCTTCGCAATGGCTGAATGCTTTGCACAAGGCCGGTTAC
>Ga0209768_10002988_pt1 | contig 10300 bp, 10 predicted proteins | sample LauGreSBDMM110SD_3_FD_187564 | JGI IMG/M metagenome (GOLD analysis project Ga0209768, IMG submission 187564) | Freshwater lake microbial communities from Lake Michigan, USA - Sp13.BD.MM110.SD (SPAdes) (version 2) | ecosystem: Environmental > Aquatic > Freshwater > Lake | place: Lake Michigan... | reverse complement strand
ACAATAATGCCGTGGGCTTGCTCAATGCATTTGTCGCAAATGTGCGCGTCAATGCCTGCAATCAATACCGCGGTTTCTGCTTTTTTACGTCCGCAGAAGGAACAGTCTAAACTTGGTTTTGCCATTGGTGTTTTCTTTGTTTCAAGTTTCAGGTTTCAGGTTAATTCTACTTTGCATGATCCATTATAAACCAAACAAAACAGTAATCAACTGGAAACTTAAAAACCTAAAACATATTTAAATTTAAGCAACGATTTTGTTTTTTTGTGTCAATTTCGTTTCAACCTGAAACTTGAAACTTTAAACCTGAAACAAATCATCTTCTCAACACTTCATCAATCATACCGTATTCTTTGGCTTCGTCGGCGATCATCCAATAATCGCGTTCGGAGTCTTTGAATACTTTTTCAAAGGTTTGTTTGGAATGCTGCGAAATAATGTGGTACAACTCGTCTTTCAGTTTAAGCATTTCGCGCAAGTTGATTTCCATGTCTGTGGCTACACCTTGTGCTCCTCCCGACGGTTGGTGAATCATTACACGCGAATGTGGCAAGGCCGAACGTTTGCCCTCGGCGCCCGCGCACAACAAAACCGCTCCCATTGAAGCCGCCATTCCGGTACAAATCGTGGCCACATCGGGTTTGATGTACTGCATCGTATCGTAAATTCCCAAACCGGCATACACGCTTCCGCCCGGAGAATTCAAATAGATTTGAATGTCTTTGCTGGCATCTACGCTTTCTAAAAACAACAGTTGGGCTTGCACAATATTGGCAATTTGGTCGTCAATACCTGTGCCTAAAAAGATGATGCGGTCCATCATTAAACGCGAAAAAACGTCCAATTGAGAAATGTTCAATTGACGTTCTTCTATAATGTAAGGAGTCATATTGGTGGGCGTCATGGCTTGTGTTAATTTGTCAAAATACAAACTGTTTACACCATGGTCTTTGGTCGCAAATCGCTTAAACTGCTTCGCCATTTCGAGCGAAGCTCTGGGGTCTTTTCCGTAGTTCATCTGATAAAAAATTAGGAATGATAAGATAATTAGATAAAAAAAGCGCCAAAATCGATTAGGAATTTGACGCTCAAAGATAGTATTTTTCGATTACATTTCGCCGTAGGAGGCTTTGATGAAATCGTCGTAATTCACTTCCTTAGTTTTGGCTTTAATTTCGGTTTTGAACAGGTTGAGCATTTTTTCGCTCATCACCTGATCCGACAAACGTTTCACCTCTTCTTGGTTGGATAATACACGCGCCACAATGCCTTCAACTTCTGAATCAGAAGGATTAACTTGGCCAAATTGTGCCATTTGTTTTTTGATCAACACACCGGTATACGATTTCAAATCTTCAAAGGTGATTTGCAATTTGTTATCGGCCATGATTTTGCCTTCGATTAATTGGTAACGCAAGCCATTTTCTGAACGCGCGTACTCGGCTTCTGCTTGCTCTACAGAAAGAGGCGTTTCGCCCATGGTTTGGATCCATTTTTTCAAAAAGGCAGCGGGCAATTCAAATTTGGTGTTTTCGATTAAAGATGACGTTACATCATTCAAAAACTTTTGATCGGCTTGGGTGGCAAATTGCTTTTCGGCATCTTCTTTGATTTTGGCTTTCACCTCAGCAATTGAACTTACTGCGCCTGCCCCAAATAATTTATCAAAAAACTCTTGGGTTAACTCGGCCAATTCGCTGGTGGTCACTTCTTCAATCGTGAAATTAACATCAATAGCCAAACCGTGCACGTCATCATGCGAAACTTTCAAGTAATCCATCAATTGATGGTCATCGGCAAAAAGCCCTTTGGTGTTTACGGTAACTACATCGCCCACTTTTTTTCCTATAAATTGAGCTGCTGTTTTTTTGTCTTTCAATACATCTAAGGTCAGTTTGGCTGGGCTGTCAATACCTTTTTCGGTATTGGTAAAGGTTCCCGAAATATCGTCCCCTTCAGTAATGGTTACTTTTGAAATCATTTTGCCGTATTGTTTGCGGATTCGCACCACTTGCTCTTCTACCATTTTGTCGTCGGCGACGATGGTATATTGCGTGAGGTTTTTCACCACATCCAACTTTACCGAAAATTCGGGAGTTAAACCCAATTCAAAATCAAATGAAAATTCCTCGGCGTCCCAGTTAAATTCATCTTTTACAACGGGTAAGGGATTGCCCAAAATATCAATTTTTTCTTGTTGCATGTAGCGGTTCAAGCTTTCTTGGATTACTTTGTTTACCTCTTCCAACAATACTGTTTTTCCGTATTGTTTGCGAATTAAACTCATGGGCACAGCGCCTTTTCTAAATCCGGGTACCGAAGCAGTTTTTAGATGCTTTTCTAGTACACGTTCTACATTTGGCGAATAATCGGCTTTGGCTACGTGAAGTGTGAGTACGGCGTTTAACGCATCTACATTATTTCTTGTGATTTTCATTTGGTTACATTCTAAATTTGGGTGGCAAAATTATAACTTTTTGGCTACGCAGCCAAGTTTTTGACTACTACAATTAGTCCTTATTATTTTGGGTGAGTGAATAGGTGAGTGATTGCAAAACCGAAAGAATAATACTGAAAAATACGGCAGTCCAAAATCCATCGACCACAAAACCGCCTACAATTTTGGCGCAAAAAATGATCAGCAAGGCGTTTATGACCAATAAAAATAATCCCAACGTAAAGATTGTAACTGGCAACGTAAACAAAATAAGCAAGGGCTTCAGAAAGGCATTAAGCAAAGACAAGACCAAAGCTACGAGCAAGGAGGTGGTGAAATTGGTTACCGTTACACCGGGTAAAAATTCGGCGATGAGTAAAACCAATAAAGCAGTAGTAAATAGACGAATGAGTAATTGCATGTGTTAGGGTTTTAAAAATTTGGAGGTAATGGAATAAAATAGTGCCGGATTTTCGGCGTGCAACCAATGGCCCACTTGGGGAATAGTTTGCAATTGGGCTTGCGGAAAATGACAGACAATTTCGGCCCAATCGGCCTCCAGAATATACTTGGAATTGCCGCCGCGTACAAACAAAGTGGGCGAATCAAAATGTGCCGATGCAGGCAATGCAACACCAACTTGTTCTATTTGGGCAGTTAATACCGGCAAATTAAACCGAAATGCCAGCTGTCCGGGCGTTTGCCAATACAAGTTCTTCAACAAAAATTGGCGTGTACCAAAATCGGGAATGTACGGCTGCAGTTGGACATCGACTTCATTGCGTTGCGGCTGGGTGCTAAAATCGATCGCGTTTAAACCGGTTAAAATTTCTTGGTGATGTTGAGCATAGTGCTTGGGGCCAATATCGGCCACCACCAATTGAGCAACCAAATCCGGATATTGAGTAGCCAATACCATGGCCAATTTTCCGCCCATCGAATGGCCAAGTACCGAAATAGTTTGCAAGCCATAATGACTGCAATAGTCAAGTAGATCTTGCACCATGATTGCATAAGAAAAAGCTGCGTCGTGAAAACTGCGGCCATGGTTGCGCAAGTCAATCAAATGTACTTCAAAACCCATGGCTGCATATTGCGTGCCCAAGGTTTTCCAGTTGTCAGACATGCCCAAAAAGCCATGCAAAATGAGCAATGGTTTTCCTTGGCCTTCAATTTTTGAATATAACATCATAGGGGTGAAGAAATAAATTTAGCGCAACAAATCCAAGTATTGGTTAACCACCGATTCCAATCCCATATACAAGGATTCAGCAATGAGGGCGTGACCAATGGATACTTCGAGTAAACCCGGAATGTTTTCGGCAAAAAATTTACAGTTTTGCAAACTCAAATCGTGTCCGGCGTTGATGCCCAGCCCCAATTCATTGGCGAGTTTGGCCGCTTGTATGTAAGGTTCTATGCCCGCAAAATTGCCCAAACTGTAGTGGTGTGCAAAAGCTTCGGTGTACAATTCGATGCGATCGGTTCCTGTCTTTTGGGCGCCTTCAATTATCTTCAAATTGGGATCGACAAAGATCGAAGTGCGAATGCCATTGCGTTGAAACTCTTGAATTACTTCGGCCAAATAAGGTTGAAATTGTATCGTATCCCAACCTGCCGAGGAGGTAATCGCACCAATAGCATCGGGCACCAAAGTAACTTGGGTGGGTTTGCACTCCAACACCAAATCGATAAAATTGTGCTGCGGATTGCCTTCTATATTGTACTCCGTGTATACGATGGGTTTTAACTCCCGTGCATCTTGGTAGCGAATGTGGCGCTCGTCTGGACGCGGATGAATTGTGATGCCGTTGGCGCCAAATTGCTGAATATCAGCCGCTACTTGCAGTAAATTGGGCACATTTCCACCGCGCGCATTGCGCAACGTAGCAATTTTATTGATGTTTACACTGAGTTTGGTCATGCGAAAAAAATTTGACCACAAAAATACAAACTTAAAGCCGCGTAGGTTGTTTAAAATTGATTATTTTGCAGGGCCTTAGTACATGCACCCATGAATCAAATTCAAGACTATATACACAGCGATTACAAAGCCATTCGCCCCAACGAAGACCTAGCCAGTGTGCAAGATTTTTTTAATGAAATGGGTTTTTCTCATTTTCCAGTTGCTGATGATTTGCAGTTTATTGGCTCACTCAATGCCGAAGATGCCAGCACCTTTGATGCGACAAAATCAGTAGCCGATTACCGCTATATTTTGGAGCAATTTTATGCAAAAAACAGCATGTCTTGGTTTGAAGTATTTGAGGTAGCTACCAAAAATCAGGCTTCGATTGTACCGGTTTTGGACGAACAAAATCAATACATAGGGTATTATGAAATGGAAGATGTTTTGCTGTTTTTTCAAGATACGCCGCTCATCAAAGAAGCAGGAAGTGTTTTGGTGATTAACAAAAGCCTACAAGATTATTCCTTGGCCCAAATTAGCCAAATCGTAGAAAGCAACAATGGTAAAATTTTGGGTTTATTTATTTCAGGTTCAGCCCATTCAACAATTGAAATTACCCTGAAATTGGCCTTGGGTCCCTTGAATGAAATCATCCAAACGTTTCGCCGATACAACTACGAAATTGTTTCCCAGCACCAGGAAGATCAATACATTACAAATCTAAAAGAACGCTCCGATTACTTGGACAAATACCTCAATATATAACGCACACTCGCTATGAAAATCGCTATATACGGACAATTTTACCAAAACAGCACCGAACCCATTATTCGGGATATCTTTCAGTTTTTTACCCAAAAAAAGGTAGAATTAGTGGTAGATCGGGAATTTTTGGAACTGCTCAACGAGAAGCACATTCTAGACGAATCATTTGCCACCTTTCAAAGTCATGCCGATTTGGACGCCAGTTTTGATATGCTACTCAGCATAGGCGGCGACGGAACCATCTTGCGTGCCATTACGTTAGTGCGCGACAGCGGGATTCCGGTTTTGGGCATCAACGCAGGCCGTTTGGGATTTTTGGCTTCGGTACAAAAGGAAAATATTACCGATTTTTTGCAACTGGTTATTGATAAAAAGTACCGTATTTCTAAACGCAGCTTGCTTTCCCTAAGCTGCAATCCGCCAAATGCAGCAATTGACAGTTTGAATTTTGCGATGAATGAAATTTCGGTGAGTCGAAAAGACACCACCTCGATGATTACCATTGAAACCCACTTGAACGACGAATATTTAAATTCCTATTGGGCTGATGGCTTAATAATTGCAACACCCACTGGTTCAACGGGCTATTCGATGAGTTGCGGCGGCCCTATCTTAACACCAGAAGTAACCAGCTTGGTGATTACGCCCATTGCGCCGCACAACCTCAACGCTCGCCCACTTGTAATTCCCGACAACACACAAATAAAATTAAAGGTTTCGGGACGCGAAGACAACTACCTCGTTTCCTTAGATTCACGAATTGCATCAGTTCCAAATGCGGCTGAATTGACCATTGAAAAAACTAATTTTCAGATTAACATGGTCGAAATTCCACACGAAACCTTTTTGAAAACCCTGCGCAACAAATTGATGTGGGGCGAAGACAAAAGAAACTAATCGGCAACCCTTGGTTTGCATACTAGAACCGTGTATTTTTCGTTAAGAAAACACGCTGCATCAAGTATCCTACAATTATTTTCAACTTCCTGAAAATCTAATTCGTTAGTATACGCTTTACGTAGGCAGAATTAGTATATTTGCACGCTATTTTTATACCCATGCACGCACGAATATTCGTTATATTTATTTTGCTCTTCGGCCTTTCGGCATCGGCTCAAATTTATGAGATTGGTGGCTTTTTGGGTGGCAGCAACTACATAGGTGACATTGGAAAAACCACTTACATAGCTCCCAATGAAAGTGCCTATGGATTTTTGTTTAGATGGAATAAAAGTGCCCGGCATTCCTGGAGAATATCCTACACCCAATCTAAAATTACCGCCAACGATGCCGATGCCACCGATCCATCTCGCGTGCAACGAGGCTTCTCCTTTGTAAATGACATAAAAGAAATTTCGGCTGGGCTAGAATTTGATTTCTTTGATTTTGACCTGCACGATTACAAACCCAAATTTACGCCCTATGTGTATACGGGTTTGAGCTACTTGAGTTATAACGGCTTATTTTTTGTAGGCGGACAAACCAAATACGATACCACACATAGCGCCTTGGCGTTGCCGATGACCTTGGGGATTAAGGGCAGAATCTTTGATAATTTTGTCCTCGGATTTGAATCGGGGGCGCGGTATGCATTTCAAGACGATTTAGACGGCAGTAACCCCACGAATGACAACCTGAGCAGTGCTCGATTTGGAAATGTTAGCAGCAACGATTGGTATGTTTTTACTGGATTTACATTAACCTACACCTTTGGAGACAAACCTTGTTTTTGTTCGAATTAATCCATGAGTATACTGAGCCACATCAATACCGAAAATTTACCCAAACACTTGGCCATCATCATGGACGGCAACGGGCGTTGGGCAAAACAGCAGGGTTTTTTGCGGGCTTTTGGTCATGAAAACGGAACCAAATCGGTGCGACTCACGGTAGAATGCTGTGCCAAATTGGGCATAGAAAATCTCACCTTGTATGCCTTTTCTACCGAAAATTGGAACAGACCCAAAATTGAGGTCGATACCTTGATGAAATTGCTCATCAGTTCCTTGAAAAACGAATTGAACACCTTGTCGCAAAACAACATCAAACTGCAATCGATTGGCAATTTGGATTTGCTGCCTCAGTCGGCACAAAAGGAGTTGAAAAGCGTGATGGAACAAACCCAAAACAATACGCGAATGACCTTGACTTTGGCCTTAAGTTATGGGGCTCGAGAGGAACTTTTGCAAGCGATAAAAACGATCAGTAGTAAAGTTAAAAATAATATAATTTCAACCGACGCTATTGATGAATCAATTATTAATGAGCATCTTTACACGCACAATTTACCTGATGTAGATTTGCTAATACGAACGAGTGGGGAGCATCGAATCAGTAACTTTTTGTTGTGGCAAATTGCCTACGCCGAACTGTATTTTACCGATGTTTTATGGCCCGATTTTAAAGAAGAAGATTTATATGAGGCTATCCTTAGTTATCAAAAAAGAGAACGTAGATTTGGAAAAACAAGCGAACAAATTAAATAAAATTTTAGTGTTACATAAACCCCTCCTTTTTTTATACGCCCTTTTCTTTCTTGGATTTTTTGGCGCACAAGCGCAAGACCGAATCCCTTTTGATCAGGGAACAAAGTACTTTTTAGGAAATATAAAAGTGACTGGGAAAATAAGCTACAACGAACAAACAGTTGTTACGTTTGCGGGCTTAGAAAAAGGACAAGAAGTGACTATTCCCGGCGAAGAAATTAGCAACGCCATCAAAAAATTGGGAAAATTGGGCTTGTTTAGCGAGATTGATTTTTATGTGAATAAAATTGAGGGAGACAGCATCTTTTTGGAGTTAAACATCAACGAATTACCCAAATTGAATGAGGTAAAAATTGTTGGGGTTAAGAAAAGCAAAAAAGAAACGCTCATCAAAGACAACGCACTTACCAAAGGAAAAATTGTCAATGAAAACCTCATTACCACAACCAGAAACTACATCGAAAACAAATACCGCAAAGACGGGTTTTACAATACCAAAGTAACGGTTAGCACCAAAGCCGACACAACCCAAACCAATCAAGTTAATATGTTGATTTTTATTGACAAGGGAAATAAAATCAAAATCAATTCGATTGGATTTACTGGTAATGTCATGTACACTGAAGCACAGCTCAGAAAACGCATGAAAAACACCAAACAAAAAAATGTAATTCGCATTTTTAAAGCATCCAAATACATCAAGGACAAATACAAAGAAGACTTGGTGAAGGTGATTGATAAATACAAAGAAAACGGCTATCGTGATGCTCGTATTGTGAGTGATACGCTTGGTTTTACCAAAAACAAAAAAGAACTTACACTCAAAATAAATGTTGAAGAAGGCAGAAAATATTACTTTGGTACTATTAAATTCCTAGGAAATACCATTTACCCCGATCGCGGTTTGCAACAAATGTTGGGCATCAAAAAAGGCGACATATACAATGGGGTTTTGCTTGAAAAACGAATTGCAGATAAAAGCAAACCCGATGGCGATGACATCACCAATTTATACCAAAACAACGGCTATTTATTCTCAACCATTAATGCGGTAGAAGTAAAAACTGCCAACGACACCATCGATTTTGAGATCCGTATTGTAGAAGGTCCTTTGGCCTACTTCAATAAAATTACAGTAGTAGGAAATGACCGCACCAACGACAAAGTAATTTACCGTGAATTGCGCACCAAACCGGGTCAAAAATACAGCAAGGAAGAGTTGGTACGTACCATTCGTGAAATTGGTCAATTGGGTTTCTTTGACCCAGAGGCCATTGATCCAAAATTCAAAAATGTGGACGCAGCGGCCGGTACGGTTGATATTGAATACAACTTAGTAGAAAAAGGATCCAGCCAAATTGAATTACAAGGTGGCTATGGCGGCGGCGGATTCATTGGGACTTTGGGACTTTCGTTTAATAACTTCTCGGCCCGAAACCTATTCAAGAAAGACGCCTACAAACCCTTACCAATGGGAGACGGACAGAAAGTTTCGCTGCGTTTGCAGGGAAGTTCTTTTTTTCAGACCTACAGTATATCGTTTTCTGAACCCTGGTTTGGCGGCAAAAAACCAATACAATTTAGCAGCTCGATAGCGTATAGTAAACAATTTGCTGCCAGCAGTAATTTTGGAGGCATTGACAAGAGTAAAAACTTCAATATTTTTGCCATTTCATTAGGTTTGGCCAAACGCTTAACTGTTCCCGATGATTTCTTTGTATTGTCTAACGCCTTGAGTTTTCAGTTTTATGACCTAAATAACTACAACACGGGCTTATTTACTTTTGGAAATGGTTCATCTCGAAATTTGGCCTACACCATAGGAATCAGCCGAAACAATAAAGGGGTAAATCCAATCTACCCGACCTACGGATCTGAGTTTAGTATCACCGGTAAATTTACACCCCCTTACTCTGCTTTTAACGGGGTTGATTATTCCAATTTAGGCTCATTAGAACCCTATAAATTGCGCAACGAAGGCACCACACCCATTTTGAGTCAAGATCAAACTGAATTCATTTTACCAGGCGAATACATTGATGCCAACGGAAATCGGGCACTTGATTTTCAATCGGCAGCTGTTGACCAAGGTAAAGTTGACCAAGAAAAGTTTAATTGGTTGGAGTACTACAAAATCAAATTTAAAGCCGACTGGTATACCAAGATTTTTGACAAATTAATTTTGCGTTCCTTAAGTGAATTTGGGTATTTAGGCAGTTACAACAACGCAAGAGGCTTGGTTCCATTTGAGCGCTTCTTTGTGGGCGGTGACGGATTGGCCAATTTTGCGCAAGACGGACGCGAAGTGATTCAATTGCGCGGCTATCCAAACAACTCCATTTCTTCGCGCGATGGCGGACCTATCTACAATAAATTCTCTTTAGAATTGCGTTATCCCTTAACCTTAAAAGCAGCTGCATCTATCTACATGCTTACTTTTGTGGAAGGTGGAGCTGCCTACAACAATTTTAAAGAATATAATCCGTTTGTATTGAAACGATCAGCTGGGGTAGGATTGCGTATTTTCATGCCGGCCTTTGGATTATTAGGGATTGATTTTGGGTATGGATTTGATCCACTCACCGGTTCTACACAACCAAATGGCATGGAAACACATTTTATTATTGGCCAACAATTTTAAAAAATAACTGCTATATTTGGCGTGAATTACACCATTCAGGATATGAAAAAGTATATATTTCT
>Ga0209768_10002984_pt1 | contig 10306 bp, 6 predicted proteins | sample LauGreSBDMM110SD_3_FD_187564 | JGI IMG/M metagenome (GOLD analysis project Ga0209768, IMG submission 187564) | Freshwater lake microbial communities from Lake Michigan, USA - Sp13.BD.MM110.SD (SPAdes) (version 2) | ecosystem: Environmental > Aquatic > Freshwater > Lake | place: Lake Michigan... | reverse complement strand
ACCACCACGGAAGGCCATTTTAAATCCTAATGTTTTAATATCATCCAAGAATTTAGCGGTCGTAGGAACATCCGTGATTTTAATAATATCACCGATAATTTCTCTTAAACTTTTCTTAGTTAATAATTGATTTACAAACCCTACTGCTTTTGGTGTGTGTTGATTAAACAATACACGACCTACTGTAGTTTCAATTAATTTGTTCACCAATACACCGTTTTCACGCATGTTGGTTTTTACGCGAATGTTCGCATGCAAATCAATTTTGTTTTCGTTGTAAGCAATGATCACCTCGTCTAAGTTGTAGAAAGCTTTGCCCTCTCCTCTTACGACTAAATCACCCATTGATTTTTTACCCTTTGTAATATAGTATAAACCTAACACCATGTCCTGAGAAGGAAGGGTGATTGGCGTACCATTTTGTGGGTTTAATATGTTATGAGAAGACAACATCAATAACTGTGCTTCCAAAATAGCCGCGTGGCTTAATGGAACGTGCACCGCCATTTGGTCACCATCGAAATCGGCGTTAAACGCTGAGGTAACCAATGGGTGTAATTGAATGGCTTTACCTTCCACCAATTTAGGTTGGAAAGACTGAATTGATAAACGGTGCAATGTTGGGGCACGGTTTAGCATTACAGGATGTCCTTTCAAAATATTTTCTAAGATATCCCAAATCACAGCTTCTTTTTTGTCAACTAATTTCTTAGCAGACTTCACTGTTTTTACAATACCTCTTTCAATTAATTTACGAATAATAAATGGCTTAAATAATTCCGCAGCCATATCTTTTGGTAATCCGCACTCGTGCATTTTTAATTCAGGTCCTACAACGATTACAGAACGTCCAGAATAATCCACACGCTTACCTAATAAGTTTTGACGGAAACGACCTTGCTTACCTTTTAATACATCCGATAAAGATTTCAATGCACGTCCACCCTCTGCTTTAACCGCATTAGATTTACGTGAGTTGTCGAATAATGAATCGATCGCTTCTTGTAACATACGCTTTTCGTTACGTAAGATTACTTCTGGTGCTTTAATTTCTAACAAACGCTTTAAACGATTGTTACGGATAATTACACGACGATATAAGTCATTCAAATCAGAAGACGCAAAACGGCCGCCATCTAATGGCACCAATGGACGTAACTCTGGTGGAATAACTGGAATATATTTCATCACCATCCACTCTGGTTGGTTAGTGATATGTGTTTTTGCTTCACGGAAAGATTCAACAACACTCAAACGCTTTAAAGCATCTGCTTTTCTTTGTTGAGAAGTTTCGTTCGCTGCAGCATTACGTAAAGAGAAACTTAATTCATCTAAATCTAATAAACCTAATAAATCATGGACTGCATCTGCACCCATTTTCGCGATGAACTTTTGAGGATCATCATCAGGTAAATATTGATTCTCTTTTGGTAAAGCATCAATTAAATCTAAGTATTCTTCTTCGGTTAATAAATCAGCTACTTTTAAATTGTCCTTGATACCTGGTTGTATTACTACATAGCGCTCGTAATATATAATGGTCTCTAATTTCTTAGAACTCATTCCTAATAAATAACCAATTTTGTTTGGCAAAGATTTAAAGTACCAAATATGCACTACAGGTACCACTAATTTAATGTGGCCCATACGCTCACGACGTACTTTTTTCTCTGTTACTTCTACACCACATCTGTCACAAACAATACCCTTATAACGGATACGCTTATACTTTCCACAAGCACACTCATAATCCTTTACTGGACCAAAGATACGCTCACAGAAAAGGCCATCACGTTCTGGTTTGTAGGTACGATAGTTGATGGTTTCTGGTTTCAACACTTCTCCAAAGCTTCTCTCCAAGATGCTATCTGGAGATGCCAAACTAATCGTGATTTGCGAAAAAGCTGGGCGTTGTCTATTCTCTTTTTTGAATGCCATATTATTTATTCATTTGAGTGTTGGATTTTACTCCTTCACCTATTTAAGAATTGGTTGTTAATTGATGATTACTTCTTTTAAAAATTAATCAAACTTTAAATCTAAACCTAAGCCTCTCAACTCATGTACTAATACATTGAAAGATTCAGGGATACCTGGTTTAGGAATATTCTCTCCTTTAACAATTGCCTCGTACGTTTTAGCACGGCCAATGATATCATCAGATTTAAGTGTTAATAATTCTTGTAAGATATTAGCTGCACCATATGCTTCCAATGCCCATACCTCCATCTCACCAAAACGCTGACCACCAAACTGAGCCTTACCGCCCAATGGTTGTTGTGTAATCAAGCTGTATGGTCCGATAGAACGTGCGTGCATCTTATCATCCACCATGTGGTGTAACTTAATCATATAGATCACACCCACCGATGTTTTTTGGTCAAACTTCTCTCCAGTTTCTCCATCATATAAGTGTGTATGCCCATTATGAGGAATGCCGGCTTCAACACATAAATCTTCGATTTGTGTAGTGCTAGCACCATCAAAAATTGGCGTTGCAAATTTCACACCTAACTTTTTACCAGTCCATCCTAAAATGGTTTCATAGATCTGTCCTAAGTTCATACGAGAAGGTACACCCAATGGATTCAATACGATATCAACTGGCGTACCGTCTTCCATAAATGGCATATCCTCGGCACGTACAATTTTAGCAACAATCCCTTTGTTACCGTGACGTCCCGCCATCTTATCACCCACTTTCAACTTACGCTTAACAGCTAAGTATACTTTAGCTAATTTCAATACACCTGCAGGTAATTCGTCACCGATTGAAATATTAAATTTCTCACGCTTGTAACGACCTAACTCTTCGTTGTATTTAATGCTATAGTTGTGTAATAAGGTATTAATTAAATCATCTGTTTTCTTATCTCCAGTCCATCCTAATGGATTTACATTTTGGAAATCGATTGCTGCTAAATTCTTCGCATTAAACTTAGAACCTTTTGCAATTAAAGTTTCACCAAAATTGTTTACCACACCTGGAGTTGTATGATCCTTCAATAATGTTTGTAATTTTTCAACTAACAAATTCAATAATGTAGAATCATTTTCTTCGTGTTGTTTTTCAACCTTATCTAACATTGCTTTTTCACGCACCTTACCACTCTTGTCTTTCTTAGCACGTTGGAATAATTTTTTGTCTATAACAACACCTTCTGTTCCATTAGCCGCTTTTAAAGAAGCATCTTTTGCATCACCCGCTTTGTCACCAAAGATAGCGCGCAATAATTTTTCTTCAGGAGTTGGATCTGATTCACCTTTTGGTGTGATCTTACCAATTAAAATATCTCCTTCTTTCACAGCAGCACCAATTCTGATGATACCATGTTCGTCTAAATCTTTTGTTGCTTCTTCAGAAACGTTAGGGATATCAGAAGTTAATTCTTCCTCTCCTAATTTCGTATCACGTACCTCTAATTCATATTCATCAATATGAATAGATGTAAATAAGTCTTCACGCACCACTCTTTCGCTAATTACAATCGCATCCTCAAAGTTGTAACCTTTCCATGGCATGAACGCCACTTGTAAATTACGTCCTAATGCGACTTCACCGCCTTGTGTTGCATAACCTTCCGTTAAGAAATCTCCTTTTTTAACTTTCTGACCTTTCTTTACAGAAGGGGTTAAGTTAATACAAGTAGATTGGTTGGTTTTAATGAACTTAGTTAATTTATATATAATTAAGTCTTCGTTAAAGCTTACTAAACGATCCATTTCATTACGGTTGTAACGAACATGAATTTCATTTGCATCAACATATTCAATGACGCCATCGCCATCAGCATGTAACTGAATTCTTGCATCACGCGCTGCTTTTCCTTCCAATCCAGTTCCTACGATAGGTACTTCTGGACGGATTAATGGAACCGCTTGACGTTGCATGTTAGATCCCATCAACGCACGGTTGGCATCATCATGCTCTAAGAAAGGAATTAAAGATGCACTTAAACCAACAATTTGGTTAGGTGCAACGTCCATAAATTGAACGTCTACTTTATCTAAAATTGGGAAGTCACCTGTTTCACGAGAAATAACTTTGTCTTCCGAAAATTCGCCTTTATCAGATAACGGAGTGTTAGACTGTGCAATTCTTGCAGAATCTTCTTCCTCCGCACTTAAGTATGTTAAGTTCTTTAAATTTACTTTACCATTTTCTACTTTACGGTATGGCGTTTCAATAAAGCCCATATCGTTAATCTTTGCGTGTACACACAAAGTAGAAATCAAACCAATGTTTGGTCCTTCTGGTGTTTCAATTGTACAAAGACGTCCGTAGTGAGAATAGTGTACGTCACGTACCTCGAAACCTGCACGCTCACGACTTAAACCGCCGGGCCCAAGTGCGGAAACACGACGCTTGTGCGTGATTTCACTCAATGGATTGGTTTGGTCTAAGAATTGAGATAGCTGAGAAGTTCCAAAGAAAGAGTTGATAACAGAAGATAATGTTCTCGCATTGATTAAATCAACTGGAGTGAATACCTCGTTATCACGCACATTCATACGCTCACGAATGGTACGCGCCATACGCGCTAAACCAACTCCGAATTGTGCATACAATTGCTCTCCTACTGTTCGAATACGACGGTTGCTTAAGTGATCAATATCATCCACCTCTGCTTTACCGTTTGTTAAACGTACTAAGTATTTAATAATTTCAATGATATCATTCTTAGTCAATACTTTCTTCTCTTGTGTTAAATCATGACCTAGTTTTTTGTTGATCTTATAACGACCCACTTCACCTAAATCATAACGCTTGTCAGAGAAAAATAATTTGTCAATAATACCACGAGCCGTTTCATTATCTGGAGCATCTGCACCACGTAATTGACGGTAAATATGTTGAACCGCTTCCAACTCAGAGTTAGAAGTATCCTTGTTTAATGTGTTGTAGATAATTGCATAATCACCACCTACATCTTCTTTTTGAATGAATACGCTTTTAACACCTAATTCAATAATTAAGCTTACTGCTGCCTCATCCAATTCTTTATCACGCTCTAATACAATTTCGTTCCTTTCAATACTTACTACTTCACCAGTATCTTCATCAACGAAATCTTCAAACCATGATCTTAAAACACGTGCTGCTAATTTTTTACCAATTTGATTTGCTAAGGTTTTCTTATCTGCTTTCACTTCATCGGCCATACCAAATAATTCCAAGATATCTTTATCTGTTTCAAAACCAATTGAACGCAATAAAGTAGTTACAGGGAATTTTTTCTTACGATCGATGTATGCATACATCACGTTATTAATATCGGTTGCAAACTCCATCCATGCTCCTTTGAAAGGAATGACACGAGCAGAATAAATTTTTGTTCCGTTAGGGTGTGTTGATTGTCCAAAGAATACACCTGGTGAACGGTGTAATTGAGAAACGACAACGCGCTCAGCACCATTAATCACAAAGGTTCCTCTTGGTGTCATGTAAGGAATGTTTCCTAAGAATACATCCTGTACAATGGTTTGGAAATCCACGTGCTCTTCATCATTACAGCTTAAACGTAATTTAGCTTTTAATGGAACAGCATAAGTTAATCCACGCTCCATACACTCATCAATAGTGTAACGTGGTGGATCAATGAAATAATCCAAGAATTCTAAAACGAAAATGTTTCTTGTATCCGTGATCGGAAAATTTTCCTTAAATACACGGAACAAACCTTCTACGTTTCTTCTGTCTGGAGTAGTTTCTAACTGAAAGAATTCTTTAAAAGATTCTAACTGAATGTCAAGTAAGTCTGGTGCTTCGGCGATGTGCTTAATCTTACCAAAGTTGTGCCTGTTGTTCAAAGTTGTTGTAGACATACGATATTAACCAGGTTTTATTGCAATAAAATATTTGGTAGCATTGTGCTTAAGGATTGACTATCAATAGAACAGATTCGAGATCACACTGTAATAGCAATAGACAATACGCCCAAAATAAAGGATTGCAAAGATAAGGAAACAGAGGCAGTTTAAAAACAAATTTTGTACCAAAAATCATGATTTTGAATTATTTTTTTAAAAAAAAGCCAAATTTGGACAGATTGTCGCATTTTAATTAATTATAATTTATATTTTATTGATATACATTGTATTTTAATATTAATAAGTTTTTATATTTATACTGGCCCTCCTACCGTTTTAGTCAAAATTTAAGAATTCGTTAACGAATGGGATTTCATTGGGCTCGTATGGGGCTAATAAGGTTGATGAATATATGCATAATCTTGTTTTCGCGGGTCGCGTTTAGCCTTGCCCGTGAGGACCATTCACTTTCGCCAGCTCGAACGCTCATCCAAGATTAGCATATAGTTCATCACCACCCTCTCCTTCCTAATGCCCAAAATGAAATGCCCCTAATTGAACTCAGCCAATAGTAGAATGTAAGAAAAAAATGGAAAGAAGTTTATTGCAGTCCCTCCTTTATTGGTACAAATGAAATGCCCCTAATTGAACTTAGCCAATAGAAGAATGGAAGAAAAAAATGGAAAGAAGTTTATTGCAGTCCATTCGAGCTTGCAATAGTAAATGGATCTCACAGGCAATATGTAAACGCGACCTGAGCGGAAATAAACTTACTTTCCATTTTTTATAAAAGATTAAAGAGCTGGTTCACGTAGGGACATAAAAAAGCCCCGGAAAAATCCAGGGCTAATTATATAAGGGTTACTTAAGTGTAGTAAATTACTTTACTTCTACTTCAGCACCAGCTTCTTTCAATTTACCAGCAACTTCGTCAGCTTCCGCTTTAGAAACACCTTCTTTGATTGCTTTTGGAGCGCCATCTACTAAGTCTTTAGCTTCTTTCAAACCAAGACCTGTTAAATCTTTTACGATTTTAACTACGTTCAATTTGCTAGCACCACCGCTTACTAAGATAACATCAAATGCTGTTTTCTCAGCTGCTGCTTCGCCGCCACCGCCACCTGCTGCTACAACTACTGCTGCTGCTGCTGGTTCGATACCGTAATCCGCTTTTAATACGTCTGCTAATTCTTGAACTTGCTTTACTGTTAAGCTTACTAATTCTTCAGCTAGTTTTTTTACGTCTGCCATTTTGTTTCAATTTTTTCCGCTTTCAAAGCATATGCTCCAGCGGAAGGTTTAAAAAAATTATGTAACAATATAAAAACAGAAACTCATTCGAGTCTTCTGAAATTAACTATTTGTTTGATGAAAATTTCCTCTTTCATCACAAGGTTTGTTTACGCTTCCGGAGCCGCTTCAGCTGCTGGAGCCTCAGTTGCTGGTGCTTCAGCTACAACTTCCGCTACTGGAGCTTCTGCTGGAGTTTCCGCTACTACTTCAACCGCTGCTACTTCGATCGCAGCTGCTGGCGCAGTTTCAGCTGCTACTTCGATCGCAGCTGCGACTACTTCAGTTTCAGTTTTTGAACTTCCGTTTTCGGCATGGTTTAGTAAAGCAGCAATTACGCGCTTCGCTGGAGATTGCAACAATCCAAGTACTTCACCAATAAGCTCATTCTTAGTTTTGATATTTGTTAATGCAACTAAAGAGTTGTCACCTACAAAAATATCTCCATTAATGAAAGCCGCTTTTAATGTTGGTCTATCTCCTGCATTTGCTTTTCTAAATGCACTAAGAATCACAGCTGGATCTTTAGGATTTTCAGAAAACATTAATGCAGTTACCTTGTTTAATGACTCATACAAGCCTGCATACTTTTCGCTGTCCAAACCTTCTAATGCTTTACGAATCAAAGTGTTTTTAGCCACTTTCATTTCTACTTCCTTGTTAAAACAAGAACGACGTAAATTAGAAATTTGTTCTACGCTCAAAGATTCTGTGTCTGTGATATAGAAATTATTATATTGAGTGAATTTCCCTTTTAGGATTTCAATCACTTCGTTTTTTTGATCTTTGGTCATAACTAATTTTATTTAATTACCTGGGTCATTTCCTTTCGGATCACCAGGACTAGTTGGTTAATGATTTAGTTTCTAAAGCAATACCCGCACTCATTGTTGAAGCCATGCTTATCCCTTTCAAGTAAGTTCCTTTTGATGCGGATGGTTTCATTTTAATGATTGCATTAATTAATTCTGCACTGTTCTCTGCAATTTTATCTGCTGAGAAAGATACACGACCAATAGATGCGTGAACGATACCTGCTTTGTCTACTTTAAATGCAATCTTACCGCCTTTTACCTCGTTAACTGCTGCTGCAACATCGTTTGTTACGGTACCAGTCTTTGGGTTTGGCATTAAGTTACGTGGTCCTAATACTTTACCTAACTTACCAATTTTAGGCATTACAGCTGGCGTAGCGATGATAACATCGATATCTACCCAACCACCTTCAATTTTAGTTACGAACTCATCTAAACCTACGTAGTCAGCACCCGCTTCTCTCGCTGCTGCTTCTTTATCTGGAGTACATAAAACTAAAACTTTTTTAGTTTTACCAGTACCATGAGGTAAAGAAACAGTACCACGAACTTGTTGGTCTGCTTTTTTAGGATCTACTCCTAAACGAATATGTAAATCTACAGAGCTATCGAACTTTGTACAGTTAATTTCTTTTACTAATGTAGATGCATCTTTAAGGGAATAAAATTTATTCTTATCCACCTTTGCAACCACCGCTTTTCTTTTTTTAGTCAATGACATGTTGATTATTTTTTAAGGTGAATAAATTAATTTTCCCAAGGAGCTTTACCATCTACAGTAATTCCCATTGAACGTGCAGTTCCAGCAACCATATTCATAGCGCTGTTTAAAGTAAATGCGTTCAAGTCTTCCATCTTATCTTTAGCGATGGCTTCTACTTGTGCCCAAGTTACTTTTCCTACTTTGTCACGGTTACTTTCTTTAGAACCTTTTTGGATTTTTGCAGCTTCCATTAATTGAACTGGAGCTGGTGCAGTTTTGATAACAAAGTCAAAAGACTTGTCTGTATAAACTGTAATTAAAACAGGAACCACTTTTCCTTGTTTGTCTTGAGTTCTAGCATTGAATTGCTTACAAAACTCCATAATGTTAATTCCCTTAGAACCAAGGGCTGGACCTACTGGAGGTGCTGGATTGGCTTGACCGCCTTTCACTTGCAACTTAACGTAGCCAGAGATTTCTTTTGCCATTTTGTTATGTTTTTTTGGTTAAGCGTCGGGCCATTATGGCTTCGACTCCCAAATACCCACACTTCGAAAAGTGTAAATTGGACGGCGAAAGTACGACTATTCTCATTTCTAGCAAAATTTATAGCAATTTTTTCAATAAAATCAAAGGTTTGGAGCAAAAAAAATCCCCCCAAATTGCTTTGAGGGGACCTTTTACCTTTTTCCTTCTAACTCAGTTTCTCTACCTGCATGTAATTTAATTCCACTGGGGTAGATCGACCGAAGATCTTCACGGTCACTTTCAATTTCTTCTTTTCTTCGTGCACTTCTTCGATGACACCATTAAAGTCATTGAAAGGTCCCTCAATTATTTTGATCGTCTCGCCTAAAATGAATGGTTCGCTGATAGATCCGCCCATGTCGTTCATCTCATCTACTTTACCCAACATTTTATTGACTTCCGATTTTCTTAAAGATATAATATTGCCTTTTGACCCTTTTCCGTCTGTCAAAAAGTGCATTACGTTGGTGATATTGCTAATATGCATAACAATGTCATCCGCAATGGGCGCCTTGTTATCAATCACTTCAATCATTACGTATCCTGGGAAATAGTTTTTCTCGCGCATTACTTTTTTACCGTTTTGCACTTTATACACTTTTTCCATTGGAAGGAAAATCTGCTTGATTACATTAACCCATCCGTTTCTAACAATATCTTTATCAAGGTATTCTTTAATCTTTTTTTCCTTTCCACTTACAACACGCAACACATACCACTTTGTTTCTGGAACAGGAGCAGCAGCTGTAGCAGCTGTATTTGTATCTATCAATTGTACTTCTGGTTCCATGGTTTACTTAAATAAAGAGTATATCAACTTTAAAAATTGGTTGCTAGCCGTGTCCATCACCCAAACTAATGCAGTAATAATGATGGTCGCGACCAACACAATCACTGTACTTTGTTGTAAGTTAGCCCAACTAGGCCAAGTTACTTTTTCTTGTAACTCCAGGTAACTTTCTTTGAAATAGTTAGCTATTTTGTTCATAATTATTCTATTTAAAAACCCATAAATTTTGCTAAATATAGCAAATTTTCTTCGCACGGGCACTAGGATTCGAACCCAGATCAAAGGTTTTGGAGACCCGTATGCTACCGTTGCACCATGCCCGTATGAACCAAAAGTCTCTGGCAAAAGCGAACGCTTGAACCAAAGACT
>Ga0209768_10002974_pt1 | contig 10329 bp, 6 predicted proteins | sample LauGreSBDMM110SD_3_FD_187564 | JGI IMG/M metagenome (GOLD analysis project Ga0209768, IMG submission 187564) | Freshwater lake microbial communities from Lake Michigan, USA - Sp13.BD.MM110.SD (SPAdes) (version 2) | ecosystem: Environmental > Aquatic > Freshwater > Lake | place: Lake Michigan... | reverse complement strand
AATCTTTTTTGAAAAAACGAGCGTTGGGGTAGGCGCGCACTAAGCGTTCGTTGGGTTTGCCGGTCACCATGAGCAATTTTCCGTGGATATAAATCGAATCATTTTCTACCAAATTGATGGCAACTGCGCGTTTAGTCACAAACATAGAATCCTTTTGTTTGTAGAGTTCGGCATAATGGCCTTTTACGATCCCTTTGTTGATCGAATCCGTGATTTTTACATTGCGGGATGCCGAGGCAAATTCCTTGGTGCGGTTATAAAACAAACTATCGCCTTCAATGCGGCGGTCCTTGTATTTGATGTAGGATTTCCGCAAAAAGTGCCCCACATTTTTTCGGCTGTCGTAAAAACCTTTTTCGGTATATATAAAATTTTCTTTGCTGGTAATGGTCGAAGGGCCAAACAAATAGGAATGCCCCGAATTGTTGTAGTAATCCAAGTGGTTGGATTTCACCACATACTTGGGATTGGTTACCGTAACAGCAGTGAGGAAATGAAATTTTTTCTCGGCTACAAAATAGCGGCCCGATTTGCTTTTCAGCACGTTTTCTCGGTTGGTAATTACACCGTTGCAAGTATAATAGGCTTGTTGGCTGTTTCGGTCAAAACGCAGGGTGTCGGTGGCGAGGTTCATATCAGGCGAACGCAAATTTACTTTTCCGGTGGCGTAGGCTTGCTTCACGTTGCCATTGTATTCGGCGTATTTGCTATTCATAAACAAGGTGTCGCCTTGTATCATTTGCACGTCACCAAAAGCTTTCACGTAGTTTTCTTTCTGAAAATAATAGGCTTTGTTACACAAAAACCGCACGCCATCGTGGTTCATGCGCACGTGGCCAGAAAGCAACAAGGCATCGGGAATTTCGGTTTGGTTCACGTCGGCAAAATCGGCATATTCAATGACAATTTTTTTGGCTTCCTGCGACCAACCCTTGGCTTTAAAACCAAGTAGGAATATGCATACGATACAAACAACTGCGTTTTTCAAAAGCTGTAATTTTGGCCAAATTTAAGAAAATCCACCCAAGGAGGACGGTATTTTACAATTAATTATCAATTGGAATTTACTTGGAAAAACTGCGTTTCAAAAACAAAAAGCCCAAGATACCAGCTGCGGTTGAAGCCAATAAAATTGCCAGTTTTGCGCCTTCAATATTGGCCTCGTCTTGAAACGCCAATAGACTAATAAAAATAGACATGGTAAACCCGATTCCACCTAGCATTCCTGCGCCCAAGAGGTGTTTCCATTGGATGTCGTGGGGCAAACTGCTGTATCCGAGTTTGGTGGAAATGTAGGCAAACAGAAAAATCCCCAAAGGTTTCCCGATAAGTAATCCTAAAACAATCCCAATACTATACGAATTCAATAAGGCTTCTCCGATAGCACCGCCCAAAGGCAAAGCTGTGTTGGCCAAGGCGAATAAGGGCAAAATAAGAAAGCCTACAGGCCAATGTAAATGGTGTTGGAGTTTGATAGATAAGCTGCTTTTATCACCTTTTCCGAATGGAATAGCAAATGCCAGTAATACCCCAGCAATGGTGGCGTGTATGCCTGAATGCAACATAAAATACCACATCGCAATTCCGCCAATAGCATAGGGCCAAAAGGTGTGAATGCGCAAGCGGTTGAGCAACAATAAAACGAGCCAAATGCTAATAGCAATACCCAGGTTTAGGAAGGCTAAACTTTTGGTGTAAAAAATAGCAATCACGAGTATGGCACCCAAATCATCGACTACGGCGAGGGCGGTAAGGAATATTTTGAGTGAGGTGGGTACTTTTTTGCCCAACAATGATAATGCGCCCACGGCAAAAGCAATATCGGTTGCCATGGGAATTCCAGCTCCCGATTGGGTTGAAGTTCCCCAATTGAAGGCCAAATAAATTCCGGCGGGAACCAACATGCCACCCAAGGCGCCAAACAATGGCAGGCTGGCTTTTCGCAAGTTGGACAACTCGCCCGCATAAATTTCGCGTTCTAATTCGAGCCCAATGAGCAAGAAAAAAATAGCCATCAGTCCGTCGTTGATCCATTCAACTAGGGTGTGGCTGCCAAGTGGCATTTTCCAAAACTGAATATACGATTCCTGAAAAACCGAATTGGCCATAACCAGCGAAATCAGGGTAACCGCAATGAGCAGCAAACCGCTGGCTTTTTCGTTGTTGAAGAATTCGGTAAATACCTTGGTTGCTCTCATTAAGAAAAAAAACGCCCTGATTTCTCAAAGCGTTGGGTTGTTATTTGGTAATGGTTTGTTTTCTGTCAGGACCTACCGATACAATTTTAATTGGTACGCCCAGTTCAGCTTCTATAAACGCAATGTATGCTTTGAGTTCGGCTGGCAGTTCCTCATAGCTGTGCATACCTGTAAGATCGGCTTTCCACCCTTTGAATTCGGTATACACTGGGGTAACGTTTTCGGGTTCGATGTTATAGGGTAAGTGTGCAATTTCTTGTCCGTTGTATAGATAAGCCGTACATACTTTCAAGGTTTCAAAACCCGAAAGCACATCGCCTTTCATCATCATCAGTTGGGTTACACCGTTAATCTGAACGGCATATTTCAAGGCTACTAAATCGAGCCAACCACAACGTCTTTTACGTCCGGTAACCGAGCCAAATTCGTTGCCCACTTTGGCCATGATGTCGCCGGCTTCTTCAAAGTCTTCGGTAGGAAACGGTCCGCTGCCCACGCGGGTAGTATAGGCTTTAAAAATCCCGTAGACTTCTTTGATTTTGTTGGGTGCAATACCCAAACCGGTACAAGCACCAGCGGCCGTAGTATTGGACGAGGTGACAAACGGATAGGTTCCAAAATCTACATCGAGTAAGGAACCTTGCGCGCCTTCGCACAAAATGGATTTCCCTGCTTTTTGTGCCTGAAACAAGTATTCTTCACTGTCGATGAATGTCAATTTTTTGAGTTCTTCGATGGCCGTAAAAAATTCGGCTTCGAGTTCTTGTAAGTTGTATTGAATGGCCACTTCATAATAGGAAATCATGGCTTCGTGTTTGTCGGCAAGGGCTCGGTAACGGGCTTGAAAGTCGGGCAGTTCGATGTCGCCCACTCGAATTCCGTTGCGACCGGTTTTGTCCATATAGGTTGGGCCAATTCCTTTTAGGGTTGATCCAATTTTGGCTTTCCCTTTGGCAGCCTCTGAGGCAGCATCGAGCAAACGGTGCGTAGGCAAGATGAGATGCGCCTTGCGGGAAATGAATAATTTTTTGGTAATGTCGAGATTAAACTTGGCCAATCCATCAATCTCTGTGCTGAAAACTACCGGATCTATCACGACGCCGTTGCCAATAATATTGATGGAGTTGGGGTGAAAAATCCCCGAAGGAATGGTGCGCAACACGTGTTTGATGCCGTCAAATTCTAGCGTGTGTCCAGCATTTGGTCCGCCTTGAAAACGAGCAATAATGTCATAATTGGAAGTGAGTACGTCAACGATTTTTCCTTTTCCTTCATCGCCCCATTGCAATCCGAGTAGTAAGTCTGCAGTCATGTGTAGTTATCTAGTTGTTGTTGTTATGTGCGTTAGGGATTGAAACGGAAATCCTTTTTGTGTCAGGCATTGGCGAAAAAAGATTGGGAGTGAAAAGCCCGACCGATAGGGAACGCCATTTAATTTTTAATTATTCATTTTTAATTACCTTTTTGTTTCCATAGAGGTACAGCGAGTGGTTGTGTATTTCGATGTCAAATATTTCTTCGATGGTTTTTTTGATCAGTTGAATACGCGGATCACAAAACTCTATCACTTCACCGCTGTCGGTCATGATGATGTGGTCGTGTTGTTTGTCAAAATAGGATTTTTCGTAATGCGCCTGGTTTTGTCCAAATTGGTGTTTGCGCACCAAGGCACAATCCAAAAGCAACTCAATGGTATTGTATAGGGTGGCACGACTTACGCGGTAGTTTTTGTTCTTCATTTTGAGGTACAAATGCTCGATGTCAAAATGCTCGTCGCTGTCGTAAATTTCACTCAGAATCGCAAAGCGCTCGGGTGTTTTTCGGTGGCCATTTTTTTCAAGATAGAGCGTAAAAACATTCTTTACGATCTCTTGATTGGAACTATTATCTTTCGCTATTAAAGTCATGCCGCAAAGATACTTTTTTTATCAAATTGACGGAACTAAAATAGGGGTTGGATTTTTTTTTAATTAACAAAAGATGGGGATTAATTAACAATTGTAAGTCATAAAGTCAAAAGTCGAAAGTCATAAAGTCGAAAGACTCTGTATACTATGTACAGCTTTCTAGTAAATCAAAAATCAAAAATCGACAATCAACAATCAACAATCAACAATCAACAATCAACAATCTTAGTTCTTATACACCCGCGTTACTTTCTCTATCCCATCAATCTTCTTGATGTTGTCAATGAGGCGTTTCAAAATGTTGTTGTTGCGCACAATGACTGCGACTTGTCCGTTGAAGATTCCTGCTTCGCCGCTCAAGGAGATGCTTTGGATGTTTACATGCATGTTGTTGGAAATCACTTTGGTAAGTTCGTTGGTGAGGCCCAGCGTGTCCATGCCGGTAATGTTGAGTATGGCTTTGTATTCTTGCTGAGACGAATCAATCCATTTGGCCAAAATAATGCGGTAGGCATAATTTGATTGCAAACTGATGGCATTTGGACAGTCTTTTTTGTGCACTTTGATGCCGTCGTTGATAGTTACAAAACCAAATACATCGTCACCCGGAATGGGACTGCAACAACTAGAAAGGGTATAATCTAATTTATCTTGATCAATCCCAAAAACCAGCATATCGTAGTTGCTGCTAATTTCGGGTTTATGGATATCGGCATCGGCGGTGTTGGGCGTGGAACGCTTGATTTTGTTCTTAAAGAAATTCATCAAGGTATTGCTCTTTTGGGCGGCGTAATCTTTGAGCTGTTGATTTTCTATCGAGCCAATCCCCATGCGGTAAAACAAATCTAAACTAGTTTTTAGTCTAAAATAATTGACCATTTCGTTGATTACCTGCTCGTTGAGTGTGATTTTGAGGTGTTTGAGTTTGCGCTGCAACAGCTCTTTTCCGTCTTCGGCGATTTTTTTGGTGTCTTCGTTTAAGACATTTCTGATTTTATTTTTTGCCCGGGAAGTGGTTACATAATCCAGCCAATGCATGGTCGGTTTTTGATTGGGCGAAGTAATCACCTCGATTTGATCGCCACTTTTCAATTCAAAATTCAAGGGAACTAATCTGCCGTTTACCCGAGTACCTCTTGTTTTCACGCCAATTTCGGAGTGAATACTAAACGCAAAATCGAGCGAAGTAGCGCCTTTGGGCAACGATTTAATTTCGCCCTTAGGGGTAAACACAAAAATCTCTTTGGCATACAAATTCATTTTGAAATCTTCGACAAAATCAACCGCGTTGCTTTCGGAGTTTTCTAGCGCTTCTTTCAGTAAATTGAGCCAGACGTCCAACCCACTTTCTTCGGTGGCGCCTTGTTTGTATTTGTAATGGGCCGCGTAGCCTTTCTCGGCAATCTCATCCATGCGTTCGGAGCGAATTTGCACTTCAACCCATCGGCCTTTTGGACCCATCACAGTGAGGTGAAGCGCTTCATATCCGGTTGATTTTGGCGAAGAAATCCAATCGCGCAAACGGCTGGGGCTGGGTCGGTAATGATCGGTGACAATGGAATAAATTTTCCACGCTAGGAATTTTTCGTCGTGGGGTTTGGATTTATATACAATACGCAAGGCAAATTTGTCATACACCTCTTCAAAACGAACATTTTGGTTGAGCATTTTGCGGCGAATCGAATAGACCGATTTGGGTCGTCCTTTGATCGCAAAATCTAAATGTTCTTCGTCTAGGGATTGTTGAATAACGTGAGAAATGTCGGCAATGTAGGATTCTTGTTCTTCTTTGGTTTCCTTTATTTTACTGACAATCTCATTATAAATGGCTGGTTCGGTGTATTTTAGGCCCAAGTCTTCGAGCTTCATTTTGATGTTGTACAAACCCAATCGGTGAGCGAGAGGTGCGTAAATGTAGAGTGTTTCAGACGCAATTTTTACCTGCTTGTACTCGGCCATAGCTTCCATGGTTTGCATGTTGTGCAAGCGATCGGCTAGTTTGATTAAGATTACCCGAACATCATCGTTTAGCGTGAGCAACATTTTTCGAAAATTCTCGGCCTGCATCGACACGTTGAGGTCTTTTTGAACCTGCGAAATCTTGGTTAATCCTTCAACCAATTGCGCTACTTTGGGGTTGAATAAGGTTTCGATGTCCGATAAAGTAGTGGCAGTGTCTTCGACCACATCGTGCAATAAGGCAGCAGCAATTCCGGTTGCGCCTAAGCCAATTTCGGAGGCCACAATTTTGGCCACCGCTATGGGATGAAAAATATAGGCTTCCCCCGATTTTCGGCGTTGATTTTGGTGGGCCTCAACAGATACATCAAAGGCTTTACGGATGAGTTTTTTGTCATCTGCACTCAGTTTTTGGTAACTGATGCGCAGCAACTCTTTGTATTCTTGCGCAATGGCTTTGTTTTCTTTCTCGATATCTAGTTCTGCCATAAGAAGGGGTGCAAATCAATGCTGAAAAGTACGGCATTGCTTCGAGTTGTGCAAGTAGGAAAATGAAATTTGACCTAAAAACCGCGTTGGCGTTTGGCTTCAAAAATTAATATTGCCGCCGCGACCGATACATTCATGCTGTCAATGCTGCCTTGCATGGGAATGTGTATGTTTTGGGTGGCAGCATCTCGCCAAGCTTGAGTGAGTCCAGTGGATTCAGTTCCTACAACTAAGGCAGTTGCAGCGGTGAAATCCTGCGTATAGTAGGGCTCGCTTTTTTGCAAAATGGCGCTAAATATAGAGATGTTATTGGCTTGCAAATAGGCAATAATCTCTTCCGAACTGCCCGTCACAATTTGGTTGGTAAATACAGTACCCACACTCGATCGGATGGTGTTCGGGTTATAGATGTCGTTTTTTGGGTTGGCAATCAAAACGGCATCTACCTTGGCAGCATCGGCCGTACGCAAAATAGCGCCAATATTTCCGGGCTTTTCAGGTGCTTCGGCTACTAATATTAATGGAGTTGCGCCCAATTGTAAATCAGCAAGATTTACCGATTTGGTTTGTGCAATGGCCAATACGCCTTCAGTGGTGTCGCGGTAGGCCAGTTTTTGGTATACTTCAGCCGAAATTTCAATCCATTCGGTTGTTGTTGAAACCAGTTTTTCCAAGCTGTGTTTGTCCATTAGGTTTCGATCAAACAAAATAGTTTCTAATACGTAACCACCCGCTAAAGCCAATGCAATTTCGCGCAAGCCTTCTATGAGAAAAGTGCCCGTTTCCTTACGAACTTTGGCTTTTTCTTGGAGTTGCACCAACGATTTGATGTAGGCGTTTTGACTGGAGCTAATGTGTTTCACAGGAATTTCGTTCTAAATGGAGGCGTAAAAGTAAGCAATTGTGTGTTTAATGGGTGAGATATACAAAACCAGTGAGCGGTTGTGGATTGTCGGTGTCATTTAAATTGATCACATAAAAATAGGTGCCGTCGGGCAAGTTGTTTGATCCAACAATCAAATCGGTATTGCTTGTACCATCCCAGTCGGCTGTTTCAGCTGAGCCGGTCCACACTTTTTTGCCCCAACGGTTGTAGATGTCAATGGTATATTGCAAGAAAATATTGCGCAAATAATCAATACTAAAGCTGTCGTTGTAGGTGTCATTATTGGCCGAAACATAATTGTACACGCGGGGCGGACAATTTTTTAGCTGCAAATCTAACTCCGCAGTTTGGTAGCAACGGCCGTTGGAAACTTCGGCCAAAAGCGTGGCTGGTGCAACAGCCGAGTAATTTGCCAAATTGCTTATCGCGTTTGTTTGTGCAACCCAATCGGTTTGGCTGGGGTAAAAAATAACTGTATTGGTTCCCGATTGCTGCAGTTGAGTTGCAGTAGAACCCAAGGAATAGGTGCCTTGGCTAAATCCTTCGTTGCACACTTGTAGCGGATTTACTGTAGGTAAGGCAGCGGCTGTTTCGAGCGTTAAGGAATTGAGTGCCGTGTTGTTGGTTTCGTTCAATTCAATCACCTGTGAAATACCGGTTCCGTCATCATCCACCACAAATTTCAAGTCAAACGGGCTGGCAATTCCATCGGGCAAAGTAAAACTCAAAGTTCCGCTTTCGCTGCCGTTAATGGCAATTTCGGCTTGGGTGCTTGTGCTTTGCCAAAAGGCACCGTTCAAATAAATAGCTATCGGCACACCGGCAGGCAACGGATCGGTACAATTGCTGTTGTATACAGTATAGTTTACACGAAAATTTAGGCTGTTGCATTCCATCAAGGCGCGATCGATAGAGATTGTCGCATCGGGCAATTGGCTGTTAAACTTGGTTACAATGGTGTTGATCATTACAAAATCTTGGCCCGAACTCAACTGGATTTGCGCCGAAGTGTCGCCAATTTGAATGGTGTTTTGTATCGGATACACGTCCAAATCCATGTTGTACAAATCGGTGGCGCCGGTAAAACTGTTGGTGCCATTAAACGCATTGGTGTTGGGATTCAAGGGCGGGTTACCAATAAGGATGTTGTTAATCTTGAGCGATTCGTTCACGGCCAACCCGCGATCCCCTTCCCAAGCTACAAAGCCAATGGCCGCATTTTGGTTATCAATCACATTCAAGTTGTTCAAAGTAATTGATATGTCGGTAGGCACATAATCCAAACCATCGTAAACATTCAACTGATTGAGCGGCAAGCTTGAATCGCTGTAGACTATAACCAAAGCCCAGCCGGCAAAATTTGTGCCGTTGTTGCAGTATGCGGATGGGGTGAGCACGTTGGACACATCAAGATCAGCTAAGGTGTATAATCCATTTCCGGTGGTTTGCACCAAGTTGGTCACTTCGACAAAGGCGCTAAAAAAGGGCAGCCCCGAAGTGGCTTGTGTGAGTCCAAAGGTGCGAGACGCGGTAAGTGCAGTGCCGTTTAAGTTCACATCAAAATCGCCATTGCCCGATCCGGCCCAATACAAATAGGCTTTTTCTATGGTTGAGCTAGCATTGAGCGTTAGCGTGGCCGATGAAATGCTGTTAATCACACAAGCGGCACCGGTTCCGTTTTCGGCTAAATTCATCGTGTTGCCCACAAAAACAAAGTCATAGCGGCCGTTAAATTGAGCATACAGCTCAATAGTTTGGGCCTGAACTGGAGCCAAACACACAAGCAAAATACTAAATACAAGAAAACGGAGTTTTGGTTGCACGGGTTTTTCTATTGGGCATTAAAAGTAGCAATAATATTTCAACCCGGGAAAGTGAGTTTGATTTGAAATTATTTGCCTAATTTTCGACAGTTTAAATTGCATTCGTGAAAACATATTCGGTTCAATTGTATCAACCCAAGTTTGCGGCCAATTGGAATGCCTTTGTGGGGCAAGCCAAAAATGCCACTTTTTTGTTTCACCGCGATTTTATGGAGTATCACCAAGATCGTTTTGATGATTATTCGTTAGTGGTGACCGATCAAGATAAATGGGTCGCTATATTGCCTGCCAACAAGGTAGGCAACGAAATTTATTCGCACCAAGGCCTTTCTTATGGAGGTTTGTTGGTATTGCCCAACATTCGAACAGTAGATTACTTTGCAATTTTCTCTTCACTTTGTCAGTTTTTGATTGCAAATGAAATAACACAACTCAACCTCAAAGCCCTTCCACGCATTTACGAGCAAAGCTTTTCAGATGAATTGTATCAGGCTTTATATGTAACCAAAGCCCAGCAAACCCGAAGCGATTTGTTTTTGGTAGTCGATAAAAATGAACCATATCAGCCCAACCGCAACCGCAAGCGCGCCTTAAAAGTAGCGCAGGAATTGGGCATCAAAATCAAAGAAGAAACCCAGTACGATTCCTTTTGGGATGAAGTGCTCACACCCAATTTGCAACAACGCTTTGGGGTAAATCCGGTGCATTCCTTGGCCGAGATAACGCAATTAGCCGACGCTTTTCCTCAACACATTAAGTTGTTTAACGCGTATTTAGATGGGGCACTCAAAGCCGGTTGTGTGCTGTTTATCATGCCCAATGTGGTGCATTTTCAGTACAGTTCAGGCACCGATGACCGCATGGATACCGCGGCACTCGATGTGTTGTTTGATTTCGTGATTCAACGCTATCATCCCACGCATCACGTAAGTTTTGGCAATGTATCCGAACAAAACGGAATGAAAACAAACCAAGGATTGGCCTACTGGAAAGAAAGTTTTGGGGCCAAACCCATCGTGCAATCCTATTGGACTATCCAGTTGCAGCAGGCACATTTACTTGACGCT
>Ga0209768_10002973_pt1 | contig 10331 bp, 14 predicted proteins | sample LauGreSBDMM110SD_3_FD_187564 | JGI IMG/M metagenome (GOLD analysis project Ga0209768, IMG submission 187564) | Freshwater lake microbial communities from Lake Michigan, USA - Sp13.BD.MM110.SD (SPAdes) (version 2) | ecosystem: Environmental > Aquatic > Freshwater > Lake | place: Lake Michigan... | reverse complement strand
TGGCCTAGTTGCAATCAATCCAGGCACCAATGCATTAACGCGAATTCCATAAGGTCCCAGTTCGAGCGCGAGCGCGCGAGTAAAGGCCTCAACACCACCTTTTGAAGCGTCGTAGGCGACCATGCCTCGATGTGAACGAGTGGCCCCACCGCTGGACATGTTAATAATGCAACCCTTACCGGACTTCGCCATAAGTGGAGCAACTAAGCGGCTTATTAAATACTGACTCTTGAGGTTTGTATCAAGGAAATGATCCCACCAAGCTTCATCAGTTTCGAAGAAGTGTTTTGAAATTGTCACATCACCTGCGTTATTAACTAAGATGTCGATTTTTTCGTAATTCTCAACCGTTGTTGCAATCATGGCTTCGATTGCTACTGATGACTTAACGTCACAACTAACGGCAATTGCGGTGCCGCCCGCTTTCACAATTTCGCTCACAGTTTTTTTTGCGTCAGCAATGTTAAAATCAGCAACGACGACTTTGGCGCCTTCTTCAGCAAATCTTTGTGCGATGGCTTTGCCGATGCCATTTGCCGAACCAGTAACGAGGGCAACCTGTCCCTTAAATCTTCTTAAATCAGTCACTTATGTCTCCAGGCAAATTCCCAATGCGCAGACGCTTCGCATTGTTAACACCTTATCTCGGCTGGATATCACCCAAAACGAAAACTAATCAAATGGTCAAAACTATATGGATAACATTGTTTTAACCTTGGAAAGGTAAATCATGAGCAACATTGTTCGAATTGACACCAACGCAGAATTACCCGCAGATCCGCACTCCCCTAGCGAATATTGCGTTACGCCATTCTTTGGCGAGAACGAAAAGTTCTTTGCTGGTATTTGGTCCGCCGATCCCCACTCCCAAGACTTTGCGCAATACCCGATGGATGAAGTGTGTGTTGTTCTTGCGGGCAAGATAACTCTCACCGAGATTGGTAAGCAACCAGAAGTCTTCGAAACTGGTGACGTTTTTGGAATTAGGCGCGGCACTCCAGTTAATTGGACGCAAGAACCAGGCACTCGAAAGATCTTTGTAATTCTTGAAAGCTAAGGTCGGTTACTCGATCTAGGCCAAAGAAAAACGACTCCCCAAGATTTCCGACTCTAAGTGCCTTAGTGGATACGACTATGAGGACTTTGATGGCTTCATGACAAAGTCATAAACAAACACTGCGACCAGAGCGCCAATAATTGGTCCGGCCAAGTAAACCAACGCAGATCCCATGTCACCTGTTACGGCAGCTGGCCCAAACCAACGAGCTGGATTCATTGCAGCGCCGGTAGCTGGTCCAGCAAATAAAATGTCTCCCGTAATTGCCATACCTATCGGTAGGCCAGCGATAATGGAAAAAGTGCCACGAGAATCGACAGCAACGCCCATAATAACGATCATCAAAATAAAAGTAGCTACAGCTTCAATCAAAATACCTGTGCTTATCGTGATTCCTTCACCAAGACTTGGAACACCACCCAATGTGCCAAATGCTGAGTTTAGAATTGCCGCTGCTGCAACCGCACCTACGAGTTGGGCGACGATGTACATAATTGCATCGGTAGGAGAAATTCTTTTGGTTGCAGCCAGCGCCACAGTAACTGCGGGGTTAAAGTGAGCGCCAGATATATGGGCGAAGGCGCAAATGGCTACAAAGATGGCAAGGCCATGTGCTAAAGCAACCCCAGTTAAATCGGCACCGTTCATGATTGCGCCAATACCAAACAGGCAGAGGAAGAAAACGCCAAGGAATTCGGCTAGTAATCGGGCTGGTGCGTCTTTCATTTGGATTGCTCCTAACATTTGTCGGGAAATGATGTGTTACACACATATCCTATTAGTTAAGTAACACAAAGCCAAGCCATAACTCAACCCTCCCAGAAAATACCTATGCGAAATGCATCGGGGAGTGATGCTTCCGCAGCCGAAGTTGAAGTTCTGCTAGTGGCAGGAAAGTAGACGAGTCGGTCTGTAAGCCGGATTGTTCTTAGTTATGCGTGATATTCGTAATCCCGAAGAATTTCGCAAACTTGAACAGAATATTCCTCATAAAACTTTTCGCGACCCAAGTTTTGTGCGACTTTATGATCTGCCAAATTTTTCCATTCAGAGATAGCTTCAAGCGAACTGAAATAAGCGATCGTTACACCGTCTCGTGTGTCAGGATCCCGAAATCCAAAATGTTTTTTGTAGCCATCAATTGTCTTAACAAGAATTTCCATTTTTTCAGACCACTCGGAATAAATCGCTCCGTCGTCTAATTTCCTAGTAGAACGAAAGACAACTAAATAACTCATAGTCAGATTTTACTCTTTAGATGCTGGAAAGTAGACGAGTCGGTCGGTAAGCCGAAGAACTAAAGTGCGTCGAACTCGGCCTTGCGCACCGCCATCCATGAATCCATTTCGCCGGCACTCATGAGTTCCATCATCTGACCCATTGCAGCCATGTGCGGACCATCATTCGCCCCATACATTTCCTTGCCATGTTGCTGGCTTTGGGCTGCTAGATCATCAAAGTTTTCACCCGAAAAAACTTGCTCGCAAGAACCGCCGAGTTGATTACATGTCATGGATTTCATCGCTGTTCCCCTTTAGTTCATAGATTACTAAGCATCAGAACCCTATTGGCTAGATCTAAGAATCTTTTCTATCGGGCGACCCTTGGCAAGCTCGTCAACCAACTTGTCCATGTACCTAATCTTCTTCATTAATGGGTCTTCGATTTCAGCAATCTTCACACCGCAGATAGAGCCTGCAATTAGTTTTGCGTTCGGATTAATCTTTGCAGCTATAAAGAACGCTCTAAAAGTCAACTTATTCTTCAAATGGCTTTTTAAGGTCTTGGAATCAAAACCTGTCAGCCAGGTAATCACCTTAACGAGTTCAGCTTCTGTTCTATCCTTGCGCTCTACTTTGTTCAGATAGTGAACGTAGACATCAGCTACCGGCACTTCAAATATTTTGTGCATACCAAAATTCTATTTGAAATAGAGACGAGTCGGTCTGTAAGCCGAAGACTTAGCACTAGCAAATTTACTAAACAGGCAAAGCTAAATGGTTTCAAGTACCTTTCAGCGGTCCGTCCACTTCAGAGTTACCTATCTGGCGGAGGCAGCATAGGTAGCAAACCATGCAAGAAGCGCCCGGTACCCGACACGTGCTCAAGCATCATCTCGCGCGCAGCTGATGCGTCATGACTAGCCAACGCCTCAACAATCTTCGTATGCTGCAAATTCGAGTGAATAAGGGCTGCTTCACTTGGTGGCACGTGTGAAATCAAACTCCCAAGCTCAGCCTGAATTTCTGCCACCAACCGCACAAGGTGGGAATCGCCAGTGGCTTCGGCTATGGCAATGTGGAACTGCGCATCTTCTGCGCGATAGGAATCTCGGTCTCCGACAAATTCGGATAGCCGCCATAATCGTTCGCGCAGGGCGGCTACCTGTACATCATCTATACGCTCAGCAGCAAGTTCACAAACACCTGTTTCGATTACACGTCGTCGATCACTGAAGGCCGCCGCGTCACTCGCACTCACCTCACTATTTGGTCGTTCTGAATTGGTACCGTTCCATACGGGTGGGTGGTCTACAACAAACGTCCCACCGTTTCGCCCGCGTTTAGCGATTAAAAAGCCACCTTGCACAAGTACCTGCAAAGCTGATCGCACCGTTACTCGGCTGACGCCTATTAATTCCGCCAGTTCACGCTCAGGTGGCAACTGCTGGCCGGGCTTGATGAGCCCAAGTTTGATTGAGTGGCCCAATCTCTCAACGGTTTCCTCGAACATGTTGGCTGAGGGTGCGGACCCGCGCAGCAAAGCCTCGCCCTGAGAACTAACTGATTCTGTGTCAGACATTTCCGTTAATTCCTCAAATAGGCCGCAGGCGATCTAGATCCCCGATTAGTCTATAAGGTATGCACTAATACCTTTAAAATTTCAATCAACCCAATCGACGAGAGGAAAGACTATGGAACTTGAAAAACTCAGGTCCCTTATTGGATCGGGAGATATCGAAACTGTCATAGTTGCTAGCCCCGACATGCAAGGGCGCCTCTTTGCTAAGCGCATGACTGGCCGGCATTTCTTGGGTGCAGGACAAGACGGCGTTGGCACTTGTTCGGTTGTGTTGGGTTGGGGACACGATCATGCACTCGATCCAGGTTATGAGTTAACTGGTTGGGCAAATGGATACCCCGATCTTCATGTTCGCCCGGACTTTACATCCATCCGGCCCTATCCGTGGTTTGAAAAGACGGCATTCATTATGGGTGATGCGACAAAACCTGATGGATCCGAAATTTCAGTTGCGCCGCGAACCATTCTTAAGAGCATGATCGCCAAGCTTGCCGAACATGGTTTGCGACCACTCTTCGCTTCCGAACTCGAGTGCTACCTATTAAAAGAAACGCCAGAGACCGCATTTGATAAAGGGTTCGTGAATCTGCAAACCAAGCACCGCACGCTCCACCCCGAAACATTAAGTCGCATGTCTGAAGATGAAGGATATCTAGGTGAGCTACGCCGCCAAATGGAGTCCGCAGAAGTCAAAATTGAAATGGTAAAAGCCGAGTATGCGCCGGGACAGGTCGAGATAAACCTGGAATACACCGATGCACTTGAGGCAGCTGATCGCCATATGGTTCTGAAGGCGGGCGCGAAAGACATCGCGCTTCAACAAGGTCTGGTCGCAACATTCATGGCAAAACTGGCACATGATTTAGGCGGAAGCTCGTGCCACATTCATATGTCGTTGCTAGACAAGAATGGCCAGAGCGCATTTTCAGATGGTGCAGACGGTAAGGGCAACTCGGCAACCATGCGCCATTTTCTTGGCGGCATGATGGCACATCTACCCGATGCATTTCTGTTCTTTGCCCCGACTACAAATTCCTACCGCAGAATGCGAGCAGGAACATTCGCACCGAACATGTTGACCTGGGGTGAAGACAACAGGACAGTCGCATTGCGTCTTGTCGGCAAGGGTGCGGCTCGTCGAATCGAGAATCGAATTCCAGGAGCGGATGTCAACCCTTACCTCGCCTATTCAGCAATGCTTGCCGCGGGATTACGTGGCATTGAAGAAAAGCGTGAGCCGATCGGTGACGCAACTATTGGAAATGCATATGACATTAAGGATGCTCCAAAGCTTCCATCGGATCTTGGCGAAGCAACCGATGTGTTCGAAACTTCCGAATTTGTTCGCACAGCTTTTGGCGAGGATGTTCAAAAACACTATGCCAATTTTGGCCGCCAGAGCGTTCGTGCTGCATCAGTAGTCGTTACAGATTACGAACGTCGCATGCTTCTACTCGACATCTAAAAACAAACATAAAAACACGATCAGGAGAAACTACCTAATGGAAACTAAAGGAAACAATTTGCCAGCAGACCCACGCCAATGGGTCAAGGATTTGGAAGCTATCTGGCAGGCACGCGATGGTGTAGAAGCAGCTAAAGGATTTACCGAAGATGCTGTTCAGGTATGGGGAACGAACCAGAGACAAACTGGCCCAGAGCTTGCAACTCGCCCAGCGAAATGGTTCGCGTACGCCAAAGACTTAAATATCACCAAAAAGTATTTGGCGCATAGCGATGACACAATCGTTGCTTCTTGGAACAGCACTTACACTCATCCGGAAACCGGCAAAAAAGTTTTCGAGCGTGGAATCGAATACTTTGTATTCCGCGAGGGCCTAGTAGCGGAACAACACGCTTGGCAGCACAGCTGGAACGAAGGCGACGTGAGTAGCACCGGTGACATCAGCACCGACTGATTTTCAACATCGGGCAAGCTTTTTTACAGTTTGGGTTTTGATCTCTCATGAAAAACTAATTCCATGAATTCTGAGGATTTCCAGCCGAACGAGCAACTCCTATTACGCGCCGTTGAACTCTTAACAAGCCCCGAGAATTTCACATCCTCAGCACCTCTGCCCGCAAAGCTTCCTGAAATGGGCATTGGTTCGATGGATGCGCTTTCAGCGATGTTTGATGATGTGCTCGGTAAAAGTCGGGACCTTGGAGCGCCTGGGTTCTTCGCGCACATGGATCCACCTACGCCCGCAATCACTTGGGCAATGCACCTTTGGACTGCGAGCCGAAATCAGAACCTATTGCATCCCGACACTGCCCCACGTGCTCGCGAATTGGAAAAGCTCGCAGTCGATTGGATAGCGCCGTGGTTCGGAATGTCCGGTGGACACATGACGCCTGGCTCTACAGTTGCAAACTTGACTGCAATTTGGGCAGCACGGGAAAGTGGATGCCGCGTTGTTGTTTCAGGAACCGGCGCTCACCTCAGCATCCGCAAATCTGCACACCTTCTTGGAATGGAACACAGAATCATTGATGACTGGTCCAACACTGGCGATCTCATGGATGCTGTCGCTGTGATTACTGCCGGAACGACCAGTACTGGCGAAATTGAGCCGCTTGATGCAGCAAGTGAGGCTCATTGGCGTCACATTGACGCAGCCTGGTCTGGCCCGCTGCGTCTGAGCGAGCGCCATCGACACCTTCTTGATGGAATAGAAAGTGCTGACAGCATTGCAATCTCGGCACACAAGTGGCTCTTTCAGCCGAAAGAATCTGCATTTATTTTGTTTGCCGATCACGAAACGGCACATAAATCAATCAGTATCGAAGGGGCGTATTTGGCGGTACCTAACGTTGGTGTTTTGGGATCACATGGCAACATTGCCGCGCCACTAATTGCAATGCTTCTTGCTTTTGGTCGCGAAGGCATTGCCAGCATGATCGACAATTCAATGACACTTGCTGATGAACTCGCCGCGCTTGTTATGGCGCACGCTGATCTTGAATTACGGTCAGCACCTAACTGTGGAGTGGTCTGTTGGCGTCACAAGAGCGTAAGCGTTGACGACATTAAGCGGCATCTTCCTGATGATGTAATGGTGTCAAGCACAACTATTAACGGCGAACCATGGCTCAGATCAGTTGCCGCAAACCCAAATGCGAACCCTGCAAAGGTTGTTGCGGGAGTACTGCAAGCGGCTGAAAAATCTCAGCAACAATAGGGCGTAGACGAGTCGGTCTGTAAGCGGGATTCGTAAAGAGTTCGATCCGACGAATCGAGGGATCACTATTTTGGGCAGAAAAATTCCAATGGGATATTGTCAGGGTCCCTAGCGGTTACTGCCCAGCCATAGGATGCATCTTCAATTGGACCGTGCTCAAATTGCAGCTCGGAAAGTCTATTGAACCAATCCACTACCTCCGCCTGATCTTGGCAAGAGATTCCTATGTGATCAAGTCCAATACGCAACTGTGAAAAGGGTTCATCTGGATTACTCAGTTCGTGCTTTGTAAAACTAAGCATTAAACCATTGGCCCAAACTAGAACTACTCGCTGCCAACCGTCACCTTCACTAGGAAACACTTCCGCATCGCCGAAAAGCTTCAGATACCAATCTGAAGTTTGCTTTAGGTCAGAAACAGAAAGTGTTATGTGATGAATGGGATTCATACTCAAAATCGTAACACTCATCAATTACAACCAAATAAGTAGACGAGTCGGTCTGTAAGCCGGATCAAGTGGCAGTATAATTTGGAGCGATGAATTCAGTCCATTCGATCCTCAGCATCGTCCTTGCGGTTCTTTGTACAGCATCGGCAATCGGAGACTTTCTCAAGCTACCGAGTGTTATGAGAGCCGCTGAAACAGTTGGCTGTCCACCCAACCTCTGCAACATTCTCGGCTTGATCAAAATGTTGGCAGCTGTCGGATTGATCGTCGGTTTTGCTATCAAAGTAATCGGAATCGCTGCTGCAGTCGGCTTGTCGATCTACTTCGTCCTTGCAGTTGGTGCTCACCTTCGCGTAAAAGATCACTTTAAGGGAATCCTGCCTGCCATCGTGATGCTCGCAATCAGCACTGCAACTCTTGTTACGTCCCTTTGAGTCAAACTTTAGAAACTTGATAGAACTTTCTTGGCCTTCGTAGCTACAGCTTTCCTCGAATCTTTCTGAAGCCTTAGCCTAGGAATCCACTGTTTGCACGCTTCTCTGCCCGTTGCCCGATTAATTTGCCCGTTTTTTTAGGCTAATTTGAAATCAGTTTTGTCAGAAATGATTCCAAAAGAAATAATGAAACGAGGCGGGATTTTGTCCCACCTCGCCTAATTAGAAGAAGAGTCGCCCTATAAGCCGGACACTGTTCAGGAGACACCACTTAAATGAAGATTTCGTGGTTTACGCACGCGCTTGCCCACGTAACCTGAATAGGTGGGAATGAGAGAACAATGACCCTCTAATCACGATCCCACTTGAACTTGCGCACACTGAAGAAAATGCCGATTACTAGCCAGACGACCAATACGAGGAAAGTGGTTTGGAGTTCCCAAGACTTTGCAACTTCTTGAGATGCAAATGAATCAGGCAGAAAAACTGACCGCATGCCTTGTGTCAGCCACTTCAATGGAAAGATTGCGGCAACTTGTTGCATCCAGGCCGGAAGTAGGGTGAACACAAAGAAGACTCCACTGATGAACTGCAAAACAATGACTATCGGGGTTACTACTGCGGATGCACCTCGGCCACTCTTTGGAACAGTCGAGAATGCGATACCAAGCGCGGTTGAACAGGCGCTTCCCAGTAAAACCAACCAAGCAAAAGTCAGCCATTTACTCGATTCTGTTGGCATGTCTAATCCAAAGAAAGCAATCCCAAACCCTAAAAGCAACAAAATTTGAATGATCGTACTGACAAAGATGAGAATGGCTTTTCCAATAAAGTAACTAGATGCTGGCATCGGAGTTCCACGTAGGCGTTTAAGTGCACCAAGTTCACGTTCCAAGGGAATTGTTATAGCTAAAGCCTGAAAACCAGTGTTAACAAGTCCCGAAGCGATCATTCCGGCGACAAAGTACTGTGAAAAGGTAACCCCAGGTGCGATTGTGTCTTGAAACACTGAGCCAAAAATTGCCAGCAAGATAACTGGAAACAACAGCGTAAAGATGACAGATTCTCGCTGGCGCGAAAACTGTCGAATCTCTAGTCCACCACGTCTGAAACCTAATTTAAGCGCGCTGGGAATCTTGTTCATGAACGCCCCCAATCATTTCAAGGTAGATATCTTCAAGTGATGGTCGAGTTACAACTAACTCTGGGATCTCACCATTGAATCTGGCCGCTAAGGAAGAAACTAATGCGGTCGGGTTATCGGTCTTTTCAGATTTAATCTGATCTCCATCTCGCCATTGAACGGCGGCTTGAGATGTTGCTCTGCCCCCTAAATTAGCAGGGGTAGAAATCTCCACAATCAAGCCTTTGTTAATGACAGCGACCCGATCAGCAAGCGCCTCAGCTTCATCCAAATAGTGTGTGGTTAGCACAATTGTTGCTCCATCGCTTCGTAAACTTTTTATAAGAGACCAAAACGCACGACGAGCTTCAGGGTCAAATCCCGTTGTTGGTTCATCCAAGAAGATTAGTTCAGGGTTTCCGATGATTCCTAGAGCCACATCTAAACGACGACGTTGCCCGCCAGAGAGATTTCGAATTAATGCGTGTTCTTTTTCTTTTAAACCAACAGAGTTAATTACTTCGTCGACACCTAATGGATTTGAGTAATAGCCATTGAAGTGATTAATGGTCTCAAACACCGTTAGGTCGCCAGCATCAGCAGATGTTTGCAAAACGATACCGATTCTGTTTCGCCATTCACGTGACTGATGTCCCTGCGTATTTGGATCAAAGCCTAGTACGGAAACTGTGCCTGAATCTCGTATTCTGAATCCTTCGAGAATTTCTACTGTGGTCGTCTTACCGGCACCGTTAGGACCCAATATCGAGAAAATCTCACCTTGCTCGATATTTAGATCGATGCCACGCACGGCATGAACATCACCATAACTTTTTGTGAGGCCTGTAACTTCTATGAAGCTCATGTGGTTAATTTAGCATGGGAAAAAATGCCATTGCACCCGCGCATAAATTACCCATAGAAGCGCCAAAATTTTTTTACTTTTTGCTGAGAGTTAGCACAAGGTTTGAACTAGCAAAAAGAGTAGATCTGGGATACTTTACCCAAACTAGTTCTACTGAGAGACGAGTCGAGTAACTTGCCTTGATCCTGAACTTAGAGCGAAGGATTACTTGCAGATGAAAAGTGCTTCAATGACTCTTGATCAAACAGAGTTTCCGCACTTAGTGAAGTCAGCGACTTCATTGATTTCATTCGACGATCCACGCACCTTTGAATTGGGTTTAAATGCAATTCTTGACGCCATCGAAGCCCTAGGAAAAAAGAGCGCGAAGGCTTAAGTAGACGAGTCGGTCTGTAAGCCGGATTCTGTACGCTTGCGCG
>Ga0209768_10002969_pt1 | contig 10340 bp, 9 predicted proteins | sample LauGreSBDMM110SD_3_FD_187564 | JGI IMG/M metagenome (GOLD analysis project Ga0209768, IMG submission 187564) | Freshwater lake microbial communities from Lake Michigan, USA - Sp13.BD.MM110.SD (SPAdes) (version 2) | ecosystem: Environmental > Aquatic > Freshwater > Lake | place: Lake Michigan... | reverse complement strand
GTACTTCGTCAGTTTTTTCTGCAAGTGCAATCTCACTTATTAACTGTGTGCGTGCACGGGCAAGCATGCTTTTTTCACCAGTTGATAGGGGCTTCTTTTGCGAACGGCGCCACAAGTCGCGCACAACCTCAGCAACCTTAATTACATCGCCAGAGGAAAGTTTTTCAGTGTTGGCCTTGAATCGACGGGACCAGTTTGCGGGATCTTCTACGTAAGGCATGCGAAGAACGCCATAAACCTTTTCTAGGCCGGCTTGACTCGTCACATCGCGAACTCCGACTAAGTCGACATTGTCAGCGGGAACCCGAACTGTCAGATCACTCTGGTGAACTTTAAGTACTAAGTACTCGCGCACTTCACCTTTGATGGTTCGTTTTTCTTTAGAAATGATGTCTGCTGCGCCATGGTGTGGATATACGACAGTTTCCCCGACTTTATAAGCCATTTATATTGATCCTTTGAATACTTGAAGACTTAGTTTACCATGCGACACGCCGTAATATTGCCATAAAAACCCAATAGGCAATGGGGTTTTTAGCCTCATTTCAATTCTCGATAATTTGCTTGGTCAGGCCCACTTAAGGTAATTTTGCGTTTTCATCGCAAGTAGGCTGGTAACTACAACCACCAAAAACCTGTAATTCTCGCAAAAGAGGACCTCATTTATGTCACGTAAGCACTTCGCAATCGCCGTTGTTTTAAGCGCCGCCACCCTGTTAACTAGCGGCTGCGCAGCTGGTTTTGACGCCGCAACTAACACCCAGCGCGACTCCGGAAACGGTCGAAGTGTCGATGTTGGTTCGCTTCAAATTCGCAGCGCTACTGTCGTTGTCGATCCAGCAGATCCAACTCGCGCTAGCGTCCTAATGACGATTATTAACAACGATGACACCTTGGATGACACATTGATCGGTATTGCAACCGACGACGCTGTCGGCGTCGAGGGAGAAGTTCGGATTTCTTTACCAGCTAAAAAAGTTGTCGACATTGGGTTCAACTCAGAACTTCGAATTGTCTTAACGAGCGCATCTGGATTGGTGCCAGGTGAATTTGTCAACGTATCACTTATTTTGGACAGCGGTCAGTCTGTTCCAATCTCGATGGTGATAAACGAGAAAACTGGAATTTACGCCGACATTGAAATCCCAGCTGGCGCGGGGCAACCAGCGCCAGAACCAATTCCAAGTGCTTCCTAAAAAAACTTTAAGAAACTACTTACGAAACTAACTACGGAGTTGGCTCCGGGCTAGCCATATCGGTTTCTTCCTCTAACGGCTCTTCAGATGGCATTTCAGTTGATTCATCCGTAGGCACTTCTTCCAGAACTTCTTCTGGGGCACCACTCGGTGGAATTGTTGGTTCTGGTAGACCCTGCGAAACGCCGGCTAATCCAGCAAGTCGAATTTGCTCTGGCATCTCAGTGAAGCCGAAGGAAGTCATTACGCCTTGTGAATCGAGACGAAGCGCGTACCTAGCAAAAGCCCGTCCAGCCATTTCATTAGCCCCCGCACACACTGTGATCGTGAATTGATTTAGGCCCTGCCAAGGTAACGAAGTGAATTCATTTCCAGCAGCAGGAAGTGGAGGTAGAGCGGCATCGATTTTGGCAGTGACAACTGAACCTGAAGTTGTTGCGACCATTTGGGTTCCTGCTGAAATTACGGTTTCTACGTTCAAGTACAGTGTCTCAAGCTCAGGTGAGATTTGAATGCTGACTGTCTCTAATGAATTGTTTGTGACAAGAGATGCCGGGACAACACTGATTGTTCCTTCAGTGACTAGCTCTTCGACTACCGCTTCTGCATTGAATGCAGCATCTGCAACTAGGCCGCTTGGCGAACCTGGCCAGCCCACAGGATCTAAGCGATTCATCCAGTCATTAAGTGAAGCGATGTCTTGTGGTCTGGTTGGAGCCCGAAGCACCATGGGAACATCTGTGAGCTGGATTTCTGGATTAAGTTCTTGCAGCTCTGGATCTGCCCACGAAGGCATTCCACCAGAGAGTGCTCGGTGCAATAACGCTGGCGAGAAAACTACGCCATCCAGGCCAGCAACGCTCACAACGATGGCAACGGCATCGATGCCAACAGGAGAACTAGCGGCCACAGTGCACGCGGGGGTTTCTCCTGCTGCCGTAATAAAGACATCTGCCGGAGTTTCAGTGTCGACCGCCGGGGCCTCTGTTTCCTCAGCTGGTATTTCAGTTTCGTCGGCCGGTAATTCAGTTTCGTCAACGGGAGTTTCAGTTTCGTCAACGGGAGTTTCAGTTTCGTCAACGGGAGTTTCAGTTTCGTCAACCGCGCCGATAATCGTGGCAGACAGATCCGAACAATTTTCTGATAATCCATCGACCCAAGCTTGCGTTACTTCAGCGAGTTCGGGAACGGTCGAAATTGCAATTTCACCAGAAACACACGTTACATATCTTTCAGCAAGTTGAGCTTGAAATTCCGGTGGCATTGGTGGTGTGCAGGCAGAAATTGAGAGCGAAAGTGCCAAAAGGGCAATTGAACTTTTTACTAATTTCACTTAACGTCTCGCTTCTCTCTGTTTTTACCCTAAAGCAAAGTGTGTGCGATTGCAGTTGCAATCGCACACACTCAACTTATTAATTAGCTAATTAGCTGCTTGCGCGCTTCAAAGCGGTCGTGTAGTTTGCACCAGTGAAACCAGCAAAGCCTGCAACTGGTTTCTTGCTGCAAGTGTCGACTGCGTACGTGGCAAACGCCTTAGTAGCTGATCTCTTGTCGCCTGTAGTTGGGATCATCAAGTAAGTAACAATTGACAACTGGTATGCGCCAGCAATCTTCTTCTTGAAATCGATGGTCATGCTGCCGTCAGCAGCAATCTTCTGACCTGAAAGCATCTTTGATGCAGAAGCAACGGATGGCTTTACAAATTCACCCTTTGCATTCTTTAAAGTTGCCTTACCCAGCTTCACGCTTACGTCAGAAAGATCTGCGTAACCGATTCCACCGGAAGTGGCCTTAACTTTTGCCACTAGATCTGCAGAGGTGGACTGTCCTGAGCCAGTCTTAACGCCAACCCATGCCTGGTTTCCTGTTGGCCATGGACCAACAGCATTTTGATACAGGTATTCCTGGAAGTTCTGTGTTGTTCCCGAGTTTGATGAACGGTAAACAACAACGAAGTTTTTGTCTGGAAGTGTTGCTGTTGGATTCAATTTCGCAATTGCTGGATCATTCCACTTTGTGATGGTTCCACTAAAGATATCGCTAACTGCTTTTGCATCTAAGCGTAGGTTGTTTACACCTGCAACGTTGAACACGATTGCAACTGGTCCACCGATTACTGGAACAACTTTGTATTCACCAGGTGTAGCTTCAGTTGCACCATAAAGTGAATCTGAACCTGCGAAATCGTCAGTCTTGGCCAAGAAAGAAGCGCGACCCTTACCTGAACTTGTTGCGGTGTAGGAAACTTTGCTTCCTGTCTTAGCGGTGTAACGGCTTGCACAGTCAATTAGGAAGTTACCGGCGAAAGAAGATCCGGAACCCTTGATATCAACTTCAGCTGCTTGAGCTGGCGTGGCAGCGAATAATGAAGCAGTTACAGCTGCGGCTGCAACTGCGCTTATTAGAGTGCGGCGCATTTTTTCTCCTCTTTGAAATTTGCCGGTTTTTCCGGACAAGCTTTATTTCAACAGGCTTTGGTTAAGTTAAATCCACTCACAAGAGTCTTTTAGGTAATTTCTAGGTAAACAATTGGTGTTGGTTTATCCAAAACGCCCATTTACGTAATCTTCAGTTCTTGGGTCGTTTGGCGCAGTGAATAAGCTACCCGTTGCGCCAAATTCAACGACGTGTCCGGGTTGGCCTTCTTCCGCCAGGAAGAATGCTGTCTGATCCGAAACACGCTGCGCTTGCTGCATATTGTGAGTGACAATAACAATTGTCATATCGGCCGAAAGCTCACGAATCGTTTCTTCGATTCTGCGAGTGGAGCCGGGATCTAGTGCGGAACAAGGCTCGTCCATTAGTAAAACTTCTGGAGACATTGCAAGTGAGCGAGCAATACAAAGCCGTTGTTGCTGTCCTCCCGAAAGCGACCCAGCGGGGGCATTAAGACGATCTTTTACTTCACTCCAAATGCTGGCACGGTTTAAACAACTCTCTACCAAGGAATCTTCATCTTTTATCCGACGGTTATTTAAGCGAAGGCCAGCCAAGACATTGCCTTTGATCGTCATAGTAGGAAATGGGTTTGGTTTTTGAAACACCATTCCAACGCGCAACCGAATGCTGACTGGATCAACACCGGGTGCATAAATATCTTCGTTATCCAGGTAAACCGAGCCTGCCAGGCCTGCGCCAGGTATCAATTCATGCATGCGGTTTAGAGTTCGAATAAATGTTGACTTACCACAACCAGAAGGGCCGATTAAAGCCGTAACTGAATTCGTTGGGAACTGCAGCGATACATCAGACAAAACGTGTCGATCCTTGAACCAAACATGAATATTGCGTGATTCAAGATGACTCTCTGCATCCAAAATAGCAATGTTTGCATTCTGTATCTTTGTATCCATTGAGCCTTCTCCTAGTATCGTCATTTTCGAATTTCTCTTTATTTAACTTTCTTTGATGTCAGCGCACGCGTAGCACCAAAAATCAAACCAACAACTGCTAGCAGCAAGAATGCCGCACCCCATGCACGCGAGCGCCCAGTATCAAAACCTGCAGTCAAGTTTGCAAAAATAAATGTCGGAAGTGTAGCTAGGTCTCCAGAAAAGGGATTAAAGCTAGTTTCAGACATTAGTCGCGTAGTTAAAATGAGTGGTGCAGTCTCGCCAACGATTCTTGCTACACCCAAAAGAACTGCGGTGATTAATCCTGCTTTTGCAGTCGGCATGATCACCTGAAAAAAGGTCCTTCGTTGTGGCGCACCAAGAGCGAGTGCCGCGGATCTCAGATCCCCAGGAACTAGCTTCAGAACTTCCTCAGACATGCGAACAACAGTTGGAAGCATAAGTAAAGCCAGAGCGAACGAGCCTAGCCACCCCGATAAATTCGCAGTCCCAGTTGCAATAAACAGTGCATAAACAAAAAGGCCGGCAACGATAGAAGGCAAGCCGCTCATTGACTGAGCTAAGAAGCGAACCGGACCTTTCAGTCGTCCTCTGGTCTCAGTTAAATAGACAGCAACCGCAAGACCAAGAGGCACTGCAATCAATGTTGCAAGTCCCACAACGAGTAGGGATCCAACTAGTGCATGGCCAGCGCCGCCATAATCTAACGAAGTAGTAGGTGTTACGTAAACGTTGTTCTGGTAGATGAAATGGGGACTAACTGCTTTAAGTCCCCAGCTCACTATGGAAAACAAAATTGATCCAAGCATGCTAATTACAAAAAATACTGCAAAATAAACGAAGACGCTCAGTTGCGAATCAGCGACTCCTCTGCGTCCTCTGGTAACAATTGCGGCAATTGCCGCAGCTAAAAGTTGAAGAGGTAAAAACACGGTTAGTACGGCTCCTGCACCTGAGAGCTCGGAGATATTTAAAACTACTAAGAATAGAAGTATTGGAAATATCGAGGCCAAACCAATTATTAAACTGAAGTTTGACGATCTCTTACTCCAAGGTGTCGCATCTGTTGGTCTGTCCAAAAATTGAAGTTGGCTTTCACTCATGACGCCATCCGCCTCTCTGCGCGTTGCACAATAGAAGTAGCGATCATGTTTACGACAAGTGTCAGAATAAACAAGACCACTCCAGCGGCCATCAATGCGTTAAGTTCTTCAGGCGTTGCCTCACCAAATTTTGCAATGATCAACGAAGCTACGTTGCCACCTTTTGGTTCTAGAATTTGAAATAAATTAACTTCGAAAACCAAATTCAAAACGAAGAAAATCGCTACGGTCTCACCTAGTGCGCGCCCTAAACCCAGAAGTATTCCGCCAAGAATTCCACTCTTTGCGTTGGGAACAATAATTCTGCGCATAGTAGAAAAACTCGTGCTTCCGAGTGCGGTCGCCGCTGAAATAAGATCCTTATCCACTCTTCCCATAACCTCACGACTTACAGAGGTAATGATTGGAATGATCATTACGGCAATTGTCCAAGCAGCGATAAATGGTGCGCCTTCGGCATTGCTAAATTCATTCCGAAATATGGGAATGAATGAAAGCGTGTTTGAAAGTGACAATGACCAAGTTGCTGCCACCGGTGAGAGGACAAAAATGCCCCAAATTCCAACCACCACCGAAGGTAGTGCAGCTAATAAGTCAACTATGGATGTGGCAACACGTGCGAGTTTAGGTGGTGCCACAAATTCGATGAAAAACGCAACTGCGATCGAGGCCGGCACCGCAATAATTAAACCTAAAATCGATACCACAACAGTTCCAACTAGCATCGGCCAAATTTGGAACGTGCCGCCTTCTGTTGTGTTATCCCACGTGGATCCTGTTACAAACGAAATCCCTTGCTGCGAAAATGTTGACCAGGATTTTATGCTCAAAAAAACGAGTACCGCAAGCACTAGGAACATAGTAAAGATTGCAGCTGCAGTTGAAATTGCAAAGAAAGCCCGATCGCCTTTTGCGACTTGTCGGGTATTCATTGGGGTGCGCTGAATGTCTAAACTCACCCCCAAAGACTAGAAAGGCAAGGAATACGGCACGTTCAAACTAGGTGAACAGAAGGTGAACGACTGAAGAACTCTTTATGCCTCGAAGCGATAACCCAAGCCACGAACGGTAGTTAAATGTACCGGATTTGCCGGATCTGGCTCAATTTTGGATCGAATTCTTTTGACATGAACGTCAAGAGTTTTTCCGTCACCCACATAGTTGGAACCCCAGACTCGATCCATTAGTTGACCGCGGGTTAGTACTCTTCCCGAATTTCGCATTAAAAATTCGAGTAACTCAAATTCCTTTAATGGCATTGCAACTGATTCACCATTTACTGAAAGGACGTGGCGCTCGACATCCATGCGAATGGGTCCGACCTCTACTGCTCCAACAAAGTCATTTTCCATCTCCCCGCCCCGGCGAAGTACAGCTTTGATTCGAGCCAATAATTCCCTAGTTGAAAAGGGCTTGGTTACGTAGTCATCTGCGCCTAGCTCAAGACCAACTACTTTATCTATTTCAGTATCTTTTGCAGTCAGCATGATCACCGGTGTATTTGACTTAGTACGAATGTACTTACACACATCTGTGCCAGAAACTTCTGGCAGCATCAAATCAAGTAGCACCAGGTCTGGGTTCATTGAGTCAAACAACTTCATGCCTTCAGCGCCGTTAGGCGCCAAGATCACATCAAAACCCTCGCGAGAAAGCATGAATTTAAGCGCATCACGAAACGATTCTTCATCTTCGATGACTAGTACTCGTGTCATTTAACTGTTACCTCCGTTGGAGTGCCGGCACCATTTAGGTACACGGGGAAACGTAAAGTGAATGTTGAACCTTGACCCACTTGCGACCAAACAACACAATCGCCACCATGGTTTGCACAGACATGTTTGACAATTGCTAAGCCTAGGCCAGTGCCACCGGTATCTCGAGATCGCGCTGGGTCAACTCGATAAAATCTCTCAAAAATTCGACTCAAATCCGATTCCAGAATTCCTGGTCCCTGATCGGTTACCGAAATCTCAATCATGTCATCATTCTTACGTGCACCTACGCCAACCCGAGTGTTGTTTGGCGAATACTTAATTGCATTTGAAAGTAAGTTATTAAGGGCTACATTCAATTGATCTTCATCACCAAAAATTTGACCGACATTAATTTCGTCTGCAACTACAACTTCAATATTTTTTTGTTCTGCCGAAATTTTCGTAGCATCTACTGCTTCATTAATGATGGAGGATACTTCTACCGGTGCTGAATTTCGCAGCGGCGCATCACCTTGCACCTGCGACAAAGCAACCAAGTCAGAGATCATTGCCGTCAAGCGCTTAACTTCGATTTGCATTCGCGAAGTAAAGTGACGCACTTGTTCAATGTCGGTGTCCGCGGCTTGAATTGCCTCAGCTAATAACGAAAGTGCGCCCACCGGAGTCTTTAATTCATGAGAAACATTTGCCACGAAATCTCGGCGGACATCATTTAACCGACGTTCTTCGCTTAAGTCTTGCGCAATTACCAGGCTTAAGTTTTCATCAATTGGCGAGACTTGAAGTCGGGCTTCCCACTCGCCTAAACGAGAACCGTTGCGGCTAATCGTTACATCGCGAGTTTGGGTTATGCGAAGTCTCTGCACTTCCCGGTTTAGCGCCTTAAGTTCCACTGGGCTGATTCGATCATTGGCAACTAACCCCATAGCAACACAATTCCCACTGGAGGCAAGCACGTGATCAGAATCATCGACAATCGCAGCGGCATCTGGCAAGACATCAAGAATTTCGCTCAGAGCGGCAACTCGTTGTGCTTGTTGCGAATTTGGTGAGGTAATTAAGGCCTTGTGCTTCTGACGCGACGCTATCCTCACCCTCTAACAATAGAATCTATTCCGACTCGCTTCGTACCAGGAGGATTATTTTCACTGAATGTTCACCCCGAAGTTGCCTAATGTTTTGCAGATTGCTTCATTTGTTGATGTAAAACAACACGGATATTGGCTTTGCCCCGTTAGAATTGCGAACATGCGTGAAGCCTATGAAACTCAACTAGCCCAAATCGACATCGCCCTTGTTGCCATGTCTGACCTCGTGGGCACTGCGATCCGCAATGCTACCGATGCATTATTAGCTGACGATTTGACTATGGCTGAACTTGTCATTGCTGGCGACGCTGAAATCAATCAGTTGAATGTGGATGTCGAAGAAATTTCGCTATTGATAGCTGCTCTTGAAGCTCCAATGGCAACTGACTTGCGTTTAGTAATGGGCGCCGTTCGCATGTCGGGATCACTTGAGCGTATGGGCGACCTTGCAGTGCACATCGCAAAGCAAGTTCGGCTTCGTTACCCAAGCCCTTCGATTCCTGCTGAACTTAGTGACACCTTTGCGAAAATGGGCAAGGCAGCAAGCAAAATTGTCGAGCAAACCGGTGAAATCATCGCAACCCGTAACACTGGGTTGGCAGATGAAATGAATAAATTCGATGACATTCTCGATAATTTGCATCGCGAGCTTTTTACTGTGGTGCTTTCTGACGACTGGTCTCACGGAGTTGAATCCGCCATCGACGTTACTTTGCTTTCGCGATTCTATGAGCGTTTTGGCGATCATGCCGTCTCGGTATCCCGCCGAATAATCCAAATCGTTACTGGCGCACCCTACTCTAAATAGGGATATTTTCCTCAAGTATCAAAGTTTGGCGCTTTTCGCTAAATTAGTTACAGATTCACATGGTAACTAATCTTTCTAGTTCGCAGTCTGGCGAAATACGGCGAATCGCAATTTTGTCCGTACATACTTCGCCACTTCACCAACCTGGAACTGGCGATTCTGGCGGCATGAATGTCTACGTTGCCGAGACAGCAAAACGTATTGCCGCCCGCGGAATCGAAGTAGAAATTTTTACTCGCGCAACCTCGTTAACTGAGCCAGAAACAACCCAGCTTGCAAACGGAGTTTTAGTTCGCCATATTCCTGCCGGGCCATTTGAAGGATTACGCAAAGAGGACTTGCCTGCACAACTTTGCGCAGTAACGGCCGGAGTGCTGCGCGCCGAAGCTGCAAAAAATGAAGGTTTCTACGATTTGATTCATAGTCATTATTGGCTCTCTGGTCAGGTTGGTTGGATTGCCCAGGAACGATGGGGCGTGCCATTGGTTCACACTATGCACACCATGGCCAGAGTAAAGAATTTAACTCTGGCAAAAGGTGATTCACCAGAGCCTGCTATCCGCGAAATTGGCGAAGAGCAAGTTGTGGAGGCTGCTGATCGACTAGTTGCTAACACTCATGCCGAGGCCAAGGAATTAATTGAGTTATATCACGCCGATCCTAAGCGAGTTCGCGTTGTTCACCCCGGTGTTGATCTGGAGAAATTTATTCCCGGCGACCAAACGCAAGCGCGCAAAGACTTGGGAGTTGCTGCGGATGCAATAGTTTTGCTTTTTGTTGGCAGGATCCAACCTCTTAAAGCTCCAGATGTCTTGATTAAAGCTGCAGCCGAAATTTTGAAACATACTCCACAGCTGCGCAGTCGAATGCTTATTGCAATCTGTGGTGGTCCCTCGGGTAGTGGTTTAGATCACCCAGATTCACTTGTTGAATTAGCAACAAGCTTGGGTATCGCTGACATCGTAAAATTTGTGCCACCTACAAATCGTGACGAGTTAGTCAAGTGGTATCAAGCTGCAACACTTTGCGTTGTTCCTTCCTACAGCGAATCCTTTGGATTAGTTGCAATCGAGG